>JABAHQ010003336.1_pt1 | contig 14681 bp, 14 predicted proteins | sample 7062091 | NCBI WGS metagenome assembly JABAHQ01 (sample SAMN14534359, study PRJNA622989) | marine sediment metagenome | biome: marine biome [ENVO:00000428]; feature: marine pelagic biome [ENVO:01000023]; material: deep marine sediment [ENVO:00002113] | place: India: Gulf of Kutch | collected...
TGATTATGTGCTGGACGAAACTCTCCACTTTCGGTTCGTGGGATACGATCATTGTCTGTGGGATATTCGGTTAGGTGATTATGTCCCTTATTTTGTCCAGTTGGTCGTTGCTGAAGCCGTCTCTTGGTTCGTCGAGTATTATGATATTGTTGAACTTTATTTCCTCGACTAGCGTGTTGATGACCTTTTCAATGCTAGCCTGTATGCGAGCGCAACGGAGTCAAAATCTGCCGAAAGAGAAAGTAGATAGTTAGTGCAAAAAATGAAAGGTTAAAAGATTAGCCCTCTCCTCATCTGTTGTACGACATTAAACCAGGAGTAACTATACTTTGGGCGCCATAGCCGCTGTCAAGAACAGGCTGGGAGAAAATGCGGTTCCCACTGTACTCTCCATGATCGAGCGGTTGGAGCATAGAGGGGCCGACGCCCACGGGGTGGCCACCCCCGCCTCCAGAAGAACCACCGACTCTATTAAACAACTGAACATCCAGAAGATGGATTCCGATGTGGCACTTGGTCACAGTTTATGCCGATTCCTCCCAGAGGATCTTCCACAACCCGTTTCAGGCCAAGACTTCACACTAGTCTTTGAGGGACGACTATTTCCTCGGTCTACCTCGTCCGATCTCCAGCTGATTCTAGATAGGTTGCCCCCTGATCCTGAGAAGAACTCCCGCTGCCTAATTGATAGATTTGACGGATCGTACGCCTTCGCTGTTGCCTGTGGAGCCAAAATTGTGGCGGGCCGCGACGCCCTGGGAACGACTCCACTGTACTATGGGGCAGATGAAATCAACTGCGCCATAGCCTCTGAACGGAAAGCCCTGTGGACAATTGGTATAGACGAGACAGAACCCTTTCCACCAGGAAACCTGGCTCAGATAAACAGTCAAGGCTTCACATTTCAACCCATCAAGATCATAAGACAGCCTCCACCGAAGCCCCTAGAACTGAAGACAGCCGCAAATCACCTCCGAGCACTGTTACAAGACTCAGTGAAGAGGCGGGTTTCAGACATCAAGGAGGTGGCAGTAGCTTTCTCGGGGGGTCTGGACAGCAGTGTGATCGCCATGCTAGCCAAAGCTTGTGGAGCAGAAGTGCACCTAATTACGGTGGGACTAGAGGGTCAGCGTGAACTCCGACAGGCCAAGGCTGCTGCCCAGGCCTTAGAGTTGCCACTACACTTTCAGACCTACAATGAATATGAGGTCAAAGACACTCTCCCCAAGGTCCTGTGGTTGATAGAAGAACCAGACGTGATGAAGGCTGGAGTGGCCATCCCAGTCTTTTGGACAGCAGAAATAGCCTCAAAACTTGGATTCCACATCCTTCTAGCCGGCCAAGGAGCAGACGAACTCTTCGCCGGCTATCACAGATATCTGAAGGATTATGCTACCCATATTGAGGTCCTACGTAGCTCTTTGTATCATGATATAACCACGTGTTACGAGACGAACTTCCAAAGGGACAATCAAGCCTGCTCCTTCCACAAGGTGGAGCTGAGACTCCCATTCGCAGATCAGGGCATCACCAATTTTTCTCTCAGCCTACCCGTCAGTCTAAAGATTAGGTCCTCAGAAGATCATTTAAGAAAATGGATTTTGCGTCAGACGGCACAAGACCTCGGCCTGCCCAAATTCATCGTCAACCGCCCAAAGAAGGCTGTGCAATACGCTTCTGGAGTAGACAAAACACTAAGAAGACTGGCCAAAAGGAAAGGCTTACCCTTAAGCCAGTACTTTGCCAAGACTTTCCTGAAGGTGTATCCAGAAAGGAGAACCTAGGGTGCCTAGAACAGCAATCTTCTACACACCAAAGTATCTGAATCATAACCCAGGGCCCCAACACCCTGAATCACCAAAGCGTCTAAAAGTTATCCTGAAGGAACTGAATAACAGCGGTCTCCTAGAAAGCGGAAAATGTTCACTCATTGAACCTGAGCCAGCCAACAGAGAGGATCTGAAACTTATTCACGAACCAGACTACATCCAGCTGGTTGAAAAGATTTCGGCATCCGGTGGCGGTCTCCTGGACCTCGGCGACACCACAGTCTCACACCACAGCTTTGAGACCGCCCTCTTTGCGGTGGGAGGAATCCTAGAAGCCGTGGATCATGTGTTGGCTGGAGAGTTCAAGAACGCCTTCGCTCTGGTTCGTCCTCCAGGGCATCATGCTGGCCCCTATTATGCTATGGGCTTCTGCCTCTTCAACAACGTCTCCATAGCAGCTACCCACCTTCTTGAAGACTGCGGTCTTAGACGTGTTTTAATCTTGGATCTAGATGCCCATCACGGAAACGGGACCCAGGAGATATTTTACAACACAGATAAGGTTCTATACATAAGCCTACATGAGGACCCCACAGGATTTCCTGGAACAGGATTCCAGGATGAAATCGGCAAGGGAAAGGGAGCAGGATACACTGTGAATCTTTCATTCCCGTTTGGAACAGACAACGAGCCCTACCTCAGAGCTTTTAATCAGATAGCAGCTCCCATAATCCAACAGTATAAACCACAGTTCATTCTAGTTTCTGCCGGCTTTGACGGACATTACACGGATCCAGTTGCAGAACTGTCCCTCTTGTCCTCAAGCTACCTCAAGATCTTTTCACGTCTGCTAACTTTGGCGTCTGAACTTTGCACAGAAAGGTTGGTGGCGGTCTTGGAAGGCGGATACAGCCTGAACTACTTAGGAAGACTGACGGTATCAGTTATAGCTAAGATGGCTGGGATTCCTTACGCCTTCCAAGATGAAGGCCCACCTGTGGATCTTAGAGCAAGAAGAGAGGCTGAGAAGGTTACAGAAGACGCAAAGACCATTCAATCCTCTTTCTGGAAGCTGTAGCCTCAACATCATTTGGAGAATGTTACAGTGGCTATTCTATAACCTCGATGGCTCCTTCGGGACACTGAACTTCACATGCCAAGCAAACTAGGCATTCATCCAAATTTATCACTACAGACTTCTCATCCCTGAGCTCAAACACTTCAACAGGACAAGTATCAATACAGGTCCCGCATCCGGTGCATTTATCCACATCAACATTGACCTTGACCATCCAGATCACACTCCATCCAGACTCTGACCGGACGAACCTCTAGAATAAAAGCTTTTTCGTACCTAACGTATCTCTTCGCGAAGCCGAAGTAGAACCCCGTCAATCGTGGTCTCTGCCCTATCCTTCCTACTGGTATATTCCTCCATGAGCCTACTATAGGTTCCCTTGGAGATTTCTCTGCGGCGATACCGCAGCTTGATTCTGCGAATAGCCCTCTCCGTCTCTTCTAGCTCCGTCTCGGCAACCTCGATCTGTCTCACAAAACTCGCATATCTTGAACCTGCCTTCCGCAGTTCTTCCTTAAGACTGGTTAAATCCTTGGAGAGCACGGAAACTCTGCCTTCCAAGGCCTTCTTCCGCATCTTATATTTGCGTCTAGAGATCTTCCGGTTCCGCACCTGTTGCTCCAATCTCCCAAGCTCCCGAAGCACACGCGTCTTCCTCTCATAGGCCTCTACAAAGTCTCTCAATGCCTCTGGGGAGACAGAGACCGCGGGAGTTGGAGGCGGTTTGGGTGCTCCCCAAAGAGAGGCTATGACGTATCCGACAACAACCAAGAACCCTATCCATAAAGTAGGACGGAACGCGGACCAGAAGATCAGATATTCATAGGTCAGTTTCAACTCCAGATTGTGAAAAGGGGTAACCCTATGAAATGTAAATGTAATGCTCTTTTTCAAACTCTGGGGTTCTGGTGAGGAAGACTTCAGAGCGGCCCCTTCCGGGGGGGCTATGGTCACTGAGAACTTTTCCAATACCCAATGGAAACTCCTATCTTTAAACAGGGACATAGCAAAGTCAAGGTTCCACTGATCGCGATAATTAACATAGTCTTCCCATGGAAGTTTATAGGTCACTACGAATTCTGTTGACTCCTTCTTTCCAACTTCAGCTGCAAAGATTATAGATGCTGTAGGCAGTTCTTCTGGATTCACTTGGTGCTCCCCCTGTTGATCATGATAGGATACGGCAAAAGCCCCTTGAGGCAATTGAATTTCTATGAAAGAAAGTTCGGCTCCTCCATTGGTTAAATGATAGAAGTCGGACACGTACACTTGCCTCCAAGGTATCAGAGTTATCTCTCGCTGTATTTCGTCAACCCTGACCACGGTGAGAGCTTCAGGAGAACCCTCCGTCTCTATACCCAGCTTTAGATGACCCCTCTCTTCGTATGTCACGGGAGGATCTTGGAAGGCTACCGTCGTCTTCAAAATACCCGTTTCCTCATAAGCAAAGGCTTTCAGATTCTCTCTTACACGATTGAAGGCATCTCGAGCACCAACCCATTCCGCATAAGAACTATTGACCACATAGATATCCTCTGGAATGATGATCGTCACATTGCACAAGGAAGCAGCCTGCGGTAGACTTGGATACAAGGGGAAGTCGATGTAGAAATATGTTTCGTGTTCGAATTCTACCTCCTCTCCGGGGGCTGACTCTTTGGGCACCAACTCCCTCTTTGTTTCGATCAAGCCTGAGAACAGGAAGACTACCGTGAAGTTGTACGTTTCGTCGCCGCTCACACTCACTCCGTCAGGAAAGTTTACATCAATTCCATAAAATCCTAGTTCTCCCAGTCCCACATCTTTTTCTACCTCAAGTTCTTCATCTATCCTATTGTAGGCGAAACAATACTCTAGATTGGACTGGAATTGGATGGGAAAACCAAGTGAAAACTCCTCTAGCAGCACACTATCCCCCCCTAAGGTGGACAGTCTGATGGTGTCGTTGATTATCATCAGGCCGCCGTCTAGAATCTGTACTTTGTGATGTACATAGTCTACCCTGACATTTGCCGGGGGTGAATTCTCCTGCGCATTGGCAACTGGTGGATAATGCGGGCATAAGACAAAAGAGACCAGAATCATAAAGAACAATAGAAGTGACAACAAGTTTGCCTTCAATTGAATACTCACCATACCTTCATCTCTCTAGTCCCTTCGATTGTTGAGCATCACTCTTAATTTACTATGTTGGAGCTGATGTTTAGGCCACTGATAGTAGAGAGTGCATTTTAAAGTTTTGCCATCGGAGACGTACTGCCGCCTTCAGTGTGTAGAAGTCTTTCTGTTGCGTATGCGTTACAGCTCTCAAATGTTACCCTTACTAGAATAGTAATCTTCTTCTTTCTTGGGACCAAAACTTCTCACCCCACGCTCTCTCAACTGTTTTCTGAGCCTCTTCGCGTATTCACCATCGATCTCCCGTCTCTTCTCCAGATAGTCGATTATTTCCTCCGCTTGCTGTTGAGTGTCGCATCTGCGAAGGAAATCTATAACGTCGGGCATGTAGCCAGCAAATTTTTTCGTGGACGCCCTCTCACCAGTCTTTACATCTGATCTGACCGAGGTGATGGTCATCACACTGCCATCGGCTTCTAGCTCCTTTGCCAGGTGAGGAAACATCTTCTTGAATCTTTTATCCAGTTTCATCAGACTGGGTTCGCTCTCTCTGTGGTTGCGTATTCATTAATGACCATGTAGATCCAGTTATTTAAAATCCATGCAAGTTTTTTCAAAGAGCTGGGCTGAGTACCAGCCATATTATATCTCCAAGTGTCAGTGCTAATATTAGTCCCGCGGTGATGAAGACTAACAAGGGTAAACCGGGAGTTATCCATACTTCGTTGGCAGGCTTCATCTCCTCTTTAGCCTCCAAGATTCTTTTGATGATCTCTTTCTTCTTCTCCTCAGTGGGGAACACGAGCAGCCTTCTCTCGGTTTCTCCTGTTTCGGCAGTCCGAACATCTTCTAGCGGATAGGCATGCTTCTTGTTCCGTAGCTCTGATATACTCACTTTGTAACCACAAAGAGCAGTTAAGAGCTTTCTGCCTATTGACTGGGTCTGGAGACCTTCGAAGAGCTTCTTTCCTGTTCTATGTTTCCAGATAAGGTTTCGTGTCAGGGTGTAGAGTACGGTCGAAGCTGCTAGGAGAACCGCGTTGGAGAAGACGGTGAGGGGGAAGAGTGGTGAGACGAAGTTCAGTGGCGGAAGGCTTTGGACGGGATACGGCAGAGCAAGAGAGAGGCAGATCAGAGCCTTGGCATCTGCTCCGCCGAAGGCTCCGGCGTAGAAGAGAGCCACAGACACGGCGGAGGTTATGGCGAATGAGAGAGCATAGACCCGCAGCATACTGGGGAAAAAGATGAGAGACTGCAAGAAGGTGAGGGTAAAGGCTGAAGGTGCCATAAGAACCCAAACCGTGTTGCTCACTTCGCGCTTCTGGAGATCACTCCAGGAAGCGTAGATAAAGAAGGCCAAGCACAGAAGAACTCGAACCGCGTCGAATATTTCCCTCACTCTCAACTCGCCTATCCCATCATACTACGCCCTTTTTGCCTAAAAGGCATGTGGAAAAGAAGCTTAACGATCATCTTGGGACGGTTCAGTCGTGGAGCCTACGGGAACAGCGAACTTTCTCTGTAGTTATCTAGGGGGCCTTCTTGTCGAATTTGAGGGGTTGTCCTACTTTAGGAGCGATTGTGAAGTAGTATGTGGTGTCTGACGCCCATCCATAGTCTACGACGATTGTGGTCGTTCCCCCATTCTTCTCGAGGATTCTTGAAGGGTTATAGGTGACAGATGTCTGGTTCTTCAGGTTTTCGTAAGAGGTACCTATGTATACTGCGTCGATTTCAGCGTCGGATGTGCCTTTGTTTCTTAGGTATATAGTTATGTTTCCTGTGTTCCAAGAGACGGCGTCGTACTCCAGCCACACACCAGCCTGTTGGGTTGTACCTCCAGTGTAGGTCATGACCCAGGCGTAGGTTATTACTACTGCTGCTATGGCGATGACGATCAAGAGGAGCGTTGCTAGGATGGGAGATATACCCTTCCTTGATCCGAGCTTTCTATCCAATTCCACATCCACCTTTGCTAGTGCTTTCTTAGGCTGGAATATTTAACTTGTATGAATCTAGAGTTCATATTTACCGTATTGCAGGTATAGAAATTGTATCCTGGAGTGAATCTTACTCATAGGTGAGATTCTAGCTTACTAAGGAATAATCAGAGTTGCTCTGTTTCTGGCATATTTTTTCTTTCGAAATAAGTCTTTATACTCAAGGAGACTGCACTATTTGTGAGGGATGTGGGAAAGGAGAGTCAAACGTCCTCTTAGTGCACGAACCCCCCTCCAGTATTGTGTGAGAGTCCAAAATGGAGAAGAGCAATAAAGAATACTTCGGAGAGGAAACAGAGGTCATCTGTGGCCAGAAATGGAACTGGATGACCTTCAAATCCACAGAGGACTTCCCCGTATCCAGTAATCTTCTAGACTGGGTCATCGGACAGGAGCGGGCGTTGAATGAATGTTACCTGTGTCTGGATGAGTGGGTTCATAAACTGAAACATCTCGAAAGCAAGAAGTGGTTCGACGCTTGGAAGGACAAGGATAGAGAGAAGCCTCAGGTGACGAAGACAGCTCCTCCTGGCCCTTACCTCCTGTTACTCGGAGATCCGGGAACAGGCAAATCCCTGATCGGACGAGCCCTAGCCTCCCACCTGACAGAACTCTATCAAGGGCAGAAGATTCAGCTCAGAGATGTGGTCTGCTGGCAGAATGATGTCGTTCCCAGTGAACCTAAGATCTCCTGTCATCCTGCGGGGGCGGGGAAGAAGATCGTCTTCAAGGAGAAACTGAGGGAAGCCAAGAGGCTTTTCCTGCAGAGAATAGGGGTCAAACTCATCACCTATGTGATGATCTGCGTGGCTCTGATCTTTATGTTTGCTGGCTTCTACTATCTGTGGCAGGAGAAGCTTCGCTGGGATATGAACACGTTGCCCCCCAATGGGGAGGCCATTCAGACGACCTATGAAGGCGACTTCTTCAAATTCATGTTGGACGCCTTCATCGCAATCGGTACCACCACCTTTCTTCCAGCTGGAATGATGCTTATGTTCCTGATTCTGGTTACGGTACTAGGGCGGTTCGGGGCTCTTGGAGGAGCTAAGGGGATCGGGGGGGCGAAGGCCTCCAAGGTGCCCAAACTAATAGTTGACAACTTAAAGAAAGTTGCTCCTTTCGTTGATGCCACGGGGCACAGCTCGGCGCAGCTGTTCGGGAGCATAGCCTGGGATCCATTGCAGACTGGTGGCCTTGGCACCCCAGAGCATCAGAGGGTAACCGCCGGAGATGTCCACCGAGCCTTCTTGGGAATCCTATACATCGATGAGATTAAGAATCTGAAGCCAGATGAAGCGGTAACATTGCTGACGGTTCTCGAAGATGGACAATTACCCATAACCATGAGAAGCCGCTGGAGTGGAGCTGGAAGCGCAGCGATGTCAGTGGCCACAGAACCCGTTCCCTGCATGTGCTTCTTAGTCGGCGCCGGAAACTTCGACAGCATCGCCAATATTCATCCAGCTCTGATGGACAGAATCTACGGCTACGGCAAAGTGGTCAGGATGAATAATGATATGCCCAACACAATTGATAACCGCCGAAAGTACGTTCAATTCATAGCTCAAGAAACCTCCAGATTCCATCTTATCCCCTTTAGCAGGGGGGCCTGCGAGGAGATCGTTGATGAAGGGCGCAGAAGAAGCAACAAGAAGGATGCCCTAACCACCAAGTTCCGACCCATGATAGCCATGGTGAAGACTGCTGCAACATTGGCTATGAATGAAGGTCTGAAGTCGGTGCAAAGGAGACATGTGACGGAGGCTATTGAGCAGCACTGTAAAACTATTCAGAAGCAGATTCTGGAGCATCAGATGAACGAGAGAGGTAAACTTCTGGAGATCAAGCCTCAGGGAGCCACCCCGGGCCAGATATACGGACTGGCTGTGGTCAAGGATCCCTACAGCGGCGAGATGACCGGCAACGTGCTGACCGTCAAGGGCTTCATGGAAGCCCGTAAGAAGAATCCCATAAAGGGCTACTATAAGGTCACCGGAATAGCCAAGGAGGGAAAGGAGAGGTTCATAGCTGACAGCGTCGAGAAGGTTCGCAGTGTCATCTTACAAAAATACGGTATGGACATTGCCCAAGAATACTTCACGCACATAGACTTCGCCCAGGCCTACGGAGTCGACGGCCCAAGCGCCGGAGTGACCATGGCCATCTTGTTATGTTCCCTGATGGACAGGAAACCCATCCGTCAGGATGTTGCCGTGACAGGAGAGATAAACGTAGGGGTGAACAATTCCATAAAAGTGACAGCCGTAGGTGGACTACACGAGAAGATCAGAGCCGCCGAGATCTGGGGATTCAAGAAAGTAGTGATTCCCGCCAAGAACTATGAGCACTCCATCGAGCCTAATGACTACCAAATAGAAGTTGTACCTGGCGAAACTCTAGAAGACTATCTCAACGAATGTCTATCCGCAGAAGCACAGCACTGAACACCCATTAGCATACTGTCTTATTCCTCCACAAAGACAACCAGGATTAAAACGATCGACAGATATGCAGAATAATTATGGTAGCGGGGGGTTGATTTGAACAACCGATCTCTGGGTTATGAGCCCAGCGGGTTCACCTGGCTACCCCACCCTTATAGGAGCTTCTCTCGCTACGGTGGTTCCCCGCCACCTCCCAACTGTGCAGAGAGTTCCTTAAATCTTTTTACCGTTAGGCTTCCAAGGTGGTAAATTAGGTTCCCAAGGCTGTAATTCGTTCTCGAAACTCTCCGATTATAAGATAAAGCGAGGGCGTAAATTAACGATTGGTTGTAGGTGACTTGGGTGTTGGTTGCAGAATTCGGTTTCAAGTTGGAACTGTTAGTATGTCATTGCGGAAAAACATGTATATATAGAGAAGCACAGGAGGCAGGTAAACGCAGAAGGATAAATTGAATAGCAACTTGAACTACTCTTTTTAAGAAAAGGCGATAAAACCGTATTATTCATTAACGGATAAGGGCATAGAAATCGCCAATCACCTAGCTAAGATGAAAATGGCGCTGTGATCGTTGGTGATCACTGTGGCTCTCTAGATATATACGAGAAGTCAAACTGTTCACCGATTTTGCAGATTCCGGGTGGATTTAACTTTCAACGGAGTGTTCTTGTATGCTTTGAGTCAAAATTAACTAATGTGGTACTTCTGACCTCAGTGAAGTTAGAAATTCAGTGGAATAAAGGCTTTAAGAAGTTAATGTCTCTGTCATTTTGAGGTGGTATGATGGCTACTAGTGGTGCCGCCGCGTCCGCGGCAATAATTGCGGCTCAGGGAGCTACAGCCAGAAGGTTGATAGTGGGTGGACTTCTCGTGGAGGTAAGCGAGACAGACTTTCTGAGGATCGCTGACAAGACTGATATCGCTGTTACGGGGGAGATAGGTTTCTTTAGGAGACATAGGGTGTATTTCACGGTTGTTGATGGAATCACGTTCTTCTGCAAGGTTGGTATCGACAGGAAGCTGCCGATTGATGCGATTGTGGCGAGAAAAGTGGACAAAAATGGTCTCAGGTTATAAGTAGACATCAGCGTTCCTAGCTGAAGAAGATATGCGAAAGATCTATACTCTACAGGACTCTTCTAAGAGAATAGTTAACAAGAGGGAACTATAGTGGATGAGCCCTATTTCCGTCACCTATTTACTCCCGAGCTAGAGAGTCCGGTTTTCGTGGAGGGACTTCCTGGAATAGGAAATGTTGGAAAGATTGCTACCCGCTTATTAATTGAGTACACTCATGCCAAGCCCTTTGCAGAGCTGTATTCTCCCTCCTTCCCAGACTTAGTCCTCATAAACGAAGAAGGAATCTGTCGTCCTCCACGCTACGAGTGTTACGCCTCCTCCACCGAGAAGACCCATCTTATAATGTTGACTGGGGATACACAACCCTCCCTCGAGGATCTAGTGGCGCACTACGATATATGCGGCAGGATCCTAGATTTCATAGAGAAATATGAATGCGACCGTCTAGTCACTATAGGAGGAGTTCCAATATCTGAGCCGAAAGGGGAGGTCTATGTGGCTGCGACCTCGCCTAAACTGGCGGCCGACATCAGTGGGAAGGGAGCAAAGATTTATGGAGAAGGAAGAATCGTGGGTGCAACAGGTCTCCTGCTTGGACTGGCAAAGAACCGTGGACTGAAGGGTATATGTCTGCTGGGCGCAACCACCGGTCTGACGGCTGATAAAGAGGCCGCCTTTTCAGTCTTCAAGTTTCTGATGAAAATCCTTGAAATTGATGTAAAGACAGAGAATTGAGGTTCAAAGAATATATTAAGAATAGGAGCCTAACTTGGGTATCCCTTACTGATGTGGTTAGTATGAGATTGTCAGAAAGATTGAAGGTCTCCGACAGAACCGTTAAAGTGATTTTAATCCTGTTAGCAGCTGTACTCACCTTCGGAGGACCGACCTACATGATATATGTTCTCGAAAGGCTAGGGGCCCCTCATCTGTTATACGTACTTCTGGGCCTGGCGGCCTTCACGGCTGGCGTGCTACTATTCATGCGCCTGATCGAGGAGGAGCAACTATCCTAAGCAGAAGTCCCAGCAGAATGTTCTAGAAACTAGCATACAAAATATGCTGGAAAACATATTAATAGCACAAACCTATAGATTCTACTTCAAGAAACTAAGGGGCAACTCACATGCAAGAGGAAAAGCCCGTCAAGCGTACCACGATCATTCTGGATGAAGATGAGCGTCGATACATCGATAGGCTCATCGAGGAGGGAAGGGAGCCAGGTATAAAACCTCTGGTATCCAAGATGCTGGATGTCTACCGTAGCATGGGCATCTACGACTGGAAATACCCTGGTGAATACTACTCTGGGATCAGCCGTGTGGCCTTCGTAAACGTTGAGTTCATTAACATAATGCTCCGATTCATTGCAGAGGAGAAATGGCGAGAGGTCGGCCAAAAGATCGGTGAGGCCGCTAAGATCTCCATGGAAGCCAGCTTGGACCTGCAAACCACAGATCGAGAGGAATGGTCTGAGGTCTTCAAAAGGTTGCGAGTTCAGGGCTTCGGCGACTTCTATCTGAGAGATAAGTATTTGGTGATCAGGACACCTTTCATCAGCAACCATAAGTTTCTGGCCGGATTCTTGGAGGGACTCCTTAGCGTTCAATTGGGGGTGAAGACCCTGAATCCTCCCCTCATCTTCGAAATCGCGGAGCAATAACCATTTAACGATATTTTTGTGAGAAGATACTCTTCTTTCCAAAAATGGCCGTCAACATGTCAACTTTCTGCTGCTTTCTGCAGCGCGTCGACCCCAGGCAACCGATGGCCCATAAGAAACTCTATCAATGCTCCTCCAGCCGTACTTATGTAGGACATCTTCTCGGTCAGCCCTAATTCTTCCACGGCAGCCACAGTGTGTCCTCCACCTACCAAGGAGAAGGCCTTAGAGGCTGCAACTGCCTTGAAGATCTTCTCGGTGCCCTTCATGAACTCTTCTTTCTCGAAGACCCCCATGGGGCCGCTGAGAACTATGGATTTTGCGTCTCTTATGATCTGGGTGTACTTTCTTGTGGTTCCGGTTCCGATGTCATAGATTGGGTGATGCGGGGGAAACTCGTTGACCGCGATCTCCCTTCTCTTACCATTAGCTTTAACAGCTACATCGGCAGGCACTTCTATGGCTCTTGGATACTCCTCCATAAGCCGCTGGATCCCGGGCACCAGCTCCATCTGCCCCTTCTCTCTTAGAAACTTCATGTTTGGCTTGCCGAGATCTACCCCCCTGGCTACCAGGAAGATGTGGCCTATGACCCCTCCGGTAAGGATGTGGTCGGTGATATTGTTCTCCAGGACGTATCGGGATATGTCCAAGGAGTCGTCGGCCTTTGCTCCTCCCAGAATGAAGACACACGGCTTTTCGGGGGTCTCCAGAACTTTCTTTAGGGCATTAAGTTCTCTCTCCATCACTCGACCTGCGATGCTGGGCAATATAGCTGTGAAGCCTATCATGGAGACGTGGGCTCTGTGGGCTGCGGCGAAGGCATCATTCACGAAAACATCTGCTAGTGGAGCTAGTTTCTGAACGAACTCTTGTTTCGAGTGCTCTTGAGGTTTTCCCTTTTTCGTCTCGTTCGGGAAGCCCCTAACATTGTCCAAAACTAGGATTTCTCCCGAGTTCAGTTTCTTGACAGCTCGTTGAGCTTTTTCTCCGAAGATGTCGTCTACATACTTTACTTGCGTATCTAGTACTCTGCTGAGGATTTCTGCGTGCTGTTTGAGAGGGATGAAGTCGGGCTCTCCTGGTCTGCCTTGATGTGCTAGAACAACCACTTTTGCGCCCTTTTGAGAGAGTTCTCGGATGGTTTCGCCGTGAAATCTTATCCGTGTATCGTCTATGATCTTCTTAGTCTCTGGATCTATGGGCGAGTTGAAGTCTACTCTGATGAGGGTTGTTTTGTTTTTGAAGTTGAAGTCGTCTATGGTTAGTAGTTTGGGCATTCCCTCACCTACTTTCGGGAGCAGGAAGCGTTCGAAGGTGTGCGTCTGTTTCTTAGGTTAGGAGGATTCCATCTTGCAGATTTTCTCTATCATCCGCACCATTTTCACGGAGTATCCCCACTCATTGTCGTACCATGCCAACACTTTGACTAGGTTTCCGATGACCATCGTTGAGGGGGCGTCTACAATGGCAGAGTACGGGTTGTGTATGAGGTCTGATGATACGAGTGGTGCTTCGCTGTAGTCTAGGATCCCCTTCAGTTCTTTTTGGGCGGCTTCCTTATATGCGGCATTCACTTCTTCTTTGGTGATCTCTCTTTTCAGTGTGGCTACGAAATCGACTATTGAAACGTCTGGTATTGGGACACGTAGGGCGAGGCCGTTCATTTTTCCCTCTAGTTCTGGTAATGCTAGGGTGGAGGCTACTGCTGCGCCTGTGGTTGTTGGTATCATGTTGAATGCTGCTGATCTCGCTCTTCTCATATCCCTGTGTTGCATGTCGAGTAGGCGTTGGTCATTGGTGACTGCATGAGTGGTTGTCATGAGTCCAGCTTCGATGCCGAAGCTATCGTCTAACACCTTTGCTACTGGTGCTATACAGTTTGTGGTGCATGAGGCTAAGGAGATTATGTTGTGGTTTTTATGGTCGTATTTGTCGTCGTTTACGCCCAAGACTACGGTTAGATCTGCACTGGACGCTGGTTTCATCGGTGCGGAGACCAGCACTTTTCTGGCTCCTGCTTTCAGGTGTTTTGCAGCGTCTTCCCTGGCTCTGAATCTTCCAGTAGATTCCACAGCTAGATATACGTTCATTTCCTTCCATGGTAGTTTTGCGGGATCTGGTTGCGATAAGACTTCCAGTTTCTTCCCGTCGACGATGAGTGTATTACCTTTGGCAGTTACTTTGAATGGTGTTCTGCCGTGCACTGTGTCGTTTCTTAACAGATGCGCCAGCATTTTTGCGTCTGTTAGATCGTTTACTGCTACGAAGTCTATGTCGGCTTCAGTCTCTAATGCTGCTCTGTATAGGAGTCTTCCTATCCTTCCGAACCCGTTGATCGCTACTTTTGGTTCCATCTTTGTCACCTTAATGGTTTGTGAATTCTTAATCTAGGGTTTTTCTTAATAAGACTTTTCTCTACGTGCCTATGTAGAGTCTACAGTAGTTCTATGCATGTATCAAGAACATATCCCCTGGAATAGCAAACATTACAGGAATTATGTGGTGAATCGGATGAGAGCGGTGGG
>JABAHQ010003801.1_pt1 | contig 14671 bp, 9 predicted proteins | sample 7062091 | NCBI WGS metagenome assembly JABAHQ01 (sample SAMN14534359, study PRJNA622989) | marine sediment metagenome | biome: marine biome [ENVO:00000428]; feature: marine pelagic biome [ENVO:01000023]; material: deep marine sediment [ENVO:00002113] | place: India: Gulf of Kutch | collected...
GTTAGACCGTTCGATTCGGTTCCGGACCGGGACCGTCGCGAGGGTCTTCCTGGTCGTACGTCACGAAGATTTCAAGATTGCCATTCACCATGTCGTCCTCCTTCTCTGTTTGAAAAACTACATATGATCTTTGTCATGTTTTACCCTTTTGATGAGTGTCGGGTCAAGCCCAAGAGTTTCTGTCTTGATTTGATAGGCCAACTTGTGATAACGTTTGGCGTCCGGATCGGTGTCGCCCGCTTTGAGACGCTGCAGGTCTCCCAGGCTTGACAGGGCGGCAGCTTGGTTAGCAACGTAGTTAACTTGGTTGGCAATTTCCAGAGCCCGTTTAAAGTAATCCTCCGCTAATTGAGAGGTCGCGTCTTGTCCCGAACCGGATGGGTTTAGAGCTGTCTCATATTGAATGAGCCCCAAGCCAATGTAACACCTCACTTCATTTTTCGAAACCAGCCATGGTTTGATCTCTTCGGTTGCGCCTATGGTTAAAGAATCTTCATAGTGTTGTTGCGCCAGGTTGAGTTTGTTCAGATTCTTGCACGCCAGGCCCAATCGCTCATATAATGTCATCTGTGCGTAGGGAAAGCCGGCTTGAATGGCCCATTCTATCCCTCCCTCGAATTCCTCTTTAGCCGCTTGTGGATTTTCGAGATCCAGCCAAATGTTGCCATTATGGAAATGGGTCCAGCCTGCGAGTGCATGGTAATTCGGGGATTCCGAGAGTAAATACTTTCCCAGGCTCATAGCGACATGAGGACAGTTTTCGATTTCATAAAGCACGTACTGACATTTGGCATGTAGGTCCAAGAGACGCTTGGTGTCGTTGTTGGAATCCGCTAACGAAAGCCCGGTACCAATCAAAGCGATTCCCCGGTTCCGATCGTTTGCCACTGTCTGATTGACCAACTCATAGCACCGGTCAGTTTTGAGCTTTTTCTTTAAGGCTGCGCTGTCCAGCTTAATCGCGTAGTCATACTGATTTGTGATGAATGAGTTGTTCAGAATGTTGGCAATTTTCTTTGCCTTGGAAAAATGTGAGTTTGAAACATCAGAATCCTGTTTGAATCGGGAATATAGTGCGTGACTGATCAAATCAAAAAACGACTCTTCAAGATCGTTGACAGAATAAAGGTCGCTGATCGGTCTGTTTGACAAGTCAACCGCGATTTTTGAGTGCCACTTTTGCAGAAAATGTTCATTCATTTCGTCGTCCGTAGGATCCCTTCCCTTCCGTTCGAGAAAATAGGCCTTCGCAATGGACGCTGCATCCCGTTTCTTCCCCTCGAAGTCCATCGAGGTTTTCAGTTCAGATTCAAGGGCATCTAAATCTATCGAGGTAGCCATTTGAAATCCCTCCTCTTTATTTAGAAAATTTTTGAAAGATTTGAGAAAAGCTCAGGGGAAATTGCCTCTCTATTCATATAAGACAACAAAATCATAACTTAACTCTCAAACTAATGGTCCAAAATTCTGTTTAAATTGGTTCAAGTCGATAATGGGGCTGTTCGGATTTGCACAATCCGTATTCCGTCGTTGGCATAATGAAACAAAGCAAACTGCTCATAGTAGAATTAAGTGATTGTAAATTAAAGATAAATGAGAATAACCGACAGTATGTTTATATAGAGATGGACCTGGTATATTTTTTGCTGAAATAAATTGACACTAGATGCAGGTTTGATAAACAGAATGAAACTGACTCCTATTTAAGAAGGAGGTATATAAAATGGGCGAAAGAAAATTTAAGCAGTCAGACTATATGTCGTTGCAGCTTATGGAAATAGAGAGTTTTCGTATGGCGTTGTCGCATCAAAGCGAAGAAAACGTGTCGTTTCAGGATGCGGTGGTTTTGTGGATCGCTCAAGGTTATGCAGATGAGTTTCGGACCCAATACATGAAAAATAAAGGCGAAGCAGAACCCGCCACTGCTTAGCGATTCGTGATATGAAGCGCGAGAACATTCTTGAGAAAAGTAAAATAACCTTAACTGTACTGGCCGAGACCAAAGACTTGATCCTGGCCACGAAAACAAGTCGTCAGGTGGATCTTGCTTTTTTTGAAGGTTTGGCGATTTATTTGTCGAACGGATATTTGAGAGCATCCGAACCACCACGGCTTACACGCGTAAAACCGGACGTTTTAGTTTAACAAGATCTGAGAAAAATCTAGACTGTGCGATGCAGCCGCTCGAAACTTCAGGGCGGCTTTTTTTTGGCATGGAGTTGGCAGGTGGGAATAATACCAATTTTAACAAGTATATTTTGTAGCCTTTGTTAATTGTGTTAACATAATTTGTTGAATTATGAAATAAATCACTGGATTATTTTGGTTTTTTGGAGTATATTGATAAAATGTCCATCTTACTCTGTACTCCCTTAAGGAGGTAATCTCATGCGAGGCAAAGTTTCTTGGTCAAGGTTGGCCCAGGTTTGTGTGTTAATTTTAATGGTTTTCGCGAGTTCGAGCGCTTTCGCTCAATTCGGTGACTATTTCGGATTTGGGAAGAATAAAGTTCATTATAAATCGTTCGACTGGTCCGTAATTCACACAGAGCATTTCGATATCCACTTTTACAAAGAAGAACGACAAGCCGCAATGGATGCTGCTGAGATCGCCGAGAGATCATATGCATATTTATCCGAGATTTTAGATTATAAATTCAAGCAGAAAATACCTCTTTTGCTCTATGCCTCGCATAACGATTTTCAGCAAACGAACGCGATTCAAAGCTACATTAGTGAAGGCACGCAGGGCGTGACTGAATCGCTAAAAGGTCGAATGATTCTGCCTATCACGGGTTCTTATGCACAATTTATCCATGTACTGACACACGAAATGGTACATGCGTTCCAGTTTGATATTCTGCTTGCCGAGGGTGCAACAGATATGGTTCGGCGGTTCAATCCACCACTCTGGTTTATCGAGGGCATGGCGGAGTACTTGTCGGTCGGCATGGACAACATCACAAGAATGTGGATGCGTGATGCTGTCCTAAACAATATGCTTTTATCCATACCCGAAATGGCGTACGTGAATGACATCCGCGTTTATCGGATGGGACAGGCGATTTGGTACTATGTTGGGGAACGCTACGGAAAAGAGGTGGTTGGACGGATATTCAAAACCGCCCGTGCAACTGGAGACTTGAATCGTGCCTTCAAGGCTCATACAGGATTGGATTTGGTTGAGCTGTCCAAACGCTGGCAAGAAGATGCACGGGTACGTTATCTGCCAGGCGAGGTCGTGCTCAAGAAACCCGAAGAAGTGGCGGATCCGATTCTTGATCCCTGCAAAGATTGCACACGCATTAATATCGTTCCTGCGATTTCTCCCGACGGTACAGACTTGGCGTATATCGGCGATAAGAACTTTGCGCTAAACATGTTTTTGCGCGATTTAGAAAAAGAGGATGAAGTACACAAAATCGTTCGAAGCGGGAGTAGCCAGAGTTACGAGATACTGAGATATTTTGATACATCCATGAACTGGTCGCCGGATGGAAAGCACTTTTCCTTTGTCGCAAAAGCCGGCGGCAACGACGCCATATATATCGTGAATGCCGAGAAACGAAAAGTGGTTAAGAAACTGGCCTTCAAGGGGTTAACCGGCATGGCGGCGCCGAGTTGGTCCCCAAATGGGGATCGCCTGGTGTTTTCAGGTTTGAGTGGGGGAATTTCTGATTTGTACTTGGTGAGTGCCGATGGGACAAATTTAGTGCAACTCACGGACGATAGATTCTCATACTTGCATCCCCAATGGTCCCCGGATGGTAAGAAGATCGCTTTTACCACAGATCGTGGACCCAACACGGATATCGATAATCTGATTTTCGGTGAGTACAACATCGCCCTCTACGATCTTGGATCGAGAGAAGTAGAACTTCTCACCGAGACGGGTGGCAATCACATCAATCCGACGTGGACTGCAGATGGAAATGAAGTCTTTTTCGTGTCGGATATGTCGGGCATCCCCAATATTTATTCGATTGACGTTCAGACTCGGGATCTTTATAGAATTACGAATTTTATCACGGGTGTCGCGGGGATCATTACGGAGAGCCCGGCAATCAGTCTGGCGCGTGATACGGGACGGTTAGCTTTCAGTGCGTTTTCCAATGCCGGCTGGTACATTTATACCTTAGACGATTACGAGAAAGAGAAAATTGAATTTCCGGGTGTTCCTGTTTTGGAGACCCTGGGAGATCCAAATGACAAATATCATGAATACTCCTTAGCAGATAGCGCGGAGTTCTCAGTGTCGGATTACAAGTCCGAACTTTCACCCGATTTGATTGTCGGGGGTGGCGCTTTCGCTACAAATGTGGGTTTCGCCGGACAATCGGCTTTCTTGTTCAGCGACATGCTCGGGGACAAGACATTGATATTGCAAGCGGCACTTTTTGGCGATCCGCTTGAATCCACGATTATTGCGACTTATTATAATCAGCAACGTCGGCTGAACTGGGCCATTTCGGGATTTCAGTTCCGTGATGATTTTGGCATCTTTACAGCTTCTAACGAAGCAGCTTTTGTGAGCCAAATATTTCGAGGTGTCGGAGGTGCCGCGTCGTTGCCGTTCAACACCTTTACAAGATTGGAGTTCGGATCAAATCTCTATTTTGTAAATAGCGATGTTGTGCGCTTTAATTTCTTCACTGCTGATACGGAAACCGAGGACTTCGATAATGCCATATTCGGAAATGTCAGTGCAGCGCTGGTCCGAGATACGGCGTTCTGGGGTTTTGCCCATCCGATCTCCGGCACCCGCGCGCGTTTCTCCGTTCAACAAAATCTGGGTGACTTGCAATATACAACGCTGCTGGGAGATTACAGAAAGTACTTCGCGATAAGCATCCCAAGATATTCCTTTGCCTATCGCTTGGTAGGCGGGACGAATTTTGGTCCAGATCCGCGGCGTTTTAGCATCGGAGGGCCTTTTACGTTCAGGGGGGTGGATTTCGGAGATTTAAGGGGAACCAGAGTGTTCTTTCAAAATATGGAATTCAGATTCCCTCTGTTCCCATTTCTACCCATGCAGTATGATTTCTTAACTGCACTTGTCTTTTTTGATGTCGCGCATGCCTGGGGATTTCAAGGGTTCGATACATTCTCTGGGCTTCCAGTCAACCTACCCTTCGACACGGATGGGGATGGTCAGTTCCTGGATGACATAAAAAGTACCTACGGATTTGGACTTAGATTTAACCTGGGTGGACTCCTGGTGTTAAGATGGGATTTTCCATTGAAACGCGAGAAGGATCCATTTACGGGTCGAGCTCTGGCGCCAAAGACGTTCTTTTCAATCGGTGTTGATTATTAGGAAGTTAGATTATAGAGAAATTGAGCATTTTTTTCTTCAAAACTAAGAAACTCTTTTGCGATTAGTGCGTAACAGTGCTTAAATTTTTAATAAACTAGAGAACGGATTCTTTTATTTAAGACACGGAGGTCTGAAAGGGATTTCACATTAAAGAACCAAAAATTGGGAGGGAGTGTTTGAACAACAAGTCTAAAACATCTTACGTTGTCGGAGGTGTTATCTTAATCTCTGTTTTTGTTACTCATCAAATCTTTTTGCATGAACAGTTGAATAGATACGCATCACGTTTGGAGAATCGAGTCAATCACTTACGGTCGTATGTGAAGATAGATAATATGAGAAATGACAACATCAATCGAGTTCTATCGGTTCTGAATAATTTTAATGACAGCTTGTCTGCAGAAACAAAATATGCGATTGCATCTGAGATCAGTGAGGCAAGCATGAAATATGAGAATCTGGATGTGAACTTGATCTGTGCGACCATCACTCATGAATCGGCGTTGACGTGGCATCCGAGGGTCGTTTCTCCGGCCGGCGCCTTAGGGCTCATGCAAGTCATGCCCGAAACCGGCAGATTTTTGGCAAAAATCGAAGGTCTCGAATGGAATAGTCCGGAAGAGGTTCTGTTCGATCCGGTGCTGAATATTCGATTGGGAAGTCGATACTTGTCCAGTTTGATTGAACTGTATGACGTCGACGGAGGCTTGGCAGCTTACAATGGCGGAGGGAAACGAGCCGAGTTGTGGATCGCGCGGAACCGAGCCGATGGCATCTTGTATTATGAAACTCAGAATTATGTGCCAGCAGTCTTGTCGCTGTATAAGCAGTTCCAAAATTGACGCTTTGGAATCAGAAAGAACTTTAAACAAAAGCCCGGTCTTTTAAAATTGATCGGGCTTTTTTGTTTGCAGTTGTGCTAAATTGACCACAAAAAGCCCACCATTTCCTTCAAAACAGATTTTACTGCTGTTGGGTGACAGAGTGAACTGCTCGTCGCTGCATTCAACTCCCAACTTAATTGGCTTGCCCCCTAAATCAACTTTCCAAAGCGTAGTATCCCTCATGAAAATAATTCGACGATTATCTGCGAATGCAAATCTATCGGATAAGACGCTTCGTTCCTCTGAATCTGCCAGTAGAGTCTCTTGTCCTGTAAGCAAACTCAGGGAAACCAATCTCGTTGCGAAGATTGTTTTCTGGCGGCGGTGAGCAGGCTGACTATCAAAGGATGAATAGGCTAATGTAAGCTTGTCTGGTGACAGCTCGACATACCGACAATTCTTAACCATTGGACCATCGAATAGGACCGTTTTTCCTGCGGAATTGAGGTCGTATTTCCACACTTCGTAAGCGAAATCTAAGGAATGGTTCATGTCTCTATAGGTGGAAAGAAACAGCAATTCGTCGTCATCAATCCAATCGACGAGGCGGTTCGTTTTGTCTGAATTGGACGGATCGAGTACTTTCTTTGAATGTACAGATATGATTTGAACCTTCTGAATTTTATCGGAATCCGGTGTCGGGGGACCATAATTAGCATTGAATGCGATATATTGCCCGTTTGGACTCCATCTTAGATTTGAAATTTTGAATTCAGCGAAACTGTCTTGCCGAAAGATTCCTCGAAGGTTTGCGCCGTTCTTGTTAACAATGTACAAATTCTCGACATATTCCCAATTGTCAGCGATTTCCCGTGCAACAAAAGCAATTTTGTCCGCCGAGGGCGACCAGGCGAACGTAGACAAGACTTCGCGTCTATCATCACTCACGATAATTTTTGAAGCATACCCGCCACCCGTGCCCACTGTGTAAATCCCGGAGACGCCATTTTCACTCTTGAAGAAGGCAATTTCACGGCCATTTGGGGACCAACTTGGAAAGCTGCATGTGTTCTCACTTGTCAATTGTTTTTTCTGAATTTCCAAAGTGTCAAGAGTATCTTTTGTTGAAGTGGTTGCGGCCGGTGTCTCGGGCGGCTCCGTCTCAATGAGCACAAAAGCTTCCGAATAGCCGGACTCTCGAACCTCGGTCAAAAATTCGTCGGCCTGTTTTCTGGTCAAAAAAGGCCCAACGCGAATTCGATAAATCGTCCCTTGCTCTTCACTTGAATTTGAGCTCACGTAAGCAGGTAAATCCGTCTGCAGGAGTTGCGTCTTTAATTTTTCCGCATTTTGCCGTTCGTAGAAGGCCGCCACCTGGATGGCAAACTGTGTTTCGCTCGTACTTTTGACCTGTGTGGAATCTTCATGATTCGCCGACGTCTGAATGGTCTGTGAGGAGGATTCATCATCCCCACTACAACTCATGACCAAAAACAATGATAGCAGGCAAAAGAGATATGTTTTTCGCATAGATTAAGATTTATCCTGGATGGAATTGATATTATTGTACTTGCAAACCCATCCCAGGTTTCCATGGTATTAAACACCCATCAAGATTTCATTTTAGTGAGAGATGCAAAGATGTCGCAGAAAACAAAAAAATAGTCAGTTCCATTTAGCTGTTTGATTGCAGCCCGCCCTTATTCTGTCTGACACAATCATTATCAAAGTAGTTTTGCTTTACTTGATTTTCTTCCGCCAGATCAGTAGATTGATCATTGCGTTTGCAACAAGCGCCTCAGTTTCATCCAAGAATCGGATTGAACTAAATCAACGGCGGATAACCATTTAGCTGGAAAGTTACCATGAGTTCTATCGGAACAATTAGCGTCAAAGACATCAATTTTGCTCGCGATCAGATAAAGCGTCACATCTATCTCACCCCGTTAGAACCGTCGCCACAACTTTCGCATGAGTTCAGTGCAGAAATCCATTTCAAACTCGAGAATTGGCAGAGGACCGGTTCATTTAAACTTCGCGGCGCCTTGAATAAAATGCTTTCTTTATCGGAAGAAGAAAGAAACGTGGGCGTGGTAACCGCCTCGGTGGGCAATCACGGATTAGGCGTGGCTTACGCAGCCAAATTATTCGGGATACCCGGCAAAATTGTGGTGCCTGAAAAGGCTTCCCCAGCCAAGGTTAAAGCTCTCAAAAGTTACGATTTACAATTGATCGAGCATGGACGTGATTATGATGAAGCGGAAGAACATGCTCGCGAGCTGGAAAAAGCGGACGGTCTCATCTTCGTTCACGCTTTTAGCGATCCGCCGATTATTGCAGGCCAGGGCACCGTCGGCCTGGAAATCATGGAAGCGCTGCCCGACGTGCACACAATTGTGGTTCCCGTTGGCGGCGGCGGTTTGGTCTGCGGCGTTGCGATTGCAGTGAAGTCTATGAATCCGGCAGTGAACGTTATTGGCGTACAGTCCGAAGCATCGCCTGCCATGGTCAATTCAATCCGCGCGGGTAAGGTCGTCGAGACGCCCATCGAGGAGACCGTTGCGGATGGATTGGCCGGCCGTTTTGTTACTGAACTGACGCTTAAGATGGTGCAGGATTACGTCGATGATGTTGTGCTCGTTTCCGAAGATGCCATCAAGAAGGCCATGAAGATGATCGTAGAATCGGAACACATGCTTGTTGAAGCCTCGGCAGCGGTAGGCGTTGCCGCGTTCTTAGAGCAAAAAATCGGGGCAACTCCAAAATGCGCGATAATCCTTACAGGTAGGAACGTCGATGTCACGGTTCTGAAAAGGATATTGTGACATTTTTGCTTGACATTTAAGATTCTGAAAGTTAGATTATTTCAAGTCATTTCTCAATATTCTGCAATCTTATCCTTGAGAATGTATACGTTCAATGCTTTGGTTGATTTTTCTTAGTTTAATAAAATCCTTGGCTTAAAGGAGGAGAAAAATGGTCCCAAAACTCGTAACCATAGAACGGCACATCAGCGAGACCCAACGCAAGTTTCCGCAAGCCACCGGTGAGTTCTCCGCATTATTAAATGACATTGCCTTGGCAGCCAAAATCATCTCGAGGGAGGTCAACAAGGCCGGACTTGTGGACGTGCTGGGCTTTACCGGAGAAACGAATGTTCATGGGGAACAAGTCCAGAAACTGGATGAGTACGCGGATGCGATCGTCTTTAAAGCTCTGGATCATACCGGACGTCTTTGTGTCATGGCGTCAGAAGAGCGAGAGGATATCATTCCGATTCCGGAGAAATTTCCTTCTGGCAAATACGCACTGCTCTACGATCCCCTGGATGGCTCTTCAAATATAGATGCGAACGTGAGCATTGGCACGATTTTTTCTATCTATCGTAAGATTTCTGGCGGTGAACGGGGGTTGTTGGAAGATTGCCTTCAAAAAGGTGTCGAGCAAGTGGCGGCGGGCTATGTGATCTACGGATCCTCAACGATGCTGGTATTTACAACCGGTAATGGCGTTTCCGGATTTACCTACGATCCGAGTGTGGGTGAGTTTTTGCTTTCTCATGAAAACATAAAGATTCCGAAACGCGGTAAGATATACAGCGTCAATGAGGGCTACTATGATCGTTGGGATGAGGGTATGAAGAAGTACATCACGCACTTAAAACAATCGGACAAAGAAACAAATCGCCCCTATTCCGCGCGCTATATCGGCTCTCTCGTGGCGGACTTTCACAGAAACCTGCTTTACGGCGGCATTTTTCTTTATCCCGCAGATGAGAAGAATCCGAAGGGCAAGCTACGACTTATGTATGAAGCAAATCCATTGGGTTTCATCGTTGAACAAGCTGGAGGATACGCAAGCGACGGCCAAAGAAGGGTTCTGGAGATTGAACCGGAAGACATTCATCAACGTACTCCGCTGATCATTGGCAGCCATGATGACGTGAAAGAAGCTGAGGAATTTCTTCAAAACAAACGATAAGGTCGGTTCAGACTTTGTGCCAGAAGAGCCTCTCCGGCGAAACTCGGAGAGGCTTTTTGCGTTTTATTGTATTAATTTGTTCGGCGGGTATTCATTCCCCTCAAAAACCTTCATCGCTACCGAATGTGAGCTCATGCGAAAGAACAAAAACAAGCTTTTCGGAATCACACTTTCAATTTTGATAATCTTATCTGTTCTTTTTTTACAGTCGTTTGATTCTGGCGACTCCAATACCACAACTGATGATGATCGCTGGCCCACCAGAAGAGAGCTGTTTAGAAAAATTCGTGAAATCAGAAAAATAGTGCTTGTGTACGGGACAGGCAATCCCGAAACCGCCTCGGTTTACCGAGATTACGCTGAAGGCCGCGCCCGCAAAAGCTCTTGGTTAGAAATTGTGGCAAAACCCGACACGGCTGTTTCCAAGAATGATATTGAGTCCCTGCCCATTTCGTTGATTGGCACTCCGGATTCAAACAGTTTGCTGCGGCGAGTGCAGGGTACCCTTCCCATAAACATCGAACACGGTCGAATTTCTGTTGAAAATATCATCTCATTGCGAGACGAAGATGTTTACCACTTATCCTCTTATCCCAATCCCTTGAATCCTTCCCTGTCCATTTCCGTGACGACCGGCAACAGCGACAAGAGCATTGTCGAGTTCCTGTCAGAATATGAAGGGAGCTATTTTCCCGGAGGCGAGTTTGGGGTCTATCGGAATGGCGAACGGATTGTACTTGGCTTTTTCAATCAGGGTGGCGGTCGGCCCTGGACGATAAATCAGGAGAGCACTCGCAATTATTTGGAGACCCTGCATCACCTCACTCAAACCAGACATTACAGGTTGATCTATCACGGCAAGAATCTATCCGCAGAGAAGATTCGAGACCTTGCACAACAGCAGGAAACGAGAGCCGCACGGCTGCTGAGTGTTTTTGCAGATGCCGGCATCGACACATCCAATCTGCCTAAAATAGAATGTCATCTTTACGAAACTCTGGAAGACAAGGGACTGATCACACGCAACACCGACTTGTCGCATTTCGATGCAGACAAATTTCAGGTTCACGCTATTTTTAATGATGAATTGACCGGTGACACCTTCTTTGCCGATGCGCAGCTTTTGATAACCAAGTTGCTGGGAACCTGGGCGTCCCCGGCTTTGAGAGATGGACTCGCCATGAGCTTTTCTGAAGGATGGGGGAAGAGGGGATACGAATACTGGGCGAAGCTTTTTTTCGAAACGGACGACATTTCACCATTGAATGAATTGCTTGACTCCAATGTCTACAGAAGAGAGTCATACCTCTTCATGCGGCCTCTGGCAGGCAGCTTTGTCGATTTCTTAATTCGAGAGTACGGCTGGCTGAAATTTCTGGAATTATACAAAAAGTGGCCGGAGTCCGGATTGCCAAAATTCAGCCTGGGTAAGATAAACCCGGAGCAATTAGAAAAGGGCTGGTTGGCTCATTTGGAGAATCTAAAAGTGAATCCTGAAACCAATGGCCAGTCTGAACTAGTAGGATTCCAAAAAGGATTTTGTTACGCGCATGAAGGTTACCAAATCTACAACGGGTACCTTTCTCGAAAATCTTTTGAATCGTTAAAAAAGCTGCGCTCTCTGGGAACGGAATGGATTTCTTTGTCTCCGTTTGGTTATTTGAGACGACCAAATCAGTCGGAGCCATTCCGGTTTTCATTCGGACCGGGCTCAGAAAACGATGAAAGTCTCATCACAGCCACAATGTATGCCAGGGAATTGGGCATGGGAGTGATGCTTAAACCGCACGTTTTGATGTGGGGACCGCATTGGGGCTGGCCCGGAGATGTCAACATGGAGAGCGAGGCGGGTTGGCAGAAATTCTTCAAATACTACTACAAATGGATTCGCCATTACGCTTTGCTCGCCGAGATGTATGATCTGGACATTTTGTGCATCGGAGTGGAATTGATGCAGACCACTCGTGACCATCAAGACGAGTGGCGAGACATCATCGCCAAAATCCGCCAAATCTACCATGGACCATTGGTGTATGCGGCCAATTGGTGGCAAGAGTTCGAGCAAATTACCTTTTGGGAGGAGTTAGACTATATCGGCCTGAATCTCTATTATCCCCTGTCGAAGAAGGATACGGTTACCGTTGATGATTTGAAAAAGGGCATGAGCCAGGGTATCCCAATTATTGAGAAGGTGGTCCGTAAATATGACAAACCCCTGCTCTTAACCGAAGTGGGGTTTACGAGCACTGAAAAACCCTGGAAGACCCCCCACGAAAGAAGGCGCGACGCATCGGCCTACCTGGAACATCAGGTTATGTGTTATCAAGCGATTTTCGAATCGTTCTGGGATCAGGATTGGTTTCATGGGTTTTATTGGTGGAAATGGCCGACTTATTTGGAAGATGGCGGCAAACATCACACTGGCTTCACTCCAAACGGCAAGCCTGCGGAGAAGGTTGTCACGGAATGGTATTCCGAGAAAAAAGTCCCGCAGAAATCGACCACAAGCTATTAGTTCTTCCTTGATTTATACACCCCACCTTTTATATTTACTTACGATTGTGGCAACGCTTCAAGTAGGTGGTTCTATGATTTGAGTGGGTAAGTATAAGCCGCAGATTTACACTGATTGAACAGAGATAAGATAAGTTTAGTTTAGAATGTAGAAGACATAACAGAAGACTATGATTGGTTCGATGTTTGAAGTGTCTAATATTCGCGGCCATGGTTTCTTAGAGAAGGATTATCATAAGGTCTCGACCTGCCAATCAATATATTTAATAGGAGAGTCTGGGAAAGTCGGGATTGAATTATTACGCTGGGAGTATTCCGCGGAAAAGTAGTTGTAGAACTTAATAGAATATAATTTCGCCCGGGCGGAATGGGCTACAATTACTCAATCAATGAAAAACAACGGAGAGGAAAGTAGGATTACTCATCAACTTCGGAAAAGAAAGTAGAATTCAAACACTTCATTTATTAACAAAACATGTGCCCAACTCGATTGGGTATCCGTGTTTTATCAGTATGAATCCGTGGCTAAAGACCCTCATGAGTACTACTTGGCCCACTCTGATCGACATAGAGCCAGGCTGGTCTTTGAGGGCTAAATTAACTCACGGCAAAACCGTCATGTTTAATTATTTTGTCCAATTTTGTCATTTCAGGTTAAGAAAGTATTTTGCTTTTTCATGGTATATTAGTTAGATGATGGTGCTTTCTATGAATAATGGGATTCGTCTCCTCTTCACGGTGGGAGTGCTCATTCTGAGCACGCCAACTTATCCCCAGTCCTCGACGTCGGTTTTGTCAAGTCAGGACATACTTCAACTCTACAAAGATGTAAAAAATCTCAATTTTGACGAATCCAGGGTAGCAAATGTCGAAAACGTGACCTTTGCAAAGGATCGAGCCATCTTTGCCTTCCAAAAGGGTACGTTCTATTTTGTTGAACCCGTTAGGGAACATATCACCGGAGCCATCTTTCTGGGCGAGGGGAGCTTGAGTCTCGATCCCCCGACAGAGATTGAAAGAGCGCAAGTCCGTCGGTTTTTGGAAGCGGACAGCCTGTTGGAGACGTTTTCTGCTGCTTATCTAAGGTTCACCGGCCAAGCTGCACATGACTTGATTAAAGATTTGACCTTCACTCAAGCAGAAATTCCAGACAAAGTGACCGAGTTGCATGAGGAGATTTCGGATTACTTTTTGAAAGAGAGGGGAATTAATCTCGCCAGCGGGGTACTCGGTGACTTGCTCAACGGGGCGGAAGAAGGCCTCTTTTTCGCAGTACTGGAAAAGAAGCAGCCGGAGTTGAACTTTTCCAGCTACCTGGCTTTCATATTCGAACCAAATGCTTCGGAAGAGGTGGCGTTGTTTCAATATTTTCCCAGAAGATCGAAGAAGCCGTTCTACACCGTCTGTTCGTTCCATCGCACGAACGATTATCAAAGCGGCGATGCCTTTTTTAGCACCGTGGAGGAAGACGATGATGCGTTACAGATATCGCACTACAAGATGCAGGTTAAATTGGAAAAAAGTGGCAAGCTAAATACAGAGGCCGAACTCACTTATTCTCCCCTGGTGGATAATTTGCGATTTTTAACCTTCGTTTTGTATCAGGAGCTTGAAGTGGATTCCGTAAACAATGTTCTTGGGGAAACGTTGGCGTTCATTCAAGAAGAAAAAGAAGCGGCATTTTCAGTCATTTTGGATGAACCCCTTTTGCCGCAAACCGAGCAAACACTTACGGTCTACTATTCCGGAGATGCCCTTGAACCGGCCAATGGCAACCTTTTACTTAAAAACAAAGTGTACTGGTATCCGCGCTATGGTTATCTGGTTCCCGCAACCTACGACATCACCTTTGAGTACCCGAGCGATTGGCAAGTCATTTCGGTTGGCGCGAAAATCGAGCGCTGGGAAGATGGGAGCTCAGCGTTTTCTCGCTGGCTCGAGGACACGCCCGCCTTTGGCGCAGCGTTCGCCTTTGGATATTTTGACTCCACCACTTATGATTCGGAAAACGTGCTGCCCATAAAAGTATATTCGTC
>JABAHQ010004100.1_pt1 | contig 14662 bp, 20 predicted proteins | sample 7062091 | NCBI WGS metagenome assembly JABAHQ01 (sample SAMN14534359, study PRJNA622989) | marine sediment metagenome | biome: marine biome [ENVO:00000428]; feature: marine pelagic biome [ENVO:01000023]; material: deep marine sediment [ENVO:00002113] | place: India: Gulf of Kutch | collected...
CAGAGGGAGGGAGCAGGCCATTCCATAATTTCGCCGAATCAGGCCCGAATTAGGCCGTCGCAGGCGGGGTAATGCTCTGATCTCCTTGCGCTTTTCGGTCGAATTCCCTGCGCGATGGAACAGGGAAGGTATGGCTCGGAACAGGGAATTGGCCTTCGGCCGGACCAGGACCGGCCGGCTCTGGGTCTATGCCCGGGACGATCGACCATGGGCCGGGCCGGATCCGCCGGCCGCGGTCTACTTCTACAGCCCCGACCGCAAGGCGGAGCGGCCGGCAGCCCATCTCGAAAGCTTCCAGGGCGTGCTGCAGGTCGACGGTTACGCGGGGTTCGAGACGCTTGCCGAAAGCGAAGAGGTCGTCCTGGCGGCCTGCTGGGCGCACGCCAGACGCAAGTTCTACGACTTCCGGCAGGCGACCGGCTCGCCGATCGCCGAGGAGGCCCTGCGCCGGATCGCCGAGCTTTATGCCGTCGAGAAAGCCATCCGCGGCCAGGGTGCGGAAGCGCGTCGGTTGGCGCGAGAGGCCGAGTCACGGCCGCTCATCGCGGCCATGAAGCCCTGGCTGGAGGACCAGCTGCGCCGGGTTCCGCCGCGCGGCGGGCTGGCCGAGGCCATCCGCTATGCGCTCGCACGCTGGCCGGCGCTGTGCAGGTTCCTCGACGACGGCCGCATCGAGCTCGACAACAACCCCGTCGAGCGCGCCATCCGGCCCGTGGCCCTCGGGCGCAAGAACCATCTCTTTGCCGGGTCCGATGGCGGCGGTGAGCGCTGGGCCATGGTCGCCTCGTTGATCGACACCGCAAAGCTCAACGACGTCGAGCCCTACGCCTACCTCAAAGACGTGCTCCAGCGCATGACCGACGGCCATCCCGTGAACCGGCTCGATGATCTCCTGCCGTGGAAATGGGCGCCAATATCCGTCAACCCCTGACCGACGTGTTACAACCGGACGCTTACGCCGGCTTCATGGCACCGGAAGATCTCGTTTTGGCGATCGAATAAGAACGAAAAGGTGTGGTGCTCGCTATCCCCGGAAACTGGATCGGTGCCGCATGGTTGTCGAAAGGAACAAGCCCGAGCCTGTCCTCGCCGTGAGCGTGCGCAGCCGGGAATCGGACGGCGCGCGGTGGTTTGTGAAGAATTTCGAGTAGAGCCGCCCGATCATGCCGGTTCGGCCGCCGTAGCCGCCACCTGGCGCTTCGCCAACAGCCATTCGCGCATCAACGCGGCCGCGACGATCACAACGCCGAGGGCGGCGACGTAGACGCGCACCGGCTCGAAGTAGGTGAGCAAAAGCTCGCCGCCGAACAGCAGCAGCAGGACCTTGTTGCACACCGGGCAGGCGATGCCGATGAAGCCAAGGACGCCGCCGGCGCCGGCGGCGCGCAGGGAGCACAGCGGCCTGCGGATTGCTACATAGGCCCCGAACAGGACCGACATCATGGCGAGCAGCACGGTCTCGAACCCGCCGACCGGGGTCATGCGGACAAAGAACGGGTTGTCCCACAGCGCCGCCACGGTGCCAAGCGCGATGAAGGATCCGACGGCGACCGCGACCCCCGTGGCGATCCGGGACAAGGTCACGTGCGACATCATGGGCGCCACTATAACGCCGTTGCGTTAACAACCAACATCAAGGTTTCGTGACCTCTGGATTTTCCGCCAGGACCATGGCGCCGGCCGGCCCTTCACCTCGGCGGCGGCTGCTCGACGTAGTGATCGATCAGCTGTTCGACCTCCGGCGAGTCCCAATCGGTCGCGCCGGTGATGTACCCGATCACGTTGCCGCGCGGGTCGAGCACATAGCTAATCGGCAGGCCGTAGAGCGGGAAGACCTCGGCCGTTGTTCCGGTGAAGTCCTGGTAGACCGTCAGGTTTGCCAGACCCAGCTTTCGGACGAAGGCGATGGGTCCTTCGATGTCTCCCGCGTCGATCGACAGCGCGACGACCGCAAGGTCGGGGCCGCCGCGACGCGCCTGGAGCCGGTCGAGCGCCGGCAACTCCCGGACACAGGGCGGGCACCAGGTAGCCCAGAAGTTGAGCAGGACCACCCGGCCCCGGAAGCGGCCGAGGTCCAGGAGGTCGCCGTCCTCGGCCATGATCGGCGTCATCCGCGCCGGCTTGACCGGGCTGAGATACGTGAACTGGTTGCGGGTGTTGCGGAGGGCTGCCGGGTGATCGCCGCCGTGGGCCATCGCTTGCGGCAGCCCCGCCAGCAGCAACAGCAACCCCAGCAACGCCGCGTGCGGGGCAGCCGGTTGCGGATTCGCCCCAAGGTTCCGGCTCCAGATCATGGCTTCGCGGTTCGTTCTCCGGAATTCTTGGTAACGCATTGTAACAGAGATCGGCTTCGTAACACTCCGTTGCAGTCCCGGCCCTGATTTTCGGTCCCGGTTTGATACAAAGGAACCCACCTTCTGACGAGGCAGAGTCGGAGTCTTCCGTGAGCCGGTTTCGCTGGATTGCCATCCTCGTGCTCTGGGTCGTGGCGACCCTGGCTGCGGTCGTGCCTGCCGCTGCGGATACCCATGACGTTCTGAGGCCGGACGAAAAGCGGGCGTTCGAAAAGGTCATCCGGGATTACATCCTCGCCAACCCCGAGATCGTGCTGGACGCGCTCAAGATTCTGGATGCGCGCAAGCGCGCCTCCGAAGCCGACCAGGCCCGGCAGCAGCTGGCGGCGCGACGCGACGACATCCTGAACGATCCGGGCTCCCCGGTCGGCTGGAACCCGGACGGTGACGTGACCATTGTCGAGTTCTTCGATTACCGTTGCCCCTATTGCCGGGCGGTCGCGCCGCGTCTGGCCCAACTCAAAAGACAGGACCGGGGCATCCGCTACGTGTACAAGGAATGGCCGATCCTGGGGCCGGTCTCCAAGGTTGCGGCCCGGGCCGCGCTGGCCGCCTGGAGGCAGGGCCGATACGAGGAATACCACGAGGCGCTCATGACCTATCCCGGGCAGTTGAGCGAGAAGGGGGTGTTCGACACGGCCGAGCGCCTGGGGCTCGACGTGGAGCGCTTGCGCAAGGACATGGAGGCGCCGGAGATCGCGGCGTCCCTGGCGCGCACCCGGGACCTCGCCGAGACCCTGGGAATCACCGGCACCCCCGCTTTCGTGATCGGGGACCAACTGGTGCCCGGCGCCGTCAGCCTGGATCAGCTGAAGGCATTCGTGCAGCGCGCGCGCAAGGACAAGGACGGCTGAGACCGGGCCTTATCGCGGCAGGGTCGCCTCGACGCACAAGCCGCCACCATCCCGATTGCTCAACATGATCGTCCCGCCGTGGGCGCGGATGATGTTCTGCGCCACGGTCAGGCCGAGCCCGGTCCCGCCGGTCTCCCGCGACCGCGAGCGGTCGAGGCGATAGAAGGCCTCGAACACCCTCTCCTGGTCCTCGCTGGCGATACCGGGGCCGCGATCCTCGATGCGAACCGTCGCGGACTCCTTTTCGGCCTGGACGGAGACCTCGGCCGAGCCGCCGTACTTGACCGCGTTGTCGATCAGGTTGGTGAAGGCGCGCCGCAGTGCCATCGGTTTCCCGTGGCAGGGAATGCGGTCCTTACCGTCGAAGGTCACCGTCGCCCCGCCGTCCGCCATGTCGTCGCAGACGCGCTGGACAAGGGCGGGCAGATCGATGTCAGTCACGGGCTCGCTGCTGGCTTCGTCCCGGGCGAAGGCGAGCGTCGTCGAGATCATGTTCTCCATCTCGTCGAGATCGGCCAGCATCTTTCGCTGTTGCGTCTCGTCCTCGACGAACTCGGCACGCAGCCTCAGCCGGGTGATCGGCGTCCGAAGGTCGTGAGAGATCGCAGCGACCATGCGCAGACGGTCGTCGACGAAGCCGCGGATCCGGTCCTGCATCCTATTGAAGGCTTGAACGGCCCTGCGAACCTCGCTCGGCCCGCGCTCGGGGATCGAAGGCGCGCGAACGTCGCGGCCCAGCCGCTCGGCCGCGAGCCCGAAGGTCGCCAAGGGTTCCGTCGCCCGACGCACCACCCAGATCGAAATGAAGATCACCGTGAGCGCCATGACCGCCAGCGAGACCAGAAAGCGCGGCGACCAGAACTCTGTGGGCTCGGCGACCGGGGTCGTGAAGTTCAGCCAACTGGCATCGCCCAGACGCACCGAGACCCTGACCTTCCGCCCGAGCGCGAGCTCGCCCATCATGTGTCGCATGTGCGAGTGCACGAGCTCCATGGGCTCGGCCGCAATGTTGAGCGGCGTCTCCTCCGGCATGGCCCAGCGGCCCTTCTCGGGCTCGAGAAACTGGACCTTGATCGCATCGGGCGAGAAGCGCGAGAGATGGAACTTGAGGTTCTCCTCGAGAATCTGCGTATGCCAGTCGTCCCGCTCTTCCTCTCGGGCGGTGTTCTTGGAACCCAGGCTTACCTGCAGGGTCGGGCCACTGACGGCCTCGATCAGGTGGCCGCGTTGGTCGGGCGGCGTGCCGTCGATCAGCCGCGCGATGGTTGCGATCCGTTCCGCGATCTGGCCACCGCCCAGAATGGTCAGGGAATCGGCACGGTCGCTGTAGTGAATGGCCGTGCTGACCACCTGGGAGACCGTCAGGACGAGCAGCAGGACCAAGATCATCCGCCCCGTGATGCTGCTCGGAATCAGGCGTTTCACGTCCGCTCCACGCTCGGGGTGAAGACGTAGCCGCCGCCGCGCACCGTCTTGATCAGCAGCGGGTTGGCCGGATCGGCTTCGATCTTGCGGCGCAGGCGCCCGACCTGCACGTCGACGCTGCGGTCGAAGGGTACCGCGGACCGGCCCCGGGTCATGTCCAATATCTGGTCGCGGCTGAGCACCCGTTGCGGGTGCAGCGCGAAGGTCTGGAGCAGCTCGAACTCGCCTGCGGTCAGATCGACGATCGTTCCCGCCGCGTCCTTGAGGACCCGGGTCGCGGTATCGAACTCCCAATCCCCGAACCGAATGAGATTGTTTCGCGCCTCGTCCGGTGCCCGCGCCGGCCGGTCGACGCGGCGCAGCACCGCCTTGATACGGGCCAGGAGTTCCCGCGGATTGAAGGGCTTGGGCAGATAGTCGTCCGCGCCCATCTCGAGGCCGACGATGCGGTCCATCTCTTCGCCCATGGCCGTCAACATGATCACCGGGACCTTGGAGCTCGCCCGCAGCTCTCGGCACAGGGTGAGCCCGTCGGTCCCCGGCAGCATGAGATCGAGAACGATCAGGTCGAAACTCCAGTCCTGAAGCGCCCGCTTCATCTCCCGGCCGTCCCGGGCCGTGGTCACACGGTAGCCGTGCCGCGTCAGGAAGCGGGACACGAGGTCCCGGATTTCCCGGTCGTCGTCGACGACGAGCAGGTGCTGGGATCGCTCGCTAGCCATGGTGGTCATAGAGCCAGATTAGCGCCCTCGGGTCTATGGAGCGTCAGAATATTGTAACCGAACGTAACAGAAATCTTAGCCGTTACGGGGCGTTACATAATGTGCCCCTTCCGGACATCAAGCGGTTACCGGACCGTCCTATCTCTTCACCAGTAACGCCACGAGGCCGACTCGGCCTCACAACGGAGACACGACGATGACAAAGCTTCCCAAAGCGATCCTGACAACCGCCGCGGGCCTCGCCCTGCTGACCGCCGCCGCCGGGACCGCCCTGGCGCACGGCGCGGGCGAGTCCGCCGGCATGATGCCTCGGATGCAGCCCGCGCACATGGGACAGGGCTCTGGCGGCGAGTCGATGGGTCCGAGCTACGGTGCGGCGCCCTGCCCCGGCAGGGGAATGGGCATGGGCCCCGGAATGATGGGCCCCGGAATGATGGGGCCCGGAATGATGGGCCAGGGCATGATGCCCATGATGCAGCAGATGCACCGGGGCATGATGGGTCATGGAATGATGGGCCCGGGGATGATGGGGCATGGCATGTGGGGCCGTGGATACGGCCATGGCCCCGTCTACGGCAAGCCCACCGTGCAGCCCGACAAGGACCTCTCGGCCGATGACGTGCGGGCGCAGCTCGAACGCAGCCTGAAATGGCACGGCAATGAGCGGCTCAAGGTCGGCGAGGTCCAGGAGCGCGACGACGACACCATCGTGGCCGAAATCGTCACTCAGGATGGCTCCCTGGTGGATCGCTTCGAGGTGGACCGCCACAGCGGCTGGATGCACCGGGTCGAATGACCCGACCGGAGGAATGCCAGGGACCGCCAGGAAAAGAGCAGCCGAAATGATCCGGAAGACAGGCCAGGACGGAACGCGGACCGCTCGGCAGAGTGCGCCCTCCCCGGCGCCGAGCCGAGGCTCCGCGACCTCTTGGACGAGCCCATCGTCCGGCTGATCATGGCCGGCGACCATGTCGCGCGTGCGGACCCGCTTCCCCTGCTCGCAAGACTCCGCCGGGCCCGGCCCCATGACTCCCCCTCGCAGACCGCAAGGCATGGGGTCGAGGCCCGGCGGAACCAGGCGGCGGTCCGGACGGTGGAACGCCTGCAACTCCCCTGACGGGCAAGCGGGTAAGGAGGCACATCGATGGAAGCGCTTCTCTACTTCATCATCTGGGCCGCCGCCATCTTTCTCATGATGCGCTTCGGCTGCGGCGCACACGTGATGGGACGCGGCCATACTCGTGCCGAGACAAGCGAGCCGACGCAGGCCGCTAGCACCGAACTTCGCTGGCTCGCGCCCGAGAGCGACGTCGATCCCGTATGCGGCAAGACCGTCTCCACCGGGGACGCCAAGCCCACGGTCCATGGCGGCAACGTCTACTATTTCTGCTCGCGCGAATGTCGCGAGGTGTTCGAAGTCGCGCCCGAGCTGTATGTCAACGGCCCCGACGGCAAACGGCCGAGCCTGGAGCAGTCTCATGCTTAAGCCCGCCTCTGCGATGGAGGGCTCGGCTCGAGCCGGAGCGCCGCTCGACGCGCGCAGCGTGCCGCGCATCCCGGTGCTGGCGCTGGGGATGAGCCTGGGCGTGTTCCTCGTTATCACGTACGTGCTCTGCGTCCTGTTCGACCTGTGGTTCCCGTCCCAGGCGATGCATTCGGTCTGGACGCCGCTGTTGCCCGGCTTCACCTGGCTGACCTGGCCCAGCTTCTTCCTGGGCCTGTTGGAGGCCTTCGCCTACGGCTGGTACGTTGCCCTGGTTTTCGCCCCGCTCTACAACTTCTTCGCCGCGAAGTTCGGTTGAGGACCGGGACCGGCGAGCGCTCAGCGCGGGGCAAGCGACTCTAAAGGGCAGGAGCAAGGACGATGACCGAGATCAAGAGCCTACACGGGACCACCACCGCAGAGATCTTCTCTTCCGGCCTCGACAACCTCGACCAGATCGAGGCCGTGGCGCTCTCTGTGCTGTGGAAGGACGGACGGGTCGTGGCCGGCTGCTCGAACACCACCAACGATCGGCTGGCGCTGATGGTCCTGGCCCTGGACGAGCACCAGCGCCAAGCGTTTCGGCAGGATTAGGAGTCGCGGTCAAGATGCAGGTGCGGGACCCGGTTTGCGGCAAATTGATCCACCTGGCGGACACGGTTGCTTCGGAGGACGACGCTGGTTGGGCCTATTTCTTCTGCTCGCGGTTTTGCCACAACTGTTTCAAGGCGGCGCCGGCCCGCTACACGGGGGAACGGCCGCTCCGTAGAGGAAACACCGAGACGGGTGCTGGCGAGGGCGCGGGAGGATCGAGATGAAGACTGAAATTGCGACGCTCCTCGGCGGGATCACAATCACCTGGATCCCCGCTTCGGCCCTCGCCCACAGCTACGAGGACGGGCGCGGATTTTGGCCCCACGACTGGGCAGGCGGTTGGGGTCACATGCTGTTCGGATCGCTCGGCATGATTCTGTTCTGGGGCGGACTGATCCTGTTGACCGTGCTGGCTGTTCGCTGGTTCGGCGGCAGATCGGGCGAGACCGAGGGTGTCGATGCGCGTAACGCCGCGCTGGAGACCCTGGAGAAGGCCTTCGCCCGTGGGGAGATGGAGAAGGAGGACTTCGAGGCGCGCAAGCGGCTCTTGATGCAGTAGCCGGCCCATGCCCGGACCGATCGCTCCCGCCACAGGAGGCGGCGGCCGCACGGGCAGTGGCTGGTTCTCGGTGAGACCATCGCGACGGTCTCCCGGGGCGTCGAAACACCGGAACATTACTTCGAATGCAAGAAAGGACGTTACAGATGAGCAGGATACCCGCACGGATTGCGGTTCCCGCGGCCTTGATCGCGACGGCGTGGCTTGCGATCCCGCCGGCCATGGCCGAGGAGATCGTCTACGTGCCGCTGGGCGGTGCCGGCGAGGTGCTCGTGGTCGATGGCGCAAAGGACTCGATCCGGGGCCGGATCGCCGGCGTGCCTGAAAGCCACGGTTTGGCTGCCACGCCCGACGGCCGGCTGCTGATCGCCGGCAGCCTCGCCGAGATGGCGCCCGATGATGCCAAGCTCCCGCCCAAACCGGCGGGCATGTCGGAGAGCGAACACCAGGCGCACCACAAGAAACCGGATCCCGCCGCTGCCGCGAAGGAGGAAGGCGTCAGCCTCCTGACCGTGCTCCGGGCCGAAGACGGGAAGATCCTGCGCCGCATCGAGGTGCCCGGCGCGGTCCATCACACGGCGCTCACCCGCGACGGCCGCTACGCGCTGGCGACGCACCCGAACGGCGGGACGCTCAGCGTCCTCGACCTCGCCACGTTCCAGGTGGCCGCGACGGTGCGGACCGGACCGCTGCCGAACTACGCGGCGGCAAGCCCCGATGGCACGCGCATCTACGTCAGCAACGCCGGCAACAACACGGTCAGCGAGGTCGATACCGAACGCTGGATCGTGCGCCGCAACTTCGTGACCGGCGAGAGCCCCGAGCACATGGTGCTGTCCCGCGACGGCACGCGGCTTTACGTCGCCAACGCCGACGGCGGCACGGTGGCGGAGCTTGCTGTCGAGGCCGGGACGCTCACGCGGACCTTCGAAATCGGTGGCCTCCTGCACGGCTTGGACCTGTCCGAGGACGGCAAGACGCTGTTCGTGGCCGGACGCGAACGAAACAAGCTGGTCGCCGTGGCGCTCGACAGCGCCGACCAGCGCGAGGCGCCACTCTCGCCGGAGCCCTATCACCTCACCACGGTGAGCGGCACCGGCAAGATCTACGTCTCCAGTGCCGGCGCGCCCAAGATCTGGGTGATCGACCCGAACACCCTGGGAGTCCTCAACACGATAGCCGTGCCGGACAGGGCCCATCAGATGGCCGTGGTGAAGCGGTAGAGGGGGCCGCCTTCTGCCAAGAAACCCTGGAGAGCACGGCCCAATGGGCAGGTCATCGCGATAACCGGTGAGCCTGTCCGTGGGGTGGACGAACAGCCAAGACTGCCACGATGAACGAACCGGCGATTCAGCGCGACGACGAGGCCGAAACCCGGCGGGATTTCCTGTACCTGGCGGCCAGCGCCATGGCGGCAGTGGGCACGGCCGCGGCGGTCTGGCCGCTGATCGACAGCATGAATCCGGCCGCCGACATCCGCGCCATATCGACCGTGGAGCTCGATCTCGACCCGATTCCAGTGGGCCAGCGGATCACCGTTACATGGCAGGGTCAGCCCATATTCGTCAGCCACCGTACGGACGCCGAAATCGCCAAGGCCAGAGCCGACGATGCGGCCGATCTTCCGGACCCGGCCACGGATGCCGGCCGGACGAAGCGGCGGGAGTGGCTGATCGTGATCGGGATCTGCACGCACCTGGGTTGCATTCCCAAGGGCCAGAAGCCGGGTGACCCGCGAGGCCAGTGGGACGGCTGGTTCTGCCCCTGCCACGGCTCCCACTACGACACGGCGGGGCGCATTCGCAGGGGACCCGCACCGAAGAACCTTTACCTTCCGCCCTACGAGTTCAAGGAAAGGAACATGGTTCGCATCGGCTGAGGAGCCGAGTGCACAGGCAAAGACCCGGGCGGAGGAAGAGGCTGAACAGGAAACTCGGTGAGGCAGGCCAAGATGTCATGACGGCTTCGCTCGTGACGCTCAGGCTCGAGACGATCGTCCAAGAGACCGGGCGAGGCATCGGCGCGGTCCCGGTCGAGCGCTGCGGGCTCCGCGCCGGCGAAATCGTAAGCGACAACGACCTCATAGGCCGTCACGACTCCGGCATCGCCGGGAACGCCGCACGCAAGGGGGTGAAGCGATGGCGAAAGCCCCCATGCTAATGGCGCGACAGCGCCGCGGACATTCATCCGGACAAGGGCACGCGCGGCTGGTCTACTTTCTGCCGGTTCTATTGTTCGCAACCCTTGCGGGCTATTTCGTCTGGGGTCTCGATCCCGATCGTGATCCTTCAGAAGTGCCCTCGGCGCTCATCGACGAGCCTGTCCCCGAGTTCGAGCTGCCGCCGGTTCAGGGCCGCAGGCTCGGTCTATCAAGCAGCGATCTCAAGGGCGAGGTGTCGCTCGTCAACGTGTTCGCTTCGTGGTGCACGGCCTGCCGCTATGAGCACCCCATATTCATGCGGCTCAAGGAGGAAGACGTCGTTCCGATCCACGGCATAAACTACAAGGACGAGCCGGACGACGCCGCCGAATGGCTGGACGGCCTGGGCGATCCCTATACGCGAACGGGCGCGGACCTGGACGGGCGGGTGTCCATCGAATGGGGCGTGTACGGCGTACCGGAGACGTTCGTAATCAGCCGGCAAGGACGAATCACCTACAAGCACATAGGGGCGGTCACTCAAGACGTGCTCGACGAGAAACTGCTGCCCTTGATCGAGCGGCTACGAAAATGACGGGCCTGACGTCCGATCCGCACTCCCGCCGCCCATGTAGAGCGGGGTTCGAGCCGCATGGATCGGGGTTTACCGCTTTAGTTGGCCGGTGGTCCGCTTGCCTTCCAGTTACTGGGATGTTCTAGGGTCTTGCGTTCAGAAAAGTGGACGCCCGCGCTTGTCACGGTTTCAAGACAAAGGCTTGGTCGATTGGTGCTTAAAAGACCTCCTATCAGCCCGATGGCAACATGCCGCCTGCCGGCGGCCACGCTCGTCTTGCTCCTTGCGGGACCGGTGTCGGTCGGCGCCCAGGAGCGCTTTACACCGGAGCAGGAAGAACGGCTGGGCGAATGCATCCGGGAGTATCTTCTGAAAAACCCGGAGGTCGTTCTCGAGGCCCTGCGGGAGCTGGATCGTCGCCGGGCGGCGGCACGCACCGCCTCGAGCGTGGGCGCCATAAGATCGAACGAGGAGGAGATTTTCCGCCCCAGCACACCTTCGGTGGGCGGCAATCCTGATGGCAACATCGCCCTCGTAGAGTTCTTCGACTACAACTGCCCATACTGCCGGGCCGTCAAATCCATGGTGTTCGATCTCCTGAGACGCGACGGCAAAATTCGGCTCATTGACAAGGAGTTCCCCATCCTCGGCGACTCCTCGGTCTTTGCCGCGAAGGCGGCCTTGGCGGCGGCGCGTCAGAATCCCGAACTCTACGAGCAATTCCACATTCGCTTGCTCGAGTCGAAGGGTCGGCTCACGGACGCCTCGGTTCTCGCAGCGGCCGAAGAGATCGGCCTTGACGTAGCGCGCCTGCGGACGGACATGGCGGACTCGCGGAGCCAGGCCGAGATCGAGCGCAGCATCGCACTTGCGCGACGTCTGGGAATCAGCGGAACGCCGGCCTTCGTCGTGGGCGACCAGATCCTGAACGGAGCGCAGTCAGGAGCGGCCCTGCGTCGGGCGATCCGAAAGGCGCGCCAAGGAAGCTGAGCCGCGCGTGATTGGTTATAGTATGCGCGCACGCACGGACCCGCCGGACGAAATGGAGCGAGGAGGAATGTGAAGCGATGGCTAAGGTCGAGGAAGTGACGAGCAGAACGCGCCGGCAGCTCCTGTGCATGACGGGCGCGATAGTGGCCACGGTCCTTGCGCTGGGCCCGGCAAAAGGATTTGCCGCCTACGCCGCTGCTCCGGTGGTCAAGGTCTACAAGAGCCCGAGCTGCGGCTGCTGCGGGCAGTGGGCCGCGTACCTGAAGCAGAACGGCTTCCGCCCGGAGATCGTCGACATGGACGACGTGTCCACGATCAAGCGCCTCGCGCAGGTGCCCGACGACCTGGTGTCCTGTCACACCGCGGTGGTAGAGCGTTATGTTGTCGAAGGCCACGTGCCGGTCGAGGCGATCCGGAAGATGCTCTCCGAGCGCCCCGAGATCCGGGGCATCGCGGTCCCGGGCATGCCGTCCGGATCACCTGGAATGCCGGGTGGCACGCCGGAGCGCTTCCATGTGATCGCCTTCGCGCGCGGTGGAAGCCACAGACCCTACATGTCCTTTTAGGTCCGTCCAGGTTCCGAACCGGCTCCGTGATGAAACTCCGCCGTCATCCGGCATTCGTGCTGCTCGCCGTTTTCGCGGTCCTGGCCGGGAGCGAATCGAGCCGCGCCCAGGAAGGGCCCTGGGCGCGGGCGGAAGCGGTCCAGGCGCGCCTGCTGTCCGCGGTGGCGGCGGTCGGCGAGCTGGAGCGGATTCCGGCCGGTCTCCAGGTCGAGCTGGCGGAGGGCTGGAAGACCTACTGGCGCTCGCCGGGCACCGCCGGCCTGGCGCCGGAGGTGGACTGGGCCCAGTCCTCGAATGTCGCGGAAGTCGGATTCCGCTGGCCCGCACCCAAGCGCTTCGAGCTCTTCGGCTTCGACAACTTCGGTTACGAAAAACAGGTGGTCTTCCCGCTCGATGTGGTGCCTGAGCGCGTCGGCGAGCCGGTCGCCCTGCGGGGCCGGGCGAAACTCCTGGTGTGCAGCACGCTTTGCGTCCCGACCACGCTCGATGTCAGCCTGGACCTGCCGGCCGGCGCGGCACGCGCGGCGCCGGGTCCGGCCAACCTGATCGGGCGCTTCGTAGCACAAGTGCCGGGTTCGGGAGAGGCGGCGGGACTCGACCTCGTGTCGGTGGGGTCTATCGCGCGCGGGTCGGACAAGGTCCTCCGGATCGAGGCCACGACCCGGGAGCCCTGGGCGGCGCCCGACATCTTCGTCGAGACCGACGCGGGCGTCGCCTTCGCCGCACCCGAGATCAGCTACCGCGAGGGGCGGCGGCGCCTGGTCGCCGAGCTGACGCCCGACGAGGCGGGACTCCTGGAAACGGCCGGCCTGCCGGTCACCGTAACCATCGTCGACGGCGACCGCCTCATGGAGCGCTCGGCCGAGGTCCACCCCTACGCCGGCGGCGGTGCGGACGGCGCGACCCTCAGCCTGATCGCGATCCTGGGCCTGGCGCTGCTCGGCGGGTTGGTCCTGAACGTCATGCCCTGCGTGCTGCCGGTGCTGTCCTTGAAGCTGCTCTCGGTCGTCGACCACCGCGGCTCGAGCCGCCGCCATGTTCGTCTCGGATTCCTGGCTTCGGCGGCGGGCATCCTGTTCACCTTCGTCGTCCTCGCCGGCGGGCTGATCGCGCTCAAGGCCGGCGGCGGCGCGGTCGGCTGGGGCATTCAGTTCCAGCAGCCGCTGTTCCTGGCTTTCATGGTGGTGCTGCTGACGCTGTTCGCGAGCAACCTGCTCGGCCTGTTCGAGATCCGGCTGCCGGCGCGCGTGGCCGCCTGGGCCGGGGATAGCGGCCAGGGCGCGGGCCTCAAGGGCCATTTCGGCGCCGGCGCCTTCGCAACCCTCCTCGCGACCCCCTGTTCGGCGCCGTTTCTCGGCACCGCGGTCGGCTTCGCGCTGGCCCGGGGCGGCACGGAGATCCTCTTGGTGTTCACCGCCCTCGGCGTCGGTCTGGCCCTGCCCTACCTGCTGGTCGCGGCGTTTCCCGCGGCCGTCGCCGTGCTGCCGAAGCCGGGCGCCTGGATGCGCGTCCTGCGCCGTCTGATGAGCCTGGCGCTGGTCGCGACGGCGGTCTGGCTGCTGTCGATCCTGGCGGTGCAAACCTCCACCATGGCGGCCTCGGTGGTCGGCGGACTATCCCTCGCGATGGGGCTGATCCTGTGGGCGCGGGGTTTCGCCGGCGGCCGGGCGCGCCTGGCCAGCAGCGCCCTCGCCAGCGTGATCGCGCTCTCAGCCTTCGTGGCGCCGCTCCTGATCGAGCGCCGGATGCCCGATCCCGCGCCTCAGGTCGCGTCGGACTGGCGCCCCTTCGACCGCGACGAGATCGGCCGGCTGGTCCGAGCCGGAACGACCGTGTTCGTGGACGTGACGGCCGACTGGTGCATCACCTGCAAGGCCAACAAAGCCCTGGTGATCGAGCGCGGCGAGGTGGCCCGGCGGCTTGGCGGCGACGACGTCATCACCATGCAGGGCGATTGGACGCTGCCGGACGAGGACATCGCGGCCTACCTGGCCAGCCACGGCCGTTATGGCCTGCCGTTCGACGCGGTCTACGGCCCCGGCGCGCCCGAGGGCATCGTGCTGCCGGAGTTGTTGACGGAAGACTCGGTGCTTGACGCGCTGGACCGGGCCCGGCTGGCCCCCAAGGTTGGCGCGCGATGAAAGCGCGAAAGCACTGCCAAGCGTGACCAGTGGGTATGTCGTGCGCAAGCTGGGGATCCAGGAAGAGTAAGAGAAAGTAGCAGCCGTAGGCGGGCGGATGCCGCCGCAACTTTGAGAGGTGATAGGCACATCAGGTCCGCACTGACGGTCGTAGGACCGGGATCGGTTCCGGCGTTTGGCGTGAACTCGGAGGCCAACGCCCACGGGGGACGAAAAGCACGACGAATGGACTTGACCCGTTTTCGTGGACATCCGATCAG
>JABAHQ010008312.1_pt4 | contig 14653 bp, 13 predicted proteins | sample 7062091 | NCBI WGS metagenome assembly JABAHQ01 (sample SAMN14534359, study PRJNA622989) | marine sediment metagenome | biome: marine biome [ENVO:00000428]; feature: marine pelagic biome [ENVO:01000023]; material: deep marine sediment [ENVO:00002113] | place: India: Gulf of Kutch | collected...
AGAGATGGGAGGCAGGTCAAGGTTGCCTCCGCTAGGAGCGAGTCTGATCCTGATCAACCGTACAGATGACCCGATCATGGGTTTGGATCACCGATGCCGATATGTTATAATCCCCATCAGGCCCACCCGACTGGGGAGGGGAGCGTGGGAGCAGATGGGGAGTCCCTCTCAACCGATGATCCCTGGCGCAGAAGCGTTCCAACCAAGGGGAAACTTCGAGGAAGCATTGGCATTCCCTTCCCGCCGGCAATGCGGGGAACATCACCGCTTGCTGGAAAGGATACAAGGAGTACAAGGGGAATGAAATACGCAATTCTGCAAGGCGATGGGATGGCTGATTACCCCCTGGAAGAGTTGGGAAGGAAGACTCCATTGGAGGCAGTCAGAACTCCCAACATGGACGAGCTGGCCTGCAAGGGGAAGCTGGGACTGGTGAAGACGATCCCCGACGGATATCCGCCGGGCAGCGATGTCGGCAACCTGAGCATCCTCGGCTACGATCCCCGAGAATACTATCCGGGTAGGGCCCCTTTTGAGGCTGTGGGTATGGGAATCGAACTGGGGCAAAATGATCTAGCTTTCCGGTGCAATCTAGTAACGTTAGAAGAGAAAAGTGGCATAAAGATAATGAAAGATTACAGCGCCGGGCATATCCCAAGCGAGGAGGCGAAAAAGATAATTGACTTGATTCAGAGCGAGCTTGGGGATGATGAATTTCAGTTCTATCCAGGGGTCAGCTACCGGCATTTGCTAGTCTGGCGAGGTGGAGCGCAAAAGCCGGGGTTGGAGTTGCCCCTAACCCCGCCTCACGATATCTCCGGCAAGGGGATCGGGGAATACCTGCCAAGAGAGGGGAAGAGGGGAATCCTGATCGAGCTTATGGAGAGATCTCAACAGATATTGAAAAATAAGCTAGCAAATTCGATCTGGTTGTGGGGAGAGGGGAGAGCTCCTAGCATGCCGACCCTGCAGGAGAGGTATTCCTTGCGCGGTTCAGTCATCTCAGCAGTCAACCTGATCAACGGCTTGGGGATCTATGCTGGATTGGATGTGATCGATGTCCCCGGTGCCACTGGATTCATCGACACCAATTACCCGGGAAAGGCCGAGGCTGCATTGAAGAGCTTAAGGGATAGGGATCTGGTATTCGTCCATCTCGAGGCCCCTGATGAGGCTGGCCATCAAGGGGATCTGGAGATGAAGTGCGAGGCGATCGCCAACTTCGATGCAGAGATCGTCGGCCCCATTGCAGATGGATTGGAGGAATTTGAAGATTTCTCCTTACTTCTCCTCACCGATCATTATACCCCGATAAGCTTGAAGACTCACATCGGGGGGCCGGTACCCTTTGTGATCTATCGGAGCCACGATGCGGGCAACAAGAGAAGAGCTTTTGATGAGAGATCTGCGGAAGAGAGCAGCCTCTTGGTGGAAGATGGACATAAGATAATGGACCTTCTTGTGGCGAAAAGCAAGGGATAGCGTAAAGATACGGCCCTGCATGATTGGCTGGAAGGGGCGGAACGTCCGGTGGATCAGGGGGAACTCCAGGAGCGAGTGGTGAACTTCGGGGCGGTCAGCCCTCCCTCGGGAGGCAGATATCGCAGTTCTTCGGCACCCGCTCATGTTCTCCGTGCAGCCGACAAAGCATTCTGTCTTCCTTAGCCTTCACGCAGATCCCACATATCTCGGGGATCAAATTGCCGACCTTATCACTTGCTATATCCTCGGCGAGCCCTTTGATCATCTCCATGGTCTCCCCTTCAAACGCCTCGCTCTTCCCCCGCTTCTCGCTCACATACTGCGAGACCGCCGCCTGGGTTATTCCAAGCCGCCGCCCCACCTCCTGTTGGGAGAACCCCAGCTCCACCAGCTCTTTAGCCAGTTGGGACCTGATGCCCGGCAGGAGATACCATATAATTATCTCGCAGGGAGCCCGTAGCTTCATCTTTGTCTCCACCACCCTTGACATTATATAACGATCGTTATATAATGTCCACCAACCGACTGCGAAAGATTCGCAGTTCANNGCAGTTCAGGAGTTTAGCAGGAGATGGGCAGGATGGCAATTTGGCAAGGTCAGGGTAGCAGTATCCTCCGCCTGCGAGATAGGGTTGCGGCAATGCTTGCGGCTCATAGGGGATCGATATTGCACGCCATAGGGGATACCCCCTTGGTCAGGCTCGAGCGGCTGAATCCCCAGGGGAACGCGGAGATCTGCGCCAAGCTGGAGAGCCACAACCCCTCCGGCTCCTTGAAGGACAGGATTGTGCTTTATTTGATAGCCGATCTGGAACAACGAGGGGAATTGACGGAGGGGAAGACCATAGTGGAGGCCTCCTCGGGGAACACCGGGATATCGCTGGCCATGGTGGGGGCGGTGCTGGACTACGATGTCCTGATAACGATGCCCGACGACGTGAGCGTGGAGAGGAGGAAGTTGATCGAGGCTTACGGAGCGAAGCTCCGCCTGACCCCCGGATCACTGGGGACGGACGGGGCGATCGAGGAGGCGAGGAGGCTGGGCAGGGAAGAGGGTTGCGCCTGGTTGGCCCAGCACTACAACGAGGCGAATGCCCTAGCCCATTACGAGACCACCGGGAGCGAGATCCTACAACAGGTCGGTGCTCGGAAGATCGCGGCATTCGTGGCCACCTCGGGCACCACGGGAACTTTAATGGGAGTGAGTAAGCGATTGAAGGAGGCCGATCCGCGGACGAAAACAGTCGCCGTCTGGCCGGAGGAGGAGATCATGGGGTTGAGGAGGCCGGTGGGGGAGAGCAGACCCGGAATCTATCATGAAAGATGGGTGGATGAGATCGTCGAGGTCAGGGACGGTGAGGCCAAGGCCGCGGCCGGGGAGCTCGCCCGGAGCGAAGGCCTCCTCGTCGGCCCCTCCTCCGGGGCCGCCTTCCTCGGGGCCCTCCGGACGGCCGAGAGAATCAAGGATGCAGGTGAAGATACCACCGTCGTGGTGCTCTTCCCCGATGGTGGGGAGAGGTACTTTTCGACCGATGCTTTCAGAAGGCCAAAGGAGCGATCAGATTGAAGTCAAAAAACGGCGAGCGTTTCACCTGGGAGGGGATCGTAAGAGAGCTTCAAAGGGTGAACCTCGATCCCCGCCGATTGGCCTGCGGATGCGCGGTGAAGATAGATCTGCGTCGAGTAGTCTATCCCGCCCTAAGGCAGATTAGGCCCAGACTGGAAGCCAGAGGCATCAGGATTGCCGCCAGGGAGGATGCGGATGTGGTCCCTTGCCGCGGCGAGCCCCAAATCAGGCGGATGATCTTCTCCTTGGGCACCACCGAGCCAGAGATAGATATGAGGGGGTTCAACCCGGACCGGGCGATCACCCTCACCTCCGTCTATCGGGCCGGAGATCCCCACCAGTTGGCGGAGAAGTGGCAGGACCTCTACGAGAGGATGGCCGATCAGGAGGTGGGCTTCACCGTGGGCAAGGGCCACACCATCGAGGCCTACTCCCCGGACGGGGAATTCATCTTGTTCGACTTTATCAATCTCGGCGGGGGAGAGCCCCGCGGATACTTGGTGGCCAACAACGACACCATCCAACTGATCGATCCCACCATCCCACCGGAAGCCCCGCAGCAGACGGCAGTCGCTTTGAGCAATGCCCTGAATGACCTGTTTATATTGGGAGCGGTGGATGAGATCAAGGTCCATCCGGTCTACGCCACGCCGGGGGAGCTTCGAGGGCAGATCGAGGAGAATATCCGAACATATTGCGAAAGCTACGATTTCGAGCTTATCGCTCAGGAGCCGGTTTCAGATAGGACCTTGTTGCTGGGGGCGACGGTCTTCGCCCGGACGATGAGGGAACCACCCCTCTGGTATGACAAACTGGAGGAAGGTGATCTGATCCTGGTCCACCGGCCCTTTGGAGACCTGGCCCCGATCAACCTCTACATCCAGGGGCTGGTGATGGGGGAGGGGTATTTAAAGAACCTCGGCTTCGATCCAGAGGATGTACGGACGGCCAAGGAGGAGGCCGTCCGGGTGATGGCCCGGCCCAACCTGGAGGTCGGCCGGGTGATCAACAGATACTGCCCCGGATACGGCGAGCCTTTTCAGGCCGAAAAACACATCAAGGCCACCGGCGACCTCTCCGGGCCGGGAATCGAGATCTTCAACGAGCTGGCCGAGAAAGCCAAGGCCGATATCGAACTATGGGAGGTCCCCCTGAACCATGAAGCCATAGTCGAAGCGGCCTGTGAAGAGTACCTGCTGCCGAACGGGACCTCGGGAACGAATGGGGCCATCGCCATCGTGGCCTCCGAGCGAGTGGTGAGGGAGGTAGAAGAAGACTTGAGAAGGCTGGGACATGATCCCCAGGTGATCGGACGGGTCAAAGGGCCCGGTGGAGGGAATCTACATGTCCCTCGGGAGACGCGGAACTTTCTTCCCTTCACGGGCCTCCGCGAAGCGGGGCCCCAAATCGACAGGAGGTGACTTATGTCCGACAGGGAGCGCAATCTGGACCACTCGATGGATAGATCGAAGGGCAGCCTGACCAGGCGCCAATTCTTGAAGGGGGCCGGGCTAGCTCTATCCGGCCTGCTCATCTGGCCCCGGGTGAAGGTAGTCGGGGTTGAAGAGGAGGAATATCCAGCCACCGAACTATTGGTCGATCCGACTTGGCTCGAGGAGCGCCTGGGCCAGGTCGGGAGGCTGAGAGCCGTGGACTTTAGGGAAGAGAGCGACTATTGGGAAGGTCACATCGAAGGCGCGGTCAACCTGTGGAAAACGGATATAACAAGGGAGACAGACGGGATCCCCAACATGGTCGCCCCCCAGGAGATAATAGAGGGAGTGTTGGGGAGTGCTGGGATAGGGAATGAGCATACGGTCGTGGCCTATGGAGCCGCTGGGAATATCTGGTCATCCAGGCTGTTTTGGACCCTGGAATACTATGGCCACCAAGACGTTAAATTGTTGAACGGCGGGATAAAATACTGGAGGGCGCTTCAAAAAGAGCTTACCAGGACGCCTCCGGACGTGCCCCTGGCCGAATTCAACGCGCAGCCAAAGCCCGAACTGCTGGCCACCGCTGAATGGCTCCTGGAGAACCTGGATAACCCCGAGGTGCAAATCCTGGACGCCCGCTCACCGGAGGAGTACACCGGGGAGAAGGTCCTGCCGAATACCGACAGGGGAGGCCACATCCCCGGAGCTGTGCTGGTAGAGTGGAAGGAAGCGATCGACTGGGAGGATGAGACTTTTAAACCCTACCCCCAACTGGAGGAGATCTACACCAAGGCAGGGCTCAGCAGGGAGAAGACGATAGTGACCTACTGCCAAACGGGGATCAGGGCGGCCCACAGCTACTTCACCCTCCGCCTCCTCGGCTACCCCAAGGTCAGGTTATACGACGGCTCCTGGATCGAATGGGCCAACAGGGAAGAGCTTCCCATAGAAGCGGGGTAGATGAAGCTCACCAGACGCCAGTTTCTGAGGAGGGGAGTGGAGCTGGGGCTGGCCGTCGGCCTGGGCACCTCCGGCGTCGTCAGCTTGACGACCCTGAGCCGAGGCTATCCCCAGCATGAGCTTTTAGCGAACCCGGAGTGGCTAAAAGGTAGATTAGAGCATACCGATCGGTTCAGGATCGTGGATGCCCGGGGGCCGCTGGATTACGCGGAAGGCCACATCCCCCAGGCGGTCAACCTGTGGGATAGAGAGGTGAACACCTGGACCCGAGGGTTTCCCCGCCTGGTCGCGCCGCCAGGACGGATCGCTGAGGGGTTGGGAGGTGCAGGCATAGACGAGGGGATCATCGTGATCACCTACGGTGACCACGGCAACCTCTGGGCGGCCCGCCTCTTCTGGACCCTGGAATACTACGGACACCCCCAGGTGAGGATATTGAACGGAGGGGTGGAGTCCTGGAGGAGAGCGGGGGGCCGGCTGACCGAAGAGGTTCCGGAATTTCCCCAAGCGGATTTCCGGGCGGAACCTGATCTAGATAAGCTGGCCACCGGCGGGTGGCTGAAGGAGCACCTGGAGGACCCAGGGGTGCAGATCGTGGACACCCGCTCACCTGCTGAATACCGAGGAAAGGAGGCCCGGGCGAGGAGGGGCGGGCACATCCCCGGCGCCCTGCTCGTCCCCTGGGAAAACACCGTAACCGAGGACGGGGTCTTTAGACGGTACCTCGATCTGGAGATAATCTACCGGAAAGCCGGGTTGAAAAAGAAAAACACAATTGTGACCTACAGCCACACGGGGGTGAGGGCGGCCCACGGCTACTTCGCCCTGCGCCTTCTGGGCTACCCCCGAGTCCGGGTCTATGACGCCTCCTGGGCCGAGTGGGGAAACGATGAGCGCTTTCCCATAGCGGCAGGGGGCGAGGCCCTCCCGGAAGAGGAAGGGAGCCTCTGCTGGTGACGAAGATATGACCTCCTTGCCTGCCACCGTGATCTTGGGCTTGGCGGTGGGGCTTGCCTTCGGGTATGTCCTGCAGCGCGGTCGTTTCTGCGTGAACACCGCCTTCCGGGATATCCTGCTGATCAGGGACAGCACCCTGCTTCGGGCTTGGATCACCGGGGTCCTGGTGCAGATGATCGGGATCCACCTGCTGAGTTCCCTCGGAGTGCTGGAGCTCAACAGGCCCCCTTACTTCTGGGCCGCTGCTGTAGCCGGGGGCTTCGTCTTCGGCATGGGGATGGTCCTGGCCGGAGGGTGTGCCAGCGGGATCTGCTATCGGAGCGGCGAAGGGATGGTGGGGGCAATGATCGCCCTCCTGGGCTTCGCCATAGCCACGGTGGCCACCGATTCCGGTTTTCTCAGACCGGTCCAGGACTTCTTGAGACAGTGGACCCTGCAGGTGGGCGGGGAGCGGGCGAGCCTCCCTGGGTTGCTCCATCTGAACCCGTGGATAGTGATTGGGGTGGCGGCCGCCCTGACGGGGACCTGGCTGGTCCGCTCCGGAAGGTCGGCCCATCAATCCGGCTGGGAGTGGCAGGTGACGGGAGTTGTCCTTGGTCTTGTCGGGACCTTCGCTTGGATAAATTCGGCGGTCACGGGCAGAGACTGGGGGTTCTCCATAACCGGTCCGGCGCGGTCGCTCTTCAGCTATATCGTCAGAGGAGATCCCCAGGTGCTCGATTGGGGAAGCTTCATGCTCATCGGGCTCTTGATGGGGGCCTTCTTGGGGGCCCTCCTCTATGGGGAGTCCACCTTGAGGATACCCCCGCCGAAGAGGACGCTGCAGGCCCTGGGAGGGGGCGTCCTGATGGGGCTTGGGGCCCAGGTGGCCGGGGGCTGCAACATCGGACACGGCTTCACCGGGCTCTCCGCCCTGGCCTTGAGCAGCATTACGGCAACCGCGTTCATAATTTTGGGAGCATGGACGCTTGCCTACTTCTTGTTCATGAGGAGGTGAGGGATGGCCGAACACAAGTTGGACGTCAGAGGGGAGATCTGTCCCTACACCCTGATATCGACGAGACGGCTGATGGAGGAACTGGAGTCCGGCGACGTGGTGGAGATCCTCATCGACTATCCGCTGGCCTCGGAGAACATCCCCAGATGGGCGGAGAAGGCGGGCCATCAGGTCCTGGAGGTGAAAAAAGTAGGGGATTCCCAGTGGAGGCTTTCGATCCGAAAAGGCGGATAAAAGGATGGGCAGAGTTGGGAGGATCGGGAGAGGGATTAGCCGGCGGGACTTTTTGAAGAGGTTTGGGATAGCGGTGGGAGCTTTAGTAGCGCTCTCACCCGCTGATAGAGCATCGCCCAGGAGCACATCGACCACATACAGCCCCGGCCAAACTCCCCTGGTGATGATCCCCACCGTCGCCGGCGGCGGCACCGCTAGGGACTTGGTCATTGCAGAAGCAGCTCCCCCCTTCCGGACCCTCAAAGTATACGGGGAGATGTTCGAGAGCAACGTCCTCTGCCTCTATGCCCAGCGAGGGGATCGCTGCGTAGTCTTTAGCGGCGGTATGGATGCATCTTGGTTGGCGAAGGTCGATCTTGAGACCCTCGAAGCGAAGAAGATCTTCATGGCCGGGCCGATCAGGGGCCAGGCAGGAGGGTCCTTCGCCATTACCCCGGATTACAAGTACCTGTATGTCCCCCATAACGGCCTACTGTCAAAGATAGATACTGAGGAAGACAAGGTGGTGAAGATCATAAGGCTCCATGGTTTCGGCCATGGGGAGGGCTGGTCTTGGAAGTGGAGCCGCCCTTCGGCCGGCGGCGGGGTCAAGCTCAGCCCCGATGGAAGGTTTTTGTACTATTTGGGAGCCCCGGACCCCGAAGAAGGTCTAACCGGCATCGTTATCAAGCTGGCCACCGCTACCGATCAAATGATGGAATTTCTCCAAATCGATACCGCCCGAAGGGAGTTCGCCCACATGAACACTGCCATGGGGCCCGATGGAAAACTCCTGTTCGTGAGCAGCCTCCGGGAATCGATGACCTGGATCATCGATGTAGAGAAGATGGAATTGGAGAACGTGATAGCGGAGGGAGCAGGACGACATCAAGCTTTTACCCAACCGGACGGCCAATATGTCTGGTGCCCCAACGACGGGAGGTTTCCCGGGGAGTATCCCCAAATGAAGGATACGAGAAGGTCCGTATGGATCTACGATGCGAAGACAGCTAGGGAAGTCAAGAAGCTTCTTGGCCCGGATGGCGAAGAGCTCCCCCAGGATCCCCATCATGTCACCTTCACCCCCGATAGCAGATACGCTGCCCTGGACGCCAGATACTCGGATTTGGTCATCATCTACGACGCTCAGAAGCTAGAGGAGATCAAGCGGATACCGGTCGGCCGGAGGGCCGAAGGAAAACCGCTCCTCGAACCTATCCCCGATAACAGCGGGTCTTGGCATCCGCGGCTCTCCCCGGACGGCCGGTATACCTACATTCCCATCGGCTACCTGGGGACTGCTCAAGTGGTCGACAACCTGGCGGAGAAGGTGGTGCATACGTACAGGCCAGGTGTAGGCCGGGTCCATCAACTATACCTGTACTGGCCCGGGTATGAGCAGCAGCTTTCCGGTTGGTGGACAAACGTAATGCCGAAATCCGTCCCCAATTCCGTCAATTTGTAGGTGAGACAGAGGGAAGCAAGATACTTGACAGGGGTGCCAGGAGGGTTTATACTATTGCTTCGAGAATGATAACCGTTTTCTATTTCGATTCCTCCAGGGAGGGGTCATGCTGAAATCGCCTGCCGAACGACAGAGAGAAAAACCCAGTTGTCATAGCCATAGCGGCCCCCAAGCCCAGATCACTGGCCTGCCCCTGGTGGCGATCGTCGGCCCGCCCAACGTGGGCAAGAGCGTACTGTTCAACGCGCTGACCGGCGCCCGCGTGGCGGTCTCCAACTACCCCGGCACCACGGTGGAGGTCTCCCGAGGCAGGGGGCGCCTCGACGGCACGGAGATCGGGGTGGTGGACACGCCGGGGATGTATGGGCTGCTCCCGATCACCGAGGAAGAGCAGGTGGCCCGCCGGATCCTGCTGGAGGAGCGCCCGGCCCTTATCGTCCACGTGGCCGATGCCAAGAACCTGGAGCGGATGCTCCCGATGACCTTGCAACTGCTCGAGGCCGGGCTGCCCGTCATCCTGAATGTGAACATGATGGACGAGGCTGAGAGACTAGGACTTAAGGTAGACGTGGGTGCCCTGGAGCGCGCCNNGGGTGCCCTGGAGTGCGCCTTGGATGCCCCCGTGGTGACGACGGCGCTGACGCGGGGCCGAGGCTTGACCGAGCTCAGGGAAAGAATTTCTGCCGAGCTCAACGGACCCCATCCGGATAAGGATAGGGGAATCCCGGCGCTCGTTCGCTATCACCCGTTCATCGAGGAGGCCTTAACAGAAATAGAAGCGCGCCTGCAGGCTTCTTCCACCTACAGCATGACCCCCAGGGCCGTGGCCCTGTTGCTGGTGCAGGACGACCCCCAGGCGGAAGCCGCGGTGCGGGAGCGGGAAGGCCGCCGAGCTGAGGAGATTCTGTCCATCGCCCATCACGCAGGGGCGCGGTTTAGCCAACCTCCCTCCTATCTCCTCGCCCGCCAGCGGCGCGAGGCCGCCCGGGAGATCCTCCGCTCGGCCGTCACCCTGCCAAAGCGGCGTGCTCCCGGGTTCGCCGAGCGGCTGAGCGAGGCGATGATGCGCCCGCTGACGGGCATCCCCATCCTGCTGCTCGCCCTGTTTCTGTTATATGAGCTGGTCGGCGTGCTGGGGGCGGGGGCGCTGGTGGACTTCCTGGAGGAGACGATCTTCGGCCAGTATATCAATCCGTGGGTAAATCGTATCCTGGGTTCGTTTGTCCCCTGGGCGGCCGTGCGGGATTTGTTCGGCGGCGAGTATGGGGTGATCACCCTGGGGGTGCGCTACGCGGTGGCCATCATCCTGCCCATCGTGGGGACCTTCTTCCTCGCCTTCTCCATCATCGAGGACAGCGGTTATTTACCCCGCCTAGCGATGTTGATCGATCGCCTATTCAAAAAAATCGGGCTCTCCGGCCGGGCAGTCATCCCCATGGTGCTGGGCTTCGGCTGCGACACCATGGCCACCATCGTCACCCGAACGCTGGAGTCCCGGCGGGAGCGGGTGCTCAGCACCCTGTTGTTGGCCCTGGCCGTCCCCTGCTCGGCCCAGCTCGGGGTGCTGATGGGGCTGCTCGCGGGCCAGCCGCGGCTGCTCATGCTATGGGCAGTAGTCGTTGCCGGCGTGTTTCTGTTGGTCGGGTTGTTGGCCACCCGATTGATGCCGGGGGAACGCCCCACGTTTTATATGGAACTGCCGCCGCTTAGGCTGCCCCGTCCGGGGAACGTCCTCCTCAAGACCTACACCCGAATGGAATGGTACTTTCGCGAGGTCCTCCCCCTGTTCATCCTGGCCAGCATCATCATCTGGCTGGGCCAGCTCACCGGTCTGTTCGACCTGGTGGTGGGCGCGCTTAGGCCCCTGGTCCGCTGGATCGGCCTGCCGGATGAGGCGGCGGTGGCCTTTCTGTTCGGCTTCTTCCGGCGCGACTACGGCGCGGCCGGCCTCTATGACCTGCGCTCCGCGCTGAGCGGTCCCCAGCTTCTGATCGCCGCCGCGACCATGACCCTGTTTGTGCCCTGCATCGCCCAGTTATCGGTGATGTTCAAGGAGCGGGNNTTCCCCTTTGCCTTCTTGGTGGGCGGCCTGCTCTACCGCCTGCTGGCCGTGTTGGGGGTGGCACAATGAATATGAGGTGCGGGTTCTGTGGCTACCAGTTCGACCCCGCCGAGGCCTCCGCCGCCTGCACCGGCTGTCCACTAATGCGAAACTGCCATCTGATTCGCTGCCCGCGCTGTGGTTATGAGATGCCCCCGGAGGCAGGATTGGTGAGCTGGCTGCGGCGGCTCCGCCGAAAGCCAGGGAAGAATTCGCCCAGAGAAGGAGGGACACCATGAGGGAATTGAGCGAGGCCGCCCAGGAGTTGCTCGAGCGGCTGTGGGTCGCGACTGAAGAGGAGGGCAAACCGGGCCTTGAGGCCGAGGCGGCGCCCGCGGATATTGCCAAGGAGCTCGAAGGGGCGAGCCTGATCCAGAGGGGGGAGGGATGGCTCATCCTCACCCCGAGCGGGCGGGCCGCAGCGGCCCAAGCGGTCCGGCGGCACCGCCTGGCCGAGCGGCTCCTGGCCGACGTGTTGGCCACGGAGGAGGCCCTGGTGGACGAACATGCCTGCCGTTTCGAGCACGTCCTGGTAGACGGCGTGGACGAGAACGTCTGCACCCTGCTGGGCCATCCCCGTAGCTGTCCCCACGGCAAGCCGATTCCCCCGGGCGAATGCTGCCTGAGGATGCGAGAGGTGGCGGACCGGCTGATCGCGCCGCTTTGCGATCTCCGGCCGGGCGAGGAAGGGGTGATCGCCTACGTCCAGATGAACGACCCCCGCCGTCTCCAGAAGCTTTTGGCGATGGGGGTGCTCCCCGGGGTGGCCGTCAAACTGACACGCCGGTTCCCCTCCTTTGTATTCGAGGCCGGCCACAGCGAATTCGCTATAGATGATGGGATCGCAGCCGATATCTACGTCCGGCTGGCTCGGGGTCGGAGAAGAGAAGGCAAGGGCAAAAGACACCGCCGGAGGGGCCGCCGATGGTAGCGAGCCTGCTCATCACCTTCCGGGAGGCGCTGGAGGCGGCGTTGATCATCGGAATCATCGCGGCCTACCTCGCCAAGGTCAACCGGGGGGACTTGAATCGCTACCTCTATCTCGGCGCCGGGGGCGCGGTCCTTTTGAGCGTGCTACTGGGCTGGCTGTTCATGGCGATCTACGGCGGGCTCTCCGGAAGAGCGGAGGAGATCTTCGAGGGATTGGCCGCGCTGGCCGCCGCGGCGGTGCTCACCTACATGATTGGCTGGATGGGGCGGAACGCCCAGAGGATCAAGGGAGAGCTCCAGGAGCGGGTTGAGATCTCCATCTCCCGGGGGCAGCTCCTCGGCATCGCAGCCCTAGCCTTCGTCGCTGTCTTTCGCGAGGGGGTGGAGACGGTATTATTTCTAGGAACCTTGGCGCTGCAGGACCCTGCGGGGACTTTGATCGGGCTCCTGATCGGCCTGGCTGCGGTGATCCTCCTCGCACTACTGGCCTTCAAAGGCATCTATAGACTCAATATCCGCCGGTTCTTCCAATGGACGAGCGTCCTTTTGCTCATTTTCGCCGCCGGGTTGGTCGCCTACGGGGTGCACGAGCTGAACGAGGCGGGGATCGTTCCCCCGATTATCGAACACCTCTGGGATATCAATCCGCCCCAGAACCAGGACGGCAGTTACCCTCTCCTCCACGAGAAGGGAGCAATCGGCTCGGTGTTGAAGTCGCTCTTCGGCTATAATGGCAACCCATCCTTAACCGAAGTTCTGGCCTATCTTGCTTACTGGTTTGGAGTGGGCCTTTATCTGTTGCGGGTCTATTGGCGCCCCAGAGTTAGGCCTCCTTAAGCTTCGACGGCCACTGACTCCTGTATTCTCCCCCGGTCATTCCCCTACGTAGGGCAGAGGCCAACTGGGCCGCCTTCTCACCAAGGTCCTTCCCAAGAGCAATTTCCGGAGGCGCAGCCCGGGCTCTTGACAGCGGGCGATTGTTTTGCTAGCATTAATATTTGATAAAGCCAATTAAAGACTTCCAACTGGGACGGATGGTGAGGCAAGATGGAAGCTGTGGGATACCTTGAAGGCACCGACCCGGTTCTCCTAACCAAGCTGGCAGCTCAAGGGATCGATACCGTGCCCTTGAGCAATGGGGCTGATAACCACGGCAAATACATCGTCCATCTTACCGCCGAGGATAACATCTCGCTGGTGATCGGTTACCTCCACAAGTTCATGCCCAGCAGGGAACGGAATATCAGCGCTGACGATCTGCTATTCTCCTGTATGATCCATAATATCCCCGTAATGGTAATCGCGCCGACTGAGGATCACGAAAGGGCAAGCGCGCAGCTCGGCCCTATCGCTCAGCATGTGATATTGGTCGATCCAGCAGATCTGCCCGAAAAGGTCTTCTCATCGGTCGAATAGCCGGACTAAGGTTGCCGAGCTCCCATTGTATTCCCCACCTCCCAAGTCACATTCTCGGAAAGAGACGATCGCAGAACACGTAGAGGACGAGGAGACGGTGCAGTTGCTGCGGAACTGCGGGGCAAACTATGCCCAGGGCCATCAGGTCCGTCGGCCCCGCTCAGTGTCGGAGGTCCTGATGTCCGATCTTATGTCCGGAGGTCAGGAGCGGCCCTTGACAGGCGCCAGTTCTTTTGCTAAGATCAACGTTTGATAAGGCAAATCAATTGGTGGGCCCAATCTTCGATCTGAAGCGGGTCCAACAATGCTACGCTGCGCAAGCTGCTCTGGCCTTGGATAGGGTTACTCAGGGGACCGGGGTGGGCGGGGTCAAGCCCTTTGGCTGAGGAACGGCTGAGCGAGGAGGAGAGCTACCTGGAGTGGCTCGATTGGGCCTGAGCAACCTCAACAGGTGAGAACTGAAGTGAAGGAGGTATAGATGAAGGTAGATGGCAAAAGCGTGGATCGAGCGTCGCTAGAGATGCTCGACCGGAGCGAACAGGAGGGACTGGAGACGGTCTGGGATCGTTGGGAGCGCCAGCAGCCCCAATGCGGCTTCGGGAAATTAGGCTTGTGCTGTCGGATCTGCAACATGGGGCCTTGCCGGATAGACCCCTTCGGGAACGGTCCCCAAGTCGGGGCCTGCGGTGCCGACGCCGACAACATTGCGGCCCGCAACCTGGCCAGGATGATCGCCACCGGAACGGCGGCCCACGGGGAGCACGGCCGGACCGTTGCCCAGGCCCTGCTTTTGGCCTCCCAAGACGAGAAGAGCGACTACGCGATCAAGGACCCGCTCAAACTGAGGGAAGTGGCATCTTGGTGGGGCATCGAGGTAGGGGGTAGGGAGGATCGGGAGATCGCCCGGGAGGTGGCGGAAACGGCCTTGAAGGAATTTGGACGGCAGCAGGGGGAACTCCAGTTGGCCCTCCGTGCTCCCGAAGAACGGGTGCGCAGGTGGCGGAGTCTTGGGATCATGCCTCGTGGAGTGGATCGGGAGATCGCCGAATTGTTAAACCGCACCCTGATGGGGGTGGACGCCGATTACCAGAATATAATCGGACAGGGCTTGAGGACCGCGCTGGCCAAC
>JABAHQ010003703.1_pt3 | contig 14643 bp, 10 predicted proteins | sample 7062091 | NCBI WGS metagenome assembly JABAHQ01 (sample SAMN14534359, study PRJNA622989) | marine sediment metagenome | biome: marine biome [ENVO:00000428]; feature: marine pelagic biome [ENVO:01000023]; material: deep marine sediment [ENVO:00002113] | place: India: Gulf of Kutch | collected...
ACTTTCACTCCCTGCGTGCTGCCGATGCTGCCCATCCTTTCCGGCGTAGTGCTGCGTGGACAACTCGGTGGGCTACGAGGTTTTCGCCTGTCGCTTGCCTACGTACTTCCCATGGCTGCCTGCTTCGCACTGCTCGGAGCGCTGATGGGCATGTTCGGAGCTGGCCTCAACCTGCAGGCGCGCCTGCAGTCACCGTGGCTACTGGTGCCCTTTGCGCTGTTCTTTTCGGTATTTGCCCTGGCCATGTTCGGGGTGTTCGAGTTGCGTATGCCGCGCTTTATTACCGAACGAATGGATCGCCTGGCCAGCCGAACCCGCGGGGGTTCAATGATAGGGGCCGCAACGCTAGGCGTGCTGTCAAGCCTGCTTGTATCACCCTGCGTGACAGCACCACTGGTCGGTGCGCTGCTGTACATCAGCGCCACCGGCGATGCCCTGGGCGGCGGGCTGAAGCTGTTTTCGCTGGGTCTGGGCATGGGGGCGCCGTTGGTGTTGTTCGCCACTGGTGGCGCCGCCTTGTTGCCCAAGTCCGGGACCTGGATGGTCGGCGTACGCAAGGTTTTCGGTCTGATGTTGCTGGGTGTCTCTGTATGGCTGCTGGAGCGTGTGTTACCAGCTCCCGTGACGCTGGCCTTGTGGGGCCTGTTGGCGGTTGGCACTGCGTTGTGGCTGGGCGCCCTGGAATTTATTCCTAAGCCCGGCAAGCAGAAGCTTGCCCAGTTGCTTGGTGTGGCCTTGCTGGTTTACGGCATCAGCAGTTGGGTGGGCGCTTTGCAAGGTCAAACCGACCCGCTGCGCCCACTGGGCCGCCTGGACGCCCAAGGCTTGCCTCAAATCGGCGCAACCGTCGGCTGGCAGACCCTGGACACCCCAGCAGCCCTGGATGCGGCACTGTTGTCAGCGAAAACTGCCGGCCAACCTTTGCTGCTGGACTGGTACGCCGACTGGTGCATCAGTTGCAAAGTAATCGAACGAGAAGTACTCGAAGTGTCCTCTGTGCGCGAACAGCTGGCTGATTACCGGCTGGTGCGCTTCGATATGACGCGTAGCGATGCCGAGCAACGCGCGCTGCTTGATCGCTACCAGCTGTTTGGCCCGCCGGCACTGCAATTGTTTGCCCCCAGTGGTGATGAGTGGCAGGACCTTCGCACGGTTGGTGAAACCGACGCCGAGAGTTTTCTGGAACGACTGCGTCAAGCCGACGACCGAATGTAAAGCATGCAACCTGGTCGCTCCCGGAAGTCGACGTCAGCTGGCAGATCGCAGCCCGCCGCAGCATGTACTTGCGGCGGCTGAAAGCTAAGACGTGGGCAGATGACTTGATCGTTTTTACCGATGCTCCACTTTCAAAATCCGTGACGGCTGAAGTCAGCCATTTGTTGAACAGCCACACCGGAACTTAACAGTCAGAAAAACTAGAACCTGACAGAACTGTAATGTTTCGCTAAGGCCTGTGACAGGATGCCGCGGTTAAGTTGGCGTCGTGCCTGAAGAACAAAGCACTCCGTTCAAACGGAAACCGAATTAACGGGTATTTCGAGGGGGATCGAACAATGCCCCTGTTTTCATGCGTTGCCGAGTACTCCGACTTGGCAGGGGCGAATGTGTCAGTTGGCATATGGGGCACCTGAGTGGCGGTTTGAGAATCTGTCGCCTCCAAGCAGCATAAGCCGNNCAAATAAGCTGAGCTTACCAACTGCTGAAGAGGCGCTGCTCGCTGGAACGAGTTCACACAACAGTGGGAAAGGTTGAAGGTGGAATCTCGATAGTGGGGCAGTCAACGAACCCGAGACCGGATTGCTCACCACCGGCTCATCTGATTAATGGACATAACGGGATGCAAAGCAAAACCACAAGGCGCACTTTCATCAAGGGGCTAGCCGCCACCAGTATTCTCGGCGGCTTAGGCATGTGGCGTATGCCGGTCTGGGCCGTGACCAGTCCCGGTCAGGCCAACGTGCTGGCCGGTACCGATTTTGATCTGTTCATCGGTGAAACCCCGGTAAATATTACTGGCGCGGCTCGTACCGCGATGACCATCAATGGCTCACTTCCGGGGCCGACCCTGCGGTGGCGGGAAGGCGATACCGTGACTCTGCGCGTTCGTAATCGTCTGCAGGAAGATACCTCGATTCACTGGCACGGCATCATCCTGCCGGCGAACATGGATGGCGTACCTGGCCTGAGTTTCCACGGCATCGCCCCCGATGGCATGTATGAGTACAAATTCAAGGTTAACCAGAACGGCACCTATTGGTACCACAGTCACTCGGGACTGCAGGAGCAGGCTGGCGTCTATGGTGCTCTGGTGATCGATGCCAAAGAGCCGGAGCCGTTCAGCTACGACCGTGACTACGTCGTGCTACTAAGTGACTGGACTGACGAAGATCCGGAACGGGTTCTGGCCAAGCTCAAAAAGCAATCGGATTACTACAACTTCCACAAACGTACTGTCGGCGACTTCGTCGATGACGTGAGCGAGATGGGGTGGTCCGCAGCGATCGCTGATCGGAAGATGTGGGCCGAGATGAAAATGAGCCCGACTGATCTTGCCGATGTCAGTGGCTATACCTACACCTACTTGATGAATGGCCAGGCGCCGGATAACAACTGGACTGGTATTTTCAAGCCGGGTGAGAAAATCCGTCTGCGCTTCATCAATGCATCGGCCATGACCTATTTCGATGTCCGCATCCCCGGTCTAAAGATGACGGTGGTGGCGGCCGATGGGCAGTACGTCAAACCTGTTAGCGTCGATGAGTTCCGTATTACTGCGGCCGAAACCTTCGATGTAATAGTCGAGCCCGATAGCGAGCAGGCCTACACCATCTTCGCGCAGTCCATGGACCGCACTGGCTATTCACGCGGCACCCTGGCCGTTCGCGAAGGGCTGAGCGCGCCTGTTCCTGAAGTTGATCCTCGCCCGTTGATCTCCATGAGCGATATGGGAATGGATCACGGCAGCATGGAGGGAATGGATCATGGCTCCATGCAGGGCGGCATGGCAGGCATGGCAGGCATGGATCATAGCAAGATGGCAGGTATGGACCACGACAGCATGGCTGGCATGGATCATTCAGCGATGGCAGGCATGGGTGGAGCGATGCAGTCCCATCCGGCCTCCGAAACCAATAACCCTCTGGTCGACATGCAGACCATGACGCCAACTCCCAAGCTGAATGACCCGGGAATCGGGCTTCGCAACAACGGTCGCCGTGTGCTGACTTACTCAGATCTGCACAGCACCTTCCTCGATCCGGATGGGCGCGAGCCGAGCCGTACCATCGAGTTGCACCTCACAGGTCACATGGAGAAATTCTCTTGGTCATTCGATGGCATTGAGTTCTCTGATGCGGAACCGTTGCGATTGAAGTATGGCGAGCGTGTTCGTATCACCTTAGTCAACGACACCATGATGACCCACCCCATCCACCTTCATGGCATGTGGAGCGATCTGGAGGATGAGAACGGCAACTTCCTAGTTCGCAAACACACCATTGATGTACCACCAGGCTCGAAGCGCAGCTATCGCGTAACCGCAGATGCGCTAGGGCGCTGGGCCTATCACTGCCACCTGCTGCTCCACATGGAAATGGGCATGTTCCGTGAAGTTCGTGTGGATGAGTAAAGGAGATATCTAATGAGCAATTCCCCGAAACGAAACCACCTGTTCTGCAGTGCCGCAATGTTGAGCCTTTTGGCTGCCCTGTATATCCCAGTGTCGCTGGCCGAAGAAAATCACAGCGATCACGGACGGCACGCCGTTGACTCTTCCAAAGCTGCAAGTGAGAAGCAGCCTCCTCAGGTGCGAGGCCAGGGCCCCGCCAATCAGCAAATGGATCACGGCTCGATGAATCACGGCTCGATGGACCATGACGGCATGGACCACCAAAAAATGACCGGTGAGCATGGCAGCGACCATGCCGAGGCAGATTCGAACCATGACCATTAAGCTTTCACGTCCATCGCTCATTGCGCTGGCGGTGTCAATGAGCGCACTGAGTAGCGGCTTTACCTTTGCCGCAGAAGAGATGGATCACTCGACTATGGACCACGGCTCCATGCCGATGGACCATAGCAAGATGAACCACGGGGCTGCTCAGGTGCAGATGGGGGGCATGGATCATAGCCAGATGCCCGAGGGCCAGAATTCGCAGGATGGGACTCCTGCTATGGACCACAGCAAGATGAATCATGAGGCCATGCAAGGCCAGATGGGCAGTATGGATCACTCCCAGATGAACCATGGCCAAAATCAGAGTAAAGCTGCGGCTATGGACCATAGCAAGATGGGCCACGGCGCCATGCAAGAGCAAATGAAAGGGATGGATCACAGCAACATGGATCACTCCCAAATGAACCATAGCTCCGCTGATACCCCGAGAACCACCAGTCGTACACCGATCCCCGTCCTCACGGATGCTGATCGCCAAGCGGCCTTCGCGCCTCTGCCTGGACACACAGTGCACGATAGCGGCATCAACAGCTTCTTCCTGCTCGATCAGCTTGAATATCAGGACGCTGATGAGGGCAGCACCCTGGCCTGGGATGCCTCAGGCTGGGTGGGAGGCGATATCAATCGGGTCTGGTTTCGTTCCGAGGGAGAGCGTACTAACGGCGTAACCGAGGATGCCGAGCTGCAGCTGTTGTATGGGCGCTCGGTCGGCCCCTGGTGGGACGTCGTTGCTGGCGTTCGCCAAGACTTCAAACCCGAGTCTCCACAGACCTGGGCTGCCTTTGGTGTGCAAGGCATGGCGCTTTACGCTTTTGAAGCCGAGGCCACAGCCTTCGTCGGCGAAAACGGCCAGACTGCGGCGCGTCTTGAGGGCGACTATGACATCTTGCTTACCAATCGGCTGATCCTCCAGCCAACTGCGGAAGCCAATTTCTACGGTAAGAATGATTCTGAAAGAGGAGTGGGCTCGGGCCTGGCGAATACCGAACTGGGTTTGCGCCTGCGCTACGAAATCGTTCGCGAGTTTGCGCCCTACATCGGGATTTCTTGGAGTCGCTCATACGGTAATACCGCAGACATGCTGCGCGACGAAGGAGAAGATGTTGAAGAGGCGCGCTTTGTCGCCGGCATTCGAATGTGGTTTTAGAGCCTGATATGAAAAAAACAATTACAACCCTGGTGGTAGCAGGCGCTGTCGGTAGTGCAGCAATATTAGCCGGAGCCTATTCCGGCTTGATCAACGTTGGTGCTGACGATCCTCATTACCCAGCCGTGCATGCGTTCCTTTCAATGGCGCGTGATCGCTCTATCGAAGCGCGGTCCAAGGACATTGAGATTCCCAATCTAGATGACGAGGCTCTCATTCGTGGCGGGGCCGGGAACTACAACGCCATGTGCGTTGGGTGCCATCTGGCGCCCGGTGTCGAACAAACAGAGCTGAGTCAGGCGCTGTATCCAGCCCCGCCTAACCTGGCCAAGATCGGCATTNNATCCGCCTTCTGGGTCATTAAGCATGGAATCAAAGCAACAGGCATGCCGGCCTGGGGTAAGAGTATGGGCGACGAATATATCTGGGGCATGGTTGCCTTCATCAGCCAGTTGCCCAAGATCGACGCTACGCAATACCAAGCGCTCGTCGCTGCGAGTGGCGGTCACCAGCATGGTGGCGGTGAGAGCCAGACGCACAATCATGAAAGCTTGGATGGCAGCAATTCTGACCATCATGGCAATGCTGCCGCTGGAGGAGAGTCTGGACGTCGCGGTATAGCGGCTGCAGACCACCACGGCGGCTCAGCTCCAGAGGCCGATCACCATTCTTCGAGCAGTAACGGCGATGATCACCATGGTGGAAGTAACTCCAGCACGAAAGGCAGTAGCGCCAGCGACCATCATGCCGAGCCGGCGTCCAACGCTCACACTCATGCGGATGGCAAAGAGCACGAACATGACAGCTAAAAGCAACGGGGCACGTTTGGTGGTCAAGCAGTAGTTGAGCTTTTACCGCGACGAGCGTCTTGCTACACCGCCGTCATCGCGGGTTAGTTCGTGTGCTGGCCGCTCAGGTCAGCGAACTCAATAAGCGCAATGACCTCGTCGGGATCGCGTGACGCTTGAAGAAAAAACGGGCCGGGGCGAGAAAGTTGCTCGATACGTTTTTTCAGTTAGCCCTCTCTAGATCATTGATCAGGAACTTCATCTCAGAGATCTCTCGGCGCTGAGCCTCAATGATTTGATCTGCCAGCTTGCGAACGCGCGGGTCTGAAATCTGAGCGCGCTCACTTGTCATGATGGCTATGGAATGGTGAGGAATCATGGCCTTCATATAGTCCGTATCGTCGACAGTTGCCTGGCTACGAACAAGCCACAGGGCAATAGCAAAGGAAGCTGCTCCGCCGGCGAATATCGCTATGTTCATGGGCTTTTTCTTGTACATATTGAGCATGAAGGCGAGCATGACTATCGCCATGACAGCTCCCATTACTAACGCCATCCAAGCACGGGTCTCACTCCATAGAACATGCTCAAAAGCGTAAGTATTCAAATACATAACGCCGTACATGATGACGGTTGATGTGGCCACCATCGCAGCGAAACGCCAATAAGACATTTGCATATCAACTCCTCTTGGTGATGTGCTGCCACTGAACTGCGCTTACTAAAATCTGCGTATTTTTGCGCGATCATGCCGGGCAGCTGCGTTACGAATGCCGTCAGAGCCCAGATCTGAAATGAGCTGCGGTGTTACTTAGAAACGGACAAGCCGAGAGGCTATGAGGTTTCGACTATTTAAAAATCTTACAAAAATGTAATCTTCACCAAGCTTAACTCGTCCACAGTTTTGCTCTGTTTTGCCAGTCGAACTAAATGTGCCGCATGCCATCGAGGGTTGGTCTGAAAAAGGGAGCCGGCTCTGTTGATATACGCCGGTCCCGTTGCCTCGAGTTTTCCGGCGAAGAAAATGACCTTCGCCGACGCCGAGTATGCTGACAAGTGCAAGCAGACCCGCACGGATCGGTTCCTGATCGAGATGAATCAGGCTGAATCGTGGAGGGGTTTGATTGCCCCATTATCCCAAGGGTGAAGGTGATCGCTAGCCTATTCGCCGATGGTGATGCTTCGGGTTCATCTGATGCAGAACTGGTTTGGCTACAGCGACCCGGCGTACGAATTGGCTGCTGAGGTCCAGGCCTTCAGTCATCCGGCAGATCGCGGTCCGCCGCAGCATGTACAAGAAGCTGAGTAAGCGCAGCGCACTGCACAAAGCCAAGCGCAAGTGCGCGCTAGGTCGAGCACCCGTTACGGGTCAAATACCAGTTCGGTTATGTGAAGACGCGCTTCCGCAGCCTGGAGAAGAGCACGGCGCCATCCACACTGTTCGTCCTGTCGAACCCTGTGGATAGCGCGCCGATATCTAGTGACGAATGCGTGAGAGCTGCGTCTGTAATGTGGGAAGTGGTCGCTGCGAGGTTATCGCGGCGGTTAAAACGCAGAAATGAGCGGGCGACTTGATCCTTCTTATATCATGTCGCCGCTTTTAAACGGGAAGGACCGAAGTGGGCCGGAAATAAGGGATGGGGCATCCCTAGGGGCCATATGTCTATCTCCGACAATTCGTTCCGGCGACCCGGTACTCGAGGATATTCAGATCGCCATTGGAGTCCTCGTAAGTCATCTGGGCTGGCATCACTTCATTGCAGGTCATGTCAGTCCGCGTGGTACGAATAACTTTGGCAATGTCCAGCTTCATTCCATAGCGGTAATGGACTACTTCGGGACGGTTCTTTCCGATGGAAACGGCGTATTCCTGTATGGCCTTTTCGTTCGCGCGAATCATTTTTCCATAGACACGATCTGAATTGCCTTCCGCCATGGCAAACGAAGCTGCGGTCATAAATGATACTGCGGCCATGATTTTTAACGTGTTCATATCCGGCTCCTATTTAAAATGTTACCGGAATTATAAATATTACGAACTGTTAGTCGGATGACATCGAAATTACATAGACGTAATCAAGCGGATTACCTTTAGGTAATAGCCCTCCGTAATAACAAGTACAGGCCATTCAATGGTTCTGAACCCTCGCTATTTGCGCATGACGGCTGGGGGATGTATTCCTTTTCCTATTGGTGCTTTCGTCAGCCGATGCCATTCGATGACGCTGGTGGCGACTACTTGGCACAAGATGACATCAGCGATCTTTGTCTAAGAAGCTGACATGAATGTAATGCTGAGGTCATCTACCCGACAGGCCTGATCTGCAATAAAGCCAAACAATAAATTATGAACTATTCGAGGCTCGATCATGAACGGGTCCATGCATTCCCCTTGTGCCGACATTTGCGTGCTTCGGAGCTAAACATGATGAATGTCTTGAACAAATACCGTGCCTGGTTGGCATACCTGTTTCCGCTCTCCGCTCAGGACTGGCGTGGTGCCGTAGTTGAAGTACGCGAAGACTCTAATTGTCGTTGCTGCAATCAAAGGGGCCGGCACAGCAGCAAGGGGATTCTATGAACTGGATCGTTCAGCCGCTGCCCTGTCGCAGTTGGGGGCTGCTAGCACCCGTCATCCTAGGCCTTGCTCTGAGCAGCGGCGCGCAGGCCTCGCCAGGGTCAGCCGAGCTCGGCGCCTCGTTGCCTCCGCTGCTAGACCTGCTCGAACGGCAGAGCCCAGAGCTGCGGGCCGTCGGGCATGAGAGGCAGGCTGCCTGGGAGCGGCCCGATGTAGCCGGTGCGCTCCCGGATCCGATGCTCACTTTCGAGGAAATGGGCATCGCCCGCGACGACCCGACCCTATCGCCCAGCGGCGTCGGCAGCACACGCTACGCGTTCCGTCAGACATTCCCTATTGGCGGCAAGCGAGGGCTTGCCCGCGAGATCGCAGAGGCGGGTGCCGAGCAGGCGGTGGCCCGGGAGCGCCTGAGTCGAGTCGAGCTCAGGAGTCTCGTCAAGCTTGCCTTCAACGAATATCAATACGCCCACGCGGCCATCCAGGTCACCGAGGAACTGCAGGCTCTGGTGGATGAGCTTGAGAGCATTGCCCAGGCTCGCTACCGAGTGGGGCTTGTGCCGCAACAGGACGTGATCAAGGCTCAGACAGAGCACACCAGTCTGCAGAGCGAGCTGTTGACTCTGGAGCGTGACCGGCGCGGCGCGGCGGCGCGGCTGAACGGCATCTTAGCTCGCCCAGCGAACTCGCCGCTGGCGGAGCCCGCCGGTTGGCCTGCTCTGCCTGCATCGGTGCCGACCTTGGCTGAGCTGCAGGCGCGTATCTTCGGTGGCAATCCTCAATTGGCTGAGCTCAGTGCACGAGTTCAAGAGGCCCAGCGTGCCGAGGCGCTTGCCAGCCGAAACTGGATTCCGGATATCACCGTCGGCACTGCCGTCGTCCAGACGGGCAACCGGGCCGAAGAGTTCGAGTTGATGCTGGAGATGAACATCCCGCTGTGGGGCAAACGCCGCAACGCAGAGCAGCGCGAGGCCGTTTCCTTGCGCTACGCCGCCGAGGCTCGACGCGAGGCAGTCAGCAGCCGTCTCGCGGGCAGCGTAGGTGAAGCGTGGTCGGCGTTGGAGACAGCCTTTCGACAGCACGAACTGACCGACAGAACGCTCCTGCCGCAGGCGGAGCTCACCTATCAATCGGCGCTCGCCAGCTATCAGACCGGCAACGTCGACTTCGCGACCTTGCTCGATGCCCAGCGACAGATTCGCCAGCTGCGGCTGTCGCTGCTCTCGCTGGCACTGGAGCAACGAGTGCAAGTGGTGGAATTGGAACGTCTTGTCGGAGCAGAACTATGAAACGCAGCATGATTTTCGGCGCAGGCACGCTTGCCCTCGTTGCGGCAATCGCCGGCTTCGGTGGCGGCTACATGGCAGCGCAGAAGACAAGTTCCTCGGAGGCGGCTGGCAGCACTGCCCCACAAGAGCGCAAGGTTCTCTACTACCGCAACCCCATGGGCCTGCCCGATACCTCGCCAGTGCCCAAGAAGGATCCGATGGGGATGGACTACATCCCGGTCTACGCCGACAAGGCGCATGCTGCCGCGCAGGGCGAGCGCAAGATCCGTTACTACCGCAATCCCATGGGTCTGCCGGACACCTCCCCGGTGCCGAAGAAGGACTCCATGGGTATGGACTACATCCCCGTTTATGAGGGTGATGAATCGGGTAACACCGTTGTCATCAGCCCTGAGAAGGTGCAGTTGCTGGGTGTACTGTCTTCGCCAGTCGAGCGCCGCGTGCTCACCCGTACAGTGCGCGCCGTCGGTACGGTGCAGGTCGACGAGCGTGGCCAATACACCTTGGCGCCCAAGTTCGAGGGCTGGATCGAAAGGCTCCACGTCAACACGACCGGTGAGCCGGTTCGCAAAGGCCAGCCACTTATGGAGGTCTACAGCCCCGAGCTGGTGTCGGCGCAGCAGGAGTTCCTGATCGCCAATGCCGGACGGCAAAGCCTTGCCGGTGGCAGCGCGGTCGCGCGGAAGGGGCTCGCCTCGCTCTCCGATTCTGCTCTAGAGCGGCTACGCAACTGGGATATCGGAGAAGCACAGCTTGAGCGGCTGCGCCGTACCGGCAAGGCCACTCGCACTCTGACGATCGCCGCGCCTGTGAGCGGCGTGGTGCTGGAGAAGCCCTCGGTGGAAGGTATGCGCTTTCAGCCAGGGGATATTCTTTATCGAATTGCTGACCTCGATACCGTCTGGCTCATCGCTGAGGTTTTCGAGCAGGATCTGGCGCTGGTTCGGCCTGGGCAGGAGGCGCAGCTCTCGGTCAGCGCCTATCCCGATAGGACCTTCCAGGGTGAGGTGATCTTCATCTATCCCGGCCTGTCGCCGGAGACTCGTACCGCCAAGGTTCGTATCGAGCTGCCCAATCCCGACGGCCTGCTCAAGCCGGCCATGTTCGGTACCGCCCACCTCGCAGCAGGTGAACAGGTGCCTGTGCTCGCCGTGCCCGACTCAGCGGTGATCGACAGCGGTACTCGTCGGATTGCACTGGTTGCCCTGGGCGAAGGTCGCTTTGAGCCGCGCGAACTGCGCACAGGCAGGCGTGCCGACGGCTACCTCGAAGTGCTGGAAGGGTTGAGGGAGGGCGAGTCAGTGGTCACACGCGCCAACTTCCTGATCGATGCCGAGAGCAACCTCAAGGCAGCGCTGAGCGGCATGAGCGCGAAGCCGGCTGCGCAGGCGGCTGCACAGGCGGCTCTGGCGACGGATACCCATGCTCATGGCGATACTGTCGCGCCAGGCGATGCCGACGCACATGATCGTCATGCTGGACACGACGCTCACAGTGATAGCGGCAGTTACGAAAAAAACGAGCGTACGCCGGATGTGGATGCGGGCTACGGTAGTCGCGCTGAGTCTGAGACTCACTCCGGTCATGTGATGCCGGACGGCAGCGGCCATTCCCATGGAGGGCATTGAGCATGCTTGCCAAAATCATTGAATGGTCGGTGCGCAACGTCTTCCTTGTTTTGCTCGCCACGCTGATCATTATCGGCGCCGGCATCTACGCGGTAATCAAAACCCCACTGGACGCACTGCCGGACCTGTCCGACGTGCAGGTGATTGTCTACACCGAATATCCTGGGCAGGCCCCGCAGGTGGTAGAGGATCAGGTGACCTATCCGCTAACCACAGCGCTGCTATCGGTGCCCAACTCCAAGGTGGTGCGAGGCTTCTCATTCTTCGGTGCCTCCTTCGTCTATGTGATCTTCGAGGACGGCACCGATATCTACTGGGCCCGCTCGCGGGTTTTGGAGTACCTCAACTTCGCTTCGAAGAGCCTGCCAGCCGGGGTGACACCCGCGTTAGGGCCAGATGCCACCGGTGTGGGCTGGGTCTACCAATACGCCCTGACCAGCACGCGTCATACCCTTGCTGAGCTGCGCACCCTGCAAGATTGGTTCGTACGCTATCAGCTCACCAAGGCCGAGGGCATATCCGAGATTGCAAGCATCGGCGGCTTTGTCCAGCAGTATCAGGTCACCGTTGACCCGCAAAAGCTGCAAGCCTACGACATCCCGTTGAGCCGGATATCTGAAGTCATCCGTACCAGCAATGCCGACGTCGGTGGCCGCATCGTAGAGATGAGCGAGACCGAGTACATGGTGCGCGGTCGCGGCTACCTGCGCGGTGCAGAGGACATCGAGAAACTGGTGCTGAAAGCTTCACGCGGAATTCCGGTTCTGCTGCGTGATGTAGCTCGCGTCGAACTCGGCCCGGACGAGCGACGTGGCGTCGTTGAGCTCGATGGAGAGGGGGAGGTGGTCGGCGGCATCGCCGTTGCCCGCTACGGCGAGAATGCTATGTCCGTGATCGACAATCTTGAGGCCAAAATAGAGGAGATCCGTCCCGGCCTGCCGGAAGGAGTGAATATCGAGACGGTGTACGACCGCTCGGATCTTATCCAGCGCGCTGTCGACAATCTCAAGTTCACCCTTCTTGAGGAGTCGATCATCGTTGCGCTGGTGTGCATTGTTTTTCTTCTGCACGTGCGCAGTGCGCTGGTGGCCATCCTCATGCTGCCGATTGGCATCCTGATGTCTTTCATCGTCATGCGTTGGCTTGGGCTCAACTCCAACATTATGAGTTTGGGCGGCATCGCGATCGCCATCGGCGCGATGGTGGACGCCGCGATCGTGATGATCGAGAACGCCCACAAGCACCTGGAGCGAGCGCCGCCGGAGAAGCCACGTGTTCAGATCATAATCGAGGCCTGTCGGGAGGTAGGCCCGGCGCTGTTCTTCTCGCTGCTGATCATCACCGTCTCCTTCCTGCCGGTGTTCACGCTGGAGGCGCAGGAGGGGCGGATGTTCTCGCCGCTGGCGTTCACCAAGACCTTCGCTATGGGTGCGGCGGCGCTGCTCTCGGTGACCCTGGTGCCGGTGCTGATGCTGTTGATGATCCGCGGCCGGATTGCCCCCGAAAGCAAGAACCCGCTGAACCGCTTCCTGATCTGGATCTACAGCCCGATCATCCAAGGTGTGCTGCGTTGGAAGGTAATCACCATCTTTGTGGCGCTGGTGGTTTTGGTCGTTAGCATTTTGCCGGCGCGGCAGCTCGGTAGCGAGTTCATGCCGCGACTCAACGAGGGCACGCTGCTGTATATGCCAGCCTCGCTTCCTGGCATGTCTATTACCAAGGCCGCTGAGCTCATGCAAACGCAGGACCGGATCATCAAGAGCTTCCCAGAGGTGGCCTCGGTGTTTGGCAAGGCGGGCCGCGCAGCCACGGCCACCGACCCGGCACCGGTGGAGATGTTCGAGACCGTGGTTAACCTCAAGCCGGAGAAAGAGTGGCGGCCAGGGATGACGGTGGACAAGCTCATCGCCGAGATGAACGAGGCGCTGAAATTTCCCGGCGTGGCCAACAGCTGGACTATGCCCATTCAAGGGCGCCTGGATATGCTCTCCACCGGCATCCGAACGCCCATTGGCATCAAGGTATTCGGCATGGATCTCGCGGGAATCGAGCGGCTGGCAACGCAGATTGAAGCAGTGGTGCAGGCGGTGCCCGGCACAACCAGCGCGTTTGCCGAGCGCATAACAGGCGGCTTCTACCTCGACATCGCGCCTGATTACGACGCCCTGGCCCGCTACGGCCTTACGGTGGGAGAGGTGCAGGTGGTGATCGGCACCGCTCTCGGCGGAGAGCTTGTGACCACCACTGTCGAAGGGCGGGAACGGTTCGGCGTTAATGTGCGCTACCCGCGCGAGCTGCGCTCCGATCCGCAGCGGATTGCTACCGAGGTGCTAGTGCCAACGCCGAGCGGTGCACACATACCGCTCGGTCAGCTCACCGCGATCAGCATCAGTAAGGGTGCCCCAAGCATTCGTACCGAGAATGCGTTGCTATCGGCGTACATCTATGTGGACATTCGAGACCGGGATATCGGCAGCTACGTGCGCGAGGCGCAGCAGGCTGTACAGGAGCAGGTGAGCTTTCCGCCCGGTTACTACGTCACCTGGAGTGGCCAGTTCGAGTACATGGAAAGGGCTGCCGAGCGGCTGAAGATCGTGGTGCCGTTGACGCTGGTGGTGATCTTCCTGCTGCTGTACCTGAACTTCCGCCGGCTTACCGAGACGCTGATCGTCATGCTCTCAGTGCCATTTTCGTTGGTAGGCGGCGTTTGGCTGATGTGGGCGCTGGGCTACAACTTCTCTGTTGCAGTAGCGGTGGGCTTTATCGCACTGGCTGGCGTAGCCGCCGAGACCGGCGTGATCATGCTGATCTACCTCGACCACGCGCTCGATGAGCGCCGAGCCGAGCGGGAGGCTGCCGGTGAGAAGTTGACAGTGGATGACCTCTACCAGGCGGTGATGACTGGCGCGGTGGATCGAGTGCGGCCGAAGATAATGACTGTGGTTGCCATCATGGCCGGTCTGCTGCCGATCATGTGGGGCACCGGTACAGGATCGGAGGTAATGAGGCGCATCGCCGCGCCGATGGTGGGCGGGATGGTTTCTTCGACGATTCTTACGCTGATCGTCATTCCAGCGATCTACACGCTGGTGAAACAGCGTGGTCTGGCCCGTTCGGCTCGCTAAATGATGCAGCGGATTCGGGCACCTAGGTGCTCGAATTCGCCCGCCAGAGACCAGAAGGGAGAGCACTATTCGGCCATCGGCCCGGTCGTGTTCGACCATACCTCGTTGTCCATCGATGTGGATCGCGACCTGCGGC
>JABAHQ010005673.1_pt2 | contig 14638 bp, 13 predicted proteins | sample 7062091 | NCBI WGS metagenome assembly JABAHQ01 (sample SAMN14534359, study PRJNA622989) | marine sediment metagenome | biome: marine biome [ENVO:00000428]; feature: marine pelagic biome [ENVO:01000023]; material: deep marine sediment [ENVO:00002113] | place: India: Gulf of Kutch | collected...
CGTTCTCGAAACAGGGGATGATCGGCGAAGACAATCGCCAAAGCCTGCCCCCTCTGGGTTGCCCAACCTAAGGCCCTCAGAGCAATATCGGCGGCACCTGGGTCTCGCATGGGATCCTTGCTTGGCACAGACCGCAGGGCGTGGCACCGGTGCCGAAGTTTTTTGTGGTGTAAGGTGTGGTTGTATCCCGGATATAGGCGAAACAGGCCCGCTTGTCGTGCCCATCGCCGGTAGTGATGGCGTCGGCCGGACAGCGCTTGGCGCAGGCGCCGCAAGTCCCCTTGGCATACCAGAGGCACCAGGCGTGGTGATCATCGCCGTAGGCCCGCTCCGTCACCGGCAGATCGATGTGCGCCACCACGGAACCGAAGCGCACCGACTTCCCCCAGCGGGTGATCATGGCATCAGAGAGGCTGAAGGTGCCGTGTCCGGCGACGAATGCCGCATGTCGCTCCGACCAGTTGGAGGCGAGGCCGAAGCGCTCGGACTGCTGGTAGGCGAACTCGGGAAGACGCTCCGGCGCCACCGCGGGATGCCCCGCGCCGGTGAGGGTATCGGCCAGGTGCAGGCGCAGGTCGCAGTTGAACTTTTCGCCATGGAACCGCGAAAGCGCCCAGCGTTTGCTCGGCACGGTCTTCGCCAGTCTCTGGTCGGCACGGGTTTCCGGGGTCTGCGGCAGCACGTAGCTGATGACGCGAAGCTCGCGGCCAGNNGCCGATCAACTCCTTGATGCGGAGAAACAGGGGATCGTCTCCACGTGCTATGGCGACATGCGGCTCTGCCCAAGCCTTCTCGCCGGTTTCGAGATGCAGGCTGTTGCCTGGAGCAGATGCCCAAAAGTCGCGAACGACCCCTTCCACTTGAATGAAAGAATCCATCAAGCCCCCTTCTCCCAACGCCACTAATCTTGCAAGCGCACTACCATCACCGGAATATCACTTTGCTGAACCATCTTCTGTGCCGTGCTGCCGATCAGAGAACTGTACAAAAACCCGTGCCCGTGGGTCCCCATGACGATCAAATCATAATCACCAGCTTTGGCTTGATTGATGATTTTTTCCACAGGAAATCCGGAAGTAACGTATATATTCCCCACCAACTTGGCAAACAGGCACTCATCCAGGTTTTCGTTTTTGCCGTAAACTTCCAGCTTGGATCTTATCTTTTCGGTCAGCTTCTCTTTTGCAGCAGAAAATTCCTCAGAGCGCATCTGAATATTGACATTGTGCGACAGTTTTTCATGGACATTGATAATCGATATTTTCGCCTCATTGCTACGAGCGACAGCTATGGCATAACCGAATGCGTGTTTGGCGCTCTCAGAAAGATCCGTTGCATAAAGTACTTTTTTGATTTTCGGTATCATCGCAAACCCCTGTTGTCATACTGGATCTATGACGGTCACCTGACGAAAGAGGGCAAGAACGTAACGATAGACGGAAAGAAATACATGATGGTCATTCCCACGACAAACAGCCCGACCATCGGCCAGGCACCGGCATAGACATCATCCATGGGCAAATCCGGTGATGCGCCCTTCAGAGAGAAGATGGTATAGCCGAAAGGGGGAGTCATGGCCCCGAGTGTCATGTTGATCAGGAACAACGTCCAGAACCAGACAGGATCAAAGTTATAGACACCGAGCAATGGGTCATAAATCGGTATGGCAATGAGCATAACCGCAAAGAGATCGATGAACATGCAGAGGAAAAACGGAATCAACATCAAGACGAGAAATGTCCAGCCACTCGACAAGCCCAACTCTGACGCCAACTGGATCAAGCCACCCGAAGCTCCTGTAAATGAAAGCAGCTGGCCGAAGAACATCGAACAGGCAATGATCACCAGGATCATGGTGCTGACCGCGGCCGTTCCGAGGACGGCCTGGCAGAACATCTTGACTGACAATTTCCGGAAGATGGCGGCCGCGATCAATGCGCCGACGACACCTGTGCCGGCAGATTCGTTCGGAGTGGCAACACCCATGAGAATGAGGCCCATGACCGAGAAAATGACCACCAGGAACGGCAGCGTCCTTGCGAATGCCATAAAGAATTCCCCGGCACCGCTCCGCGGCCGCAAATCCTCGACTGCCTCGACGGCAAGGGTGGCTCCGTCGGCGGAACCGCCGCTGACACCGAACTCGGCGACTGGCATATCGCGCAGAGCGACGGCGCCTTCAGCCGCACCGGCCTTCGCGCCGACGCCGGAACCTGCAACGGCCGCCTTTCTGGCGAGCGCGTCCCTGGGGGGTTCAAGCTTTGGATTTCTCAAAATCCTGAAGTAGTTGTAGGCCACCATCATGCTAGCCAGCATCACCCCGGGGAGAATGCCGGCGAAGAGCAATTTGGCGATGGAAGTATCGACCATCGAGCCGATCATAATGACCAGAAGACTCGGCGGAATAACCGGTGCCAGGCTTGCCCCGCCGAGAATGGCACCGACGGAGAGCCTGGTGTCGTAGCCACGCTCCTGCATGATCGGCATGACCGAACGGCCCAGCATGGCGGCGACCGCCACGGCCGACCCGCTCAGGGCACCGAAGACCGTCGAAAGGGCGGTTACCAGAACGTAATGGCGGCCGCGGACATTTCCGACCATCTTGTCGATGGAATCGATCAGGATCTCAACCGCATTCGACCGGAATAAGACCTCCCCCATCAGGATGAAGAGAGGGATGGCCATCAGGGAGTCTTGCGTCACCGTATTGTAAAAGCTGTTCGTAAACATCCCGAATCCGGTCGTACCGAACAGCAGGGCAACACCACCGACATTTACCACCAAAAATGCGATAAAGATCGGCATTCCCGTAGAAAAGAGAAAGAGAATCAGGACGATGGCCAACGACAAAGTGACTCCCCAGTCCATATAATTTACTCCTGTAATTCAGTTTGCGGACGCAAGACAACCAACCGCAGGAACTGCATTGCCGTCAGCAAAAAGCTAAATGGAATGACCGTCGATATCCACCATTTGGGGATGGGGTTGATCCACATAGTCATTATTCCTGTCTTGAATTGCCGCAAAGACTCGATTCCGGTGATGTAAAAGGCCGCCATGCACATCAAAAAACTCAAGAAAAGAACCACCCTGACCATGATCTCTTTTTTGCGATGGGGCAGTCTTTCGACGAGAACAGTTATGGCTACATTTCCGTTGGTTCTGGTTATTTCAGGCAGCACAAGCATGGTGGCAAGCGCAAAGAACCACTGGTTCACATCGGACGACCAGGTTGTAGGCGCGCTGAAGAAATAGCGAAGCACGACTTCGTTAATAATCAACAGGAGCATGGAGCCCAAAGCCAAACCACTCAGGATGTAGCTCAGCCTGGTCACCTGGTCGAGGATGCTGGCCATCCTCTGAAGGATGGCCAGCGAAGGGCTATGGACGGTTTGGGTTGTCATTCGGTCATCCCGGTTTCGAGAGCAAGATCGTGGATCTCCTGGCCAGCGACTCCTGAGGTCGACTTGGCCATGGTCCAGAGACCGTCATTCCAGTACTTTTCAATGTTTTCGGCATCATCTGAATGCATCTGGGTCTCTTTCATTCCCTTGGTTTTGAGGAAGGCAATTTCATCTTTGATCAAACCGCTGAAATAGGCCTGGGCTTCGATTTCGGTCTTTCTGCCGGCCTCATCGAGCCACTTCCTCTTTTCGGGGGACAGCGAATTGTACTTATCAAGATTCATGAGGATCATCGTCGAAACGTAACCGAAGGACGGGCGCACCATGTAGTCCGCCACCTCGAACCATTTAAAGTCCTTGACGCCAACCTGGGTCCAGGGGGCACCATCAATGATGCCCTTCTGCAAAGAGGTGTAAACATCTCCCCCCGCCATGGTGACCGGCGAACCGCCCAAGTTCTGGATCAGGTTCTGCAGGCTGGGAATGCTGCGCAACTTTCGCCCATCCAGGCTCGGCTTTTTACCAGTCATGGGGTCGCGCGTAATGAAGTGGTAGGGGGTCAGGGGCGGGAAGGAGATGAGCTTTATGCCGATCTTGTTATATTCCTTGTCGATAGCAGCGAAGAGACCTGTTTCCCTGCGCTTGACCGGGTCTGCCTCGGTTGCATCCATGGCAACCCCCACGGCGATTGACCCCATATGGTAGGCTGAATAGGTATGGGCAAGATCAAAGATTCCTGTCTGTACCGGCTGAAGCTGCTCAAAAGTGGGGACGACTTCCGGCCCGAAAGTTGAAATTTTGAATTTCCCCTCGGAGCTCTCTTCCAGGTTTTTCATGAAGCTTGGAATAACACCCTCATTGAACACGAAATTTGGAGCCCACGCCGTCAGCATTTTAAAATTTTCTGCAGACGCGGTTGCAGCAAATGACAGAACCATAAACAGAGCAACGAGCAATCCCATGTACTTTTTCTTCTTCATAATGACCTCTCCAGTAGGGTTTGATTTTACCGCCTCGCTTTACCCTTTAATAAAGCGCAGCATCCTGACTATTTAACTCCACGAATATGTCTCTGTTTTTCTTCTGTTTTTTGTCGAGCAGTTATCATAGAAATACTTTCATCTCTTTCATTTCTCTCTTTCTTTACATCCAGCCAGCCTAATCTCGGCCAAGCCGGCCATCAAAGCTAGCCAGCGGCCGGTGCCGGAGAGAGGCGGCGCTGCGCCTCATCCCGGCTCTCGGGTTCCCAGCTGTCGATTCGCATGGTGCCGTTCTCCACAAGATTCTTCTGCATCTGGTAGGCACTGAAGAGCATGTGCGGCTGATGCCCCATCCCTCTGGCCAAGCACTCGCGGCTGGAGCGGTCGTAGTACTCCTGGATGATCGCCTTGTACTCGGGATGCACGCACTTGTCGATGACCAGCTGCGCCCTTTCGCGAGGGCAGAGCCCGCGCATGTCAGCCAAGCCCTGCTCGGTGACGACGATATCGAGGTCGTGCTCGGTATGGTCGACATGGGTGACCTTCGGCACGACGCAGGTGATGCCGTGCGGATCGACCTTGCTGGGGCGCGTCGACGGGCTGTGCATGATCGACAGGTAGGCATTGCGCGAGAAGTCGCCGGAGCCGCCGATGCCGTTGATCATGCGCGAGCCGAGCACCAGGGTCGAGTTGGCGTGGCCGTAGATGTCGAACTCGACCGGCGTGTTCATCGAGATGACGCCGAGGCGGCGGATCGGCTCGGGGTTGTTGCTGATCTGCATGGGTCGCAGCACCACGCGCTCGGTGTAGAAGTCCCAGTTGTCGTAGAGCCGCTTGAAGCCATCGTTGGAAAGCGACAGGGAGGTCGACGAGGCGAACTCGAGCTTGCCCGAATCGAACAGGTCGAGCATGGTGTCCTGGATGACCTCGGTCCACACCTTGAGGTTGCTGAAGGGTCCTTCGGCCAGCCCTCCGACGACGGCGTTGGCGATGTTGCCCACCCCGGACTGCAGCGGCAGCAGGTTCTCCGGCAGGCGCCCGACCTTGACCTCGTGCTGCAGGAAGTCGAGGATATGCCCGGCGATCTGCTTCGAAAGCTCGTCCGGCGGCGCCAGGGCCCGGCCGTTGTCAGGCTTGTCCGACTCGACGATGGCGACAATCTTGTCCGAGTCGCAGGGAATGGCGGTGGTGCCGATGCGGTCGTCGACCTGGCTGATCATGTACGGCTTGCGGTGCGGCGGCAGATCGAGCATGACGATGTCGTGCAGCCCCTCGAAGGAGGGCAGCGCCGTGTTGACCTCGAGGATGATCTTGTCGGCGACCTTGACGATCTCGGTGTTGAGGCCCACCGAGCCGGCCAGGATCAGGCCGCCGTCCTCGGTGACGCCGGTCACCTCGATGATCGCCAGGTCGAGCTTGCCCCCCTTCTCCTTGGTGTAGAAACCGTAGCCGAGGTCCTGCGCGTACAGAGAGAGGTGCTTATCCCCCATGCGCACCTCACCGTTGTTGACCCCTTTCTGGATCACCTTGCCGGTCTGATAGGGCCAGCGCTTGTCGGTCATCTTCAGGCTCGCCCAGCGATCCTCGATCTCGGCGCCGATCGAAGCGCCGATGAAGAGGTTGAAGCGCATCTTGCCCTGAAGATCGTTCTCCTCGACGTAGTCGGCCAGGGCCGCCGGAACGACCTTGGGGTAACCGACCGGGGTGAAGCCGGACCAACCCAGATCCATGCCGTTCTTGAAAAACGGAATGGTCTCCTCGGCCGACATGATTTTTGAATGCAGACTCGATTTCCTGATTCTCCCGTGCAGCTCAGACACAACAGACCTCCTTTGGGTTTCGCAATAGACGGCAAACTCAATTTTTATAACAACGTTATAGCAATCCGGATGCCAATATTGTCTATAATTTCTCGAACCGCTGGAAGGCCCGAAATCAATAGGCCTTTCGCACCCCAAAAAACGCCCAGAACTTTAAAATATCATTTTACTACCCTGCCTATTCTCCCCTTGTTTACATCGTTCTCTACTACAAAAGCGGCAAAGCCCGGCCAGGCGGCCGATGATGCATGCTTCTCCGTCGGCATACAGTGTCGCCCCGGTTAACACCCCCCCCAACTGTCAAGGCGGCCGGAGGCAAGCCTCCGACCGCCGGTTCCGGCAGCGGCCGTCACGTCTCGGACTTGAGGGTAAACTCCCAGGCGCAGTAGAAGTATTCGGGATGCTCGTCGGGTGGACAGGCAAGACACCGGGTTTCGATGGCCGGGTCGACCGTCCGGGCGAACTCGGCATATTCGACCTGCCCGACGCTCTTGCAGGGGAAATCGGGCAGTCCCTTGCGCTTGCGAGCCGACTGAACCCGGCAGTCGACCATGCGGAAGACGGCGCGCTCGTTGCTCACCTCGATGCACTCCTGGAGGTTGAGGCGTGCATAAAGGCGGTGCTTGAGGCACTCGACCAGGGCGGGGATGCCACCTCCGGGCTCAAGTCCGAGGCGCGCCATGATGCGCTTGGCCTCGATGACGGTGAAACGCCGCCAGGCCTCGCGGTCGGCGTCGATCGCCGCCTCCATGCCGTGGTTCGGCCTCCACCGCCTGAAACCACAGCCCGTCGTGGGCCAGCCAGTTCTTGGCATCGTCGATCAGGATATCGATCAACTCCTCTTTACTCAAATCGTAGAGCAGCCTCACCCCCTCATCGAGATGAACGCTTCTTGCAGCCGTCGTTTCACAGGCCTGAATCTGACTCAACATCTGGACTCTCCTTTTCGACTTCGCAAAATCAGGTTGCCACCGCTGAACATTCACTACCCCCCCGGCATCGCCTAGATGCGCTTGATCTTTCTCGCTTCTGCGCGCAGCTCCTCCCTGAAATCCGGGTGGGCGATATCGATCAGCGCCTCGGCCCTCTGCCGCGCCGACTTCCCTCGAAGCTTGGCAACGCCGAACTCGGTCACCACGTAATCGACCTCGTTCTTGTTGGTCGTCACCACCGCCCCGGGCTGCAGTGTCGGTACGATGCGAGAGATCGTCCCGCCCTTGGCCGTGGACGGCAGGGTGATAAAGCTCTTGCCCCCCATGGAGCGATTGGCGCCGCGAACGAAATCGGCCTGCCCGCCGGTGCCGCTCCAGTGAAGTGCCCCCAGGCTCTCCGAGGCGCACTGGCCGAGCAGGTCGACCTCGATGGTGGCATTGATGGAAACCATCCGTTCGTGCTGGCCGATCACGTAGGGATCGTTGGTGTAGTCGACCGGATGCATCTCGATGGTCGGGTTGTCGTGCATGTACTCGTAGAGCCGGCTGGTGCCCAGGGCGAAGGTGCCGATGGTCTTGCCACGATTGAGCGTCTTTCGCGAGTTGTTGGCGGCGCCGCTCTTGAGCAGGTCCACCATGCCGTCGGTGATCATCTCGGTGTGAATCCCCAGGTCCTTCTTGCTCAAGAGCGCCTTGCACACGGCGTTGGGGATGCCGCCGATTCCCAGCTGCAGGGTCGATCCATCCTCTATGAGCTCCGAAATATAACCGCCGATCGACTCCTCGATGGCGGACACCGGCGGGATCGGCAATTCGACCACCGGATCTGTGCTCTCGAGGATGAAGTCGACCTCGGAGACGTGAATATGGCAGTTGCCGTGTGTGCGGGGGCAGTTCTCGTTGACCTGCACGACCATCTTGTTCGCCTTCTTGAGCGCCGCCATGGTATAGGCGACCGAAAGGCTGCAGGTGAAGTAGCCGTGCTCGTCCATCGGCGACACCATGGTGCCGACCCAGTCGACCGGCCAGCACTCGGTCATCAGCTTGGGCACTTCGTGAAAGTAGTTCGGGACCCAGTCGGCCCAGCCGTTCTGCACGGCCTTTCGCGAAACGCCGCTGGTGAACCAGGAGTTGACCTTGATGTGCTTCGGCGAACTCTCGGTGAAGTAATCGGGGCAGACGTGATGCTGCTGGTTGATGGTCACTCCCTCGAGGCTCTCCTGGCGGGCGGCCAGCGCCTTGGTGAAGAGGATCGGTTCGCCGGCGCAGATGGGAAAGACGAGGAACTCGCCGTTTCGGACCTCGGCGGCTGCGTCTTCGGGGGTGCAGAGCTTGCGACGGTACTCATCGGCATAGCTCGTCTCGCTGGCAGCAATCGTTGCGGCTTCGGATCCAACAAACATGGCTGATCTCCTTTCCTTATGAACGTGCGGGTTATGATACTTCTTGATGCAGGTGCAGATCGTTGCACCGTCGGGCCGAGGCCACCTTTGACCTCGGCGAATGTCCAAGGCGACGGCAGATGTAATCGCCGGCCGCAATCACCCAGCCAAGGTCGACGCCGGTCTCGATCCCGAGCCCGTCGAGCATGTAGAGCAGATCCTCGGTGGCGAGATTGCCCGAGGCGCCCCGGGCGTAGGGGCAGCCCCCCAGACCGGCCACCGAACTGTCGACGGTAGTCACCCCGGCCTGGAGGGCGGCCAGGACATTGGCCAGCGCCTGACCGTAGGTGTCGTGGAAGTGAACGGCGATCCGCTCCACCGGAACCCTGGCGGCGACCGCCTCGATCATCGTTTCGGCCCGACGCGGCGTGCCGACGCCGATGGTATCGCCGAGGGAGATCTCGTAGCAGCCCAGGTCGAAGAGCCGCTCGGCCACCCCGGCCACCGCCTCCGGGTCAACCGCCCCCTCGTAGGGACAGCCGAGAACGCAGGAGACATAGCCGCGCACTCTCAGGCGCTTTTCGGCGGCGACCTCGATCACTCTGGCAAATCGCTCCAGGCTTTCAGAAACCGAACAGTTGATATTGCGCCGGGAGAAGGACTCCGAGGCGGCGGCAAACACCGCGACCTCGCCTGCTCCGGCGGCGATCGCCGCTTCCAGGCCGCGCATATTGGGCACCAGCACCGGGTAGCCGACGCCGAGCCTCCGCTCGATCCCCTCCATCACCCGACCGGCGTCGGCCATCTGCGGCACCCACTTGGGCGACACAAAGCTGGTCGCTTCGACGGTGGTCAAGCCGGCAGTACTCAGCCGGTCGATGAGCCCGATCTTGACTTCCGTCGGCACGAGCCGCTCCTCGTTCTGCAGCCCGTCCCGGGGGCCGACCTCGACGATCTTCACTTTGCGTGGCAGCTTCATAGTCACGCCCCCTCGGCCACTTCGAATGCCAGCAGCTCGGCGCCCTCGTTCACCATCGCCCCGACCTCGAAATTGAGGGCCAGGACCCTGCCGTTGCCCGGCGCGATAATGGTGTGCTCCATCTTCATCGCCTCGAGGATCACCAGGGGATCGCCTTTGGCGACCTCGGCGCCGGCGGCGACATTGAAGGCGATAACCTTGCCGGGCATCGGCGCAGTCAGCCGTCCCGCCCCCTGCGTCTCGTCAGCGATTCCGCCGTAGGGATCGATGAAGCGCAGGCGATGGCTGGCTCCCTGGCAGAGGATGGTCAACTCCTCGCCGTGGCGCACCACGGTGGCCTTCAGGCGGGTGCCGTCGAGATCGACCAGCAGGTCCCCGTCCGAGGAAACCTCGCCGCGCGCCCTCATCGCCCCGCCGGGCAGGTCGAACTGATAGCCTCCCGGGCGGTAGTGCGCGGTGACGCTCACCTCCCGGTCACCGTCGACAAAACTCAGGACGTGGTGGTTGTCACTGTTGAGGCGCCAGCCGCTCGTTTGATGCCAGGGGGAATGGGGATCGAAGGTGCGGCGGGCGGCCTCGCTCGCCTCGACGGAGCGCGCCAGCAGCACATCGAGGCACCCCAGGGCCAGGACACGGTCTGAAGCCGGCGCGCTGTCCGGAAACAGGACCGCTCTCTGTCGCTCGATGAAGGCGGTGTCGAGCTCCGCGGCGGCAAAGGCCTGGTTTTGCGCCACAGCTCCGAGAAAGCCGACGTTGGTCTGCACGCCGACGACCTGGTAGTCGGACAGGGCCCGGCGCAGGCGGCGCAGGGCGGCAGGGCGGTCCCGGTCCCAGACGATGAGCTTGGCGAGCATCGGGTCGTAGTGAACGGCGACCTCGTCCCCCTCGCGCACTCCGGTGTCGATGCGCACATGGAGCGACTCCTCGGGCTGACGCAGGTGGCGCAGCGGACCGATGGAGGGAAGGAAATCCCGGGTCGGGTCTTCGGCGTAGATGCGCACTTCGATTGCATGGCCAGTCAGGGAGATCTCCTCCTGCCGGCAGGGCAGCTCCTCGGCGGCGGCGACTCGCAGCTGCCACTCCACCAGGTCGATGCCGGTGATCATCTCGGTGACGGGGTGTTCGACCTGCAGGCGGGTGTTCATCTCCATGAAGTAGAAGGAGGAGTCGGTGTCGAGCAGGAACTCCACGGTTCCGGCGCCGACGTAGCCGATGGTCGCGGCGGCCGCAACAGCAGCCTCTCCCATCTTTGTGCGCAGCGCCTCGGTCATGCCGGGAGCCGGCGCCTCCTCGACGACCTTCTGGTGGCGACGCTGGATGGAGCAGTCCCTTTCGAAGAGGTGCACCACGTTGCCCTGCCGGTCGGCAAAAACCTGGATTTCGACATGGCGCGGCCGGGTCAGGTAACGCTCGAGCAGTACGCGGTCGTCGCCGAAGGCTGACGATGCCTCGCGCTTGGCGCCGGCCAGGGCTTCGGCGAAGTCGCCTGGCTGCTCGACCACCCGCATCCCCTTGCCGCCACCGCCGGCGCTGGCCTTGATCAGCAGCGGGAAACCGATGCGACTCGCCTCAGCCTGCAGGGATTCGAGGTCTTGGGCCCGGCCGTGATAACCGGGCAGCAGGGGCACACCCGCCTCCTCCATCAGGGCCTTGGCGGCACTCTTCGAGCCCATCGCCTCGATGGCCTCTTCCGGCGGCCCGACGAAGGTCAGGCCCGACTCGCGGCAGCTGCGGGCGAAACCGGCGTTTTCAGACAGGAAGCCGTACCCCGGATGAACCGCCTCGGCGCCGCTTTCGCGCGCTGCTGCGAGGATCAGTTCGGGACGCAGGTAACTCTCGGCCGCCGGCGCCGGTCCGAGACGGTAGGCCTCGTCGGCCAGGGCCACGTGGCGGGCGTCGGCATCAGCATCGGAGTAGACCGCCACGGTGCGGATGCCCATGCGCCTGGCGGTGCGGATGATGCGGCAGGCTATTTCACCACGGTTGGCAATCAGCAGTTTATCGAACATGTTAATTATCCTTTCACCCAGTCAGGCTGACGTTTTTCGAGAAAGGCGCCGACCCCTTCCTTCCCTTCGGCAGAGGCTCGGGTGGCGGCGATGCGCCCGGCGGTGTCACGGATCAACCCCTCGTCGGGCGTTCGACCGGCCACCGCCGCTACCAGCTCCTTGGCGGCGGTCATGGCGGCCGGCCCGTTACCGAGCAGGGCGTCGCAAAGCTGCTCTCCACGCTCTTCGAGCTGCGCCGGCGCGACCACCTCGTGTACCAGTTTCAGGCGACGGGCCTCGGCGGCATCGAACCGCTCGGCGCTCAAGAAGTAGCGCCGGGCACTACGCGGACCGATGGCCGCCACCACGTAGGGGGAAATAACGGCCGGGATCAGCCCCAGCTTCACCTCGGAGAGGCAGAACTTCGCCTTCTCCGAGGCGATGACCGTATCGCAGCAGGCCACCAGCCCGACGCCGCCCCCGAAAGCCGCTCCCTGTACAAGCGCCACGGTGGGGCGGGGAAAGGCGTCGAGGGTCCTCATCAACTCAGCCAGCGCCATGGAATCGTCGAAATTTTCCGCCTCGGAGTAGTCGGCCATGCGGCGCATCCAGCCCAGATCGGCTCCGGCTGAGAAACTCTTTCCGGTCGCCTTCAGCACCAGGACTCTGACCTCAGGAACGTCTTGCAGGCGCCTGAGCTCGGCGGTCATGGCGGCGATCAGGGCGTCGTCGAAGGCATTGTGGACCTCGGGGCGATCCATGGTGAGCGTCGCCCTGCCCCTGTCGTCGATTGTCGTCTGCAGATATTCACTCATGGCATTACATCCTGAAAACGCCGAACTTGGTCGGCTTGGCCGGCGCGTTCAGAGCCGCGGAGAGGCTCAATCCGAGAACCATGCGGCTGTCGGCCGGGTTGATGATTCCGTCGTCCCAGAGGCGGGCGCTGGCATAGTAGGGGTGCCCCTGGTGCTCGTACTGGTCGCGGATCGGCGACTTGAAGCCCTCCTCTTCCTCGGCGGGCCAGGACTGGCCCCGCGCCTCCAGGCTGTCGCGTCTAACCTGGGCCAGGACGCTGGCGGCCTGCTCGCCCCCCATCACCGAGATGCGGGCGTTCGGCCACATCCACAGGAAGTCGGGGCTGTAGGCCCGGCCGCACATGCCGTAGTTGCCGGCCCCGAAGCTGCCGCCGATGATCACGGTCAGCTTCGGCACCTTGGCGCAGGCCACCGCCGTGACCATCTTGGCGCCGTCCTTGGCGATGCCCCCCGCCTCGTACTTGCTGCCGACCATGAAGCCGGTGATGTTCTGCAGGAAGACCAGGGGGATGCCGCGCTGGCAGCACAGCTCGATGAAGTGGGCCCCCTTGAGGGCCGACTCGGAGAAGAGGATGCCGTTGTTGGCGACGATGCCCACCGGGTAGCCGTAGAGGTGGGCGAATCCACAGACCAGGGTTTCGCCGTAGTACTTCTTGAATTCGTCGAACTCACTGCCGTCGACGATGCGGGCGATCACCTCGCGCACGTCGAAGGGCTTGCGGGAATCGGTGGGGATGATGCCGCCGAGTTCTTCCGGGTCGCACAAGGGCTCTGTCGGCTGGCGGATTGCCAGTTCGGGTCGCTTGACGGTGTTGAGCCCGGCGACCACCTTGCGGGCGATGCCCAGGGCGTGGGCATCGTCGTGGGCGTAATGGTCGGTGACCCCGGAGGTGCGGCAGTGCACGTCGGCGCCGCCCAGCTCCTCGGCGCTGACCTCCTCGCCGGTGGCCGCCTTCACCAGCGGCGGGCCGCCCAGAAAGATGGTGCCCTGCTCCCTGACGATGATCGACTCGTCGGCCATGGCCGGCACATAGGCGCCGCCGGCGGTGCACGATCCCATGACCACGGCGATCTGAGGGATGCCTTTGGCCGACATGTTGGCCTGGTTGTAAAAGATGCGCCCAAAGTGGTCCCTGTCGGGGAAAACCTCGTCCTGCTTGGGCAGAAAGGCGCCGCCCGAATCGACCAGGTAGAGGCAGGGCAGGTGATTGGCCTCGGCGATCTCCTGGGCGCGCAGGTGCTTTTTGACGGTCAGGGGGTAGTAGGTACCCCCTTTGACGGTGGCGTCGTTGGCCACGATCATGCACTCGCGGCCGGAGACGCGGCCGATGCCGGTGATAAGCCCGGCGGCCGGCACTTCGTCGTCGTAGACCTCGTAGGCGGCAAACTGGGAGAGCTCGACGAAGGGGGACCCAACATCTAGAAGCTGGCGGATGCGCTCGCGGGGCAGCAGCTTGCCACGCGAGACGTGCTTGGTCCGGGCCTTTTCGCCTCCCCCCTCCTTGATGCGCTCCACCTTCTCGCGCAGGTCGGCGACCTGCGCCGCCATCGNNTTAGGCGGCGCTTTCCTCGAAGAGTTCGCGACCGATGAGCATGCGGCGGATCTCCGAGGTGCCGGCGCCGATCTCGTAGAGCTTGGCGTCGCGCAGGAAGCGTCCCGTCGGGTACTCGTTGATGTAGCCGTTGCCGCCCAGCGTCTGGATCGCCTGCAGGGCCATCCATGTCGCCTTCTCGGCGGCGTAGAGGATCGCTCCGGCGGCGTCCTTGCGGGTGGTTTCACCGCGGTCGCAGGCCCTTGACACCGAGTAGACATAGGAGCGGCAGACGTTGAGCGCCGTGTACATGTCGGCGACCTTCCCCTGCATCAGCTGGAAGGTGCCGATCGGCTGGCCGAACTGCTTGCGCTCGTGGATGTAGGGCACGACCACGTCCATGCAGGCCTGCATGATGCCGACGGGCCCGCCGGCCAGGACGGCCCGCTCGTAATCGAGGCCGCTCATCAGGACGTTGACCCCCTTGCCTTCGGCGCCGAGAACGTTCTCCGGCGGCACCAGGCAGTTCTCGAAGACCAGCTCGCAGGTGTTGGAACCGCGCATGNNGCGGGAGAGAAGCCCGGCATCCCCTTTTCGATCAGAAACGCGGTGATGCCGCGGGGACCGCTCTCAGGGTCGGTCTTGGCGTAGACCACCAGCACATCGGCGTCGGGCCCGTTGGTAATCCACATTTTGTTGCCGTTGAGCAGGTAGCCGTCTTTGAGCTTTTCCGCCCGCAGCCGCATCGAGACGACATCGGAGCCGGCGCCGGGTTCGCTCATGGCCAGGGCGCCGACGTGGTCGCC
>JABAHQ010018062.1_pt2 | contig 14634 bp, 19 predicted proteins | sample 7062091 | NCBI WGS metagenome assembly JABAHQ01 (sample SAMN14534359, study PRJNA622989) | marine sediment metagenome | biome: marine biome [ENVO:00000428]; feature: marine pelagic biome [ENVO:01000023]; material: deep marine sediment [ENVO:00002113] | place: India: Gulf of Kutch | collected...
GAAGTGATTGAGGAATGAGCGCCCATGGCCACTGAAACCCTATATGCCGATGGGCTAATTACTCAAACTGGTCTTGTCGGAAGCATCAGTGACATCAATGGTGTAGAGGATGGCGTGTGGTTGGATTGGGACGACAGCACCAACCAGTCAATTCTTCGGACCTCATTTCCAACGCCGACTGGCAACCCGACCACTGGCGCTGGATTGCAAACGTTTCGCCTTTACCTGCGTAAGAGCGGTACGGGCGGTGGCGACCCGACCATTGGCGTCATGGAGTTGCGCGAAACAGGCGGCGGCACTGCGCTTCAAACAATCACGCCCAGCTCCACCACAATCACTAGCACTACGGGCGTTGCGGTTACTGGTGATTGGGATGCTGCGAACCTCGGCACGGTTGATGGTTCGGCGGTCGAGCTGTACATCACGTTTGATAGTGGTGGTGGCGGTCCAAACGAGCGCGGCATTGATGTGGACAGCGTGCGCTGGGACGTTGAGTACACAGCGCCTGCACAATTTATTGACCCGACTGGAATCACGTCAGATGAAGTATTTGGCAGTCATACCGTAAGCCCTGGTAGCGCAACGATTAGCCCGACCGGGCTTACGTCTGATGAAGCATTTGGCAGTCATACCGTAAGCCCCGGCAGCGTAACGATTAGCCCGACCGGGCTTACGTCAGATGAAATATTTGGCAGCCACACGGTAAGTCTGGCGTATGGCGATAGCATTTTGCGTTTCCTAATTAAGGCGTCTGACGGAACAACTATGATTAGCCGAGGCTTGGCATCAGGTTCATATGTTAATGACGGCGTGAAACATATAAGTATGGTTAATAACGAGCCGCAAAATGGGCCATGGACGAAGGCTGATTGGGACGGCGCGTACCTTGAGATTTATTCAGATAGTAGTGGCGGCTCCTCGCCTTGGCCGACATGGTACATCGACCGCATCAACATTGATTTTAAATACTTGCCAACGACGGCAGATTTTATCGACCCGACAGGGATTGCGTCCGACGAAGTATTCGGCACGCTGTCTATCCAGGTTGGGGGTGTCAGCGTAAGCCCTGGAAGCATCTTGACCAGCGAGGCGTTCGGAACGTACAACATCGCCCAGCAGTCATTCGTGGACCCCACAGGACTGCCGAGCGATGAAGCGTTTGGAACGCACGTCATTGATATCCCACAACTTATCGAAACCACCGGACTCATCAGTGATGAAGCGTTCGGCAATCTCGACACGGTAGAGGGCAACCGCGACGTGCCGGTACAAAGTATACCTTCAGACGAGCTGTTCGGCGCCCAAACGGTAAGCCCTGGCAACGTAGATGTGGCGCCTACTGGCATCACCACAAATGAAGTCGTGCCTAACCCCTTCCTTAACCTTGTGTATTTCATTGACCCGGTAGCTATTGCTAGCGCGGAAACGTTCGGAACTACGGAGCTTGTGTTGGGCGGGGTCATTATCGACCCGGTGGCAATCGCTACAAACGAGGCGTTCGGGTCGCATGTGGTGAACCTTGACGGCGGCGGCCTGCAAACGCTGGACCCGGTAGCGATTGCAAGCGACGAAAGCTTCGGCGCCCATGTCCTGTCGGGCTTTTACGACATTGACCCCACAGGAATTACGACTGACGAGGCGTTCGGGTCGGCGTCGCTGGCGCTTGGCACCGTCACGGTGTTCCCAACAGCCCTTACGTCCGATGAAACTTTCGGGTCGCACACGCTTGTTCAAGGGCAAACCATTGAGGCAACGGGATTGCCGTCCGGGGAAACGTTCGGCCTCCACACCATGACAGTTGGCGGCGTCAATATTGGCGTCACAGGCATAGTTTCTGCCGAGACTTTCGGAGGTCACACACTCGATGCGAATTACGTCCTTCAACCTTCTGGGGCTACCACGGATGAAGCCTTCGGAAGTCCGACCCTTAGCCCTGGCGGGGTACTGGTTGATGTGGTAGCCATCCCTAGCGGTGAAGTTATTGGTAGCGTGTTGGTATCCGGGGCGTCAGGGTTGACGAATGACGAGAACCCAAGCGTGGTTTACCTCGCGGTACAGGTAGGGAACTTCTAATGGCTAGAAACAAACCCATGGGGCCTGGCAGAAAGCTCGATCTTGGGCTGCCTGACGGCCCTATTGCCATCAAGTATTGGGACTTTGTACATAATTGGGATTTCGTCGGGCACCTGTTCGTCAGTCCGTACGCCGGGGCAAAGTCCACCGCGCTGGTGGATTGCATGTACAAATCTGGCATTGAGTACCCCGGAGCTAGGCTGCTTCTGGCGGGTCACACATTGACGGACCTGAAAAAGTCCACCATCCCCAAGCTAGAGGAACGGCTTGGCGCTGGATTTGAAAGCGAAAACAAGAACGAGGCCATTTACAGGTTCCCGCTTGCGCCGCACCCGCTGACTGGAAACCCGGTACAGAGCGAGATTCGATGCTTGGGTGTTGACCGGCACAACATTGAAGACGTGATGAAGTCCACGGAGTTTTTCAGGACGTTCATTGAAGAGGCCAACACGGTGCCGAGTGACGCGCATGACGTGACCCTGGCCCGTACCCGACAGTTCGCGTACCACCGTGAGCTGACCGTGCGGCACCTGCTGGAAGAAGAACTGCAACGCTGGAAAGACATTCATTATCGGGAAACTGGTGAAAAGCTCCTCATGACCGTCGAGGACATCTTTCACATTTTCCGCGACAGTGAGGGCAGCCCGATTGCGCAGAAAGAGCTAGAGCTGGACTCGCCAATGCCCGGTAAGAACGGCGTAAAGGCCGTTATGAACCCGCACGGGAATGACCATGTGTGGATGCGGTACGTCGGGATTCCGTTCCCCGAGGGTGGCGTGTCGCCTGAATGGGCTGACGAGAACGTGGGCGTGCGCGAGTTTTACTTCGGGCCAGAAGACCGCGAAGAGGTACGCGCCCCGCTGATCGTGGGGAACTACGTGCAGCACCGAGAAACGAAGGATTACCACATCGTCACGGAAAAGCTGGACGATCACGAGCTGGTGATGCTGAACGGCGACGTGCTGCAAGAGCGTGACGTGGACCTCGTGATGCAGGTGAACACCACGTACGGGTTCCCTGACGAGAACATGTCCCGTAACTACGCGAACCATCAGAACTCGCTGCTGATGATGAACCGGGGTTTGCGTAAGCGTACGTTCGGCGGGATTGTGGACCCTCGCGCTGGCCTAGTGTTCCGCAACTTCGTGCCTCGGCCTGCTACGGAAGGCGGCCACGTATTCCCTGAGCCAGACGAATTGCCGGGTGGGCTGATTGGTATTGGCGGGATTGACGTAGGCGGCAACCATAGCCATGCGGCTGCGCTGGGCTTTATCACCAAGCAAAGTAAGACTGTTGTGCTTTTTGCAGAATATCTAAAAAAGCGGCGTGAGCAGCGCCACAGCAGCGTATGAGATTCAGGCCCTTATCCCTCCGGGGTTTGGGCATGTCCAGTGGATGATGGACCCGAGCGCGTGGCGCAAGACGTATACGGATGACCTCACCGATAGTCACGCCATGAAATATATCGAGGCGGGGTTCCATGTGGCACGCGCCGACAAGGGCGACGAGGCGTTTGATGCCGTGATGGACTTGTTGGAGTACCAGGATACGTGGGCCACGGCGAAGCGGCAGGCACGCCTGTACGTGATGGAGTCGTGCCCTATGATTATTGAAGCAATGAGTACGGTGACGTGGAAGGACATTCATCACGGGAGGCACAAGTGGCAGGTGGACATGGCTGACGCGATTAAGTACCTAGTGAGCGGCCTGGGGGCCTACGGCGAAGTGGCGCAGGTGCCTGAACCCAAGGGCCGACTTGTGTACGGAGGAGGGTTCGTTCGATGAGCCGATATTGCAGCTGCGGCCAAACAGTGTGTGTATGCCAAGAAAAAATGGAAACGATTACCTACCCGGACTTTGAACCGCGTCAGCAGGGGTGGGAGTGCCATAAGTGTGGGCGCGTCAACGCACCGACCACGCCGAGCTGCCCGTGCTATTGGGAACAGTCGTCGTGGAGGTTTGAGACCGATCAGACATGGGAGGGACCTTGATGGCCACTCGTGACCCGAACGATATGCACCCTGTTCTGCGGGACAGGTGGTTCTATTTGAAGCGTAAGTGGGCGGAGCTGTATCCCGATGAGGACCAGCCTCGACTTAGTGCTGTGTTTAGAAATGAGGAGGAGCAAAACGAAGCAGTCCGACGTGGTGCATCGACCCTGGAATACCCGAAGAGCCTTCACAACCACTCGCCAGCGTATGCGTTCGACATTTATTTCCATGATGACTCGGGCACGCCAGACGACTCGTCGGACGATGTGGCCGATTGGACGCCGGAACTGTATGAAAGATTCGCGCAGCTAGCTAAACCGTTGGGTTTGGAGTGGGGCGGCGACTGGCAGGGCTTGCGCGATGGGCCGCACTTTCAGCTTCCTATGAATCATATGGACGCCTTAGCGGGAAATGTGCCCTCGTTGCCCCCGCTTCCGACGGAGCAACCAGTTACTAGGGGTTGGAAGGTCAATGTCATGGAGGATGAAGAAATCGTGTACCGTGGCGAACTCACAGGCGATTTCGTCATTTCTACGCGCCAAGATTCCGCTAAACGCACGTATTACGTCTTTATCCGTAGGAAAGACTGACGTGATGTTGCTAGTGTGGGAACGTTATGGCGTTTGATCTTTCTCGTTTCGGCCTGGACAACGGCCCTGACGCACCTTTTACCTCGGCCCCAAATGGTGAGCCGCTGGATTTTTCATTTCTAGACTCTGCAAGTCCGATTGCGCCCACCGAAACAACTGGTGAGGGCGCGATCGTGCTGGCGGGGGAGGACCTGCGGAAGTTTGAACATCGGTTCCGCACCAGCCTTCACACGGCAAAAAGCCAAATGCATCAGATTCATGAGGATGCAGAGTACGACCGGAAAGTGTACCGGACAATCCCNNTACGACCGGAAAGTGTACCGGACAATTCCGCGTAAGCCGCTGTATGAAGGCGGCCCTGATGTCACGTCGCCATTGGCGGCTGACTTTAGTGATGGCCTGTTGGCTCACCTGCGGGATGCTATTGAACAGCGGCCTTTGGTGACGTTTAGCCCGGAGGGCGTGGGTCAGACAGCGCGAGAAGCGGCAGAGATGGCGCCGGTCATGGAGGCGTATTTCGAGCGCGAAATAAACGCCATGGGCGCACGGTCCATCATCACTAAGGACATGGCTCATGAAGCCGTGGTGGTGGGCACCGGCATTGCGAAACTTAGCGTGACGACGCTTGCAGGTGAAACGTTTGTTGGGCCGACGCGAACGATTCGGTTGGAAAACTTCTTCGTTGATCGCATTGCGGTTAATGATTTGCAGGACACCTTCTGCGCGTACAGGTACAAAGAGCGGTTTTACAACCTGGAAGATCAAGCGGCGGACGGGCTGTTGGACCCCGTTGCGGTGGAAAAGATTAATCATCGCGCTAGCTCTGATGAGGAGCAGATCGCTGAAGAGGAAGAGCTGAAGTTTGACGAGACTACGGCGTTTGCCGAGGAAAACGCACTGCACACGCTGTATTGCGGGTATATGCGTTACCGGGGCACGCTGTATGAGTGCATTTGGCATGACCATAGCGGCACGATTTTGGCGTTGCGCGAGAACCCGGCGAGGGAAGCGTTTGATGCGCCTCCGCTTGCGCTGACTCGTATTGGGCGTCAGCCGGGCATGTTGTTTGGGCGGGGCGTGCCTCGTCGGTTGGAGTCGGAGCAGAAGGTTGCGGATAACGCGATCAACACTCACCTTGCGGTGAATAACTTGGCGGCTGCGCCTCCGGTTCAGTACAACGTCAACAACCCGATTGCGAAGAAGCTGGCTGATAGCCGGGTGTTGGAGCCTGGCATGTGGCTGCCGAACTATGGGCCGCCTGATAAGCAGGATATTCACGCGATTCAGATTCCGAATAGCGGTTTGGCCGCACAGGATTACGACATGGCGCTTGGTATGGCGCAGCGCCGTACGTATACGGATCAGGCCATTGGTAATAGCAGCTCGACTCGTAAGACGTTGGGGCAGTTCCGCACTGAAGTCAACAAGGGCACGTTGAAGCTGCATCTTGACCTGGGCGATTTCTCGTATGACATGAGTACGGACCTGCTGAAGAAGGTCTGGGCGATGATGGTGGCTTATAAGATCGAGCCTTCCGGCATCGTCACTGTGGAGCCGATGGGCAAACTGTTGGCCGCTAAAAACATTCCGAAGGAAGAGGTTGCCGCTTCGATTGCTGAGGCTGTTTTGCCTGCACTTGGCACTGGTCAGTTGACGCTAGAAGACCTGCCTGAAATGGAAGCTCAATTCACGCGGATGTTGACGGGCAACGGCGAGGACGCTCGTGTTCCTTCCGTGAAGCGCCGCGATTTGACGATCAGTTTGACCGGGACGAAGATCATCGCGGACAAGATGAGCGAGTTTGATGTGGAAATGCGGCTGTTGCCGACCATGATGAACTTGCTTGAAGGTGCGCGTGCTGACACGTACTTCAATTATTGGGGCCGTAGCCTGATGCGGAAGGCCGGGTTGAAGGACATTGAGAAGCGTTGGCCGCAAGACCCTGGTACAGTTATTCAGGACCCGACTCTGAGGTTTATGCTTATGCAGAACCTTAATGAGTTGCTTAGTAAGTCCGTCGTTCAGTAACCAGGAGGGGTTATGGCAGAGGACACCGGCACCGATCTGACGTTTTTTGGCATGGTTAATGCCGCCCATCGGGGTGAGCTTGACGCGCAGTATGAAGAGGGGGATTTGGAGCGGTTCGTTGATCGTTTGTTGAATAAGGCAAACGTGATGCGTGATTTGCCCATGAAGTATTGCCGTGCGCTCACGGCGTATTGCGACATGCGCATGTTGCTGCTTCAGACAATGCTTGCCACGGCTGATAATGGCGGTAATGTGGCTCGTATTCAGGGGCGGATTCAGGAAATGACGATGTTACGTGCCATTGCGCAGACGATTCTCGGCGAGCAGAAGGAGGAAAACCATGTCGGATAATCCCGGCATTAACATGGAAGATGTCCTGAATGAAAATCAGGACGTTGGGCAGGAGCAAGACGCATACAACTTCACTACGCCAACGAGTCAGCAGAGCGTTCAGTCGTTGGCGCAGCGGCTTCAACAGTCTAGAAGTAAGCTGAAAGAGCTTCGGCAGAAGGTCCGGCACGCGCTCGATAACGATTATGCCGGGTACATGTTGGACACGGATAAGAACGGTCAGCAGACGTTCGGCAGTAAGTCGTACGCTCGGCTTGAAGCGGACAAGATGATGATTGGTGAGCTTTCGGACGAGGTTCGGATGCTTGAAAATCAGCTTCAGCAGGAGCAACAGGTCACACAAACAAGCCAGGAAACAGCCAGCGAGCGATATCGCGCAGCGCGTGTGGCGTGATGGCGTGAAGTACGTCGATAAGAACCTGCACGATCAGGTTCGGTCGTACTACGGCAAGGAGCTGGCGAAGATCAATTGGGCTGACGCTAACCTTCGTACGGATGTGGCGAAGGAAACGCTGATGCGCATGTTGTTTAATCACGCGGCGCAGACTGCGAAGGTGGAGCGCGACCGTACCCGTCAGCAGCAGCGGCAGACGGGTAACAAAGAGTTCATTGAGGGCGATGCTTCAGATGATGCTGGGCAGGAGCCGAAAACGAACGAGTTTGGCCATGAAGAAGGTTCGCTTGCGCATCAGATCAGTGAGCAGTACAAAGCTCGCAGGCAGGGCAACCGTGGCACGTTGGCTGATCGCGGGAAGAATAAGGACTCATGAGCCACAAAGATAGCGTTCAGGAGCGCCTGCGTAAGCGCCTGAAAGGGTATTACGGGCAGGATGAGGGGAAGGACCGGGTGGAGAATCCGGCCATCCCGTTTGATTCGTTGATGGTTTTTGATTTCCCTGGTGAGCTTGAATACGATTGGGTTCCTGCGCCCGGAGGGCTTGCGCCACAGATGCATAACGTGGCGGATATGGCTAACCGGCGCAGTTTTTACATTCAGCGGGGGTGGCAGTATTACCCGGCTGAGGAAATGGCGCATGAGCCGGGCACTGGACTTCCTTGGATGAACGAGTTTGAGGATGACGGCGGCAAGGTTCGTGCGCAGGATCATTGGCTTGTGTATGCAGATCGTGAGATTGAACAGCGGAAGCGTCAGGAAAACGTGGACAGATTCAATCAGAAGCGTGAAGGCGTGCGTGCCACGATTCGTGAAGAGGCGGAAGGGGATAGTAAAGGCGTGAGGACATTTGTAGAGTCTGAGCGAGGGCAGGCAAGTGTTCTCGACATTTTGCGAGAGGAATCGGAGGACTAATAGACGATGGCTAACTACGTAACGCCCTATGTACTCGTGAATCCACGCGAGAGCATGGGCCGCGTGCGCGGTGGTTACGATTCTGGACTGGCTGCTTCTAGTCAGTACAGCATCGGCGACCTGGTGGAGATTAATGGTTCGGGGAACGTGCAGAAATGCACGCAGACGACCCCGGCGAATATTCTTCCGCTAGGCGTGGTTTCGACAGACTTTAGTGTGTCGCCACTTGACTCGACCCGCCACGCTTACTGGACCGACAGGGGAGTTCCTGTCGATACGCTGCCGGAACGGCATGTGGTTGTGTTCACCTACCAGGACGCTACGGCGGATGGTTCGGATGACACTTTCCAGACTGCTGATCTGGCGTCCGTTCGCTCCCAAGAGCAGCGCGAGCTGATCTTTAACGCCACGGAAAACGTGCTGACGATTCGGGATGGCACAACCAACCCGAACGTGCAGATGCTTTATGTGGTTGAGGGTGGCGAAGTCGGAGACACTAACGTTCGCGTCGCTTGCCGCATTCTCGATGACTTTAGGCTGGGTGCTTAATAATGCCTGATACTGTTTACGGCAGCACTCGGGGCATCCAGGATTCGGAAGCTTTCCAGGTATATCGCGCCTATGAAGACATCATGCGTCAGGAGTACCCCGGCGCTGAAAACATGGTTGGCGCGGAGTTCTGGGGCACGAACGAACTGGCTACCACGGGTCTGCATAACGAAGTCCTGTTCCACACTGGTCTCCTCGGGGCCGCCGCCAAGCTTGGCCGCGACCTCCGTACGCCTGTCCCCATGGCGACGTACGAGACCGTCGATCAAGTCATTGCCGATTACGAGCTGCTTGGTATCGGCTTTGAATACTACATTGATGAGCTTGGCGACAAGCTCTACCCGGAGGTCGTTCTCGATAAGGTCGGCGAGCTTCCCATGCTCCTGGCCGAAGCCGAGGAAGACGAGCATTGGGCGCCGTATAACAACGGCGAAACGCTTACCGGCGGTTGGACCGGCGATCCCATGTTTGTGGACGGAAGCTCTAACTTCCTCCAAATCATTGGCGATCAGGGCACCAACTACGGGTCGAACATCATCACCACGGCTGGTGGGCCTAGTTACCACCTGATTAGCCTGGTGGAGCAGTACGGCGAGAACTTCATCAACGAAGAGGGCCGAGTTAGCCCGATTCGCCCGGTGAAGGTTGCGGCTTCGCATCAGGACGCTCGCCTGCTGAACATGTACTACGGCGCTAGCTTCAACATCGAGCAGGGCAACACCGCCATTGACAACCCGGCGCGGTCCAACCCGACCGTCGTTGGTACTCACCGTCTGGCGAATAGCCGCGACATGCTCTTCTTCTTTGAGGGCTGGGATCAGGACCTCAAGGAGCGGAGCAAGTTCCGCGGTCAGGCCATGGCTGAGACTGTTGGCGACCTGAACGAAAAGCGTGCCGTTAGCATCATCCGTTCGCGCTACGCCTACTACTGGTTCTTTAACCGCCGCGTCCTTCTTGTCAAGGGAGCCGCATAATGGTTAAGTCCAGTCCCCCGGTCAACGTCACCGAGTTCGATAAGGCTGCTGTTGCGGCTGTCGAAACTCCGACGGATGCCGATTTCATCAGCGTCAGCACGAGCTACGTGCGGATGCAGAACGGTAAGGCGACCGTCACGAACGCTTACTTCCCGAATTGGGCGCACTATGATGAGGGCGTCGTTACCTTCGGTGATGTCAGCGTGACGGGTAGCCCGACGACTGCGACGCTTGAGTTCCGCGGCCTTACGCGGGATGGCGTTCAGCGCACGCTGGGCACGAGTACGTTCACGAATGGCGCGTTCCCGGCCATCGTGTTTGACAACACCTACGAAAAGTATTACCTGTTCCTGAGTGAGCTGTCTGGCGGCACGTCGCCTGATGTGACCGTGGCCACGCTGCTTCAGGGCCGGTTCAAGGAGGACTCGGACTAAGCCGAGTTCTAGACTCTGAAACTCGATTTGGGCCGCTCATGCTAGAGGTATGGGCGGCTCATTCGCTAGGATGGCGCTATGGCTACCTTCACTAACCTATTGACTACGCTTCGCCGTGATGTGGTGGGTGAAGATTCATTTACTGGAAGTTGGCAGGATGACGAGCTGCTGGCGATGCTGAAAGAGGTATCGGTCAGCATTGGTAGCCAGATGTCGATCCCTCGTAAGACGGATGGGCGCGGCAGCATTTTGACCGGGGCTGATTCGATCACGTCGCCCACGGATTTTCATGAAGTGTTCGCCGTCACACTAGAAGGCCGGATGTTGGAGTTGGTGGATTACGCCACGCTTCAGCGGCGCCGCAATTTCAACAGCACGGGGCGGCCGAAGTATTACTGGCATGACCCGTCGGTGGGCGGTGACGTTCAGATTGCGCCAACGGCGGACCAGGGGTACACCGACATTTATTTTGAGTACGCGGAAACGCATGACCCGACAACGCTTTTGGATAGTGATGAGCCGTGGGATGGGACGTGGAAGGACTTTCATTGGATTGTCCCGCTACGTACGGGGGTGCGCTTGTGGGAGGCTGTGGGCGAGTTTCAGGTGGCGCAGCATTATGCGGCTAGGTACAACGAGGGCATGCAGACGTTCGCCGCTCGGTTGGGCTTGACGAACGTGGCTCGGCTCATGATTCAGCCAGAGCAGCGCGATGACGACGGGAGCAAACGCGAATGACCTTTGAAGAGGCACTGGAATGGATTGAGGAAGAAATCAAACCTGCGCAGGCTTCGACGGTGCGTATTGAGCGCCTGTTGGATTATTACCATGATTGGATTGCGCGGGAGCTTCGGATTCCAACGAAGAGCGTGACGGGTCAGGACGCTACATCTGCGTTTAGTTTGCCTGCGGACGCTCGTGATTGGTCTTTGATTCGCGTGTATGAGGAGTTGGATAACTCTGCACTGTCACGCATTAGTGCGCATCATATTGAGGAAGCTACGCGGTTGTACCCTCGGTGGAGGGCGACCGATTTCGGCACGAAGATTGTGGTGTTTGAACCGACGCGGGATGGTTTTCAAGTAACTCCTGCTGGCTTTGAGGCTGGCGATACGCTCCGGTATTCGTATGTGGCAAAGCCGACTGCGTTGAGTACGAACACGCAGCAGTTGTGGGACGGGCATTTGCCGGACTATCACCACATGATTGCTAATCGTGTGGTGGCGGAGTTGTTGATGCGGGAGCCGAATCAGCAGCTTGTGGAGCGCGGTAAGGTGGTGCGTGGCCAGGTAGATGAAGAAATGAAACGCGCCTTTGCGCATTCGTGGTACATGGAGGGCATGGAATGAGCAAGCATAAGTTTGAACAGATTTTCGCGCAGGCGTTTTCTAAGTTTGAAAACAAAGAGTTTGAGCCGCCGAAGGCTTTGTTTGATCGGCCGCCAGAGGTCGAGTTTCCGGCGCTTCAGCCTGAACCCGAGGATATGGGTACTTATGTGGGTGCTGCGGGTTCGCCTTCGGTGTCTCCCTTTACTGGCTCTGCTGGCTTGGGCGGGTTGGAAGGCTTGCTGGGTGGCGGTATGGGCGCAATGGGTGGCGGATTGCCGCCGCAAGGTGGCCAGCCTGGGGTTCCGACTCCGGGGTTGATGCCTGGCGCTCCGCTGGCCCCACAGCAGCCTGCGCCTGCCGCGTCTGATGAAGACGTTAGTAAGGAGCGGATGCGTAAGGCGCTTCTGTTGTCGTGAAGCGTTACAGCATCAGCCAGTTTTTCGGCATGGTGAGCAACATCATGCCGACCGTGAATCGGGATGCCCCGTCGCGGCTGGTTGGTGTGCGGTTTGATGACGCGAATGGGTACACGTCTGAATTTGAAATGAATGACACCGATGGTGATGGGGTGTCGTTGGCGCCGTTGTTGAATGATGATGGGTATTCGCGGGATAGCGTGGTGTTTGACCAGACGGGTTTGATGGGTGGGCCACGGCTGGACATTTCATTGGGCAATTTTCATTACAACCTTGTCGATCATGTCTACCGGGACTCGATCACTCGGGTACATTCTGGTGATTATCAGGCGAATTCGGCGTTCGGCATGGTGGAGGGCGTGGGGTTTCCTACTTGGGGTTGCATGGCTGGGTTTGATTTTCTGGCTGCTACTACGGTGGAGCGCCAGTTGGTTCATGCTGGCGAGTGGGACTTAAACGGCGCTTTTAGTCGGAATCAATCGCCTTCATATGGTGAGTGGGCAGGTATTGACGGCGCTGTGCAGGATCACAGAATTAGTGCGGTTGCCGTGTGGAGCGTGCTGACTTCGGTGGGGTTTATGCCTGTTGATTTGGAGTGGAGTAGCAACCTTGTCATTAATGACGGGGACAATATTGAGTGGAATAGGAATAATGGCTCGACGGTTGGGCCGCTTGATGATTGGGTTGAGGCGTGGTTTTCGCTGAAGGAGCAGACTGACGCGAATATCACGTACCCGAACAACTTTTTGGGGTGGGAGTTTGGGGATAGCCCGACGCAGGATTATTTGGGCACGACCACTCCGTATACGAGCTTGTACATGCCGTATAAGAGTGGGCCGTTGTGGATTTTTTCGGTTCACCCTCTCGGCGGCGTTTACCATAAGGGCCGGTTGTACACACTTGTTAATGCAGTTGATGACGTGAACTCGGAAACGTTTTCGCGTTATAGCGCACCCGCCATTTTGGATGAGGATTATGATGGCCAACCGGCGCAGGCCGAGGGTGAGCTTTTGCTCCGGTCGGGCGATAAGTACATGCTTTATAGCGATACGGTGCGCAGGCACCAGTACAACCTTGGCAATTACTTTTTGTTTCCTGGTGATGGCGACCCAACTGGTTACATGAGCGTTGCTGCTGGTTTGTTGATGTTTACCGAGAACGAAACGTATTTGCTTCAGGGCGACCCTGATTTGACCTCGGCGCGAATCGACAAAGTAGCTGGCACGGTTGGTTGCGACCCTGGCGTGAAGCCTCAAAAGCTGGGCGGTACGGTTTATACAATCAGTCAGGGTCGCGTGTACGGACTTAGCTTGGGCTTCGGGGATGTTGACTTTGGTGAGGGCGTCGAGGAGATTTCGCTTGGCGTAGCTGAGGTCGGCTCGCCGTTTACGTGGCTGGCTGTAGATACGACGCGACGGTTGGTGTTTGCGTCGCGTCAGACTTCGACTTCACCGAATCGTGAAGAGTGGCTGGTGTACGACATTCAGCGTAAGCGTTGGGCCGTGGCTTTGGAAGAAAAGAACGACAGGAGTTATTGGGTTCCGGCGCCTGACAAGTGGGGCGCTCGGTGGATTGAGGAAGAGCTGGGGGTTTTCACGACGTATCATCGGCCCCGCTATAACTATGGCTCGGCTGCGATGCAGGACATGAAGATTGAATGGTCTGATTTGTCGCTTGGGGATTACTCGACCGTCAAAACGTTCCGTCGTGTGATTATGCATAGTGATGATACGGATGAGATTGACAGGATTGACCTGACGTATTCAACGAATGATGACGTGTCGGGTGTTGTGCAGGGTGTCTTGAAGGAGCGGGGCGTGTTTGTGTTTGCGTTCCCGGCGGATACGGTGGGNNGATTAAGCCGCCGTTGCATATTGATTACGTGCCTCGTTACCGGAGTAGGTGGACGTGATGAAGCGGTACGTGATTCAGTCGCTTGAAGGCATGAACTCAAACGTTGCAGAGTCTGAAACACCTGTGCCTAGCGTGGTGAAAAACATTGCGTTCACGAAGGCGGGGGGGTACGTGGCGCACCTTGGCTGGGTTGCTAATGGTGAGGTGTCGTTGCCTGCGTATTTTGATTTTGAGGCTGATGCTTCGCATATTGACCGTACGGGGCTGGTAGGCCATTTGGACGACCCCGGCACGGTTCGCATGTTCTTGGCGGATTTGAGGAATAACGCCTCGTTTGAGGATTCAGTCTCGTATTCGTTTATTGATGGGATTACGGGTGGCTTTACGGCGCTCGATGAATTCAGTTTGATTGAAGGTGTAGGGTTCGGGCTGTTCCTGCCGAATATTGCTCTGTCTGATGACCGAAACACCACCGTCATTTCGGACCCGATGACGTTGAATCTGTCCACGAGCGGTACTGAGGTGGCATCGAACGTGCGCTGGTTCGGCGAGGGCGATGGTGTAGCTGGAACTCCCGTCCTGACCGCCAGGGGAACTGTGGGTGTGCATAGTCAATCGCTTGCTTACGACACGGTGGAGGGCTACTCAATCGGTGTCGAGCTTGACCCGAGCGTGGCGACGGGAAACACGATTGACCAAACGTACACGCCTGACAACACGTTTAGCGTTGAGGGTTA
>JABAHQ010022159.1_pt1 | contig 14633 bp, 14 predicted proteins | sample 7062091 | NCBI WGS metagenome assembly JABAHQ01 (sample SAMN14534359, study PRJNA622989) | marine sediment metagenome | biome: marine biome [ENVO:00000428]; feature: marine pelagic biome [ENVO:01000023]; material: deep marine sediment [ENVO:00002113] | place: India: Gulf of Kutch | collected...
CGCCAACCCGCCGGCACGGGCGTGCGTCGGTACGCCGCTGGCCAGGCCGGACCTGCTCGTCGAAATCATGGTCATCGCCGCGCGCTAGCCCTGCGACAATCTTTGCCGTTCGGTTGCAGCGGAGGAAGGAGGCGCTGCCTCCCTCCTCTGCGATCCCCCGCGCTGCTGCGGTGTCGCCCCCACGCGGCTCCACCCCGCGGAGCGCCCGACCCGCGAGCCTGCACGGGGTGAGGGCGCAGCACCGGTTGTGGCGGGGTCGTGCAGGACGGCTGCCGCCGATCCTCGCGGGCCGGGCACACCCCCGGCCATCAGCCTGCGATGCGGCCCTCCGAGAACGGCGGTGCCGCGTCCCGCGCGAGGAAGGCAGCGATGTCCTGCGCGGGCTGCTGTGCAGGGCGCAATTGTCCCTGCGCGTGAAAGTCCCGAAACCGCTGCACCGTCGGGAAGTCCTCGGCGGTATGCTCGCGGATCGTCCCCTGCATTTCCGTGTCCACGATACCGGGCTCGTAGNNTACCGGGCTCGTAGCTCAGCACAGCGGCATCCCGCGGCTCAGCGGCCTGCGCCTCATCGGCATGGACGCGACCCGCCATGAGCAGCGCGGCCTTGGTGGCGCAATAGGCGCCCCAACCGGCGCGGGGGCCGGTTGCGGCACCGGAGGAGACATTCACGATGCGCAGGGACACCCCGTCGCAGTAGCGGAGGAAGAAGCCCATCAGCCATACCGGCACGACGGCATTCACGCTGAAGGCCTGCCCCAGTGCATCCATCGTCACTCGCTCCAGCGGGGCGACGGGTTCCAGCAGGGCGGCGTTGTTCACCAGCGCAACCCGTTGGTAACGCTGCGCGGGATGGTCGCGTGCAAAGTCGCCTTCAAAGTAGCTCTGCACAGCGGCTGCGTCGGCCAGATCCATCTGCACATGGGAATAGGCATCGTGGGTCAACGGCGCGGGGCGGCGGGCAATCCCCACCACGTGCCACCCTGCCGCGAGCAGGCATTCCGCCACGGCAGTGCCGATGCCCGAGGTCGTCCCCGTCACGATGCAAAGCCGGTCCGTCGTCATACGCATGTCCTGGTGATTGGTGGTGAGCGAGGCAGGGCTGCCATTCACCGCGGCGCGCGGCGTCTCGTCCGACCTGCCATGGGTTTCGTGACTGCAAACGCTGCCGGCAGGTGCGCGGGGGTGCGGCGGCGGCGTGGCCCCCGGCGCCCACGAACCGCAATCCCCCACCGCATTTGCCGCGGTCGGTGTCGGCTAATGCCCATCCAATTCAAAACCGGGCGCATCGCTCCTGGAAAGCCCTGCCTCGGGCTGCTAGGATGGCCGCTAAATCCGCCGCGGTGCGCCCGGTCGCGGGCGGCGTCCGCGCGAATTCCCTTTCGCTCCGGTGCGCACCGCCCGCCACGGGTGCCGACAAGTGGCACGAACGGCCGCGGGCAGCCAACGGAACTCGAGCAAGAAGGAGCACAGCGATGGAGAACCTCTATCCCGCGCTTTTTGGGCTGATCGGCACCGGGCTCATGGGTTTGGTGCTGTATGTGATCAGTCAGGCCGGTACCGGCAAGTCAACGTTGGTGAAGGGCATCGGGAGCGCGATTCCTACCGGTGCCAGCGGGTCACTCGTACCCGGCATCGTCGTCTTCATCGCCTCGGGGATCCTGTTTGCCTACCTCTTCCCCTGGCTGGGCTGGGAATGGGCCTACCTGGTGCCGGGCCAGTTGCTGCTGCTCGGGGTCGCGATCGGCTTGGCGCGGGGCATCGCACAGAGCATCGTGCTTGGTCTGCTCGCCTTTGATCAGGGCCCGCTGGAGGCCATGGGTGCGGTCGGTTTCGGCGTCGGGCTGGCGCACATCATCGGGCACGCGCTCTACGGCCTGACGATCGCCCTGCTGTACGGTCTGACCAGGGTGGAATACGCCCTGGCGTTCTGACCGGTGGCCCGTCTTGCCTGGCGTCCGCACCGCGGGCGCCTCGCCCCGCTGCCGCCGTTCGTCCCCCCCCCGGGGAGCCACGGCTGCCGGTTGACTCAGCGCCAACGGTCCGAGACCCGTCGGGCCGCGACGTGCAGCACGACGGCGATGGCGGCCCCTGTCATGAGCGCCGCGAGCAGCAGGCTCAGTGCGGGCGGTTGGTTGCCATGCCGGGCGCATTGGCTGATTCCCACCACCATGTAGCCGCACAGCACGCCCCAGATGATGCTCATGCGCACCGTGCCGGCAAACCATCCGAAGCCGCCCGCTGCGATCAAGAGCACCGGATGCAGCAACAGGCTGCCGATGCTCCCGAACAATGCGGCAAGAAACGCCCCCATACGCTCTCCTCGGTCCTGAATTGCCTCTCTTCACATTCCGGCGGCCTGTCGTGGCTGCCCAGCCTTGTTCATGTTCATAACAGGTCCACACCGCCGGGCAAAGCCTGCGCCGCCCGGCACGCGCGGGAAAGGGCCGCCATTCCCCTGGATACAACCCGCTCCGGGCAGCGTCGATCATGGCACCACACCGCTCTCCGCGGCATTGCACCGTTCTGCTCAGGGAAGCAGAGGCCTCGCGGTGGGGGGGCGTTTCCGCCATGCCGAAGGCCGCGCTAGGCGACGCCGAGTGCGGTGAGATGCGCGTGCAGCGCCCCGAAGTCATAGGGCTTGCCCAGGATGCGCGTAGCCGCGTCCTCCCGTACGCCGCCGGTGATCGGGTCGGCACCGTACCCGGTGCACAGCACGATCGGCAAGGTCGCGTGCGCTGCACGCAACTCGCGATAAAGCTCCACGCCGCTCATGCCGGGCAGGCCCACATCCAGGACGGCAGCGACGATCTGCTCCTGCTCCGCCAGAAACAGGCGCTGCGCGGTCTCCCCGTCTTCCGCGCTCAGCACCCGAAAGCCGTGGCCTTCCAACTCCATGCGCAGGAAGTCGCGCACATCCGGGTTGTCCTCCGCAATCAGGACCGCCCGTTCGCTCGCCGACGGCGCCGGGGTCGCAGCGGGCGACAGGGCCTCGAAGGCAGGCAGATACAACGCGAAGGTGCTGCCGTGCCCTTCCCGCGATTCCACGGTGATCGCCCCCGCATGCTGCTGCACGATGCCGTACACCATGGACAGGCCCAGGCCCGTGCCCTTGCCCGGCTCCTTGGTCGTGAAGAAGGGGTCGAACACCTTGTCCCGGATCACCGCGGGAATGCCGATGCCGGTATCCGAAACACGGATGCACACGTACCCGTGCTGTGCGGGCCGCTGCACCGTTGCGCCTTCGGGCAGCCGCGCCAGGTACGATGCCTCCAACCGCAGCGTCCCGCCGCCGCGCATGGCATCGCGCGCATTGATGCACAGGTTCATGAGCACCTGCTCAAGCATGGCCGAGTCCGCCAGCACCTGCGGCAATGGGACGAGCGGTGCCTGCTCCACCCGGATCTGCTCTCCCAACAGCGGCTGCAGCACCGTGACGACCCGCGCCAGTTCCTGCTCCAGCACCAGCGGCTTGATTTGCAGCGGTTGTTGCCGCGTATAGGCGAGCAGATGATAGGTCAGTTCCTTGCCTTTTTCCGTGGCCCGCTGCACCTGCCGCAGGTCGGAGTGACCCTGACTTTCGGCGTCCATGCCGCGCATGGCCAACTCCGTATAGCCCCGGATCACCTGCAGCAGATTGTTGAACTCGTGCGCGACCCCTCCGGCCAACTGCCCCAGCGCCTCCAGCTTTTGCGATTGCCGCAGCTGGATCTCCAGATCGACGCGGGTGGTGATGTCCACCGCGGTGATTTGGGTGGCCGGCGTGCCCTCCCACTCCGCCGGGCGCTCGGACACTTCCAGCCATAGCTCCTGCCCATCGCGGCGCTGTGCCTGCGCCGTATAGCGCTCACTGCCCTGCTCAGCACTCACGGTGGGTTTTACCAAGGCGCCGTCCTGCGCCTCGGTTCGTNNGTCGCCGATGGGCAGCCCAACCAGCGCGTCGGCACGTTCGAAGCCAAAGAGCCGGGCCATGGCAGCGTTGGCGAACACCACGATGCCGTCCGCGTGCAGCAGCAGGCCCTGCAAGGAGCCTTCGACCAGGGCGCGGAATTTGGCTTCGCTCTCGCGCAGCGCGCTCTCCGCGCGGTTCCGCTCCGTCACATCCTGGGACATGACGAACAGGCCCCGGACGTGATCCTGTGCATCCCGGTCGGGTATGCAGACGACATGCATGGTGTGCGTCCCCTTCTCCGAATAGGGCAGCTCCGCCTCGAACTCCACTCCCTCGCCCCGCAGGGCCCGCCGCAGATACGGCTCCACCACGACGAGATTCTCCGGGGGCAGGACGGCGCTCACGGCCGTGCCGGTGACCTCGGTGGTCCCGCCGCCGATCCACTCTTGGTGGAGGCGATTGCTGAACCGGTACACGAGGGAGTCGTCCACGTAGGAGATCAACACCGGCACGGCATCGGTCAACAGGCGCAAGCGCGCGTCGCTTTCCCGCAGCGCCGCCTCGGCCTGCTTGAGGTCCGTAACGTCCAGGGTGGTGGTGACGATGCTGTCGATGCCGCCGTCCTGATCGAGCAGGGGCACCTTGGTGACCAGCAGATTGTGCACCGTGCCGTCCTGCAGCGTCAGGTTCAGCTCCGTGGGCAGGGTTGCCGCCTGCGTTTCGAGCACTTGGCGATCCAAGGCCTCGACGGCGGCCACCTCCTCCGGGGTGCCCACGGACAGGTCCGCAAAGGTGCGCTGTTCCAGCGGCGTGTCGACCGTGGCCGTCAGTTCCTGTCCGGCTTGGTTGTATAGGTAGTAGTGCCCCGCGGCATCCTTCACGCTGACCCACACCGGCAGGGCGTCGAAGACGCGCCGCAACAGGTCGTTGTGCTCCACGAGCTCGCGGAACTCCGCCCGGTACTCGGTGACGTCGCGCGCGATACCCTGTACGAGGCCGTCGCTGCGACGACGCACCGCGACCTCCACCGTGCGCATCCCGCCTTGCTTGGTGCGCATCCGCCATTCGCGTTGATGCACCTCGTCGACTTCCAGCGCGGCGAGGACGGCGGATGCCTCTTCCTGCTCCTCCTCGGACACGAGGTGCGCAATGGTGAGGTGCTCGAACTCGTCCTTGGAGTAGCCGGTCAACTCCGTAGAGGCGGCATTGACCATCACGAATCCACCCTCCGCGCTGAGCACGAACATGGCGTCCGTGGCCTGCTCCATCACCAGTTGGTAGCTCTCCATGCTGGCCCGCAGTGCGGCCTGGGCCTCCCGTTCCGCGGTGATGTCCTCGTAGGTGGCGAGGATGGCGGGCCCTCCGTCCCAGGGGACGATCCGGCTGGTGAGTCGCGCCCAGAAGCGCGACCCGTCCTTGCGCCGCATGCGGGCCTCGTACTGTTCCGGCACGGCAACCCCTTCGACCCGGGCCTCCTTGAGCGCGCGCAGCCGTTCTTGTTCCTCCGGGTCCGCCAGTGCGAGCACGGACCCCAGCTCCACCAGTTCATCCCACGACGCGAGCCCGAAGGACTGCAGCAGCGCGTCGTTTGCGTACAGCGGCTGGAAATCGCGGTGCACCAACATGCCCAGGACGGCATGCTCCACCATGGCACGACTGGCATCCGGCGAAAGCTGTGCCGTCCGGGGCATATCCGTACCTTTAGCGGAAGCTGCGAGAGATCGGTTCGAGTCGGGAGCGTCGCTCATGCGTTCAGGCGGCACTCCCGTCAGCCGACGGGGCTGCGTCTGCATCAGCCTCCCCCGGGCTCTGCAGGCGGGCGTGGTCAACACCCGTCCCCCGACGCGTGCTCGCGCGCCCGGCAACTTGCGGGCTGCGCACAGGGCTGCAACTCTTGCACGACGAAACCAGGAAATTCAACTTCCAAATAACGCACGAATTGCGACGGAGTTCCCTGGAGGAGCAAAGGTCGCACACTACGGCGGGCGACCCGAATGCGGACTGGCGCCGCGTCGTCGCGTCCACGGTCTGGGAAGCACGCTCAGGGCGCGGGCGCGCCGTCGACAACGGCCTGCAGGACCGCATTGCGGCGTTCCGTCCGCAACCGCTGCTCGTAAAGCACCGGCGGTGCGGCGCGCACGGTACACTCGGCAGCACCAAGCGGACACCGTTCGCAGGTCTCGTGCACCTCCTGTGTCGGGATCTGCTCGTCATCCCAGAACTTCACGACCGATTTAAAGCGGTTGTCTATCTTAAATCCCAGGGTGACGCTGGTGTTGGTGCCCGGTGTCAGTGCCAGAGGGCGGGCCAGGGTGAGCAGGAAGTAGCTTTCACCGGAAGTAATAAACCGTGCCCGCTGCACGGCCACGTGGGGTGCCGCCGCGGGATCCGCACCGTTGCCCCGCGCCAGGGTGGCAAGCAGGTGCACCGCGTTCCAGCGCCGGCAATAGTGCTCATGCATCCCGATTCCCGCCGGGATGAGCAGGCCCGACATGTTGAGCTGCTTGGACAGGCGATACGAGTCGTCATCCCGGTGGTGGTTCACCCGCACGAAGTGCAGGCCCCGCAGGCGAAAATGCCACGGCGCGATCTGCGTGAGGCGGTACATCAGCATTTCCGGGGTCACGTCATAGCGGCGCATCAGTGCCAGAAACCCATCCCGCTCCCACCGCTCCCGGCCGAAGAAGTCCTCCAGATCCCGCACCAGCGCCTGCTGCGGGATCAGCAACGCACCGGCGTAGTAGGAGGCCTTGAAATCGTTCAGCACCTGCTCGAAGGACTCCACGTCGGCGCGGGACGACGCGACGCCCCGCACCTGCAGCCCCAGATCGTGGTAGCCGATCTCGCGCCCGATCTGGAACACCTTTTGCCGTTCGGCCAGGTTGGCGTTCAGCAGCAGCCGCGGCGGCGCGCCCCGCACCCACACTGAGCGAAACCGTGCCAGTTCCGGGTAGGCGTCCAGGCCATGCTCATCGATCTCCGCGCCCGTCTGCTCCACGAGCAGGCGCCGCAGTTCCGCCGGCGCGGGAGGCTCGGTCGCGGACCAGCCCTGGGCCGTGCGCAGCCGCTCCACGGCCGCCTCGATCTCGGGGAAATAGTTGTCGTGGGTTTCCTGGTAGGAGCGCAGCATGGCGTAGAAGAAGTGCTCCACCTGCATGTCGTAGCTGCGCGCCAGCTCCACCAGGGTGCGGATCAGCGCCCCCGCCTCCTGCGGGGCGCGGGAGATCAGGTCCACGATATCCCGCGGCGCCAGCCCGAAGATCTGCAGAGGCAGCGCCTGCAGAATCGGCGAGTCCAGCACCGACTCCACCGGGTTCAGCTCCTGGCTGAGCTTGAGCGAGACCAGCTCGTCATAGNNCAGGATCTTGTCCGCCTTGGGGTACTTCTTGCCCTTCTCGATCTCGTTCACGTACGAGGGCGACATGCCGGCCATGCCGGAGAGCTCCTTCAGCCCCAGCCCACGTTTCTCGCGAAGTTGCCGGAGCTTGAGGCCGAAGATGACCGGTACGTTCTCGCCGCGCATCGTTGCTCGCCAGGAAGAGGGCATGCGTCGGGCCGCAGTCGCATGCCTGCCGCGTGTGGGGCCTGGTTCACGTTCAGCCGCCATGCTAATTCGCCAATAGCGAAACGGCAAGTCGTTGGAAGGATCGCTTGGCGCGGGAATCAGCCAACCGCATAAAATCGCCTCAAAGCGAAAATTCGCTTGACAGGAAAATTCGCGAACCGCTAGAGTCGGTTCGCGTGCTGGCGCATTGCAGGTGCTCTCTTGCCGCAATCGCTGCGCATACCAACCACAGGCGCTGTAGGTGCAGCGCAACCATTGGACTGGAGGAACTGTCGTGGATAAGCCACTCATGAAGGGCCCGATTACCGGCAACAGCATCACCGATCGCGTCATGTACACGGGCATGTCCGTGGCCCCGGAGGCCGTGAAACATGCGGCGCACGGGGTAGCTGGGGCGGTAGCGGCCCAAGAGCGGCCATCCGCCGACACCCGGCGCGGCAAGGTGGGGTAGGCACCCCGCGCTCCCCGCATGCACCGTTGCGGTGGCATCGACGCCCGGCCCGGCTTCTGCCGTGCCGGGTTTTTTGTTTCGTCTCGGCGCCACACACCGCGCCTGGCGACGCGCCCGCGGCGCCTCGTGCAAAGTACCGGGTGCAGGCGGAAGCCGGAGGGCGCAGTGCCTTACCCGGGTCGGGCCGATTTGCTAGCCTACGGTGATGTGCCGGGACCCTCCCGCGCACCCTCCCCCGGGCGGCACTGGGCCGGCCCCGGGATGACCCCTTGGCCGAGACCGCCGACGATGACCGCCGCCATGCCCCGCCCCGGCGAAGCCCCGGCCCATCGGCTGCAGCCGGCATGGCACTATCATTTTCTGGGCATCGGCGGCGTGGGCATGAGCGCGCTGGCCGCACTGCTGCACGGCCGGGGCGTGCGTGTCTCCGGGAGCGACGCCCAAGGCGGCGCGGCGCTGGAGGCCCTGGCGGCGCTGGGCATTCCGGTGCACGTGGGGCACCGCGAAGCCGCATTGGAGGGCGTGGATGCCGTGGTCTACAGCACCGCCGTGCAGGGCGCGCACCCCATCTGGCAGGCCGTGGCGCAACGGGGCCTGCACACGGTGCACCGCGCCGGGCTGCTGGGCGCACTGGCTGCCGAGCGGCGCACCGTGGCGGTCGCCGGGACGCATGGCAAGACGACGTGTACGGCTGCCCTCGCCCACGCGCTGGCCACCCTGGGCTGGGAGCCCACGGCGCTGGTCGGCGGGCACGTCCCCGATTGGGCGGGGCGCAACTATCGGGCCGGCACCGGCCCGTGGCTGGTGACGGAAGCTGACGAAAGCGACGGCAGCTTCCTGCAGCTTGCACCCGAGGCCGTGCTGCTGACCAACGTGGAGGAGGATCACCTGGACTTCCATGGCAGCTTCGCCGGGCTGCTGGAGACCTTTCGCGCGTTCCTGGCACGGCTCCCCCAACGCGGGGTGCTCGCCTACTGCCGCGAGGATGACACCGCACGGGCCCTCGCCGAGGGTCTTGCCGCGCGGGCCGAACCGCCCCCGCAACGCCTGATCGGTTACGGCACCGGGCCGGACGCGGACGTCCGGGTGCAGGTCGGTGCCCTGCGCGCCGACGGCACCGTGCTGACACTGGCCGACGCCGATGGCACCTACGATCTGACGACGCACCTGGTGGGTCGGCACAATGCCCTCAACCTGTGCGGGGTCTTCGCCCTGGCCCGGGCCCTGGGCGCACCCGGCGCGGCGGCCGCAAGCGCGCTGGGGGCGTTTCACGGCGTGGCCCGGCGCCAGGAGTTCATCGGACGGGCAGGCGGTTGGTTGCTGTACGATGACTACGCCCATCACCCGACCGAGGTTCGGGCAACGCTGGAGTGCTTTCTCGCCACCCACGACGTGCCGGTCACCGTGGTCTTCCAGCCGCACCTGTACTCCCGCACCGAGCGCTTCGCGGCGGAGTTCGCGGCCGCGCTGCGGCCGGCGCAGCGGGTCTACGTGACGGAAGTGTATGCGGCCCGGGAGGCACACCGGCCGGACGTCTCCGGGCGCATGATCGTGGAGCGGCTCGCCGGGCACGGCGCGGCGGAATTCCTGCCCGATTGGCGCGCGCTGCTGCCCCGGCTGCACGGCGGCGAAGTGCCGCCCGGCATCGTCCTGTCCCTCGGCGCGGGCGACATCACCGGGCTCGGCCCGTACCTGCTGCAGGCCCTGTCATGAACGAGGCCTGGCGCACGGCACTGCAGGCAGCCCTGCGGGATTCCCGGGTGCGGTGGAATGCCCCCCTGCACAAGGCGACCACGTTGCGGGTGGGCGGTCCGGCCGATGCGTTGGTGGAGCTGGAGAGCGAGCGGGATCTGCTGGCATTGCTGCGCATCGTCCGGGAGTACGGCGTGCCGTTGCACCTGCTGGGTCGCGGCTCCAACGTGCTGGTCCGCGACGAGGGCCTGCGCGGGGTCGTGCTGCGCATGGGCCGGGCCTTTCGGCAGGTGCAGCTTCATCCGGGCGCCCCCCGCGTGGTCGCCGGGGCGGGCGTGCCCAACGCGGTGTTCGTGGAGCGCTGCCGGCGCGGCGGCCTGGGCGGGATGGAGTTCCTGATCGCCATCCCCGGCACCATCGGCGGGGCCGTGGCGATGAACGCCGGCGCCCACGACGGGGATACGGCGACGTTTCTGGAAGCGGTGCGCTGCTATTGCCCGGATCGGGAGATCGTGGACGTACCGGCGGAACGCTTCTCGTTCGGCTATCGGCAATCCCCGCTGCGCGCCAACGAGGGCCGCCTGGTGCTGGGCGCGACGTTCGGCCTGCAGGCGCTCGACGACGCGGAGATGCGGCGGCGCCGCGATCGCTTCCTGCAGTGGCGACACGCCCATCAGCCCCGCGACTACCCCAACTGTGGCTCGGTCTTCAAGAATCCGCCCGGACAACCGGCGGCGCGCCTGATCGATGAAGCGGGGTTGAAGGGGCGCATGCTCGGCGGCGCGCAGGTCAGCGAAAAGCACGCGAATTTCATCGTCAACCGCGGCACGGCGAGCGCGGCGGACATCCTTGCGCTCGTTGACTTGATCCGTGAGACTGTCTATAGCCGAAGTGGGATCTCGCTGGAGTTGGAGATGCAGGTATTTCCGCTCCCGGCGCAGCGTGCCGCCGGGCCCGTGTCGTGAACAGGCGCGGGCGGCGCACCCAAGCAGACGCAATCCATGAAGGATTACAAGGCCCGCCACGGCGCGCCGGGCAGGAAGCCCCGCCGTCGTATTCGTCCCCCGGCGCAACAACGGGGAAAAGCCGCCCTGCCCAAGGGCTTCCGGCCCCTGGCACAGCCGGAATCGCACGCGCGCGTCCGTCGTCAGGGCGCTGCACCGGCCGCCGCCTCCGGCCGTCTGCGCCGTTGGCGCGCCGCGATCGGCACGTGGCCGGTGGGGCGCATCGTCCTCACCGCCGCGGCGCTGTGGGTCGGCCTGGGGTTGGCGAGCGGCGCCTGGGCGCTGTGGCAATCGCCCTTGGAGGAAGTGCGGCTGACGGGAAACGAGAAGTTGACCGCGCTGGAGGTGGTGCGCAGCGCGGGCGTCGCCGCCGGCATGCCGCTGCGCAACGTGGACCCGTATCAGGTTGCCCGTCGCATCGTGGCCCATCCGCAGGTCGTCTCGGCGGACGCACGGGCACGCTATCCCGGTCAACTCCTGCTCAACATCCGCGAGCGGCAGCCGGCCCTGTACGTGCGGTTGGCCGACGGACGCACGGCCCTGGTGGACGGCGCGAATGTCGTGTTGGCGCTGGATGCGCCCGCCGCCGACGTGCCCGCGGATCTTCCCACCGTTGCCGGTGTGGCGGGCACCGCCGTGGCGAACCGTCCCCTGCGCGCACCGGCCTTGCCACGGGCGCGGGCCGTGCTGGCCGCCCTGACCGAGGTCGCGTTCCCGGACGCACAGCACGTGGAGGTGAACGTAGCGCATCCGGTGCTGACCACCGTCCGCCTNNCCGCCTCTCCGGGGGGGTGCGCCTGCTGATTCCCGAGCCCGTGCTGGAACAGGCGCTGCGGACGTACCTGGCGCTGCTGGAGCGCTACCCGACCGCCTTGCGGGGCATGACATGGGTGGACTTCAGTGCCCTCCGCGCCGATGGCACCGGGCGCGTGCTGCTCCGCCGGTAGCGTCCTCCTCCATTTCAGAGCCCGAGTCGCCCGGCTACGGAGCAATTTGCTCCCCGCATTCGTTCAACCGTCTGGAGACCCCGGCAATGCGCATCCTCTTGCAGCGGGTCCGCGAGGCCTGGGTCGCATGGAACGACACGCGCACGGCGCCAACCGGGCCGGGGCTGCTGTGTCTGGTCGGGTTCCGGCAGGATGACAACGCGTCACTGCTTGAGCCCATGGCCACAAAGCTGTTACATTTGCGTGTTTTCGAGGATGATGCGGGGCGCATGAACCGCTCCCTGCTGGAGGTCGGGGGCGGCCTGACGCTGGTGCCGCAATTCACCCTCTACGCCGACTGTCGCAAAGGGCGTCGGCCCGGGTTTGGGGAGGCACTGGCTCCGGATGCTGCACGCGACCTGTTCGCGGCATTCGTGTCCGTCTGCGAGCGCGAGGTGCCCGGCGTGCAGAGCGGCGCCTTCGGCGCGGAGATGCAGGTGCATCTGGTCAACGACGGGCCGGTGACGATCTGGCTTGACAGCGAGGCCTTGGGGACACCGCGCCGCTAGCACATCCTGCTTCCCCACCAAGATCACCGACGGGAACTGCATGCGAGACCTGGCAAACGATGCGACCGTTGCGGACTACCGCAACGCGCTCATGCAGTTTCTCAACGAGTACGGCCTGGAGGGCACGGCCATCCTCTCCCTGGCCCGTCGCGCCGCGCCTGTGGGCTACGCGCCGGGTGAGTGCGTGCTCGAGCAGGGGCACTTCGATCGGCACCTTTACTTCCTGGTGCAGGGGAACATCGTCATCGGGGTGACAACGCACGGCCGGGAAGAGGTGCTGGGCAATCGCAGCGCGGTGACCCTGCTGGGCGAGATTTCCTACTTCAACGATACCCCGGCCACGGCCACGGTGAGGGTCCGCGACGACGCCCCCGCGACGTTCCTGCGCCTGTCCTACGACGATTTCACCGCCGTCCTGGACGCGTACCCGCAGATCAAGACAACCCTCGGGCGCATTGGCGAGATGCGCATGATCTCGCAGATGGATGGCTTCACCAGCTATCCCTACTACATGGACATGATCGGCCGGAAGCGGGATCGGCTGGCCCTCAACCGCTCGTTGACGCCCTACCTGGAAGACACGTTGAAGCACAGCCTGCTGCCCCGGCTGAACGGCACCCCCCGCATCCTGGACGTGGGCGACGGGCCGGGCATTGTCTGCGAGATGCTGCGCGAGCAGCACCCGGAGTGGGACGAGAACCTGTTCTTGCAGGCGACCTACCTCGAGGACGCCATTCTCGACCCGCTGCAGTCCTTCCCGTCGGACTTCTCCCGCGCCACGTATCTGCGCGAGCGCTTCGACGCCATCACGGCGCTGCAGGTGTTCGATCGCATCGAGCCCACCCAGATCGGAGCGCAATTCCGCAGGGCCGCAACGTTGCTCAACGACGGGGGCCTGCTGCTGGTGGTGCGGCTGCGTCTGGTGGATGTCACCCATGCCAGCGGGCGCCAGGACACCACGCTCTTCTACGAGGGGCTGGAAGGGGTCGTGGAGCGCGTGTGGCCCGGCATCCTGAACGGTGCGCCGCTGATCACCGTCACCTTTCTCGACGCGGACATCGACCCCATGATGGAGTGGAACGCGCTCTTCCGCGACAAGGTGGCGAACGGAGAGGTGACCCTCCCCGCGGCGGAGCAGGGGGCCGAGCGGGTTCTGCTCGAGGTGCTGCTGCGGCAGGCGGGCCACAGCATATTCGACCCGGAAGAGGTGCACTTTCATTGGCTCGTGTGGCATGCCGCCCACCACGGACTGCGCCTGGAGGCTTCGGAGCAACGTCCCGACGTCGGGTTCTACTACCAACTCTATGCACGAGACGCTGCGGCCGATCCCGCCTGAGGGCAAGGCATCCCGCAGCAGCATTCACCGCCATGCAATCCCCAGCCGCGGCGTGGCCCTCCGCCCCCGACAGCCTCATCTTCGACCTGGACGGGACGCTGTGGGACTCCACGGCGACCGTGGCGCAGGCGTGGACCGCCGTCGTGCAGCGCATGGGGCAGCCGCAGCGCATCATCACCGCCGCCGAAATCGCCGGCGTGATGGGCCTGGCCCACCGCGAGCTCTGTCAGCGCCTCCTGCCCGGCCTGGCCGCGGCGGAGCAGGAAGCGCTGGCCCTGGCCTGCTATGCGGAGGAGGAGCGGCGCCTCCACGCGTTGGGCGGAACGCTGTACCCCGGTGTCGCGGAGGGCCTGGCGCACCTGGCGCCGCACTGGCCGCTGTTCATCGTCAGCAACTGCCAACAGGGCTATATCGAGACCTTCCTGGCCTGGTCCGGGCTGGGGCGCCTGTTCACCGACTTCGAGTGCCACGGCAACACGGGGGCGGACAAGGCGGAGAATCTGCGGCGGGTCGTAGCGCGCAACGGGCTCCACGCACCGTGGTACGTGGGGGACACCCGCGGCGACCAGGACGCCGCAGCCGCCGCGGGGCTGCCCTTCGTCCACGCGGCCTACGGCTTCGGGCGCGGCGTGCGCGCCCCTGCGGTGCTGGGGCAATTCAGCGATCTGCTGGTTCACCTGGCGAGCGGCACCCGGGCCCGCGGTGCCGCGGGGGTGCCGGGCGAGCCCACGCCGGAGGGACAGTAGCGCCATGGATGCACTGAGCAAATCGCGTTTTGCGCGGCCCGTCGAGCGCACGGTCGTGGCCCGCGATTGGGCTGCCCGGGGCTATGACTGCCACGAGATGACCGATCGCCCGGGCCAGGAATGGAACGACTTCACCCATCGCAGCGATGAGGTGCTGACCGTGGCCAGCGGCTGCCTGGAATGCATCGTCGGCACGCAGCGGGTGCGGGTGCAGGAAGGCGACGAATTGTTCATCCCACGCCATGCGACGCACTCGGTGCGCAACGTCCACCACGCACCCACGCGCTGGCTGTTCGGCTACAACTGAGGCCCTGCCCGGGCCGGCAAGGCGCTGCTGCTGCCGCCATCGGCCCGCTGCAACGCCGGCGCTGGAGGTTGGGGTGCGACGGGGCGCTGCCCCCTCCGCCCCCCCCTGCCGCAGGGGCGCCGTGGCGCGGGCTTGCCCGAGCCCCCGG
>JABAHQ010005675.1_pt4 | contig 14632 bp, 10 predicted proteins | sample 7062091 | NCBI WGS metagenome assembly JABAHQ01 (sample SAMN14534359, study PRJNA622989) | marine sediment metagenome | biome: marine biome [ENVO:00000428]; feature: marine pelagic biome [ENVO:01000023]; material: deep marine sediment [ENVO:00002113] | place: India: Gulf of Kutch | collected...
CCTCCTGCTTGCAGAGCAGGCGCTCTCCCGACTGAGCTATGGCCCCTTAGTGGTGCCAATGCTCAAGGTAGCCGCGTCGTCGGTCCGGGTGTAGACCTCGACCGCAGTACTCGCGTTTCGAATGGACGCTGGGTGCGGCCCTGGCCGGTGCCCCAAAGGTGGCCGACCCAGGAGGCGGCTCACCGTTGCTTGTCGGCTCCCGTGGAATCCCGAAGATGCATGTGGACGTTGGTGTCCACGAAGACGGGACCGCTCACTCCGGATCCCGATCTCTCTCGTGGAGCGTATCCCGCTCGGGAAGATGGTCTCCGAGCGTCCGGAGGGGACGGGGCTCCCGGCCCAGGAGGATGGCCCATGCCGTCTCCTCGTCGAGGATGACGGTGACGTTCTTCTTCATGGCACGAAGATCATGTAACACGAACTCGTGTCAATTCCGGGAGTTCTGGGCCGAGGGAAGGCTGGGAGCGATGCGGACGGCGCTCAGCCCGGCTGCAGCGTCATCCGAACCGCCTGCTGGGCCTCACTCCAGCTGCGGCCGCCGTCGAGGCTGATCTCGAGCCACACGTCGTAGGTCGTCTCCACCCGGCTCCGGCCCCCGGAAACGGAGGTGATGGTGGTGACGCCCGCCGACTCGAGATCCGGGCTCTCACGGACCAGGACGCCGGCGGGCATGTCCGCGCCACCGAGCTCGAAGGTCACGAGCTCGGTGTCGAAGGTGAGCGCGCCGCCGCTGATCTCCCTCAGCGTGATCCTCTCCGCCATGCGCGCCTGAACCGTGAGCGAGTGGGTCACGGGGCTCGAAACGGCCGGGGGCTCCAGGACCAGCTCGCCCACGAAGGTCGCCGTGTATTCCGACATCACGCTCTGCCCGACCTGCTCTGGCGGAACCACCGCGTCGCTGAACACGCCGTGGGTCCCGCAGAAGAGCGTGACCTGGCCATCCATGAAGACGTGGGCTTCGTCGCCCCGATACGCGGTGCCGGGCACCGGGAGGGAGACATCCGCAACCAGGATCCCCGCCTCCGTCTCGGTGGGGTTGCCGCCGTCGCTCGAGCAGGAAGCCAGGGCGAAGAGGGCGAGCGGGATAAGGAATGAACGGTTTGCCATCCTGCAAGTATCGGCGCGACGGACGGGGAACGGCAAGGATTTCGTTCCCCCGGGCCCGAGGGATCCGCGGGACCGGACGGCCCCTCAGATCCCCCTGAAGAGCTCAGCCAGCTCCCGCATGCCCGACACGCTCGTCCGGATGTGCCCGGGCGGCGCCTCACGGAGCGCCTCCACGGTATCCTGGCCCGAGCCGATGTCGAGGGACTCCTCCAGCTCCCGGGCCAGGGCGCGGCACTCGGACCACTCCCCCTCGACGGCGCCCTCATAGACCTCGATCTGCAGCTCCAGCAGCTCCACCACCGACTTTCCGTCCTTGGTGCGCGCCTCCGCGTCCGCCCCCGCTTCGAGGAGACGCTTCGTCAGCGCCCAGCACCGCTCGCCCCCCAGCCGGGTCAGGGCTGTGAGCATGAGGGGCGTGACGCCCCTCTCATCGGCGGGGTCCGGGTCGGCGCCGGCTTCGAGGAGGGCGTCCAGGACCTGGGGCGAAGTCGCGCCCCAGAGCGCGGTGGCGCCCCGGGTGCCACCCATACCCTCCCAGAGGTCGAAGCGCCGATCGACGTCGGCGCCGGCGGAGAGGAGCACGTCCACGCTCCGCCTCCGCTCGAGATGGACGGCGAGGTAGAGCGCCGTGTAGCCGTAGCGTGGATGAACTGCGTCCACGTCGAAGCCGGCGTCGAGCATCGCCTGGAGGAGGGCCGCATTCTCCAGGTTGATCGCCCGGGTGACGTCGTCCATGTCCGGCCGGGCTCCGGCCTCCAGCAACCGGTGGACCGACGGCATGTGATTGATCTGCAGCGCCCGCTCCAGCGCCCTCCGGCCTCCCGCCCGGGCGTCGGGGTCCGCGCCCCCCTGGAGGGCCTCGCGCACCGCTTCGTCGTCGCCCTTCTCGATCGCCCGGAACAGCTCCGCTTCCGCCTCGCTCGCCGCGCGCGGCCGGACCTCCCTCACCTCCGCCGACACCTCGCCGGCGTCGAGCGCGTCGAGGAGGGAGTCCACGCTGTGGCCCGAGATTGATTCGTCGATGCCCAGAAGACCGTCCACCGCGGCGAGGCGCTCCTCCTCGAAGCCCGGGGAGGGGCTCTCCAAGAGACCGCGAAGGCGTTCCGCCACACCGTCAGCGGTCTCCGGGAGCGCGGCCGCGCCGTCGGCGAAGCGCGCCACGTCCTCCGGATCCGCCTCGACGCCGGCCTCCGTGCGGACCACCGCCGTCTTCCCGTCCTCCCGGGCGAGGACCAGGGTCAGGACGTCGCTGTCGTAGACGGAGAAGCCGACGGTCGGGGCCCCCAATTCCAGGGCGAGGCCGGAGGCGGCCTCGGCGAGCCGATCCGGATCCTGAAGCGACGCGCCGTCCAGGACGGCTGTCACCCAGCCGGAACCAGATGCGGCGACGAGCCCAGGCTCCGCGAGCAGGGGTGTGACCGCCGTCGCCACGTCGCCGATCGACGACGTGCGTGCGTGGATGCCGGTGAGGAAGGAGCCCATGGTCGCGAGCGGGCTACGATCGCGGGAGCGCGAGCGCCCGGCTCACCCCGGCACCCGCATCGTCCCCCGGCTCACCGCCACCGCGCTCCCGCCCACCCGGACGGCCGTGGTCGCCCCCTCCTGCCGGTCCGCCTCCACCTCGATGATGCTCGGGCGTCCGATCTCCAGGCCCTGCTCAACGGTCCAGGCCAGGGACCCCTCCTCCCGCCCGTCGAGCTCCGAGAGGTAGCCGCCCAGGGCGGCGGCCGCAGAGCCTGTGGCCGGGTCTTCGGGCACCCCCGAGCCGGGCGCGAACATCCGCACCCGGACGTCCACGCCCTCCCCCTCGGCGTCGAGGCACACGAGGTAGACGTGGTGGGCCCAGGAGTCGGCGAGCATCGAGCGCCAGCGCGGGAGGTCGAGAACCGCCCTCCGCACCGCGTCCACCGTGGCGACGGGGACGATGTGGAACGGGAGCCCGCACGAGACCATCTCGGGCTCGAGGCCGTCGGGGCAGACGTCGGCCTCGTCGATCCCGACCATGGCGGCCAGGTCGGCGCAGGAGTGGGGGCTCGGCCGGTGCTCGGGGAGGACCGCCGTGGTGAAGCGGGCGAAGACCGGCCGGCCGTCCTCGAAGCGCACGTCCACGGGGACGGGGCCCACGTTCTCCTCCAGGACCAGCGACACCTCGTCCGAGCCGCCGGCGTCCTGCCCCATCTCCCCGGCCAGGAAGATCGCGGTCCCCACCGTCGGATGGCCCGCGAAGGGCACCTCCACCCCGGGCGTGAAGATCCGGACCCGAGCCGTGCCCTCGCCGGTCTCCGGCGGCCCGAGGAAGACGGTCTCGGAGAGGTTCATCTCCCGGGCGATCCGCCGCATCAGGTCCGCCGGCAGGTGGGCCGCCTCGGGGAAGACGCCCAGGGGATTGCCGCCGAAGGCGCGGTCGGTGAAGACGTCGAGGGTGTGGAAGGGAAGGTCCATGCGGTACGTCTCCGGTCGTTCTTGGGTGGTCGCTACGCCAGGCCGTCTACGAGGTAGAGGTCGCTCAGGGCGCGAAACCACGAATATCCGTAGGCTCCGCCGTCGGGAGTCGCCTGGAAATAGGTCGGCATGCGCATGATCCCCGCGGGATCCCGGGGCGCGATCTCCCTCCAGAACTCTCGTCGCCCGCTGACGGGGTCGAGCCGCACGATGCGGACCATGTTCTCTGAGACGACCGCGCCGGGATCTTCCGGCACGAGCAAGCCGACATCGATCCAGGCGAAGAGCGAGCCGACATCGGCCGCGCCGGGCACCGGCCGGGACTCACCACCGTCCACGGGATAGAGCTCGAGCCCCCGGTCCGAGAGAACGGCGAGTGTGGTGCCGTCGGGTGCCAGCACCCAATCCCGCCCTGCGATCCCTTCCGGGGTGATGGCGTCGATGGCGTCGCCCTCGAGTTCCTGAACGTAGAGGCCCAGCTCGCCGTCCCCCTCACGAGCCCGCACGACGACACGCTCGCCGTCGGGCAGCCAGAGGGCGCTCACGTAGGTGAACCCGGAATGCTCAATCCGTCGGGCCTCCCCGGGGCCGGTGGGCAGCACGTCGAGATAGGTGTCCTGGACGCCAGGCGTGTACGGGTTGACGATCGCCCAGCGGCCGTCCGGCGAGAGGTCCAGGGCGGAGCCATCTCCGAGCCGGACCGGCGGCGATCCGCTCGTATCGCGCACATATACCGAACGCTCGGGCCCACCGCCGACGCCGGTTTCCGAGAAGAGGATCGTGCTCCCGTCGGGGGAGATGTCGGCGAGATTGGAGTTGTCGAGCCAGGAGAGATCCCGCTCCCGGGCATCCCCCGGCCCCCGGTAGGAGATGCCTCCCCGATCGTCGGTGCGAGCGATGAGGACGCGGCCGTCGGGGGCGATGTCGTGGAGGCTGGCGTTCCCCGGGATTCGGGCCACCACCCGTGGCGTCCCCCCGGGCCGGACCGCGTGAATCTCGTTGCGGAAGAGGGGACGCTCGGACGCGGCCGTGAACCAGATCTCGTCCGCGTTCCACGAGAGCCCGAAGACGTTGTCGTAGTAGTCGGGCGTGACGATCTCCTTGTCGCCGCCGCGGCTCACCGTGACGACCCTTCCGATCAATCCCCCCGGGCTCGTGAGGTCGAAGGCCGCCACCCGGTCGCCTCGGGGCGAGACGCGGGGAAAGCTGAATCCTCCCCCGTCGGCGGCCGGCTCGGCCACGACATTGCCGAGGGGAAACTCGAGGCGATCCCTGTCCCCGACCCGCCGCACCACCGCCAGCTCGCTCCCGTCGGCCGACCAGTCGGCGAAGCTCACGTCCTCGGCGAGCTCCCGCGGAGTGCCGCCGGCCAGGGGCACCCGCGCCAGGGTGCCGTAGGGTATGACCCCCCGGAAGTGGGTTCCCAGGGCCAGGGCGATCTCTCCCCGGGAGGAGATCGCCAGGGGGGTGGCGGGGGGCAGGTCCATGGGGAAGGACTCGGGACTGTCGGGACGGACCCGGTACACCCGGCAGATGTCTCCGCGCCAGAGCGCCCCGTAGAGGATCGTCTGGTAGTCGGGGCCGAACCGGGCGGTGCGGACCATGCCCCGCTGGAAGGTGAGGCGGTGGTAGGTGAGGGACCGGCGTGAAGCGCCGCCCACGGGCAGCATCGCGCCCCCCGCGAACCCGAGGACGCCCGCGCCGGCCGCCCCGAGGATCAGGCCACGGCGAGAGACCACGGGGCCGCCCGGCTCGTCAGCCTCCTCGGCGGAAACACCGCCGGGAGGGGTATGCGCTCGCCGCAGCTCCCGGGCGAAGTCGGTGGCCGTGGCGTACCGGTCCGCCGCCACGGGGGCCAGGGCCTTCTGGACGACCGCCGCCACCGCCGCCGGCACCGTCTCCCGCACCACCGTCACGTCCGGCGCCGACTCGCTGAGCTTGCGCGCCATCACCGCTCGGGCCGTCGGGCCGGTGAACGGTGGATCCCCCGCCAGCATCTCGTAGAGCAGGCACCCCANNCCGCTCGCCGCTGGCCTGCTCGGGGCTCATGTACGACGGGGTGCCCACCGCCACCCCCGACTCGGTGAGCCGGGTCCCGCCGGCTGCGGTCACCGCCCGGGCGATCCCGAAGTCGGCCACCACCGCCTCGCCGGCGGTGAGGAGCACGTTGCCCGGCTTCACGTCCCGGTGGACCACCCCCTGGTCGTGGGCGAAGGCCAGGGCGGCGGCCACCTGTCGGGCGATCTCCACCGCCTCCTCCACCGGGAGCTGCTTCTCCCGGTCCAGGCGCTCCCGGAGGGACTCGCCCTCCACGTAGGGCATGACGTAGAAGAGGAGGCCGTCGGCCTCGCCCGAGTCCAGGAGCGGGACGATGCGGGGATGGTTGAGCCGGGCGGCGATCTCGATCTCGCGCAGGAAGCGCTCGGCCCCCAGGGCCTCGGCCAGCTCGGGCTTCAGGACCTTGAGGGCGACCTTCCGGTCGTGGCGCAGGTCCTCGGCCAGGTAGACGGTCGCCATCCCGCCCCGGCCCAGCTCCCCCTCCACGGCGTAGCGGTCGCCGAGGGCCCGGGCAAGTCGCTCCTGGAGCTCGGGCATGCCACGGCCCTCCTTCCCCTCAGTGCGCCAGCGGATCCGGCCGGATCTGGAACTTCACCACCTTGCTGGTGGTCCCCTTCCCCGTCTCCATGTGGAAGGGCGCCCGGGTGCTCACGGTGGTCCAGAGCCCCCGGCCCTTCCAGCCGGCGTCGGGGTCGTCGATCCGGCCGTCCATCCACTTCGTGTAATAGCCCATGGGGTAGGGCACCCGCATCACCACCCACTCCTCGTCGACCAGGGCCAGGAGCCCCTCCGAGGCGTTGCCGGTGTTGATCGGGGTGCCCGCGCCCAGGCCCGAGGCGTCGAACCAGTCCACCCAGGTGTAGTAGCTCGCCTCGGCGCTACCCGGAGCGGTGACGCCCCTCATCTGGGGCAGGGGTTCCCGATGGACGGTCCAGCCCTCGGGACAGTGCCGGCCGGTGGCCTCGGGCCCGTTCAGCGGACCCTGGCACGCGCTCCGGTCGAAGCGGGCCAGGTGGCCGCTGGCCAGGGGCGTCCAGACCACGCCCTCCCGGCTGATGTCCATCCCCCGGGGGGAGAACCCCGCGGCGGCCTCAGGATCGGCCCCGGGGTCCCGCCAGGGGAGCTCGTAGAGCTCGGTGAGGGTCGTGCGGGGCGGGTCGTCGCCGGGGACGATGCGGATCACGGCGCCCGGGGGCTCCGAGGTGAGGACCGACGCCCACACCGACCCGTCGGGGGCCGGGGCGATCCCGTAGACGTATCCCGGCAGGATCCGCTTGTCCCTGGTGGGGTCGATCGGCTCTTCGGGGCCCACGTACGCGTCCCGGCGGCCGTTGCCGTTGGTATCCAGGATCAGGGCGGTCCAGCCCTGGGCGGCCTGCTCGTCCCCGGTCTCCAGGAACTCCTCGGTGTCGAGCCAGCCCACCACCCGGGAATCGCCGCTGGTCCAGAGGGTGTTGCTCTCGTCCTGGGCGAACATGAGGTGGTGGGTGCTGAAGCAGGTGCTGACGTGGGTCAGCTCGCCGGTCCGGGGATCGTAGACCCCCAGGTGACGGCTCGCCCGGTCCCGGGGCGTGAGCCGGGCCGAGGGATGGTCCGAGCCCTCCCGGCAGAACGGCGGGTTCTCGGGGGTGCGCACGGTCTGGGTGATCCAGACCCGGCCCTCGTCGTCGATCATGGGGTTGTGGGCGTTGGCCTTGCTGTCCCAGAGGATCTCGTCCCCCCAGTAGGGCGACGGCGCGGGCATCGACTGCCTCGCCGCAGGCTCGGTGGCCGGGTCCCGGACGGTGAGGGGAACCCGGTCCGCGGCGTGGGCCACCGGGTCGAGGACGGGCATGTAGTCGGAGCTGAGCTCCAGGACCCCGTAGACCCGGCCGTCGGCGTTGACCCGTGGGATCCCGTCGGTCGGTGGAGACCAGGTCGTGGAGGTAGGACTGGGGGTCCGCCCAGTCCCACTGGGTGATCACCACGTTGCGCTCGATCCCCTCGGGACGGGGCGGCTCGGGCGGGACCGCGCCGGCGGCGATCCGGTCGGTCCAGTCGGCGAACATGGCCAGGGTCCCTTCGGCGCCGAGGTACGCGACCGACGAGGTCATCGAGCCCCCGGCCTGGCCGGAGCGGAGCCTCCGTCTCCACGCCTCCACCGTGCTCTCGAACTCGCCCAGGGCCTCGGGGATCTCCCGGGTCGCCTCGTTGCCGAGCTGGTGGCAGGCGGTGCAGTTCCCCGACTTGATGTTGCGGAGGTACTCGGCCTGGGACTCGATCTCGGGGGAGAGGCCGTTGCCGTCGGGGCCGGTGCCCGGGAACGCCTCCTCTCCCGGGACCTCCAGGAGGGAGAGCCAATAGCCGGCCGGATAGTACCGGGCCGCGGCCCGCGGGTCCGGCGCCGGCATCGCCACGAGGTCGAGGAGGGCGCCGGGCACCGCCCGGGTCTCGGGCGAGTCGACCAGCCCATACCCCCGGACCCACACGCGGTAGGTGGCGTCGGGAAGGTCCGGCAGGACGTAGCGCCCCTCGTCGTCGGTGACCACGATCCGCACGAAGCGGGTCGGCAGATCGTCGGTCTCGGCGATCACCCAGACCCCCGCCTCGGGTCCCTCCGGGCCGGTGACCACGCCCCCGATGTCGTCGGCGTCGAGGGAGACCGCCCGGTCGCCGCCGGGCGCGGGTCCGCACCCGACGAGGAGGGCGGCGACCAGGAGCGAGGCGGCCGGGAGCAGCACCATTCTCGGGGAGAGCGGACCGGCGAACGAACGAAGCGTCGATGCCATCTCGGACCTCGGTCGGGAGGGAGCTGGGGGACCCTGCCCCCGGCACCCTCCAACGTGGGCCGCCGGCCGCGCGAGGGCCAGCGATCGCCGCGGCGGACGGGGAAGGCCGTCCGCCCGAGCCGCCGGAATGGCACGATGATTGTATCTCTCATCCGAACCCAGCCCCCGCACAATCCGACACCAGGAGGAAGCATGAACGTCGGCAAGTGGATCGCCGCGCGGGAGCCCGCCACGTGGATCACCCTCGCGGAGGTGCTGGGACTGGGCTTCGCTCTCTTCGCCTCCGGAACGGTCCTTCGCCTGGTCGTGGGCCTTCCTCTCCTGATCCACCTCGGCTGGACCGCCTTGACCAGCCTCCCCCTCGGACAGGTCCCCGGCCCGCCCGCGGGCCGGGACGAGCGCAGGCGGAACCACCAGCTCCGCTACCGGGTGGTGGCGTTCCTGAACGAGGTGCAGCGGGCGGAGAAGTTCGTCCAGCGGGCCGAGGCGGCCCGACTGCCCCAGAACGAGGTGGAGAAGAACCTCCGCCTGGCCGAGAGCCGGATCCTCGACATCGCCGGCGAGGTGGTGGACGTGGTGGGGCGGAAGGGGGTCTGAGCGAGAACCCACCCCCGACGGTTGACGCCGTGCCCGGCGGATTGAATCATGTCGGGACCCCCCAGCCGGAGGTCCCCTCCCCCCCGAAGGGCCTCCCGACGATCACCGTTGCCCCCCGCGCGCCGACCCGGCGTCGCCGTGCGGGGGAGCCCAACCCGCAAGGTCCCTCGACATGAAGTCGTCCACCCGGCGCAGTCTCCTGATCGCCGCCGCCATCGTGGTCGGCGCGCCCCTCTTCCTCTTCGCCGTCTCGGGCCGGGCCCGGGAGGAAGCCCGCTCCCTGTGGGCGTGCTTCACCCTGGCCCGCTCGGGCTTCCGGCCGGTGGCGGAGGAGCCCCCGGACCGCTTCCTGGGGATCGTCCAACCCTTCACGGCCCGGTGCCGCGGCGGGGACCGGGCCGTCGAGCTCCAGGGCACCCCCTGGGTGGACTGGGCCAACTACTGGGCCACGGGCGACGCGAGCACCCGGTCGGGCTTCGGGCTCGTCCCGGTGGGGCGCCTCTCCCGGAATCAGCGGGGGATCGACGGCGCCCTCCTCGACCTGGAGTACCAGCGGATCGAGCTCCTGAAGTTCAACCTCTTCGACAACTACACCTTCGAGGAGTACGTCCGGGGCCGGGACGGAGTCCCCGGGCGCTCCCTGAAGGTGTGGGACTCGATGCGCCTCCCTCCCGAGCACCCCCGCTACGAGGACGTGGGGGGGGACGGGGAACAGCTCTGCACCGGGGAGCTGATCCGGCACCGGACCCTCACCGGGATCTGCAACGACATCCGCAACCCCCGCATGGGCTCGACGAACACGGCGTTCGCCCGGAACGTGGAATTCGAGGAGACCTTTCCCCGCCTCGGGGCGAACGAGCTCGTGCGGAACCGCCACGGGGACCGGATCGGCCTGTTCCGTCCCGACCCCCAGGTGGTCAGCCGGAAGCTCTTCACCCGGTCCCAGTCCGAGCCCGAGCGCTGCCGGAACGGCACCGCCGCCGGGCCCGACGCCCGCTGCGACTACGTGAAGGCGCCCTTCTTCAACGTGCTGGCGGCGTTCTGGATCCAGTTCATGACCCACGACTGGTTCTCCCACCTGGACGAGGGCCGGAACGCGCCGGAGATGATGGCCGTTGGCTGCGGAGCCGGAGGCGCCCAGGAAGCCGCCCCCGACCTCAGCGCCCGGGAGGCGGAGGAGCTGGGCTGCCGGCCCGGCGACCGGATCGACCGGTCCCTCTACGATCAGACGGGCGCCCCCCCGACCTTCGAAAGCGGGGGCGAGAGCCGTCTCTCCCGGGCCCACCGGACCACCGTGAACACCAACACGGCGTGGTGGGACGCCTCCCAGCTCTACGGCTACAGCGAGCGCTCCCAGCGCCGGGTGAAGCGGGATCCGTCCGATCCGGCGAAGCTCCTCATGGTGCCCCTCGACGGCCGGGACGCCCCGGGCGATGCCCAGGGCTACCTTCCCCTCTTCGGGGCCGGAGACCCGATCCACCCCTCGTGGTCCGGCCAGGAGGCCGCGGCGTTCCCCGACAACTGGTCGGTGGGCCTGAGCTTCCTCCACAACCTCTTCGCCCGGGAGCACAACCTCTTCGTGGACGAGTTCCGGCGCCGGGCCGCCGCCGACCCCGACGCCGACTCGGGGCTCCGGGACCCCGCCGAGCCCGACGAGGTCATCCGCTACGCCGACGTCACCGACGAGGAGCTCTTCCAGGTGGCCCGCCTGGTGGTCGCGGCCGAGATCGCCAAGATCCACACGATCGAGTGGACCACCCAGCTCCTCTACGACGAGCCGCTCTACGAGGCGATGAACTCCAACTGGTTCGGCCTCTTCCGGGAGAACGACCTCCTCTCCCGGGCCCTGGAGCGGGTGGTGGTGGACCGGCTCGGCCGCTCCTTCGACGAGGCGGACCAGACCCAGTGGTACTCGGTCTTCGCCTCGGGCTCGGGGATCTTCGGGCTGGGAAGCCGGCGATACGAGGGCCGGCCCGGATTCCTGGGCCGGGCGGACCAGGAAGACATCTGGGACCTGACGAACCCGGACCACGTGAACGGCGGGATCAACCACTTCGGCTCGCCCTTCAACTTCCCCGAGGAGTTCATCACCGTCTACCGGCTCCACCCCCTGGTCCCCGATCTCCTGGAGCTCCGGGAGTGGCAGGAGCCCGACCCGATCCGGCGGGCGGTGCCCGTGGTCTCGACCTTCCGGAGCCGGGCCACCCCGGCGATGCGGGACGAGGGGCTCGCCGACTGGGCGGTCACCATGGGCCGGCAGCGCCTGGGCGCGCTCACGCTCCGGAACCACCCCCTCTTCCTCCAGAACCTGCCCATGCCGCGGCTGGCGGCCCGGGGCAGCGAGACCGGTCGCCTCGACGTGGTGGCCCTCGACGTCCTCCGGGACCGGGAGCGGGGTATCCCCCGCTTCAACGAGTTCCGCCGCCAGTACGGCCTCAAGACCCTCACCTCCTTCGACGACTTCACCGACACCCGGCTCCCCGAGGACTCGCCCGCCCGCCGTCGCCAGGAGGAGCTGGCCGAGGCGCTCCGGGAGGTCTACGGGCAGCACGCCTGTGACGACTCGAAGGTGATCTCCGAGGTGCAGCACCTGAACGGGCGGCCGATCACCGACTGCCTGGGCCACCCCGACGGGACCGTGGTGGACAACGTGGAGGACGTGGACGCGGTGGTGGGCTGGCTCGCCGAGTCCCGGCGGCCCCACGGCTTCGCCATCTCCGAGACCCAGTTCACCGTCTTCATCATCAACGCGTCCCGGCGGCTCTTCAGCGACCGCTTCTTCACCTCGAGCTTCCGGCCCGAGTTCTACGGGCACCTGGGGGTGGAGTGGGTGACGAACAACGGGCCCGACGGCGTGGTCATGGAGGAGGGCGAGCCCAACGGTCACGAGCAGGAGGTCTCCCCCATGAAGCGGGTGCTCCTCCGGGCGATCCCCGAGCTGGAGGAGGAGCTGGACGGGGTGGTCAACGCCTTCGACCCCTGGGCCCGGGACCGGGGAGAGTTCTACTCCCTGGAGTGGACGCCCCGGCCCGGCGCCGAGGACGACCCGGCGTTCGCCCCGCCACCCCGGTGAGCCCACGATGAGCGAGGAGTCCCGGGAGGGCCCGGGGGCGGTCGGCCCCGAGCGCGGCGTCGACCCGCCGGACGCGGGAACCGCCCGCGCCGGCCTCCTCGACCTCCTCCGCCTGGGGGCCCGGATGGTGGGGGCGATCCTCCGGCCCGGCGGGAAGCGGGACCCGGCCGCCGCGGGGTGCCGCTGGGCCCGGGAGCTCATGGACCGGGAGGACGCCGGGAGCCTGGAGGTCCACGTCCCGGGGCGCTCGGTGCGGCTCGTGGGCCACCCGGAGCCCTCCGAGGAGATCCTCACCGGGGCGCCCCACGCCGGGGGTCCGGGGGTGGGCGCCCTCAAGAAGGAGGCGATGTCGTTCCTGGCTCCCGGCGCTCTCACGGTCGCAGAGGGCCCGACCTGGGCCCGTCTCCGGGAGTTCAACGAGCGGGTCCTCTGCCCGGGGAAGGCCCACCCCTTCGCCGACGCCTTCCTCCGTGTCGTCCGCCGGGAGTTCGCCGAGCCGGTGCGGGATCCGGACGACGTCCGGGCCGCCATGGGCCGGTCGATGGAGGGGATCGTCCTGGGCGAGGTGGATGCCGACGCCGACCCGGCCACCGACGCGGCGGTCCTCTTCGACGTGGTCCAGAGCCCCGTCCGCCGCAAGCTCCTGGGCTTCCTCTACGCCGGCAGGAGGGAGCGCCTCTTCCGTCTTCTCGGTGAGATCTACGACGCCGCCGGCGACGGGCGCCCCACCCTCCTGGCCAGGGCCCGGACCGAGGCCGGAGACCTGAGCCGGGAGGAGGTCCTCCAGCAGGTGCCCCACTGGATGTTCACCTTCACCGGCTCGGGGAGCGACCTTCTCGGCCGCACCCTGGCCCTGATCACCGCGCGCCCCGAGGCCCACGAGCGTGCCGTGGAGGAGATCCGGGAAGCCGGCGATCCCGGGGATCCGGCCACCGTGTACCGGCTGCGCTGGCTGGAGGCGTGCCTCCGGGAGGCGGGACGGCTCTTCCCCCCGGTGACGAAGACCTTCCACCGCGTGGACGGAGGGGCCGGCGAGGAAGGGACGGAGGCGGCCCACTGGTTCCCCCTCCTCCAGCGGGATCCCGAGCTGGGTCCATCCGTCCACGACTTTCGCCCCGAGCGCTGGACCGCCCCGGAGCCCGACGCGGCGGTCCGGGCGTCGAACCTCTTCCTCCGGGGTCCCCGGGCCTGCCCCGGAGAGGAGCTGATCCTCTTCGTCTGCAAGGCGGCCCTCGCCCGACAGCTCGGCGACGTCGGCCTCGCGACCCGCACCTCGCGGCTGTGCCGCGATCCGCTCCCGGTCTCCTTCCCCGAGAAGGAGGCCCGCTTCACCACCCAGGAGGACGCATGAAGCTCCAGACGGCCGACCTCCGATCCCGCTCCCGGGCCGAGCTCGACGAGATCTTCCGCCGGGCCGAGCCCGGTCCGATCCCGGCGGGTCCCGCCCGGGGCACCGCCCTCATCGTGCCGGGCACTGCCCTGGACCGGTTCCTGGCGGCGATCGTCCGCCTCTTCTGGTGGAAGGGGAAGATCTTCCGGCCCGAGTCCAGGGATCTGAAGAATCGCATCACCCCGTTCGGGATCCCGGCGATCCGCGCCGAGGTCTACGTGGACGACAGCTGGTTCGCCGACGGCCAGGCGATCATCCTCGACTACTCCAAGAGCTCGTTCGTGGCCCGGAAGATCCGGGACGAGATCCGGGAGGTGGGGCCCGGGGTCTACCTCGGCCAGGTCTTCTGGGGACGGAAGCGCCTCATCCTCTTCAGCCTCGAGTTCCCCCGGGGGGCGGCGGCGTGAGCGCCGCGCTCGAGCGGAAGCTGAAGGCGAAGCTCAGGACCTTCCTCCTCTGGACGGGGGGCGTCACCGTCCTCGCCGTCGTCGGGGGGGGCGCGTACCTGGCCATGCGCCTCTCCGACGACGACCCGGTCACCTGGGAGAGCGACGTGGAGCACTTCAAGTACGGCTCCACCGGGGGCGAGCGGGGCTTCGGAAAGCAGTTCGGCTTCGGGATCCCCTACTGGGTGTGGGTGGCGCTGCCCGAGCTCTTCCCCGAGAACCTGCCCGACGGCGAGCCGGGGCGGGGCTACGCGTCGTTCGGCATGGTCTACGAGGAGGACCGGGACCCCCGCCTCGACCTCCCCGTGGGGATGTCGATGCGCCGGGTCCAGGGGATCGACCGGGTCTACTTCACCTGCTCGGTCTGCCACACGGGCGTGGTCCGCTCCGCCCCCGACGCCGACCCGGAGGTGATCCTGGGGATGCCCGCCAACACCTTCGACCTGGGGGCCCTGGCCAACTTCCTCTTCCGGAGCGCCACGAGCTGGAAGTTCCGCTCGAGCCGCATGTTCCCGACGATCGAGTCCCTGGAGGAGCTCCAGGAGGAGCGCCCCGACCCCGACCGCTACGTCCCCGACCCCCTGAACCCGGTGGACCGGGCGGTCTTCCGCTACGTGGGGATCGCCCTCATGCGGGAGCAGCTCCTCACGCTCACCTCCCGGCTCCACTTCGTGGACCCGGCGAGCTGGGGGCCGGGCCGGGTGGACACCTTCAACCCCCCCAAGGCGCTCCTGGGGTTCCCCATGGCCGA
>JABAHQ010019145.1_pt1 | contig 14631 bp, 17 predicted proteins | sample 7062091 | NCBI WGS metagenome assembly JABAHQ01 (sample SAMN14534359, study PRJNA622989) | marine sediment metagenome | biome: marine biome [ENVO:00000428]; feature: marine pelagic biome [ENVO:01000023]; material: deep marine sediment [ENVO:00002113] | place: India: Gulf of Kutch | collected...
CCTGCTGTATCCTCCACCTGGAATAATTCCCCTTCAACAAATTTTGAACAATTTTGTCTGATCAGCGAATTAATGAGTGAAGGAGGGCTCGTGTGTCCAATGAACTTGAGGGACAACTGCTATTCAAAGCACGGCAAGGTGATGCCAAGGCATTTGAAGCCCTACACCTTTACTTGAATGAACGAATACAGCGGTTTGTGTTACGGCTGATTGGGGATCAGTTTCAAGTCGATGATGTGGTCCAGGATGTATTTATCGCGCTTTACCGAAATCTAGAGCGTAATGAGCGTTCGTTTAGAGCTCTTTGATGGCCTGGGTGATGCAGCCGTCAAAAGCTATAACGGCCTGCAAGCCAGTATCGCCCGTTTCAGCAACGATCCCTATCTGGAAGCCATCTCTTTAGATGTTCCATCTGATGCAGACGATAAAACAAAAGTGAATATGGTCGCTTTAGCGGCTGGACAATTGATGGCTTATATCCAAGGCCAGCTTGGCTTGAGTGTTGAGGGTGACCAGCCAGGACATACACATATACAATATTACACCGCGCCTTACATTGACATCCAGCACATTGGCGAAAGCGCGGTCAAGGATACGATGGATGTGGTTAGGAGAGCATTGGGGAATGATGAGGATGAGGTAGTAATCGAAGATACATAGACCACATTGATGCAAGCCAGCGAGCAATCTTATCCTTTTACTTCCAAAACCTCATCTTCTGCCTTGGGCAGCCGACACAAGTGTGAGTAAATCTGATCAAGCGGCAATTCGCCCCGGTCTCGAAGTTCATATAATTCTTGGCGAGTTATTTGGGGCATATTCTGGGCAAAAGGCAACTCGATCTGTTGTGACCACGCGACACCTCCCCCCTTTCCAGTCATCGCATCTCTGATTGGCCGGTGATGCCACCAAAACATGGGAGAGGGTAATTGATTGGGTTCAAAAAAGGCAACCTCAAGCACCTCTCCAGGTTGCGGATGTAAACTCCCGCCTATCACTTTAGCGGCAAACAGAATTGAGTGAGCGCCACCACCGTCACCGATAGGCCACGATGGTCGAGAGTAAATACCAACCAGGCGGGTCAATTCGACTTCTAAGCCTGTTTCCTCACGGGTTTCACGTATAGCCGCTTGAGCAATTGATTCGCCAGCTTCGATGCCCCCTCCAGGTAGAACCCAAACGTCAAAATCCTCTCGTTTGGTCATAAGAATTTGACCAGATTTAATCACCGCCGTTGTTACACCGATAGTTGGCATATATCCCTCCTCACCGGCAGGTCGCGTAATTCGCGCAGGAAAACTACGATCATAGCTTGAACGCCTGACTTATTTGCCATCGTTTCGGCAAACACAGCCTGCATTTCCTCGCCAAATTCAGCCCGGAAACGCTGCGGGTAGAGATTCAGGCTTAGAGTGTACAGCCACCCGATAATCTGGGTCAAGGTGCTTATGGGGTGACGGAATCTTCCTCCTTGGAAACGATGGGGCTGGGCGCCTGTGGCAGCAAATTCAACAAGACGGGAGCGATCAACATGATAAGAATCCAGGCCCAGTCGATCATGGCACCGCCAGTTTCAACCCAGCGGGTCGCTTCCGATGGGGCCACCGGATATCCAGTTGGCCACTTCTGGAGGGGGATAAGCACCCATTTGGCCAGGGCTACAATCCACATCGCCCCGGTGGCGCCACCCATCAAGGCCAGGATGCGCTGCTTTTGCCCCTTGGCCCGTAGATACAACCACGCGCCCAGGGCCAAACATAGCCAGGCTACAAATTTCCATACATCTTCATAGCGGTATTCATCAAACACAAGCAAGATACCAAACACCAGCCCCCCATAAAGCATAAATGAAAGCTGCGTCCAATCTGCCCGGATGCGTTGCCAGACGCCGCGGGTATAGGGCAGCAACCGTAAAAGGTTGACCAGGACCAACGCACTCAACAGGATCGAAAACAACACGATGAACCCAAATACCCCCACATAGACGATTCGTATTGGCAACGGCCAGTACAATCTCGGCCCAAATGATTGGATAAAGTAGGGATATATCCAGCTCCAAAAACGATCATACCGGCTGAGAATGATGCCCAGCATCAACACAAAACCCAGGTAAGGGAGTGACCAGGGTGGCAATCGCTTGCTAATAGCTAATCCCAGCGCAAAAAGCACACCCCCCCAAAACAGAATAAGCAGGAAATAATCCATCCACTGGGGCGGGTTAATGCCGGTTACAAAGATGGTAAAAAGAGGTAGTAGAAAAATAATCAGTGCGGCCAGCAGTTCGCTGCGCGGCAGTTGTTTTTCCTCAATAAATCCATTCGCGGACATCTTCCTTCTCCTTGCTCGCAGGTGCTCCTGCAAAACTGAGCCAGGCCAATCCCGAATCTCTCGCCAGAACAGCCGCCAGGGCCGTCCCTCACCTGGCTGTTGGACTTCTGTCAAGGCGGTTGCGAAAACATCTTCCATTTCTTCGCCAAATTCGGCCCGAAACCCTGACGGATAGAAAGCTAACAGTATACGGTAAACCCTTGTTATCAGGCGCCTCCAACCGCTCATGAAGTTTCCTCCGCAGTCTGGATTTGCGCTACACAGACTAACTTTTGCAGGCGTCCAATCTCGGCTTTCAGCACCCTTCGGCCTGACTCCGTGAGATCGTAGGACTTGCGCTCACGGTCGGTGCCGTTCGGCATGGGGTCATCCACGCGGCGAATCCAGCCATCATCGAGCAGGCGTTTGATCGCCCCATACAACGTGCCGGTGCTCAATTTCACGCGGCCTTCGCTCAGGCTTTCCACTTCTTTCAAAATAGCGTAACCATGCTTAGGGCCGGGTGAAAGGCTTAACAAAATAAAGAAAGTCGGTTCTCGGAGGGGCAGGCGGGATAGAATATCATTCATATATGTCACCATTCGATATGTCGTATACCTACATATTACAGCATAAAATTGTATTTGTCAAGTAGCCGTGGAAAATCGGTCCGGTGAAAATCTCCCGAATTTCTCTGGCCCCCAAAGCGCTGCGCGGACTCGGCCCCAGACAATAAGGGCTTTAGGCTAATGCGCTAAGAATTCAAAATTCATGATACGCTGAGGCTGCTGAGTGCGGCCAAGAACTCAGATATGTGGAATGTAACAGATCAGAGACCTTTTTGTGAGGCTTCATGGGCTATCTTCAGGCAAAAAATCTGTATACTTGTCCGCTATAAATTTCCACCCAAATACATCTGAATCATTAGTATGGCATCCAGATAGGCGTGGGCAAGAACTAGAGCCAAAAGATTTCGTTTGACTAAGATAAATGAAATTCCCAGGGCTAACCCCATAAATCCGGTTTGAACGATGCCCGTCAAGCCCCATTCGAAATGGACTAATCCAAATATTATGGCGCTAATTAACACAGCGACTTTCAACCAATTCTTACCATTTCCACCCATTTCTGAGATACGCGTAATTAGGAAGCCACGATATATAACCTCTTCTCCAAAAGAAGAAACAATGAATACTGCCAAAAGCGCGCCTAGCAACATGGGAAGGTTTCCCTGAAGGTAATTGTATCCACTCATGTCCGCACCTTCTGGAATACCGGCAATGTTTGCCATGATAATTGAGCCAACAATGAAACCTAAAACCGCTACGACGAAAACTAAAAGGGAGAGTAGGACCGTTCGAAGGTTGACATATTTAGAACTTAATCCAAAGTGCGTCCAGCCTTGGCCGCGAAGTCGAAGACCAAGCCAGACCATAAAAAGCATCACTATGTTAGCTGCCCAAACGATACTTTGACGAAGAATTGGATTTTCTCCCACAAATGGTTGAGCCACTTTAACAATGATGAATGCCATGGTAAATATGCTAAGAATCTCAAGAAATTGCCCTATTTTATGACTCTGGAGCACACTTCCTGTAGCCGTTGTCCAGTTTGATTTCTCAGCCATTAACGATCCTTAAGCTAATGAAACGGGTACTATTGGCTCCTCAAGCTTATTCTAAAAAGTCGCCTAACGCGCGGATGAGCCGCGAAACACGCGTCAACCGTATCCATGCTCCACCACCAACCCGAGGGGCAAATTTGCCGTGTCGATCCGATCGATATCACGCTTCAGATCTTCGTCCGGCCGGCCGTAGCGCTCGACAAACGCCTTCGCACCCTCATAGTCGCCGTCGCCCTGGAACCGCAGCAGCCGGTCGGCCAGAGTGTTTACGGCCGCCTGCATGGGAGCCATGGCCAGTTCAGCCGCCTGGCGCAGCTTGTTCGCTGCCAGTTCGACATGCTTTTGGAAAAACGTGCGGTAGGGGATAGCCACCAGATTCCCCTGATCATCTCGGCGCACCATCGTGTACGGGTTTTTGAGGTCGGGCTGGGTAGTCGCGCGGGCTTCGAATTCACCGCGCGTTATGTCCGGGGGATAGAAGTTTGCGCCGGCTGGCTTTGTGCCCACGCCCGCGATAAAGGGTTTGTCACCGTGGTGCCGATCCCAGGGTCCATAGTTCAACTCGATGTAGTGGCGTATATCTGGCTCTGCCGTCGAAGCCAGTAGCGCCTCCCGATCACCATAGTTCTGTATCCAGAAGGGCTCATCCATAGCTTGGGCGGCCTCGATCAGGAGTGGGATCATACGCCTTTCCCTGTCGCTCAAGCGGCCAGGATCGACTTTCAAACGTATCGGCGCATATTGTGCCAGTCTCGCCTGAATATTCACAGTCTTCCCTTTTTTACCTAATCTCTTTTCTGACCTTGCTCTGGCTCTAAGAGTTGAGTAACCCTGGCTCTTAGGGAGTACCTGCCAAACTTCGCGCCCTTTGTATTTCACCCAAAATATAGCCAAGAATAGTAGCGAAGATAAAGCCTGTGCTGAAGCCGACATAAATATCGGGCAGAGCAAATAAGGCCGCCACCAAACTTAGAGCGATGGCAATCAGAATGAACCAGACAAAAGCGCGTCTTAAAGCGCGTCTTAATGAAGCATATATTTGCCGCGAGACCATCTGTTCAGGTTCGACACGTTCTATTTGGATTCCTACAATTCTTGCTGTGACTTTAGGCTCTGTCTTCTCCCCAGTCCATACAAACTCTACCCGTAATTCTTCATTTTTATTTAGTAACTCGAAATCCAGACTAACCACATTTAAGCTGGGCGATTGTTTAGTTCCACGATCAAAGTACCAACTAAAGCTAAGATCATCAGGCTTCTTCTCGATTGTCTGGGGCAAATTCAGTAACTCTACGCCCGGCGCGAATCTGAAAGTTATTGGTTCAACAACCTGTGACTTGAGAATTGGCTTACTGCTTGTATTTTTTAGCCTGACTTGCATAACATTTAAATTCTCAATATTTTTTCTTTTGTAATGTATTTTAATGTTGTTTTCGATTGTCTTTCCAGCCCCAATAATAATTGGTGATGATATAGAATATGGTATATAGGTTAGAGTTGACTTTTCCTTGGTACGTCTATCCCGATATAAATCTACGAAAAATATAATGATTACCACAAGTAATGCAATGATATCAGCCCAATTTGCAAATATTTCTAATGCTGGCATTTCTTCCCCTCCGCCTTGGCCCGAATAGTATCGGCATTAATAATTTTGCAGCCTAACGCATGGCCGAGCTGCGAAAGGGGACCATAATGGGCGAAGCAAAGCTTGTGACGCCCAAGGGCGGCCAAACCTCAGCTCATTTGCGCATTATGGTGGTGCAGGAAAACTCCAACAATTAGAGGCGTGACACTACACAAAACACCCCTTCACAGGCAACAGCTACCTCAATTTTACACCAGGTTCGTTGGCAAAACCAACTACAATTAGACACTGTAACACCAGAAAACCGTGTTAAGCTGCTCACCTGCAATGGGTTTGGTGCAACACATTCGTCTGAAACCAGCGTTGCGAGGCGGGGGATGAGCTCAAAGAACAGTCATCGCCTATTCTTTGGCAACTGTAGATTGATGTTGGTGCGATGATAGCCTATTAGGACTGTATCATCAAGCCTAACCGTCGAGCTAGTTCGACGGACAACATCATCCCCCGTCCGGAGAACGGTAATCTATATGACCAAGTCCATTATGTAAAAAAGGCCGCTTGCTACCATCACGAGAATAACCAGCAGCATAAAAGTCCACATAGCGTATGCCAACATTGCCTGTCGGCTGGTACTAACAACGCCGGAAGAAGTCATTCCAGGCTGTGCAGCATCTGGAAAATTGCTCAAGGCACGATTTCTTAGTCCCATTCTAACTCGTGCCTCGCGAAGTCTGACCAGAATATAGGCGATGATTCCAGCAGCGATGAAGCCATACAATGATCCACAACAAAAGCTATTCTGTGCTTCTGCCATTGGCCGATCCTCCTTGACGAGAATGAATTTTTTGATTATAATTAGAACATATGTTCTGTTGGGAGGCGATGATGCTAGATACACTTTTGAACATAGGCTGTGCCTTTGATTGGATTACGCCAACAACGGCTTTTATTCAAGACTTGTTTAATGGCCCTGTGAGTGATTTTGGAATTCCTGCAAACGTGGGTTGGGATAGGCATAAGATCAAGCGGTTACTAACAAAACACGGAGTACGTGTTTGGGGTCTGATGTATAATCTCAATGGTGAGATGCTTATGTTTACAGTCAGGAAACCCCAAGCCAAATGGGCATACTATCTTCTGCAAAGAGAAGGGGTCCCCATCCTATATGCACCAGCCGAAGTTGTTAATTCATCACCACAGCATAGCCCCAAAAAGACCAACGTCACAGACCCGCTCAAATCGGTTTTTGACTTTCTTGATAGCCTGGATTTAGATTTATAGCTTTCCCTTCCCTGTGTTGAACTGGTCACCGCTTTTCGAGTAAACTGAAACGCTGCGTCTGCTCATCGCCGGTGCTAGCCATACGCCCTGCTTGCCCGCAACTGGCATATTGCAGCGACGAAGGTTGGGCAGAATGCAAATTGGCGGATAAACAGCCTCGCCTCGCTTCAAAATACATCTTTCGAGGGGCTTTGTTTGGCTTTTAAAGAACCGGTTGTCAACTTCAACCGACCAGCCTTATCCCCATTTTACGCTATCTCTCACCCAATTACCTGTCCTTTGGCTGAGGCTTTGCTGAGTTTTCGCTGAGCTTTCCCCGCCCGCCCGCCTCAATACAGAGCCGTGAAACGCGCAGGGGAGCAGGGGCGAAATTCTCCCCCACTCCCCTACTCCCCCGCACCCTTGCCCCCCTGCCCAGATCACGTTTCACGCTTCACTCAGGTTGTTGGCGTATATAGCCAGTTATAAAACCCCCTTCATTCGCGACGAACGCACGATAAAAACATCACATTTGTTCAAAACACCCCTTATGAGGTAAAATGATTGCTTTATATATTTATACCGTCCTAGAGGCAAACAATTTTATGAGCCTGGAAACCCTCCTCCAAAACAAAGTAGCCATCATCACCGGAGCCAGCCGGGGCATCGGCCGGGCCGCGGCCCTGACCTTTGCTCAAGCCGGGGCAGGCGTCGTCTTGGCCGCTCGAAATAGACATGAGCTTAAAGCCCTGGCTGACGAAATCAAAGCCCGGGGCGGCAAAGCCCTGGCCGTCCCCACCGACGTCACCAACCAGGCTGATGTGGATCTCCTCATCACCTTTACCATTCGCGCCTTCCGCCATATTGATATCTTGGTCAACAACGCCGGTGTACTGAATCCCATCGGCAATACCTGGGAAGTTCATCCCGGCGAATGGCAAAATCTTATCAGAATCAACGTCATCGGCCCCTATCTATGTACCCGGGCCGTCTTGCCCCAAATGCTCGAGCGCGGTGACGGCCGGATTATCAACGTCACCTCCGGCGCTGCCGCCAATGATATCCCCGGCTGGGGCGCTTATTGCGCCAGTAAGGCCGCCCTGAACCGGTTCACCACCGTCCTGGCGGCCGAGGTGGCCCACACCGATATCGTCGTCGCCGCGATGAACCCCGGCACCACCGATACCCAAATGCAGGCCGACATCCGGCAGACGACCGCCCATCAATTCCCCCAGGGCGATCGCTTCAGACAACTTCATGAAGAAGGTCGCCTCTACCGGCCCGAAGAGCCGGCCCAGTTGATCTTATGGCTGGCTTCCGAATTTGGGAAAGGCCAAAATGGAGCTATACTTAATCTGGATGATTCGGCGCTTAAAGAGCAGATCGCTCAAGATTTAGGATTGCCCATCATACCGACGCGACGTGAAGGATAGTTCGTAAAACGAGAGGGTGTATCGTGTCACCACGGGTAATTAAAGAAACACCTACAGAAATCATTTACCAGGCTACCTACGAGATAAGTGTTCCCAAGCCCCCGGTTTCGGGCGCAGATTTACCGTCAGAGGATGGTATCCCTTTGGACTCAAACTGGCAACGCGCTCAAATTGATCTGCTGATCGAACTACTCAGTCTGCATTGGGCCGAACGGCAAGATTTTTATGTCGGGGGCAATATGTTCATCTATTACAGTCCACAGCGGCTCAAGAGCGAAGACGTCCGCGGCCCTGACTTTTTTGTCGTCACCGGAGTTGATAGAACCAAAATCCGCCGCTCGTGGGTGGTGTGGGAAGAAGATGGTAAATATCCTGATGTGATTATCGAATTGGTTTCTCCCTCGACCCGGGCTAATGATGAAGGTTCTAAAAAACGTCTCTATGAAAGAACGTTTCGGACGCCAGAGTATTTTCTCTATTATCCAGATGAACAAAAGTTGCTTGGTTGGCATTTGGTCGAAGGGCAGTATGAGTTGATGACAGCCGACGAGGCCGGCCGGCTGTGGAGCCATCAATTGCAATTGTGGTTGGGGACATGGGTTGGCTATAGCCACAATGGGGAATATAATACCTGGCTTCGCTTTTACACCGAGGATGGCCAACTCGTCCCCAGTAGTCGGGAATTGGCCACTATCGAAGCTCAAGCCCGTGCTGAAGCCGAAGCTCAGGCCGCAGCCGAAGCTCAGGCCCGTACCGAAGCCGAAGCGCGTATCGCCGACCTTGAAGCTGAGATCGCTCGTTTGAAAGGAAAGCCGGCGGCGGATTAAAGCCGGAAAAATATTTTTGGGAGAGCGCGAGTATCTTTATATAGGGTAAGATGCCCCTGCTCCCGACGGTATCTTCAACACACCTAGGAGGTCAAATACAAGATAATGGCTTACGCAAAAATTAAAGTTCCCCAGGAAGGGGAAAAAATCACCGTCAAAGACAACAATTTGGTGGTGTCCGACAACCCTATTTTGGCCTACATTGAAGGCGATGGCATCGGCTACGACATCACCACCGCCTCCATACGCATCTGGAACGCGGCCGTCCAGGCCGCTTATGGCGGCCAACGCAAAGTATCCTGGATGGAAATCTACGCCGGTGAAAAGGCGGCCAGCGTCTACGACGGGGACTATATGCCCGAAGAAACCTTCGACGCCATCCGCGAATTCATTGTGGCCATCAAAGGCCCCCTGACCACCCCCGTCGGCGGTGGGTTCCGCAGCCTGAACGTCACTTTGCGCCAGGTCCTGGACCTCTACGCTTGTGTCCGCCCGGTACGCTGGTTCAACGGCATCCCCAGCCCAGTCAAACATCCTGAATGGATTGACATGGTCATCTTCCGCGAAAATACTGAAGATATCTACGCCGGTATTGAGTACGAAGCTGGCACCCCGGAAAACGAAAAAGTAGCCAGATTCCTGCGTGAAGAGATGGGGGCCAAGTTTTTTGAGGGGTCCGGTATTGGCATCAAACCGGTCAGTGCCTTTGGCAGCAAGCGTCTGATTCGCAAAGCGATTCAATATGCCCTTGACAACAATCGTCAAAGCGTCACCCTGGTCCACAAAGGCAATATTCAGAAATATACCGAAGGCGCTTTCCGCAAATGGGGGTATGAATTAGCCGCCGAGGAATTTGGCAACGTCACCATCTCCGAGGCCGACTTGTGGGACAAATATAACGGCCAGCTCCCCGAAGGGGACAACCGGGTCGTTATTAAAGACCGCATTGCCGACATCATGTTCCAACTCGGCCTCCTGCGCCCCCGGGAGTTTGAGGTGCTGGCCTCGACCAACCTCAACGGCGACTACCTGAGCGACGCCCTGGCGGCGCAAGTGGGCGGCATTGGCATCGCCCCCGGCGCCAACATCGGCGACTATGTAGCCCTCTTCGAAGCTACCCACGGCACAGCGCCCAAATACACCAACCTGGACAAAGTCAACCCCAGCTCCTTGCTCCTCTCTGGTGTGATGATGTTCGATTACCTCGGCTGGAAAGAAGTGAGTGATTTGATCGTTAAAGCCTTGGAAAAAACGATCGGCCAAAAAATCGTCACCTACGACTTCGCCCGCCTCATGGAAGGGGCGAAAGAGGTCAAAACCTCCGAGTTCGCCAGCGCCATCATCTCAAATATGTAGAATAGGCTGTCACAGTTCACCTGTCACGCTGAGGGGGAGCGACGCGAAGCCGAAGCGTCTCAATTCGACTTTAGAAAGAGGTTGGCATGGCATTAGAAACAAAACACAAAAAGGCCCTGGTCATTGGTTCATTCGTGGGGGCTTTATTGGGGGTCGGGGCCACCTGGCTGATGATCAAAGCCCCGCCTGACCTGATAGAAGGGGAAGAGCCGGAACCTATTTCAGCCGGCGAAATTGTGAATCTAACCGGCGCGGCAGCCACCTTGATTAATCTGGTTGATAACTTCAGACGCCGGTTGTAAAAACACCTCTAAAGTTAGAAGCCGGGTTTTTAATGAAGATTAAAAATTTAATTCGGTAACGGTGCTCGGCGTGGACCACAGTCCACGTCACGGGTCGGCGGACTGTGGTCCGCCGGAAGCGGCCGGATCGTTACCGGATTAATTTCTTAAAGTCCATCAAAACCCGGTTTCTAACACCTCAGTGGCTATATCTTGTTTTACTCAATACACCCGCTTAATGAAAAACTGCGCCATCTCCTGTAGCACGCTTTTATTTTCTTCGCTCGTCTCAATCGCTGCTAGAGCTGCTTCGGCCCGGTCGATATAACACCGGGCCATCGTCTCAGTATAGGATTTAGCCCCCAGCGCCTCCAATAGGGCGATGGCCTCGCCGATCTCCGCTTCGCTCAAAACCGGCTGGCTGTACAACCTTCTAAACCGCATCGCGTCCGGCTCGAGGTTATTTAAGACGAAAACCACCGGCAGCGACTTTTTGTGCCGGCGTAGATCATCGGCTGTTGGCTTGCCGGTCACGGCCTCATCCCCCCAAATGCCCAACCAATCATCTTGGATTTGAAAGGCCAGCCCCAAAGCCAGCCCCAGGTCCCAGAAAAGCTGGGCTTTGGTTTGGTCGTCGGTGGCAATTAACCCCCCCAGATAACCGGCACAGCCCAGCAAGGCCGCCGTCTTACCCTCGATCATCTCTAAATAATCTTCTTGCCTCACCGCCATATCTTGCTCGAACTTCATATCCAAAAACTGTCCCCGGCACAAGCGCAGGCAGGTCTGATCGAGGCGTTCAACCGCCGCCAGGATGGTCTGCGGTGGCACGCCCTGCTCACTTAATCTGAGGAGGGCATTCCGGGCCAGCACAAACATAGCATCGCCCGCATTAATCGCCTGCGCCTCCCCCCAGATCGTCCAAACAGTCTGCCGTCCCCGCCGCAAGTGGCTCCGGTCCTCGATATCGTCGTGAATCAGCGAGAAATTGTGAATCAACTCTATCGCCGCCGCGGCGGACAACGCTTTCTCCGGCTCACCCCCGGCTGTCTGGCAACACAACAGCGTGAAGACTGGTCGCAACAACTTTCCCTGAGAGGTTTGAGTTGGGGTTAGCTTTTCATCCAACCACCCCAGGTGATAATGAAGCATGCCGTAAAACTCGTCGATATCCCCTTTTGCCGGCGTCATCAAACACCGCAGCTCAGCCTCGATTCGAGGGATGAAGGTCGTTAGAGCTTGATTAAAATTCATATAATAACTCCTATCGCCTTAATAACGTAAGGTCGCTTGCCTCTATATAACCTCCCTGCTCGCAGGGAGGGATTGGATCACATTGAGCCTCCCTGAGCGTTGATACGACACAAGTAGGGTGTATTCTTTAAGGCGGCCATATTTGGAATCCCCGTTGCAAACATGGCGATTTTCAGTTCAGCCTGGGTAATCTCAATGACCTCAATGACCGCTGCCGTGGATTGCACCGCTGCCTTCAGAAAAGGTCCGGCCATCGACCCCAGAGTCGCCCCCAGGCCGATACACTTGGCGATGTCTAACCCGTTGCGCAACCCCCCACTGGCGATAATGGGCAAACTGGGCGCCCCGCGACGGATATTCAAGATAGCCTCAGCCGTCGGCGTGCCCCAGTCAATGAACGTGGCCGCGATGCGCCGCTGCTTCTCTGTTGGCGCGCGATACATCTCCACCTGCGACCACGAAGTCCCCCCCGAGCCGGCTACGTCGATCGCCGCCACCCCACACTCGGCCAGGCGGCGGGCATTTTCCTGGGAAAAGCCCCAGCCCACCTCCTTGGCAATAACAGGGACCGGCAAAGCTCGACAAATCTGCGCTACTTTGGCGTAGAGACTGGAAAAATTCGTATCTCCTTCCGGCTGAACCGCCTCCTGTAAAGCGTTAAAGTGCAGAATCAAAGCATCGGCCTCGATCATATCGACGGCCCGCTGGCACTCGGCCACCCCATAGCCGTAGTTTAATTGCACCGCCCCCAGGTTCGCCAGCAGGAGAACATCGGGCGCGACCGCGCGAACCTGAAACGTCTTAGCCAGCCCTGGCGTTTCGATGGCCGCCCGCTGTGACCCCACCCCCATGGCAATCCCCGTCTCCGCGGCCGCTTCGGCCAGGCGATGATTAATTTGAAACGCCTCATCGGCCCCGCCCGTCATCGAGGCAATCAAAAGCGGGGCTTGCAGCCTTTTGCCGAACAATTGAGTCGTCGTCTCCACCTGGGCCAGGTCTAGTTCTGGCAGGGCGTTATGCCTGAAACGGTAATGCTCCAAGCCGGTGGTCAAGCGCTTAAAGTTAACATCTTCTTCCAGGTTAATACGAATGTGGTCTGCTTTTCGTTCTTGGTGCATAGATGAACCTGTATCTACTTAAATAAACTGGTACCCATCAGAGGTCATCCGGTTGATCGAGCAAAGTTAGGGGAAACAGACGGTTTATTTTCTTGCTTGTTAAGAGGGGCAAAATAGAAGCCAGACGGAGGACTTCTCTGAAGATATGAACTCCCAGGTGGGTAAACACAACCTGGAGATTATTTCAAACCAGTGTACCAATAAGGGTATAAGATGTCAAACTGGCAAAATTGCGCATCTATGAAAATGGGTTAAAATGAGAACCAATGCAGCTCCGGCACCGTTGCATAATCTCCGTGAGCTGCTTTTTTTTGAAAATGAGTACTACAACGAGACTTCGCCGAACATGTCATTCTGAGCGACCAACAGGAGCGAAGAATCTCGGCCTGCGACCGGGAATTTTGAACACCGATGGGAGATTCTTCGTCGCTTCGCGCCTCACGCATGCGTGACAAAGTCTCGTTGTAGTATTAGGACATGGCTCATTCGGCTTGAAAAACAATGCTCACCAACATCGTCAACCCCACAAATTTAATGTCCACCCTAACAGCGCCGCCAAACATCAAACGTCAGGCTCCGCCGCGCCAACGCACCACGCACTACGCACCACGTTTCACGTTTCACGCCTCACGTTTCACGCTTCACGCACCACGCACCACGTTTCACGAAGAGTAACCCATGTACGTAATCCGCAAAGAAGGCCAGCAAACCATCATCGAGGTCACTGACCCGGTCCCGCTACCGCAACTGCCGGGGCACCTGTGGCATTACGGCCGGGTTCGTTTACGCGAACTCTGGCTCTTTCGGGAACTGATTCAAAATTTAGTCGTGCGCGATTTAAAGGTGCGCTATAAAAACTCGGCCCTGGGCGTTTTGTGGTCGCTCCTCAACCCGCTCCTGATGATGCTGGTCTTCACCGCCGTCTTTACCGTCATGCGCGACTCTCCCATCGCCAAATATCCGGCCTTTGTCCTGATCGGTTTGTTGGCCTGGCAGTTTTTTCAAGATTCCGTCGCCGGCGCGACCAATAGTATTGTCGGCAACAGCCATCTCATTAACAAGGTCTATTTTCCCCGCGAAATTCTGGTCATCTCAGGCGTCCTGGCCAACCTGGTCAATTTTTTAATTGCTCTGCTCCTCCTGATTCCTATATTACTTCTCTTTGACATCTCCTTAACCGCCTGGGCTTTGCTGTTGCCGGTTATGATTTTCATTCAAATCGTCTTCACCCTGGGGATTGGCCTGCTTGTTGCCACCGCCAACGTCTTCTACCGCGATGTCGGCATGATCGTATCGGTGGCCTTACTGGCCGGCTTCTTTTTAACCCCCGTTTTCTATCCTTTATCGCAACTCCCTGAAAATTATCTCTTATTTGGTATTGAGTGGAATATCTGGCGCTTGATGTACTATTTAAACCCCATGGCCTCCATTATTGAGAATTATCGGCGCATCCTTTACTATGGCGACCAACCGGCTTTTCCCTTTGTCTTCCGTACCTTTATCACCGCCCTGGGGATTTTAGTTATAGGTCTCATGATTTTCTATCGTTACAACAGCCGCTTTGGCGAAGAGATTTAGACCCA
>JABAHQ010002187.1_pt1 | contig 14628 bp, 19 predicted proteins | sample 7062091 | NCBI WGS metagenome assembly JABAHQ01 (sample SAMN14534359, study PRJNA622989) | marine sediment metagenome | biome: marine biome [ENVO:00000428]; feature: marine pelagic biome [ENVO:01000023]; material: deep marine sediment [ENVO:00002113] | place: India: Gulf of Kutch | collected...
AAAACTAGAAACAATGCTACCTGATTGATTCAGTTTTAAAATTATCGTCGGAGAAAGTTGGTCAGCGTTCCAAATACAGCCAGCACTATCTATACTTGTGCCTGTTGACAATGTGCCTCCCAGGCCGGGACGAGTGACGAAGCTTGAAACGATAGAGCCGGACTGATTAAGTTTATAAATCTGGCCCTCGCCGCTATCAGCGTTCCAAATACAATTAGAAGAATCCAGCCCGATACCTTCCGGCTGGGTATTTGGCGACGAAAAACTAGAAACAATGCTACCTGATTGATTAAGTTTATAAATTTTACTAGTGTCTTCGGTAGCGTGCCAGATAGATGTGGGTTCCGCGACATCAACAGTACGGTACACTAATTCGTCGTCTCCATCGACCGCGTCCAGCACGTTGTTATCAGCTAAACGGTAGGCTTCGTGACCCATCGATAACTACCTCAACGTGGAGTGAAAATGCCCCGTCAAATCGAGGCGAGTGCCGCTCCGGTTGTCGACTTTAAACGTGATGTTGGCTGCTCCTACAGCAGATCCTAGTGGTGCCCCGACGAGACGTCGAGAGTTGGTGGAGGCGACCGTGCCACTGGTTGTCACTACTTCCGCGAAAATCGAATCTGACCCTTGGCCGTTCGCTGTCTCAACCCCTAAACCCCATGTCTCAAACACGGTGCCGGCGGCGACCCGCATCCCGGCAGCGATGTGGCTTCCGTCTCCTAGTCGCGTGTTCGGAATCACTGTTGGAGAAAGGCCTTGCCGGGTACGGATCGCCATTGTCGGGATACGGACATCCTTGATGTTGCCTTGTGGGGGGTAGGTGCCCATTAGGCTACCTCTGTGAGGAGTTCGTCTATTTGGAATTTCAGTATGGTGGTGGTGGTGTCTACGCGGAAGTTGTAGGAAGCGTCGTCCCGTGTTTTGATGTCGAATTTGTTGAGCGAGTTTTGGTCGATGGCGGTGCCGCCGTTGAGGTTCATGGAGACGGTGGTGCTTCCCACGGTTTCCCGTACACTCAGAACGACGCCGGTGTTTTCCGCTATTTCGAGGCGGAATGTGGATGTGTCTGCGGAGGGTTGTAAATCGTTGTTGAAGAGGTCTGTGTTTGCGGTGACGGATGTGTTGAAGATTCTGTTGACCGGAATGGTGGACCATCTAGTGTCGTTGCGTTGTCGGCCCCGGAAACCCATTTGTGTTTAACTCTCATAGTGTAAGAAAAACCGTTTTTATCCATTTACTCTTTTAGATATATTTTTAATTGCCGCGTTATTGCTGGGTGATATAAATACTTTGTTTCAATCCCTCTGAGGTATCATGCCGAGAATCATTGTTTCAGTCCCTTGGTTGTCATGATTTGAATCAAAATGACATATATTGTTGTACCTATTTTCTCTTTGTTTCAGTCCCTGTACGGTTCCGTTGAAACAGTTCCTTTTGAAGTGAAGGATGCTTTCATGGTCCAGTTTCAATCCCTGTACGGTTCCGTTAAAACGGGCCTCAATGAGCGTGATGCCGTTGCTGTCCATTCGTTTCAGTCCCTGTACGGGTCCGTTGAAACATTACTATACTGGTAGGGAACAATGCATCTGAGACAGTTTCAGTCCCTTTACGTTCAGGGTTGAACTTTTATGATTTTCTTAACCTTATTTGCATCATATGACGTTTCAGTCCCTTTACGTTCAGGGTTGAACCTGAGTGGGGGAGGAATTCACTACGTACCCTTTTAGTTTCAGTCCCTTTACGTTCAGGGTTGAACTTTTATGATTTTCTTAACCTTATTTGCATCATATGATGTTTCAGTCCCTTTACGTTCAGGGTTGAACGAAGCGGGTTTGTCGTCTGTTAAGTACCTAGGGTTCCCTGCTTTTCGTCGTGTATCTGTGGATTAGCAGGTGCTTTAATCGTATCCACGATAGTGTAGAGGAAGGTTTCTTTACTTGACCCAGACAAACCTGTTGACTAACACGTTCTGGTGGGTCGAGGGATTGCTTCTCCTGCGTATTGGCTTTTCCCTAAATTGGCGTACCAAGTTTCGCCCCTTCTCGAAAGAAAGGATTCTCCTCCTTAAGTACTCCTCGGCACGAACGATCGGTTATTCTGCCTCAGCCCCTGGCTTTTACCCAGGTGTTCTCACCCAATTAATGCTTCCCCTGCATTTACGCCGGGGTCACGTGGGTGGGAAGCTGTTAGGCGGTGAAACAGCCGCCTCGTAGGGAACTTTGAATCCGCAGACATGCCGCGACCCTACTAATCACTATTCATAGACTCTCCAATAACTTATATATTGCTGTAGAACGGGAAAGCGGAGAGATGTAATTAATGTAATTTAAATTTATTAAAAATATAGGTTCCAAAAGCCGTTATGAATGATGCGATACCAATCACTTTGTACTTAAATTTTTCTAATGACTGAATTTTTTCTTCATTTTTATTAATATCTCGATGTACCTCCGAAAACTTGTCATTCAGCTGCGATTCCAACCGATCAAACCGCTGATCAAACCGATCCATCCGGTCAGAAAACGCAGCCTGAAAATTTTTCAACCGCTCCTCAATCACCCGTACATCACTCTGGTCCACACCCATCCCTCCTACGGCCTTCGCTCCAACAATCCTTTACTTCAATCGTCTAAACCCGGTTGAGTCAGGACCCCCTATTTTGTCTTTTTTTTTTGACTTTTCAGAATCCGATGTATCCGGATTATTCGCTAACTGACCCCTGTTCCGTTGACCACTTCTCCGTACGGAATCGGAACGACGCTTCTTGTTTAATCGATTACCAATATTACCCATCTGCGACATTTGGGCTGCTCGGAGCCGAGCCCCCATCGAAGCGGCGAATTGACTCGTTGCGCCAAGATCCGTAGTGGGGGAACCTGCGGAGGCAAAGTTGGTGACATTAACGAGGAATCCGCCCCAAGACCCGATGGCGACATCCTCTGCGAGGAGTTGTATGTCGCCGGGGAGCATGGAGCCGAGCCAGAGAGATACGACGCCGGTTCCGACGCGGCCTACGCCTTTGATAAGGAGGCCGCCAAGGCCGGTCTGACCCGTGGTGACGCGAACGCCTTCTCCCACCATTTCGCCAATAATTAGTCCGGTACCGGTGCCGAAGGCACGTCGTTGAAAGTCAAGATTGGTAAGGGCCGTGGTTGTTGCATCGATGAAATCTCCTGACCGAATAGGGATTCCTCGTTCCGCAACCTCTTGACCCAGTTCCGCCTCACCAGAATCATTTACATCTATTTCACCGTCACCGGGATGAACCTCTTCCGGTTTTTCAATGATAGTTAAACTCATTGATAACCATAAATAAATACCAAATAAATAAACATTTCTTATCCTAATGCTTCTATCCAACCGGATAACGCTGCACAAAAATTAATAAAAAAACAAAAAAAATGATTAACAATAAAATTACTTCAAGATGCAGAACGTATTCCCAAAAAATATTTAAAAGAAAACAACCTAATCACTACAAATGGGCTTCAGCGTCTCCGCCGCAACACTCATCATTTTCCTCGGAATCATCATAGCTACAAGTGCAATCTACGGTGCCTGGAGTTACGGCTACGACCAAATCACGGACGCCAACAACAAAAACATCAAAACAACCCTTAACCAAAAACAAACATCTATAAAAATCCAGAACTGGACCTACGACGGCAACACCCTATCAATAAATATTACTAACACCGGAAACACTGGACTAAACGTAAATAGAACAACACTCATCACCGACGGCAAACTCATCCTCACCACAACCAAAACAGTAAAAAATCACGAATCAAGCAACAACTGGCTCCCAGACGAAACCCTCATACTCAACACAACAACCCCCACCCTCCCCACCCGCATCAAAATTGTCACACACAACGGCATCGGCGACACCACACAACTCACCCCCTAATGCCGCCTTTTCCGCCGAATAAAAACAGCTGCACCGAATAGTCCGGTTAATCCGGTTATTCCTAAGAATCCGGGGGATTGAGACAGAATTACTTTGATCGCTATTTTTGCGACCGCGATCAACACGTCCTCTCTCCAATCCATAGGTGTTACCTCACCTGGTTGTCCACCCTTTACCGGTGCCTTCGCAACAATCTCAGCTTCGTAAGTGGATGGAGGTGCGTTTTCCGGTATTTGGAAATTGATCGGTGCTTCAATCGGTGGCTCCATGTCCTTTGTTATAAAGAAGTCATAGGTATACTGCTTAGATACACCAAGACCGGTAACATCAAGGTCAACTTTTACGGGACCTGTCCAGGTCTTAGGGAACCAGTTTAACCTAACGGTGTAATTAACAACATCTCCCCCCGCCGCCTCCACCTCTTCCGGCTCAACCGTTATCGACAAATCCTGCAACTCCGGAATCGGCGTAGCCGTAACAGTCGGCGTAGCTGTCGGAGTAGGTATCGGTGTAGCGGTAACTATATGTCTTGATGACATATCGACGCGGCCACCGGGAGAGCCAAGGATAGCGGGTACCTGTATCTCCCTCGTCGTCTGGGTACCGGTTGCTGGTGTGAGACGGATCGTTGCGGAGTTACTGTTCGGTAGCGGGTTGCTTCCGCCTCTAACCTCATTTGCGTTGATAGTGATGGTGTAGACATCTCTGCGGTCGTTGAGGATATACGCGGAGCTGACTCCAACATCCTTCACTTTGGATATGGCGAAGTTGCTGCCGCTGGCTGATGAGCCATAGGTAAGGTCCTGCAGCGTATCGGAGTCGATGTATTGAATGGTTGCCTTGGAGAGATCGATGTCATCGCTTCCGGGTCTCAGTTTAACGTTGATGGCGATGGTTTTGATGCCGCTCGCTGTGGAGTCAATGATTCCGATGATAGAGGTGACATCGACACCCGTTGTAATTATGGGCGTAGCCGTCGGAGTAGCTTTCGGGGTAATTGTTGGGGTAGGAGTTGAATTTATGGAATCTAGATAAATCTTTTTTACAATTTGTTCTCCTTCAAACCACGCATCTAAGAAGTAGTATCCTTCACCGATGTAAAACTCGTTATAATCAGCATATATAGCGAACACTGTATCGGACTCAACCCGTACATTTTTTTTAAACAATATCTCTCCATTCTTAATAATCCTGATGTATCCATCTCCAGAATACGAATCGCCTGATCCTCTGCCTGATCCAATTGTTACCGTGGACTTTATTCCGGAATCGTGTTTCGTTACCCACATCTCGAGAGACGAACTCGGCGTAGCTGTTGGTGTTTCGTACTTTGGAATATTATTCCAGTTGATGCCGCCAAAGGTTTGTGCCTCATGCTTCAGAACTGCAAGAACTTCGTCTTCAGAGAGTGTCCCTTGGAACGCTGGCATAGGGGCTCCTTGGACACCGTTGGTTACTGCATCGATGAGTTCTTCTTGCGACTCAGCGTTCCAGAAGTCGGCGTTAGTGAAGTCAGGTTGTCCAGGCAGAAGGCCTGTTCCGTCGGTGCCTGTTCCGTCGGTTCCGTGGCAGGAGGCACAGTTTTCTTTATAAATTTTTTCACCAAGACTACCACTTGGTATATCACTCCACGAGACACCACCAAATGTTTGCGCCTCGTATCTCAGGGCTGCAATAACCTCAGAATCAGAATATGTACCGCTCTGAGCGGGCATTGCTCCTTTACCGTTATACACGGCATCGAAAAGTTCTTGCTGTGTCGTAGTTATCCAAAAGGTGTAGCTATTAAAATCTGGTTGTCCCGGCAACGCGCCTGAACCATTGGCTCCATGACACGCTTCACAGGTATTGCTATAAATTTGTTCACCGGTTTCCGCACTTGCGACCGGGATGATGAGGAGGAAGAGGATGAAAAGGAGGGGTATTAAAAGACGTATACTCATTAGATAGGTATAACTTCNNATCATCATAGCTACAAGTGCAATCTACGGTGCCTTAAACGTTATCCATCTGTGCTGTTTGAGAAAACGGATACAAAACGGTTTAACAACGCTTGGTAAAGTTGTTTTATCTATATGGGTAACAGCGACAACGAAGACAAGGAAGACAAAGATATTAAGAACATTATTTTCCCGGGGCAAGAGGAGACGCGGGATGAGGTGCGGCGAAAAGCCATCGGCCGCATCATCAAACGGCCCCGGAAAGCCCCAGAGAGACGTCCTGCTCCTCCAGAAGATGTGCGGGCGATTCGGGAGGGGGTTGAAGAGATCGTGGACAATACGGAGCTTTTACAAATAATTGCAAGCCGATTGCTGGATATTCAGGATACCGTAATCGCCACGACGGAAATTCTGGATCCGCATTTCGATGAGGACTACATTTACGTGAATCAAACTGTGTGGCCTCGGAAGTCGTTCGACATCAATATTTTAGAAAGAATAGGGCACTCAGAACCCCACGGCTGGATCAAGAAAGATACGCCGGAAGGCACACTAAACGTGCAGATCAACGGGCAGGAAGATGTCGAGCTGTTCGGGGCCGACGAACTCGAACCCGAATCCCTCCTCCTCAAAGATGTCGAATTCAGTGTTCCCAGTGACTCTGGCACCCAAAGTTTTAGAGCAATGTTTTGGTGAAACTAGAGATAGCCAAGGTTTCCTAACCGCTCCACCACTGTTTGCTCCATCCCCTCCCCCTCCTCCTCTTCTTTTTTCTCAGTAGGTGTCGGTACGTGTGAGGCAGGGTCGAGATCCAGAACATCGCAAAACCACGGAAATAAATCGTCGGTAAATTGGGGCGGGTCATCAATGCTGGACATAATGACGGACTGCTTCCCATGACGCGGCAACACAAACGGAGACCCATCGATATCCTGAATGGGCAGGGACCCCGGCTGCGGAGCCCCATGATCCCCCAGCACCACCCACTCCATATCGTTCTTCTCCGCCTCCGTCACTAACTGCGGCACGGTTTTATCCAGATACGCCGCTTCCTGCTGCACAAATTTTTGCGCCAATGGATGAGGCCCATTAACCCGATCCGTCAATCCTACATCTCCCTCAAAATCCCCGCCCATACCGTGCCACAGCTTATCGGGATACTGACAGCTCGTAGCATAAAAATCAGGAGAGCAATTCAGATACTGCACACTCCGCTCCACAAACTCCCGGACATGTCCCGCACACCGCTCCATCGTATCCGGAAACCACGTGTCCGTCGCCGGAGGAGAGCATCCGTAATTGTAGGGAGGCAGGATAAACGGAATATGGTACGCAACGGCGTCTCGACCATCCGCAGCAACCCGGTCCCAAATAAATGGAGTCTCAAAATCGTTCCGCGTCCAGAGACGCACCGTATCAGACACCACCTCTCCATCGTCGCGGGAAAACGCCGCTGCGGGATCAATCCGTTTCGTAATCGTGGATGTATCTCGATACCGAATCCAGAATCGCAACGCCTCTTCAAGAGGGACACCCGAAAAAATTTGGGCATTTTGCGGCGCCGTGTGCGGGATCCCGGACACCGTCAAGACATCGCCGTATCTATTATACAGCTGCTCAATATTTTTAAGCCCCAAGGCCCGCATCCCTTCGGGCCCCAACGCATCCAGAATAATTACGGCAAGTTTCACTGCACCACCTCCGCTAAACGACGCATTCGTTTCTCCCCCCACCGATCCCAGCTGAACCGGTGCTTCACTCGTTCCCTCGCCCTGTCGCCAACAGCATCTCTTTCTGCGGTACTCATCTCGTACACCTCCCGCATCAATGTCCTCAAGTGATCCACATCCGGATCCGCCCACTCCCCCACATACTCTTGGTCATAAAAATAAAAATATTTACTCTGCTGCTGAACCGGCACCACATCAAAATCGAGCGGAAACCCCACCGAGGAGTCGAAGTAGTCCTGCACAGCGGACCACTCCACAGCAATACACGGCAACCCGATTGACATCGCTTGCACCAACGAAATCCCGATGGCCTCCGCTCGCGCCGGATGCACGAAACAGTCAAACGCCCCCAACATATCCCAATACTGCTGCACAGATAACGGTTGTAACCCGAACCCGATTTCCGGCGGGTCCGGAATCCTTAGATCCCGAATAATTTTTTTTATATTTGACTGTACAATATCGGGAGTAAGCGGTAACTGATTGTTCGTCGTCGTTTTAATAAACAACAACACATCGTCCCTCGACGGCACAAACTCTTCTACATAGGCCTGCAGCAACACATTAAGCCCCTTCAAATTGCACCAGCGCGCCACCGCACCGAACACAAATTTATCCGTGTTGAGACGGGGAACGACAGCGTTAAACGTCGGAGAACAAAACTCCACGCCATACGGCATCACTTCCACGTTCGACACATCGTCCCCACTTCGCGCCACGGCATCCCTACTCCACTCACACGGCACCCACACCTCATCCGCCCCCTCCGCGTCCCACTGCTCCGGCACCATCGTCGTATTAACGGTTGTCTCCGTAATGCTGTACACCTCCCGTGGCTGCCGCTGAGCAAAATTAATCGACCCAATCGCTAAATTAACATCCTCCTCACCCGGGAACCGTTCAATCATTAACGACTCCGACAACTTAGACCCCTTCTCGTCATTCATCCCGAACGGTAATTCCTTCAAATTATGTGGACGAGTCCGAAACTCCCGCTTTGAACTCAACAAATAATTCGGATTAACAATATTGTTCCTAAATAGCTGTTCTTTAAACCGAGTGTCCAAAAAAGATCTAGATGAGGAACCTACGCGGAATCCCTTCGTATTCCAGCCCCATTGATGCGTCGAAAAATTAAAACACACATCTTTTTTTAACAAATATTTTACAAAACCCAGTGCCGTGGACCCATGCCCAGAACCCCCCGTATCCCCCGTAACAAATAACTTCACAACACCAAGAAAAACAGAACAAAACATTTTAACATTAAGTATCCATTAGAGAAAACAGATACAACTAATGTCGATCAATTAGGTACTAGACACATCCCCGTCAACCGTCAATAATGATTATTAAAAAAGTTCGGCCCATCTAAGAGATCCTATGATATCGGAGGATTGAGTAGATTCTGCGGTTAACGTAATCTGTTCACCCGGATCCCACGTAACAGCGGCAGGGTCTAATGGCCCTGGTAAATGGTGAAGCGCGGATGCCGTTTTTTGCAGCTGCGATGGGTGCAGCGAGTCGCCTCCAGATACTGCTGTTTTTGTTGTGTCAATTTGCATCACTGAATTGTTTGAATCAACATCAGAAAAGGACGAGGACCCTAAAGTTCCATTACGAATAATATCAAACTGTACTGGTTTATTTCCTTCAGTACTCATCGTCATCATACGTAAAAATGCTCTGATTCGATTAGTTTTTGATTGAAATTGCGACTTACTTTTTAAAGTTAATATATTTGTTTTGGTATCAGCGTCAATTGTTACAGAATTTGATTCAGAAAAAGGTCGTGCTGCAGGGTCGGTGTTTGGCAATGCAATAGTACCGCCGCCAAAACACCCGTGCCGTAACGTAATCGTTTTTGTTCCACTAGTTTTCCCGACTTTCGATGCAACAGGAAGGTTAGGTACACTGATTTCTGAGGTGGTTATTTGATTGGTTTTATCAAAAACGTGGAACGGTACCCATCCATTAGAAAGACCTCCCCACACCTCGAACACGGCGGGAGCAATCCCCAACCAGCCATAGTTTATGCGATATAAATTATTTTTAGAAAAATCTATATTAATAACGGATGAATCTGTTCCAGATAAATCGTCTTGATTAGGTTTACTAAATTCATCAACCCCTGATTGTCTTCGTGCCGCACCAAACGTTGTTCCTTCAAAACCAAAAAAATATCCATCATTATCGTCAAAAAACCAATCCTTTGGTGACTATGAGGCTCAGATTCGGTAAATACTACAGTCATGTAGGTATATAAATCGTGACTTGATCTATAACGAAGGGTGTCCACGGTTTCAAGACGAGCAGTGCCTATCCCAGAACCGGTACTTACAACAGCTTGAGATGCTGACGAATCGTGCGTAACCGAACCAGTCCCTGTAGTAGTCGTATTCGTCGCTCGAGATGCGATATTATACTCAAACGACACAGAAATCTGGGCAGCCCGCTGACCCACAACACGCCCCCCAAACAGTCCAACCCAATTCTCTCTCCCCGCCTCATCTCGATTAATAGAATCTCCAATAGCCCCCTTAATTTGCGACAAAAACCGTACAATCTCGACATCATTCATCTATTTCACCGCAGCAACCGTGTAATCGCCACAGTCCCCAGTATTAGGGACCCCCCGGTCAACACCATGTCTCCCACCGTGAAACACGCTCCGGCCACATCTATTTTATCAGCAGGACACCCAACCCCATCTCCATCCACAGCCACCTCTACGGGGCTACATTTCCGTTCCTCCCCCAACACGCCACACACCTCGTAACTGCCCGGAGCCGCAATGAAAAACGTGGAGGCATTCGTCGTCCCACCTGCCGGAACCTCGATCCGTTTCGTCTTCATCTCCCCATCAAACGACAGATCAACTGCCGCCGTCGCGGACGCATCCCCCGTATTCGTCACCGGCACCGCCACATTCACCCGGACATCCCCATCAATCGGCGTAACTGAAGTTACTTCCGGCTCAGCAATACTGAGATTCGCCGACGCCGGAGGCCGAACCCCCACCGCATCACCCAACACTTCATCCTCAATAAAGTCCCCATCCAACTCGTAAAACAACACAGCCTCAAGCCCCACATCGTTATTCGGCATCGTGAACCCTCCTTGCACCGACGCCTCCTGGAACGACGCAACCGTCACCGTCTCATCAATCACGGTTCCCCCCGTATCGGTCCTCGTCAACGTAATCCGGAACCGCCGCGACACATCCGCCACACTCATCATGGACACCGACGCATCCACCACATCCCCAGGTGTAGCTAAAAACGGAACATCAATCGCCGTAATAATGCCCTGATCCCCGGGAGGCGCCACAGAAACCGGTACACAGTTCCGGGTCCCAATAATTTCCGCACATAACTCGTAACTCCCCGGTCCCGCCAAAAAAAACGTAGAGGCATCCACAAACGAATTGGCTGGCACCGTCACCAACATACTCTTCACTTGACCGTCCAACGAAAAGTCAACCGCAATCGTGCCCTCTGCATCCCCTGTATTCACCACCGACACCGCCACGTTTAACCGCACCTCCCCATCAACCGGCGTCCTCGATGTCACGCGAGGATCTTCAATCGTAATGTTGCTCCCCGGTACCTCCTCCAACCCAACCGCATCCCCTAGTTCATCATCTAACACCCATCTCTGCGTTGCCGTGTCCCAATGCCATACACGAGCCGTCAACGTAACATCACGAGGCGGCATCGTAAACGACCCACCATTCGTAAACTCAGTATCAGGATCCACCAAAAAATCCTGCGTATTAATCACTTCCTCCCCCGTATCGTCACGGACCAGTATGGTTCTAAACGACATCGGTTCGATAGCGATACTGAGCACAGAGACAGATGCATTAATCGTCTCCCCTTCCCGAGCAGTAAACGGCACATCGATACCTGTAATAAAACTCTCCTGCTGCCCCAACACCCCATCCATTATGACAACACACCGTCCTCAGTCACCACAATAATACCAAAAGTCAATCCAGCAAAAACAGCGGTGTTGACCGGATCTTCAAAAAAATCTCGAAGTCCAGCCAACAAATTACTGAGGAATGCTTCGGAACCACTCTCCACAGCCCGTACAAACACAGTCTGGGTATCCGTCACCTTCGACCCCACCAACGGATCCCGTTCCACCGCCTCTATCGTTACAGACGTATCTGTATCAATTCGCTTTTGAAATCGGAACCGACTACAGTCCCCCGCCCCCACATTTTCCGTATCCGTCACTATCTGTCCATCAATCGACACACCCACATCCTCGCACTCCGTAAAGGGCGGAGCATCGCAACATACTTCTACCGAAAACCGAGCAGTATCGCCGCGAACAACTGAGGCAGGAGCATCAATATCCCGAATCACCGCCACATCCGTCAATGCAGCCGGAGTTTCTCGAATAACCCTGCCCATACCTAACCCATAAATTATTAATCATAATAAAAACATTCACTATCCAATTACTCATATCCAACTGGATAAAAATGTCTCAAAAAATAACAATGACTTTTTTTNNATTTTTTCTCAACAAGGTTATGGAGGTGGGCGAAAAAAGTTTTATTGAACATGATGGATTTAACAGGTCCAGACGAAGTACGGGAGATATTGAAGGAGAAACTCCTCGACAACTGGCTCATCATGGTCGGGGATACCGAGGCGATTAACGAGATTGAGAGACAGTATTACCCGCCAGGAACCGAAAAAAACTTGGGCTTCGAACTGATTTTGGGACCGGGATACGGCATCTTTCTCGCCCGAAAAACCGAACTCGTTGACGGCGGAGCAAACGTAAATGAAAACGATCTCGTCGCATACGTGCACGGCATCATAAACAACGGAGCTGTCATGGAGATGCAATCCATTCCGAAGGGGTTGTCACGGGAGGAACGAATAGAACTCATTGAGGCCCAGATTCTTGAGCCGTTCGACCAACTAACCGACAGCGCGCCGGAGCCGTAGTTTCCTCCCCCGTTTTTCTTACTCCCCCCCCTTTTATTGTCCACACACACCACATACTGCACCACATATAATTCCTTACAAATATTTTTTTGAAAACCACCCAAGTCCTCACCCAGAAAACCGACTAGCACCAGGCAAACCAAGATCCCTCGCCGTATCCGCATAAATCCGCTTCTTCGTGTACAAATCCGGCTTATAATAAAGCACACTCTCAACACCACACCGATCACGAAGAACCTCCCGAACACGAAAAACATCCTCAACATCAAGATAATTAGGAGTATACACCACAATAACGTAATTATCCCCCCCACGCGCCGCATGCCCCCACTTCGTAGACACCTTCGCCCCAAACACCTCCTTCTCATCCACCAACAACTTCACGCACCCCCACACCTCATCANNCATCAACAACCTCCTCGGACAAAAAAATATTCCACTTACCGCCAATCTCCCCCGTCTCAAGCGCCTCCCGATCAAGGGCACGAACAACCTCATTATCCGTCTCGGGAAGATTGTTCGGAGTAGGGGACATAATAATACCGTGTTTCTCAATGTACCGCTGACGACTAACTGTTGTAACCCCGTGAATAATCCAGTAGATCCCCTCCCTATCCGCTTCCGAAGGAACTTCTTGAAACGGATACGAATTCCCTTCTCCACTCATAAACCACAATCACGCATTCACAAAATAAAGATACCGATAATCACGGCATCCTGCCTCTCCCCTGCTCCATATCCAAAACCAAAAAGGCACGATGACTCACAACCCCATCCGGCATATTTTTGAAAAGATGCGTATCAAACACCTTTTTACTTCCCTTAAAATGCACAACAACCGTGGAATCCATCGTCTTCGACACACTCAATGCCCCAACACACCCCGTTAATGCAGAATACACCTCATCCAGAAACACTGGCAGCACCCGAAACACCACCACGGCATCCATCACAGGACCCTCCGTCACCTCCTCCACACAAACATCCACCGTAAACTCCTCAATAACGCCCTCACGCACCAACGCATCGATACGACTCTTAATCGTAGACGAAGTAACACCGGTCCTCTCCGCCAACTCCCCATACGACACCCTCCCATCCATCAACAACCCCTCCAAAATAATTTCATCTATCTCATCAAGCATTACACCAAATCATGATGTCTATAAAATATAAACCTTATTCTTTTAAAAACCAAATCACTTCGACTTCGGAACCATCCGGGTTTCATACCGCACCACCACCTCATACACATCCTGCGCCTCATTAAACTCCTTCACCACTCCACGCGCCTCCTCCAACAACACCCTCGCCCGCTCCCGATACAACTCCCCCACCGTTTCAAGTGCAACCAACGCCTCTAAACCCGCATCAATCGCTCGAGACGTATCCACCCCTTCCGTTTCCCGAGTCCGTAACACCTCCTTCGCCGCCGCAATCCTATCCAACCGATCCTGCGGCAACTTCAAACTCGTCCGCTTCATACCACTCAATTTCTCGTCCATACACATCACTTTTAATAATACAGGTATGCCCCAACCCCCGCCTCCCTCCGTATCTTCCCCACACAACCCCCCCACCACATATAAATACCCCCTTTCTCATCCCTCCCCAAACACCCCGCACTTACCAAAAACAAAGCAAGGAACGATGCACCGTATGCCCCCAAAACCCCTCCAACGGGCATACATCCCCGTCCCCAGGCATCCCGACACCATCCACACCCGTACCTCCACACACAAACACAAAAAAACACAAAACAAAAAAAAGGGGTAAGTGTTTTTAGTTTTTTAGGGGTGGAGGGGTTTCCGCCCCTCCATCGTTACCGAGAACCGTTCCGGGTTCCGTGTTCAGTGCTTGCGTCGAGCGACCGTGTAGGCGACTGCGAGCAGACCAGCGACCGCGAACAGGGCGGTGAAGCCCGGCGATGTCTGGGTCGGCGTCGGCTCCTCAGGCGGCTCCGTCGGTGCCACGGTCGGAGCAGCGGTGCGCGTCGGAGCAGCGGTGCGCGTCGGTGTTGCAGTCGGTGTAGCACCGGTCTCCGCGATGTCGCTCCATGCGACTCCACCGAACTC
>JABAHQ010042062.1_pt1 | contig 14621 bp, 22 predicted proteins | sample 7062091 | NCBI WGS metagenome assembly JABAHQ01 (sample SAMN14534359, study PRJNA622989) | marine sediment metagenome | biome: marine biome [ENVO:00000428]; feature: marine pelagic biome [ENVO:01000023]; material: deep marine sediment [ENVO:00002113] | place: India: Gulf of Kutch | collected...
GTGGCGTAGGTGGGGATGCCGTCCCCGGGTGCGGGGAGGATCTTATGGCGAAGGATGCCGCTCAAGGCTTGGGTACTCCGACTGCGAGAGTGACTGTGCCGCTCGTGTAGGTTGAAACTTCGATATAGATGCGTTCGAGCATCCCCGCGACGGTCGTCCCGTCGAGGAGGCCCTGGTCGTCTACGGTGAACGTGGAGTCGGGGATCTTACCCCAATTCCCGTTGGCGTAGCCGTGAAGGGTGATTTCGAGGTCAACGGTGCCTGATTCCTTGTATACCTGGTAGGCCACCGCGGATCGACCGTCTAGGGAGACGCCGTCCGTTGCGGCCGAGGGGGCCGAGTTGGCGGCGGCCACGCCCGTGGCCTGGTCCTCCCATTCGATGTCGTTGAATGCGGACTCGTTGACCGCTGTGATTGCTTCTTTGTTAGCGCCCATCGGCATCTCCGGTATCTGCGTCTACTCCGGCGTCCGCGGCGCAGGTCACGTCCGCATCGGGAGTTTCTAGTTGCACGGAATCCACGTCGTAATTCAACCCGTTACAGGCTGCTACGAGCGCGAAGACTATGAGACCTGCGGCGAGGGGATGAATTTCCATTGCTGCCAACCTTCGGTGTGAGTCCCGGTGTAGCGCCAGATGCCGGGGTGTCTTCCGGTGGTAATCTGGTACATATCGAACGGGCTGGTAGTTTCGTCGAGGATGTAGACGTACTGCCCGGTGGTCGTGCCCGAGGCGATGGCCGTCGTCGAGATCGAAGTGATCCACGAGGCGAACAGGTCCTCTCGGAATGCCTGGACCTCGTCGGTGGTAATCGCGTAGACGTATCGCTCGTCGGCGGCGAGCCCGCGGAGGTCGTTGGACAGTGTGAAGGGCGAGCCCTGATCCCCGGGAGTACTGAATTTGTTGACCTTCTGAACGCTCGTCGTAGAGACCGGGATGAATACGAAGTTCTCGGTCTGAGCAATCGGCTTGCCGCCCGTCGTATCCACGCTGGCCGAGGGCGTCGTGTAGGCTACGGCGCCTCCGCTGGTCGATGAGACGATGAACGTCTCGCTGGTGCCGTTGGCCGCTCCGGTGGCGTAGACCTTTGACGCGCCCTTGATGACCCCGTACAGGTTGGCGCCGTGAGCGTAGGACCAGTCCAGGGTGCCTGTGCTAAGGTCCCAAGCCTGGAGCTCATTCCCGGCGCCCCCGGTGTTCCCTGCCAGATAGAGCCGGTTGGCGTCCATGTCCATGTCATTCAGGAAGACAGTCGCGCCGGTGTCGAATTGGCCGGTGAACTGCTGGTTCCCGTCGTAATCGAAGACTTCGAAGTCTCCCCCGGCGGCGTCGCCGCACACGGCGATGTACTCACCGTTACATACGATCCGCTCCACGTTCGGGGCAAACTGGCTGATCGAGAACGTCCTCTCCGCGGTTGTCCCGCTGGGATCGAAGACGTGGACCACAGGGTACACAGTCGGGCTGAGCGAGCCCGTCTCTACGGCGATGATGAACTCGCCGTCAGTGCATACGTCTTCCCAGCCGTTCGCGTTCGTCGTCTGGAGCTGGGAGCCTCTGTTGCTGCCCCCGAAGGAGCCTCCGAACCCGCTGACGAAGGTGTCGTCTGCGGCGAGGTTGTCCAGGTTTCGAGATTCAGCGGGGTAGTCGAACCCGCCCGCCGATCGGTTGAGCCAGTCGACGTACCGTCCTAGCGCCCGGGTAAGGTAGTTGAACTCCTCGTGGGGCAGTGGGTCTTCGAACAGGTACCCCGCGCTCCTCTTAGCGGCGGGGTCGGCTACGTCGCCGCCCGCTGCGCTTTCGGCCCAGAGGTAGTCTTCTGTGGGTTTGTCTGCCATCTATTACTCCAGGAGGCGGCCGAGCTTGCGCCCGAAGCCAGGGTCCACGTCGAATCGAAAGGTGTCAGCGTCGGGGCCAGCGGATTCCACGTACGACGCGGCCACGCCGGCGGGCCGGGCTAACTCCATGATCCGGGCCGCCCTGCGCTGCTCGCCGGCGGTAAGCACGCCTTCTTTGGGTACGAAGTAGAACCGGTAACCTGCGGGGTAGGCGGTCGTGTATTCTAGGACCACCGCGTCGGTGAGTAAGAAGAGTACGTGGCCGATGTCTCCGATGGTCGCGCCGCTGCGTTGGGCGGCGACTCGGGCCCGAATGATGTCCCTGAACTCGTCGTCGTTTGCGCCCAACCGCTGCGCGCCTACGAAGGTACCAAGACGGTCGAGTTGGTACCCGCTCGCCAGGTCGATGAACTGCGAGGTTACGTAGTCATAGGCCAGGTCTTCAAACTCCTGGATGCCTTCGCACAACGCACGGATCAGGTCGAGCAGGTTGTCTGACTCGTCGAATTGCGAGTAGATGTCTTCGAGCGCCCGGTCTGAGTGCTCGGGCTCGAAGATCAGCGGTCGGGGGTCTTTGTGGTTCATGTGACAGTCACCGAGATCGTTCCTTCGGTCGCCAGCTCAGTAGCGTTGATTGTGACTTTCTGGGCGCCGGCGCCTACGGTGACGTCGGCGGTGTCCACGCCGTCCACCGCGGCCACGAGGGCCGAGATGGCGATGGCGGTTACGTCGTCTCCGACTCCAAGGGCGAGGAAGTAGTCAGTGATCGTGTCTTCAATGCCGCTTTGAACCTCGCCGGTCGTGAACCCGCTGAGGGCGGTCGCGGTGACGGTGACGTCCACAGTCGTCTCCGTGGCGTAATCCCACGCGTATGTAGCCGAGTGGCCATCATCAAACGTGTGCGACTGCGTGACGGCGCCGACCTGCTCGATGCCCGCAGGCACCGTGTCAACCAGCGCGTCGACGAGGTCGTCGATTTGGTCAGAGGTCGGAGAGTTCGGGTAGACTACGGTGGCGACCGAGTGCGGAGGCATCGAGATACCTTCGACCGTGGCCGTCGCGTTCGTCGGGTTGTCGACGGTAACGACGGCGGTCGTCCAGTCCAATTCGAAGACCGCGGCGCGGATGCCGCCCACTGTTCCCGAGGTCCCCTGCTGCAGTGAGAGGATGCGGCGTTTGCGGAGTTCAGCGTCCGACTCGCGGTCGTCGCCCTCGGTGGCCTTCGCGGGGTTGTTCGCGGAGGTCCACCCGTCGACGGGCGTGACAATCTTGGTAATCGTGTTGGCGGGCGCCGCCACCGCGCCGGGGGTCTGGGCCTCAGCCACCACCTGCTGCGTGGTCGTCGAAGCGAACACGAGGGGCTCAGTGGTCTCCCACCGCTGCTTCTCGTCGTCCTCGATGACCGAGCCTTCGGGGATGGTCGTCCCTGCGTCGGCGGTGAGATCCATCGTGACCGTGGACTTCGTGGCCTCGCGGCGCACAACGCCGATCATCGCGCAGATGTTTTCGAGTTGCAGGCCCGTCGCGTTTGCGGGGTGATAGCCTGCGTCGATCTGGATGACGTCCTCGGAAAGCACGTCGAGTCGGGCGGCGAGCGCCGCTGTAATCACGCCGAGGACGGTGTCCTTGTCCCAATCGGGGAGCTCCTGGCCGCGGGCGGTGAGGAGGCGTTCGAACTCGTCGCGGATTAGCGTGAGGTAATCCGCCTCGCGCGGCATTTCGAGCCCTGTATCTGATACTCCAAATGCCATTAGAGGATTCCTCCGATGCGGATAGCGCGGATGACAGCCGGCTGGTCAGGTCGGATGACCGCGTCCAACCGGAAGTCGGGCGCGTCGTCCTGGTCGATGTAGATTTCTGCGTCGATGTCAATGACGTTGTTGTCGTCGAGCTCGGCCGTGACGACCGCGTGACGGACGCCCTCCACCGCCTCGTACTCCGCTTTGAAGTACGTTTCGATCTGCTCGGTGGGGACGTTGGCTTCGTCGAGCCATTTGACGTACGGAGCGCCGTGGCGGCTGTCCAGCCTCCACTCACCAGCGAACGTCTCCGTACGAATCCTGCATTTCTGGATGACCAGGTCCTCGCCTGTCACGAGCCGCGAGGGAATCGTGATATCCCCCGAGGTCACGTCTAATTTGAGGTCGAAGGGCATGATCTACTCCGTCTTGACCTTGGTAGACTTCGAGTTGGGGAAGTTTGTGGCCTCGGTTAGAGGTGTGCTAGGCGTGCCCGTAGTTCCGCTGGATGGGTCAGGGTGCGTATGCGCGTTAAAAGCCGTCAGGAACTCACTCATCCACGCGTCGCCTTTGAGCACGGCCTGGCTGGCTGAGCTCGAGCCTAGCTTCACCGAGGATGACCCGGTCACTACAACGTCGCCGTTGTCGTCGATTTCGACCATCCCGCTGGCGTCCTCTTTGCCGAGGCGTAGCTTGTCATCGTCGAAGTCGGCCACCGCCCGCGCGGTGGGGTGAAGGCCGGGGAGGACGATAGCGTCGGAGAGATCGAAGCGGCGGAGGTCGCGGGGGATGTTCGTTGCCTCGCCCGTCGCTGCCCACTCGTCGATGGACCGCTCGGCCACGAGGACCAGGCAGTCGTCCCCTTTTTCCAGCGGGAAGCGGAGGGTGTATCCGCCTCCGGTCGGAAAGTAGACCGGGCACCGAGCAATAGGTTCGGGCTGATAGGCTACTGGTTCTTCGAGGTCGACGTCCCAGCGATACGACTGGACCGCGAGGACCACCGTGGCCGTCTGAGTGTCTTTGTCGAACGACGAAATGCGGGCCGGCAACGTGGTGCGGATGCGCGCGTTGGAGCGCTTCCCCACGAGGTCGAGGACCTCGGCTAGCTCGTTTTCGTCGATGTAGTTCATTCAAAGCCGCCGGGGCTAAGGACTTTGGACAGGCTGATGCCTGTGAGTTCGTCGCGTCGGTTGGCGAGGTACTCTTCGATGATGCGGTTCTGTTTAGCCTTGGACATCCTAGCTCGGCCCTCGGCCTGTGTCTCGAATGGAACGCCTTCCACGACCGCGTAGTAGTCGTTGTCGTAGTGGGAGTCTCCGCTGTACTTGACCGATTTAGCCTTGTACGTCCCGTTGTAGAAGCCGTCCGTGACATTCACCTTGAAGATGACGCCTGGGACGATTGGCCCGTTGATGAACGTCGTGACCTCGACGCCCTTGTCTTTGCGCCGGACGTTGCCGACGACGTTGCCGAGTAGGTCGGAGAACAGTGGCCCCTGCCCGCGCAGCGAGCCCGATTTGGCGATGAACTGGAACCGTCCGTCTTGGATGGACCAGTCTGCGTTCGCGCTCAGAGCGAGGCGGTCGAGGATGTCCGACGCCTGTCCGCTCAGGTGCACGCCCTGAGTGAGCTCGACGTCCGGGGGTATCTCAATCGTACCTACCGGCAGGCCCAGCGAGCCGGCGACTTCGACGAGGACGTCTTCCATCGAGGTCGCTTCGCCGAGGCTGAGGTTGACCCTCGCCTTCTCGTAGCGGCGCTGGCCATCTTTGGCCTTGATCTTGAGGATCTTACTCGCGCCGTTCTGCTCGAAGACCAGCCCTTCCTTTTTGACCGGGAACCCGTCGAAGATGAGCGACGGGGTGTTGTCGTAGCCTGCGAGCAGGCGGATGCGAAGGTCACGGTCTTGCGCGAGGTACTGGACGATCGATTCACGGGATAGACCGTAGACCTCGATGTTCGCCGAGTTCGGCTTGCCCCCTAGAGTCTTCGTCACCGAGAATCGGGGGCGGAGGTTCTCGTAGGAGTCGGCCGTCGTCAGGTTCCCGAGCTGGATGATCGTCGTTCGGCCGAAGAGTTCGGGCATGGGTCATTCCACGTAGAAAACATGCAGTTGTTTGCCCAGCGATTCCTTCGTATCGTCGGAGCCGGTGACGTACAGGCCGCCGGGGAAGTCCAGGACACCGCGGGCCATGTCTACACCGGGCTGGACCCGGCGGTTCGTGAAGACCGGGTCGCGGTTATCGTCGTAGACCGAGCAGAACCAGCCAAACAGCTTCTCGCGCCAATCGAACCGGAGCACGAAGTCCGACCCTCCCAATGAGACGACTTCTTCGAACGAGCCGAACTCGGGGAAGACCGTGATGATTTGGACTGTGTCGAAAGCCATCTAGTTCCCGAAGCCTAGCCCGCCTAATACGCCCCCGACTGAATCAGAGGCGAAGTTGGTATAGGCGTTCCGCTGGAGGTCGTCGAAGTTACGGGTTACCGAGGTGAGCTCGGCGTCGTTGACCGGCCCGGTGATGTCCGAGGTTGCCTGCGTAGAGCACTGCTTGGTCTCCTGGGCAGGCGCGGGTTTGAATTCCTTTGGGACCTCGACAAGCTGGGATTGAGCGAACTCCGTCTGTTTGAGGGAGATTCGGAACTTCGTGGCCTGCGTGTCGAGGATGCTCGTCTGCACCGACTCGATGAGCAGGTCGATGAGAAGCCCGAGGCGGCTGGAGTCCCAGAACAGCGTACGTTCCTTGGCGATATCGAAGAACGACTTGGCGATGACCGCCCGTCGCCCGGCGAGATCGTTGGCGAGCACACCGGCCACCTGCTGGCCCTCGAAAGGACTCTCAGAGACAATGCCCTCGACGACTAGTTTCAGCGGCTTGTCGCGCCGGTGATCGGAGACGTTCGCGCCGTTCTGGATCGGGTGATCTGGAACCGCGGCGTCCTCGGTATACTCCTCGGTCGTCTTCGCGTCGAAGGTAAAGAGCTCACCGTCGTATCGGATGAACGTGTTGGACATATCAGACCTCCCCGGGCTCGAAGAACGATCGGATAGAGGACATGAAACCTCCACCCTGGATCTCTTCCTTGAAACCGCGGGCTGCCTCGCGACCTTCGGCCGCGGAGTTCGCCTCGACGTTTACGTTGAACTCGTTCTTCTGCTGGCGGGTAGACGTCTGGTTACTCACTACGCCGCGGGCGCCGCCAGCGATGTTGGAGGCCGCTCCGAACGCGTCGGGCTGGGCCAACTCGGAGTCAATCATCTGCTCGCCGACTGACATACCCTCCAACCCCGGGAGAGAGAGGAGCAAAGCCTTGAGGCGCTCGATCTGGTCGAGCACCGGCTCCAGGATGCTATCTCGGGCGAAGTCTTTGAACGTGTTCCAAAGCAAACGCACGAGGACGATGGTGTCTGCCATCGCGCGAGCTAGCGCGTCGGTGAACACGCTGAAAATCATCTCCCCGAGCCAGTTTAGTGCTCGGATTGCTCCTACTACGACTCGTGCCAGGAGCACGGTGTAGTTGATGAACAGAAGCAGTGCAGCGCCTGCCCACGAGATGATGATACCCGCGAGCCACTTAAACAGCTTGATGAGGTCGGGCCCGAACTCGTCGGTCAAGGCCGAGAACTCGTTAGCCAGGGCTCGGAAGTTCTCTACGGTGAGTTCAAGTACGGTGGCGATGGCATCGCCGAGGATGCCGCCCATTTCTCGGAAGTTCTCGATCAACTTCCCGATGGTCGAGCGGCCACCGTTGATCTCGATCCACAGGTCCTCGAAAGCAAGGGCCAGTACACCGATGATTGCCGCGACACCGAGGATCTGCCCGATGAGCACAGCGATAGGCGCAGTGATGGCGCCTAGCACGGCGATGAGCGGCTGGACGACCGTCGCAATCTTGGCGCCGGACATCACGGTAACAATGCCGCCGATGGCTGCCGCGACACCCGCGGCGAGGTTCTCCCAGCCGCCGAAGACGCGTTGGACGACGTCGTCCGTGCGCTGCGCGACGAACTTGATCCGCTCCAACTCCCGGGCTACGCCGTCGCGGAGTCGGAAGATGAACGCCTCGATAGCCCCGGCGTTGTCCGAGAAGAAGCGGACCATCGAGTCCGCGAACGCTCCGAAGGCGGGGGCCAGTTCGAGGCCGATCCGCTTACGGAGGGTTGCGAAGGTCGCGCCGAGCAGGCGGAAGGAAATCTGGGCCTTCTGGGCGCCTTCGAGCAGTTGCTCGTTGAAGACACCGCCGACCTTTCGGATGATCTGGATGTACGCGCCGAAGTTCGATCCGGCGACGTTTAGGCCACGAGCCACTCGACGTCCGAGGTCGTCGCCCAACAGCGCGGCCGAGGCGGCAGCGCGCTGGGTGGCGTCGGTCATCTCCGAGGCTCTTTGGACGTAGATGTCGAAGATCTCGCCGGGGTTCTTATCAGAGAGCCCGTCGATCTCTATACCTAGCCGCTCGAATTCCTTGCGGTATTCCTTCGAGCCTTCCTCGGCCTGTACGGCCCTCTCAGCGAGGGTGGAGTAGGCGTCGGCGAGGTCGTCGGCCGAGGCGCCCAACGCCTGCATGGCAAAGAGTTGCTCCTGGTACTTCGCGGTCGTGATTCCGAACGCCGTAGCGCTCCGCATCACTTCCTCAGCGAAATCGGCGGCCTTGGCCGAATTTGCAGCGAGGGCTCCGCCGACCGCGGCGTATGTCCCGACCAGCTTCGCACCCCAAGATACCAGGCTCGAGACGGAGTTAAGTAGCTCGCCGAGCATCTCGTCGAAGCGCTTGACAGCCTTCGTATCGGCGTCAAGTGAGAACTTGACGATGAGCTCGCGAAGCGTCGCCATCGGGGAGGTGCCTAGAAGTTAGAGAAGTAGTTCCTACGTCGCTGGCGAGCCTCTCTCCGCTTTTCGAGCTCGGAGTAGTAGCGCATCCGAGCCCACGCGTCTGAGATATCCCCGAAGGTCCACTCGTCGAGGACCTCGGAGAGGGTACAATTCAGGTACTTGGAGTCGGTGATCGGGTAGATAAGCCAGCCGAGTGGCCGCCAGAGTCGGTCTGCGCCTGTGTCCCGGCGGGCCTTTGCAGCCATAGAATCACCGGGGCCTGCGTCCGCAGGCTCGCCATCGGCCGGGATCAGTTTCCCAGCGTATCCAGGAACGGAATGAGACCGTTGGCTTGGATGATCGTCTTCACCGCCCGGAACAGCTCGGTGTAGTTGCCGGCGTAGGCCTGGTCGAAGTGCGCATCGTTGGACAGGTCGGCGCCGTCACGGAATGTCCCGCTGAACAGGCGGCGAACGATCTTAGGGTTCGCTGCAAGTGCCCGAAACACTGCTTCGACGTCGGCGCCGATGTCCGAGAAGTCCACGGATTCAAGGATTTCGTCGATTTCAGCGTCGAGGCCTTCGGCTTCCACCGCGAGGCGGATGACCCGGGCGCCGGGCTTGGCGACGCAGGCCATGATTTNNCCGAGAAGTCCACGGATTCGAGGATCTCGTCGATCTCGGCGTCGAGGCCCTCGGCTTCCACCGCGAGGCGGATGAGCCGGGCTCCGGGTTTGGCGACGCAGGCCATGATTTCCAGGGCGAGGTCGAGGTTCTGGCTCGGGCGGAGGGGCGCAATCGTGTATTCGATCGCGGTGCCGTCGCTAGATTCGATATTGCGTGTGACCGTTTCCATTTGAGGGTCCTAGTTGGAAGTGAGGGTCAGGTCAGAAAGGTACGTTGTTGAGCGGGCCTTCCACGGTTCCGTCTGCGGAGTAGGGTAGCCACAGCCTGTAAACGCGTTCTCCCGCGTTCCGGGCCTTGCTCGGGGCCGCCCAATTCAAGAAGACGCACTGCGCTGATTTCACCTTATCCCCCGACAACGTGTCGAAGTGGTTGTAGTTCAGCGGGGCGATCTTACGCTGGAGCTGCTGCGTTCGGCGCAGGTTGTCCAGGTCTCGTACTGAATTCGACGTCTCTTTGAGAGTGATCGTCACGATGACACCGCGGTTGTTCTGGCGAGAGAAAGTACCCTCGCCGTCCGCGCCGTAGGTCGGCTCGCCGATGTCGGACATCGGTTCGTACTCGATGCCGCCGTCGTCCCCGAACCCACCGATGACAAACGGGCCGATGACCAGCTTGTTCTTGGCGAAATCGTAGGTCTTGGCAAAGTCGAAAAGTCCAGGCATATCTTACGCCTCCGTAGCGTCGACCACGACATCGTCGCGGGTGAATGAGACTGTGAGATCGAATTCCTCGGCGTTCTGGAGCGTGGTGATGCGCCAGTTCTCGGTCTTGATGACCGCGTCGTCGACGTCCGCGTCGGGAATCGGATCAGGGAATGTGAGGACCAACTGGTCGGCTTTGAAGTGACCGCCAGCCACGCCGAGGTCGTACCGCTTTTCGAGGACCGCCCGAACGATGGCCTGGCCTTCGTCGCTGACAGGGATGAGTTCCCCTTCGGCGTCGAGAGACAGCTTAGCGTCGATGAGGTCCTCGGTGACCCGGATGACGTACCAGAAGACCGAGACCATGTTTTTGATCTGACGGCCCTGGAGGTTGACGCCCGGGCTTACGTAGTTGTCTTGCGAGCCCCACGTGAGCATGACGTTCACGTCAGCGTTTTTCATGGTGTCGCGTTCCGAAGAACTCACCGAGCCGTCCGCGTACGCGTTGACGCCTCGTACGACGCCCTGCCAGCCTGCCGACTTGTTGTCGGGGTCGAAGGTGCCTCGCGCAGCCGCGTAGGCCTCAGCGAGCGGTTCCTCGTCGTCAGGGTGGTAGACGATGGCGGCGTTCTCGACCGTCGAGAGATCGGCGTGCGAGTTACCAGCGCCCAGGTGCGTCCCGGCCAGAACATCGGCCTCGGACGACTGGAGCATGAAGAATTTGAGGTCGCTCGACCCGGCGGCGACGAGGACTTCCTGGTCGGCAGCGGCGCGTGTCAGCGGGGAGGTCCCGGTCGCGCTGGTGACGAAGAAGAAGTCGTCCGTTTCAGCCTTGACCGCGTTGTAGCCGTTCGCATGGGTTTCAGCCGTGGCCGTAGCGTCGATGTCCCCGTAGCGGACTTTCTCGGGCGTGGGGATCTGGTCGAAGACCGCCTTACCGAGCTCGCCCTGTTCGGTGGTCATATGGGCGTTGGTTACGGCGTTGTCGATTTCGGCCTTCGAGGCGTAGGTGACAGTCCGCTCGCCGGTCCCGGCCGACTCGGGGTCGGTGCCCAGGTCGGAATCCTCGATCAAGACGAGGACTGTCCCCAACGTGGCCCGGCCAAACGGCGCAGGGTCCAGCGTGTAGCTGAACGTGATCAGTTTGTGCTTTGCGTTCGCCAAGGCGTCTGCTCCTAAGTGAGATCAACGGTGACAGGCCGCGAAGCCGGGCTGGCCTCGTCGGGGTCGGGGTCGTGTTCAAGGTCACCCTCGACCGACTCTGCCTCCACGGTGCCCTTCTCGGACAGCGTCGGCTTGTCGATGACGGTGTATGCTATGTTGAAGTCGCGCGAGAAGCGCGCTTCGTGGGTCGTTCCGGCGATGTCTGAGATGTCCAGAATCTCCCCGATCGACGTGATAGACAGCGGGTCGGGGACCTCGTCGATGTACATCGCGAGCTCCTCCAGCCAGTCTGCCGCCTCGAAGCCGAAGGCCTGGATGTTGACCAGCCCCCTTCGCTGCCCGAAGCGGACGCGGCGTTTAACGCCGTCGTCGTCCACGTACTTGGTCTCGTCGGTGCCTACGGTTTGTCCGAAGACGTCGACGCGGATCATCAGAAACGGCGGGTCTGGCCTCTCCTCTTTACGTGCCCCGCGCTGGGCGGGGATGGCTTTGTACGCAGCCTCGGACTCGGTCCACCCGCGGACGCCGACGATCCAGTCCCAGACGGTATTTCGGACAGTCTCGTAGGAAGAAGCCATTCAGTGTTGCCGGGTAGAGAAGTTGACGCGGCCGGGACCCTGTCGACCGCGTCTAAGCTGGCAAACAGGCCAGCCTAAGTTGGTCATGTAGCCCCGGGCCACTTCACTTCGATGTCTGCGTAAACGTGGTGGATGGCGGGGCTAGTCGCAGGGTCAGAGGTGGACGCGATACGGTCCACGCGGATCTTGAGTTCGTGATCCCCGTCCGAAAGGTGTGCGGCGGGGATTGTGAATGCCGTGCTTGTGTCTTCGTACTGCGTGGAAGGCACTGCTTCGTCGACGGCCGAGAGTTTAGCGTCGACGGTGTTGATTTGTATCCCGTCCGACCCCATTGCTAGGTATGACAGTTCCCACGTCACGGTCTTACCAGACTCGGTAGACCAGGGGACCCAATCTACGTAGACAATGATGTCCTTCGTCGGGTCGATTTCTTCGGGGAGCGTAATGTGGTAGTAGGCCTCGTCTCCGATGTCCATCTGGAGACCTTCGGAGGCGCCGATGAAAACCGGCGTGGGCCGACCTGCCCCGGTCTCGCGGGCAAACTGGTTGCCATGGGCCTTGATAGTCCGGGCCTGGAACAACGTGTCGATGAAGTCTTCGTGGTCATCGGCCCCAATAGCCCCGCTGGTGTTGTCCGAGAACTGCGTTTTCAGGTCTGCTTCGCTTCTAGCAGTCATGGGTCACTCAACTATAGGCCGAAGAGAACGCTGAGGAGTGCGCGCCCAGGTATTCAGGGCGGACCCGCATCACGCGGTACTCGTAGTGGGGGATGATCTTCTCGTAAATCTGGACGTCTCGGACCTCNNGCCGCGGTGAGTTCGTAGGTGGTCAAGACGCGTAGGTTCTTCTCAGCTCGCTCGCCCTCGGGGAGCGTGAGGAGTACGTCTCCGGGCACGGGGTTGACCGTGGCCTTGACGCCGGTGACCTGCGTTTCGGAGGGAACCTGCGGCACGCCGTACTTGCCCCGGCCTGCGGAGGTCCGTTCGACGACCGTGATTTCCTGTTTTCCTACGCTCCAGTCACTCATTGATTAGGCCCTTTCGTCGGACGCCCCGGGATGCAATGCCTTTGGTCCGGCGGCGGCCGGGGCTCTTACGGATGCCCTTACCCTCGAAGCCGATGTCTTTGGCCAGGGCTAGCAGGCCGCGAGCAGCTTTGCTTCGGAAGCCCACCTTGCGCTTGCGCTTCTTCGAGCGGGAAGGCCCGCCTCCTGTAATCAGGCGGCGGATGGATCGGGCGACGTCTTCGGGGCTATCTGCGGGCTTGAAGGGTTTGTCTGAGACGGTGACCTCGAAGCTGATAGCCCGGAACATCTCGCCGGAGTCGATAAGGGGGATGTCCCCTTTCTTATGGGCGAGGGTGAACGGGGCGTTGGGCTTGAATTGCCGACTGAGGATGGAATCCCGCTGGTCGTGGGCCGCGATGGCCGCGGCGGTGCCGAAGCCTCGCTTGATGGCGCTCACGTCGGCGTTGTCCACGTAGTCTTCGAGTGCGGTGAGAATCACGTCAGCGTAGTTGTCTACGCCGCCGGCGTCCCAGGCGTGGGTCACCCACGGGCGGGCGGGGATTCTATCCGTCCCGAAATGGTTCTTCGCAGCGCGCTCCAGGACCTCCCGATCGGTGCCTTTGAGCAGGCCCGCCTTCGAGGAGTGCTTCCCGACCTCTTTGAGCGACTCAGACAGGGCTTTGTAGCCCATGTCCTTGTCTATCAGTCGGACGCCACTGGCCATGAGTAGTACTGCTGGGTTGAAAGGGGTTTGACGCCCTGCCGGGAACGTCGGAGGGCGACGAACCGGCGGCCCCAATGCGTGGAGCGCAGCCCTTCGTTTTCGCCTGCAAAGTTCCCCGATGAACCCGCGAACCCGTAGTTGATAGAGACCTCGCCTGCGCGTTCGCCCGTAATCGGGCCAACTGCGCCGCCCCCGACTGAACCAGAGGCCGCTGCGCGGTCATCCATCGCTTTCAGGTGGGCTGCCAGATAGACCACAGCCTGCTTGTAGACCTTTCGGAAGACCGTGGGGTCTACGGTTTCGCTGGCGAGGTCGATGTACAGCTCGATGATGGTGTCATCGGCCGGATCTGGCTCCAGCTCCGACGCGACGACCTTGAACAATTCGACCGCCGAGATGTCGGAGAGGGATTCAGCCATCAGTCTTCGTCCTCGATGTTCTCAACGCGTACTTTCTTCGACGCGAGCATACCCTCGAATCCGGGGCACATTTCGAGCCGTTCGTACTCGTCTTCGGTGAGATCCGCGAAGTTGGGATCGTGCATCTTCTCGTGATGGCAACCGTCGATGGCCACCGTCTCTTTGACGCGCGTCTCCGTACGCTTTTTTCGCACACCGCGAAGGAATCCTTCGTCGTCTTCCTCTTCGGTGCGGTAGATGACCTCTTCCTCGTCGTACAGCGGGAGGAACAGGGGCGACGTCGACACGTTGTATACGCGTTTCATGGGTACTCCGTGGGTTAGGGTCCGTAGGCCCCGGGTTCAGGACCCGGGGCTACTTAGCTCACGAGTAGCTTGCGTACGCCGTGAGGTTGTTCAGCGGTTTGTACTGGTTGACGCCGCCGAACAGCATGTACGCATCCATCGTCATCTCGAAGCCGGTACGTTCCATCGGCATCCACGTCAGCCCTTGCGGGACGACGATATGAGCCGAGTCGGAATCGCCTGGTCGGAGGAACTGAAGGATATCCGTTCCGTCCGGCGCAGCGCCGAGACACTCGCGGCACTTGACCACCGAGTCGATGTAGTCGTTGTCCTGGAGGAATGCATCCAGGATCGACCGGTTCGAACTGTTCGTGGTGTCGAGCAGCGTGTTGCGGAAGAAGTTGNNGGGCATCGCGACCGCTCGCGGCGAGAACTTGTCGTTCGTCGCCTCGCCAATCAGGTTGGCCAGGCGGTGCAACTCTTCGAGCTGCGCCGAGGCCGAGCCTCCGTTGGGGCCGAAGGTGACGCCAGACGTCGTCTTAGGGCCGAAAGGCGAGTTGAACATCCCGGGGACTCCCCGGTCGTCGTCGCCTTCCCACGCCTTCTCGTTCTTGAACTCCGCAGCAACTCGCTCAGCGGCGCGTTTCAGCTTGCCTTCGAGGTTGTAGCCTGCGAAGTTGGCGGTGAGTTCCTCGAAGAAGTTGATCTGAATCGACGTGACCGCCGCGT
>JABAHQ010020021.1_pt1 | contig 14618 bp, 15 predicted proteins | sample 7062091 | NCBI WGS metagenome assembly JABAHQ01 (sample SAMN14534359, study PRJNA622989) | marine sediment metagenome | biome: marine biome [ENVO:00000428]; feature: marine pelagic biome [ENVO:01000023]; material: deep marine sediment [ENVO:00002113] | place: India: Gulf of Kutch | collected...
CCGTTGGCCGCGAACCCGTTTGCGCTCGGCCGGTTCGCCGTGGGAGCGGCCGTTGGCCGCGAACCCGTTTGCGCTCGGCCGGAGACGCGCTCGATGAGTTGGACTCTGCGAGCGACACGAGCGCGCGTGGGGCGGTGCATGTGAACGACCACGGCAACCTCACGCCGTACGCACGCGCTGAGAACCGCGAGTGGAAAGAAATGTGGGGCACGGTCTCACTGGACCGCAACAGCCGCGGACGGCCGTCAAATAAGTGGAGGTGGAGCATGAGCTCGAAACTACGCAGATTCCTGGAGAACCTGTGGGGAGTGGTGGTCGGCACCGTCCTCCTGATACTCCTCATGGCGGTGCTGTCGGTCCTGACCGGCGGCGCGGTGCCGTGCGTCTGGCCGATGCGATGTTGAGGCCGATACCGGCGTCGTGGGTGCCCGACGTGCTGGACCTGGAGACGCGTGAGGACGCGGATGCGGTACGCGAGCCTCCGCCCGAGGCGCGGTGATTCCCCCCTCGGAGGTGGCCATGGACGCGGCGCTCGCCCTCAGTCGCCGACGTCGGGATTCGTGGTGTAGGTAGCGGTGATCCGCGCTTGTGCCAGGATGTGGCCGTCGATGGCTTTCAGCACGTCCGCGCCGGTGAAATCCGCCCCCACGGCGACACGCTCGATGTCCAGCGCATAGAGCGTGAAGTGGTAGCGGTGCGGAATGGCGTCGTTCCAGGGAGGGCACGGGCCGTCGTAGCCGTAGTAGGTGCCGGCCATCTTGCGATCGCCCGCGAGAAAGTTCGTGTAGTCGTTGATGCCCTGACGGGTGCCGCGCGGCCCTTCCGGTCCGTCCTTGCCCCCGGCGGTTACGCCGTCGGAGAACTCGCCCGCCTGAATGCCCACGGCGTCGGCGCGCAATCCGATCAGAATCCAGTGATAGAACTCCACGCGGGGCAGATCGGCGGGAATGGTGCGGCCTTCCTTGTTCACGTCGTCCGCCTTGCTGGGTGCGTCGGGGTCGAGACAGATCAGCACCAGGGATTTCGTGCCGTCGGGCACGTCGCTCCAGGACAGCGCCGGGTTCTTGTTTCCGCCCTGCGTCACGCGAGTGTCGGGGTCGGGTTGGCAGAACGCGAACTCGCTGGAAATCGGTTTGTTGTGCTCGAAGCTCGTGCTGGTCAGTTTCATCAGCCACCTCCTCTGGTTGGCTGCAACCACCAAGGCGAAGACCCCCGTACCGCAATTGCGGTACGTGCCGGCGCACCGAACGTCGCCTGTCGATGTCAGCCTGTCCGGCGCCTGCGGGGGCCGATAAGACTACCACGCTCCCGAGCGCAACGGGAACCACGCGCGGGCAGCGGGCGGCCCGCGCGCCATTCATGAATCATGAAGCCGTCGAAAAACTGGAAGCCATACTTCGACATTTCCGCCCGCGCATTTAACATTGGCGTTCGAACGCGGGCCTCGAAACGACTCCATGGCCACCAAGACCGAATCACCCGCCGTATCGGGCGCCTCCGGGCGCGCGCAGCGCAGGCACGTGACGACGCTGGACCGGGCATCCATCGTCGACCACAATTTCATCGATTTTCTCGACGCCTGGGGTGATGAGACATCGCCACGGCGGCCGCTGCCCCCGGGGCTCACTGCGGCGGATCTGCTGGAGATGTTCGAATCGCAGATGGTTTCGCGCCATCTGGATCTCGCGGCGCGTTGGTTGCGCGCACGCAACGAGGGTTTCTACACCATCGGCAGCGCCGGTCACGAGGGCAACGCCCTGGTCGCCCGCGTGACGCGTCACACCGACCCTGCCTTCCTGCATTACCGCAGCGGCGCGTTCATGGCGCAGCGCGCGTCCCGGCTCCCGGACATCGATTTCGTATACGACACCATCCTCTCGTTCATGGCGAGCAGCGAGGATCCCATCGCCGGCGGGCGCCACAAGGTATGGGGAAGCGTGCCCCTGTGGGTGCTGCCGCAGACCAGCACCATCGCCAGCCACCTGCCCAAGGCGGTGGGCACTGCCCTCGCGCTCGAGCGGGCGCGGCGGCTGGGTCTGCCGCTCGAGGTGCCCCCCGACAGCATCGTCGTGTGCAGCTTCGGAGACGCCGGCGTGAATCACAGCACCGCCGCCGGCGCCTTCAACACCGCGCAGTGGTGCGCGGCGCAGAACCTCCCCGTGCCCATCCTGTTCGTCTGCGAGGACAACGGTATCGGTATCTCGGTGCGCACGCCGCCGAGGTGGATCCGGGAGAGCTTCTCCGCCCGGCCCGGCCTCGCCTACTACGAAGCCGACGGGTGCGACTTGGCGGTCGGTTTCGGCGTGTGTGCGCGTGCGGTGGAGCACTGCCGTTCGCACCGCCTGCCGGTGTTCCTGCACCTGGCGGTGCGGCGTCTGCTCGGCCACGCCGGCAGCGACGTGGAGACCGAGTACCGCACGCTCGATGAGATCGAAGCCGCCGAGAGGGCGGATCCACTGATCCGGTCGGCGCGCCGCGTGCTGGAAGCGGGTCTGCGCACGGCCGAGGAGATCAAAGGCGACTACGAGCGCGTACGTGCCCGCGTGCGCGAGGCCTGCGAGCGCGCCGCGGGCCGCCCGCGTCTCGGCTCCGCCGCCGAGGTGATCGCGCCCCTCGCGCCGCTGCATCCCGAGGCGGTGCACGCCGAGGCCGAGCGCGCGGACTACGGTCCCGCCCGGGAACGGGCGTTCGGCGGCGCCGAGCAGCTCCCCGAGAAGGGGCCGCCCCGGCATCTGGCGGTGAACCTGAACCGCGCGCTCTTCGATCTGATGGCGAAGTATCCCGAGGCGTGCGTCTTCGGCCAGGACGTCGCACGCAAGGGCGGCGTGTATCACGTGACTCCGGGTTTGTGGAAGCGCTTCGGCCCGGCCCGCGTCTTCGACACGCTGCTCGACGAGCAGTCGATCCTGGGCATGGCGCAGGGATGCGCCCACATGGGCCTGGTGCCCATTCCCGAGATCCAGTATCTCGCGTACTTCCACAACGCGTGCGATCAGATTCGCGGCGAGGCGTGCTCCATGCAGTTCTTCTCGCGCGGGCAGTTCCGCAACCCGATGATCATCCGCATCGCCTCGCTCGCCTACCAGAAAGGCTTCGGAGGCCACTTCCACAACGACAACAGCATCGCCGCCCTGCGGGACATCCCCGGACTGATCATCGCGTGTCCCGCCCGCGGCGACGATGCGGCGGGCATGCTGCGCACCTGCGCCGCGCTGGCGCGGGTGGACGGACGGGTCGTCGCCTTGCTCGAGCCCATCGCGCTCTACATGACCAAGGATCTGCACGAGGCCCGCGACGGGGAATGGCAGTTCCCGTACCCGGCGCCCGGCGAGGCGGTGCCCTTCGGCCGCGGCCGGGTCTACAACGAGAGCGCGACCGATCTGCTCATCGTCACCTACGGCAACGGCGTGTATCTGTCGCTGCGTGCAGCGCGCACGCTCGAAGCAGACACCGGCGTCCGGCCGCGCATTCTGGACCTGCGCTGGCTCAACCCCCTGGACGTCGAGTCCCTGGCGCGGCACGCCCGCGCCTGCGGGCGGGTCCTGGTGGTGGACGAGGGGCGCCGGACCGGAGGGATCAGCGAGGCCGTCATCACCGCCCTGGTCGAATCCGTCGACCCCGTGCCGCGCATCCGACGGGTCGTGGGGCAGGACACCTACATCCCCCTCGGGCCGGCCGCCGATCTGGTGCTGGTGTCCGAGGCCCAGATCGTCGATGCCGCCAAGGCCTTGCTGGATCAAGAAGGATGAAAGATGAACCACGGAGGACACGGAGGGTGAATTCGTAGGGTGGGCTNNTGTGCTCTGTGGCTCGTCTTTTCAGAAGCGATCGATGCGGTAGGGTCGCATGTCCACGTCCGTCGGTCGGCCCGAGACCATGTCCGCCACCAGGCGCCCGGTCACGGCGGCCAGCGTGAGCCCGAGGTGCTGGTGCCCGAAAGCGAAGTAGACGCTCGGCACGCGCGGCGAGGGACCGATGACAGGCAACGAGTCCGGCAACGTGGGCCGCTCGCCCATCCACTCCTCGTGTTCCTCGGTTCTCAGCCCGGGAAGCAGACGCCGGCCGCGCTCCATCAGCACGCGGGCCCGCTCGTAATGGGGCGGGGCCCCGGCGCCGGCAAGCTCGGAGGTGCCCGCGACCCGCAGCCCCTCGGCCATCGGTGTGGCCACGTATGCGTGCTCTGCGGCGAGCACCGGCATCGACATCTCCACCCCGGGGCGCGGCAGCATCACGTGATAGCCCCGCTCCGCCACCAGCGGCACCCGATGGCCGAGCCGGCGCGCGAGCTCACCGGACGCCGCGCCGGCGGCGATCACCAGGCAGGGGATGTCGCGACTCCCCGCCTCGGTCCGCAGGTGTACCCCACCTCCTGCGGGCGCCTCGATGTCGACGACGCGGTCACGCTCGATACGCCCGCCGCGGGCGGCGAAATGCTCGGCCAGCGTCTGCACCAGCCGGTAGGGGTCGAGCGTGTGCGCCACTTTGGGGAAGAGAAGCGCATGGCGGATGTGGGGGGCGAGCGCCGGTACGAGCCGGCGCGCCTCGTCCACGGGGAGTGTCTCCATCTGAACGCCGCAGCGACGTTGCAGCATCCGCTCCGGGGCCGCCCGGGCGAAAGCCCGCTCGGTCTCGTACACCGCCAACCAGCCGTTCTCGCGCACCAGCTCCCGCGCCCCGGCTGCGTCCAGCAACGGCCGGTAGGCATCCAGTGCCGTACGCAGCAGCGCCGCCAGAGCGGACGCGCTCGCCGCCACCCGCCTCGGTCGCGCGGCCAGCGCGAAGCGCAGGAGCCACGGGAGGAGCTCGAAGAGCGCGTGGGCGTTGAGTCGCATGGGCGCGAGCCGGTCGCCGAGCATCGCCGGCAGCTCGCGAATTAGCCCGAAGCGAGCCAGAGGGGTCACGCTGTCGAGGGCCAGGATCCCGGCGTTGCCCCGCGAGCACCCTTCCCCCGGGCCGTTCGGGTCCAGGATGGTCACCGAGTGGCCGTCTCGCTGGAGGTAGAGCGCCGTGGCGACGCCCACGATACCGGCGCCCACGACGGTAACGTTGAGATGCTCGGGCTTCACGATGCGCGTCTCGTCCCTGCTGATCCGCTGGCCTCGCGGGTGCCGAGCGAGAGGGTTGCTTCAGATTGTCGTCCCTTGGACGCGCTCGCGCAGAGACTCCACGCGTTCGCGCACGCCCGGAGCGCGGGGATGGACCTCCAGCACCTCTTCGAAGGCCTCGAGGGCCGCCGCCTCGTCCCCGCGCTTTAGGAATATCAGGCCCATTCCGGACAGCGCGCCGAAATGCCGCGGCTCGAGGGCGAGCGTCTGCTGGATGTCGCGCATCGAATGCGCCAAATCGCCCTTGAGGTAATGCACCGTGGCGCGCTTGTTCCACCCCTCGGCGAAGTTTGGCGCCCGATCCACTATCGTGTCGAAGGTCTCCAACGCGGCGTCCAGCGCCCCCGTGTTCATCTGGCGGATGCCGTCGCGCATGAGCGCATCGATCTTCCGGCGGCCGCTCTCGATCCAGATGCGCCAGATGCGCCGCTCGACGGCCTGGGCCTCCGCGGTGCTCGGAGCCTCCTTGAGGAGGACGAAGAGCTCGTCGAGGCGCTCGTCGTCCTGCGCCGCGGCCGCGGAGAAGACCGCTCCCAGACCGACGGTCAGAGCCAGCGCCAGAAACGTGATGCGCTGCACTGCGAGGACCCCCTTCCCCGTCCACCTCCCGTAATTTTTAACTCATCTGGCCGGGGTTGCGGCTCGCGGTTTGGCCCCCGAACGTGGCGAGAGCGGTGCTCAGGACAGACGCGCCATCTCGCGGAACTGCTCGGCGGTCACGAGCACGGCCTCGCGGCTCTCACACGCCGGGCACACCACGTCCAGGACAAATCCCAGTGCCTCCGGATCCGCATAGTCCTCGTCCTTTCGGCACCAGAAGACGAACAGCCCCTGATAGCCGCAGTCGCTGCAGCTGCTCCAGCCCTTGTAGCTCTCACCATCCCCGAAAGTGGTGTCAGGCATGACTTTCCCACGGAAAGTGGTGTCAGACATGACTTTCCTGCGCTGGCCTGCGCTGGCACGAAAAGTCATGTCTGACACTACTTTAGTAGTAACAAGCTTCGCTCAAGACGCGCGTCGCAACGACCGATAGGCGCAGCGGGAGCCGAGTCTCTCCATTCGTCAGAAGCTGCACGAGCTGAAGCTCCGAAGGCGCGCCGAGTGACGAAATTGGCACCTACCTCCGGTCTAATAAGACACAGCAAGCCGATGGTCCGCCGCCATGGTCCCTCCGTGCCCAAACCGCAACCCCAACGACCCCCCGCGGGCTAGATCCATGGGCGCGCGGGCTGCTCGCTTCGGCTTCCGCCCCCTGCGCCGCTTCGCGAGGGTCCTGCACGGCAAGCTCACGGCGGACACGCTGCGGCAGCAGCGCCGGGCGTTCCGCGCTCGCGGGGGCACGAGCGAGGAGACGGTCGGCCGGGGTTTCGAGCCCGCCTTCCAGGACACCGACACGGGGCTCACCTACCCATCCCGGTATCCCGACGGACGCCGTGCTCCGGTACACTTGCTGGACGGGCTTCCCGACCGGCTGGTCGAGGAGCGGGACAGCGCCGGCAACGTGACCTGCGTCAAGCGGTCCGTCGTTGCGGGCTTCTCCCGAGCGGGACGCTTCTACACGCGCGCGGAGACCGCTCGCCTGATGGAGAAAGACCGCCAGCACACCGAGGAGTGGGACCGAGCTGGCGGTGCTGCAAGACGTCCGGACGCGGGTGAGTGAGCGCCCGGGGGCCAGACGCCCTGAGAAGGCGCGGTTGTTTCACGAGGAGAGGAGGTGGATATCGTCATGGACGCGTTGCGCGGTACCTGGCTGTCCTTCGCGCTGTCGGGGCTACTGCTTGGCGGAGGGAGCGCTGCGGCGGAGACGGGACCGAGGACGGTCATCGAGCAAACGACGGGCGAGCTTTTGAAAGCGGTCGCCGACGAGCGCCAGGCCATCCTCGACGACCCCGATCGTGCCCAGAAGCTGGTCGAACGCATCGTCCTCCCCCACGTCGACATGCAGATCGTGGGGCGGTGGCTCCTCGGGCGGCACTGGCGTAAGGCGACCCCCGAGCAGCGCGAGCAGTTCCTGGAAGAGTTCCGCAAGCTGCTGGTGCGAACCTACGCGACCGCGCTCGCCGAGTTCACCGGCGGCACCGAGATCACGTACATCTCCGAGCGGGTGAGCGACGACGGCGAGCAAGCGGTGGTGCGCACCCAGATCCCGCTGCCGGGCAAGGCCAAGCCCGTGGACGTAGTCTACCGCCTGCACCGAAAGAACGACGGCTGGAAGGCCTTCGACGTCGTGGTCGAAGGCGTCAGCATGATCGCCACCTATCGCACGACCATCCGCAACACCATCCAGCGACGAGGGTTGAACGCGGTCATCGAGGATCTGGCGGAGAAAAACCGCGAGGGCGAGGTCGCGGACACGGTGGCCGCCAAGCGCCAGCAGTAGTCGCGCTCAGCGCCGCGCGTATTGCTGTTCGCCGAACAGGAAGCTGCGCGCCCGCTCGTCCATCCGCCCGGTGCGCTTCTCTTCGAGCACCTTGAGGCCGCGTTGCACGGCGGGGCGCGCCGCTATCGCCTCGAACCAGCGCTTGACGTTGGGGTAGTCGTCGATGCTCTGTCCCTGCCGCTCGTAGGAGCGGGTCCAGGGGAATGTCGCCATGTCCGCGATGGAGTACTCCCCTGCCACGTACTCGGTCTCGCCCAGACGCTTGTCGAGTACGCGGTAGAGGCGCGCTGCCTCGTTGGTGTAGCGGTTGATGGCGTACTCGATCTTCTCCGGCGCATATCCGCGGAAGTGATGCGCCTGCCCCAGCATGGGGCCGATGTGCCCCATCTGGAACATGAGCCACTGCAGCACCAGGTAACGTCCCCGCGGCTCGCTCGGCATGAAATGCCCTGTTTTCTCGGCCAGGTAAATGAGAATGGCACCCGACTCGAAGAGCGAGATGGGCTGGCCGTCGGGGCCCCCGGGATCGGTGATCGCGGGCATCTTGTTGTTCGGACTGATCGCCAGAAACTCGGGCTCGAACTGGTCCCCGGCCCCGATATCCACGGGGATCACGTTGTAGGGCAGACCCGTCTCCTCGAGCATGATGGTGATCTTCCAGCCGTTCGGCGTCGGCCAGTAGTAGAGATCGATGGGTTTCGCCATCCTTACCCCCTGAAAGAGGAAAACTTAACTACAGAGAACGTCTGGGTCCTCTGTAGTTAATCTTATTCTTTTTACCCGGGGCCTGGTGCTTTCGCGGCGAGTCCGTCGAAGAGCCCGAGCATCCGCCGGCACCAGGCGTGCACCGGATCGTCGTCGGGCCCGAGCAGCGTCGCCTTGGAAGTGCAGCGCGCCCACTGGAACGCGCCGAAGGGCAGGTAGTCGGCAAAGGCAGGGGCTTCGCCGCTCACGTAGGGCTGCGCGCGCAGGGTTTCACGCAGGGGCGCCAGCGCTTCGCGGAAGGCCGCGAGATGCCGTTCCCGATCGGCGCAGAACGCCTCCAGCGTGGTGCCGACGCGCTGCTCGCGCGTACGGCGGAAATATTCCTTGTCCTTCTCGTGCAGCCCCTGCCAGATGTCCAGCAACAGCACGGGCACGAGACGCGCCTGTAACACCCGCTCCGTCCAGTGCTTGACGAACAGCGCCTCGCCACGCGCCGCTTCGCAGCCGAACAGCGGGTGCTCCGGGTAGGCGTCCTCGAGGTAGGTGGCGATAGCCCACGAGTCGCAGACCACGGTGTCGGCGTCAACCAGCACCGGCACCTTCTCCTGGCCGGAGAAAGCGACGGCCTGCTTCTCGGTAAAGCGCCAAGGAACGGTCTCGTGGGGAAGGCCCTTGTGTGCGAGGGCCATGCGCACGCGCCAACAATGCGGGCTGAAACGATGATCGTCACGCGCGCCCGCCAGGTCGTACACTTTGATCATGGTGGCTCACCCCTCCTTCAAAAGCGCCTCCAACCGATCGACATCCACGGGTTTGGTCAGCTCGTGATCGAAGCAGCTTCGGCTGCCGGTGCTCTCACCCACCGAACGCAGGTAGCCCGTGAGCGCGACGAGTCGCGCGTTCCGATGCGACGCACGCAGCCGGCGGGCCACCTGCTCTCCGTCCAGATCGGGCAGCGCGAGATCCACGATGACGATCTCGGGCTCGACCTGCGCCGCGGTCTCCAGCGCCTGAGCGCCCGCGTAGGCGGCGTAGGCCTCGTGGCCCAGCGCCGAGAGAAGATCCGCAAGGCTGTCGGCCACGTCGGCGTTGTCGTCCACCACCAGAACGCGCCGTCCACCCGCGGTCACGGCGGCCTCCTGCCGCCTGATTGCATTTCCCCGACCTCCATCGCGTGCTCCAAGCAGGCGCGTGCGTTCCCTGACACCGCTCGGATGCAACCATGATGCCACCGCACAGCTCCGCCCGCGCCCGCGAGCCCGCCGCGCCGCGGTCGAACTCAACCGGATCCTGGCGTATCCGTCGCGCGCAGGAGACCGAGCGTGCCCGCTGTACTTTCTACAAACCAATCTGCGCGCTTTGTACTTTCTACAACCTCTTGGCCGGCGTTTCTTAGCAATCCAAACGCATCGCCTTCCCGCAGAACCCGCTGCATTCGGCGTGTGCATCCAAGCACGCAAGACCTCGAGACGCCGAGTGTTCACGCGACCCGCCCGCCTGTCACCGTACGCATGGCACCGTGTTTGCATTGCAGTTCCGAGCAAACGTGGCCGCGGGCGCCGCGCCAGGAGGAGCTCTCACCCATGCCACAGGGCACACTGCCGCTCTGGCCGCTGGTCGCTTATTTCGGCGCCGTCGTCGGACTCGTGATTGCGATGCTCGCCATTTCCTACGTCCTGGGAGAGCGGCACGACGAGCGCGCGACCGGAGATCCGTTCGAGTCGGGAATCATACCACTGGGCTATGCGCGTTTCCGGCTCCCGGCGAAGTTCTACCTCGTTGCGATGTTCTTCGTGATCTTCGACCTGGAGGCCGTGTTCATCATCGCCTGGGCCATCGCCATGCGAGACGTCGGCTGGGCCGGGTATGTCGAAGTCTCCATCTTCATCGCCATTCTGGTGGCGGCGCTCGTCTATCTCTGGCGCATCGGGGCGCTCGATTGGGGGCCGCACGGCCGGCGCAAGACGCCGCCCCGCGATCACTGGACGCAGGCGCGGGAGCTGCTGGGCGAGCCGCGGTCGGGCGCACCGCGATGACGCCCCCTGCGGCGGCGCAAACCGTAAACCTTTGCAGAGGAGTCGATCGAGCGTTATGCGATGGTGGGTGAGCAAACCGGGTGAGGCACCGAGCGGGCCACAGGGTGACGCCGCGTACGAGGAGGCGATGAAGCGCAACGTGTTGCTCTCGAGCGTACACGACCTCATCGCGTGGTCGCGGAAGTATTCCATATGGCCTTTCAACTTCGGCCTCTCCTGCTGCTACGTGGAAATGGCGACGGCGTTCACCAGCAAGTTCGACATCGCGCGCTTCGGCTCGGAGGTCATCCGGGCCACGCCGCGCGAGGCGGACCTCATCGTCATCTCGGGGACGGTGTTCATGAAGATGGCGCCGGTGATCCGCCGGCTCTACGAGCAGATGATGGAGCCGCGGTGGGTCATCTCCATGGGCTCGTGCGCCAACTCGGGCGGCATGTACGACATCTACAGCGTCGTGCAGGGCGTGGACAAGTTCCTGCCCGTGGACGTTTACGTCCCGGGATGCCCGCCGCGTCCGGATGCGTTGCTCGAAGGCCTCACCCTGCTCCAGGAATCGGTGGCCGAGGAGAAGCGGCCGCTGAGCTGGGTGGTGGGGCCCCAGGGCGTCTATCGCGCCAAGCCGCCGAGCATGCGCGATCGCAAGCGCGAGGAGCGCGCCGGCGCCACCACCCTGCGCCCCCCGGACACGGTTTGAAGAAAAGAATAGAAACCACAGAGTACGGCACAGAGGACACGGAGCAAGTTAGGGAAGCATGAGCGAGACGGGCGACATCGGGCAGGAGCTGGCGCAGCGGTTCGGCGCGGAGACGTTCACCGCGCAGCCGACCGGCGACGGCGTGCCGACCTTCTGGGTCTCCAGGGAAGAGGCCAAGGGGATCCTGCGTTTTCTCAAGACGGAGTCCGACCCGCCCTACGAGATGCTCTACGACCTGACCGCCATCGACGAGCGTGTTCGCGATCGCCGTGACGGACAGCCCGAGAGCGATATCACCCTCGTCTATCACCTGCTCTCCTTCGAGCGTAATGCCGATGTGCGCGTCAAGGTGGCGCTGAACGACGGCGCATCCTCCATGCCGACGCTCACCGGCATCTGGCCGGCCGCCAACTGGTACGAGCGCGAGGTGTGGGACATGTTCGGCGTGACCTTCGAGGGTCACCCGCACCTGCGCCGCATCCTGATGCCCCCCACGTGGGAGGGGCACCCGCTGCGCAAGGATCACCCGGCGCGCGCCACCGAGATGGGCAAGTACAGCCTTCCGGACGACAAGTACGAAGCCGAGAACGAGGCGCTCAAGTTCGCGCCCGAGGACTGGGGCCTGCGGCGCCAGAGCGAGAGCTCGGACTTCATGTTCCTGAACCTCGGACCCAACCACCCGAGCGCGCACGGTGTGTTCCGCGTCGTCCTCCAGCTCGACGGCGAGGAGATCGTGGACGCCGTGCCCGACATCGGGTGGCACCATCGCGCGGCCGAGAAGATGGGCGAGCGCCAGTCGTGGCACACCTTCATCCCCTACACCGATCGCATCGACTATCTCGGCGGGGTGATGAACAACCTGCCCTACGTGCTGGCGGTCGAGCAGCTCGCGGGGATCGAGGTGCCGGATCGGGTCAAGGTGATCCGGGTGATGCTGGCCGAGCTCTTCCGCATCGCGAGCCACCTGGTCTTCTACGGCACCTTCGCCCAGGACGTGGGCGCGCTATCGCCCGTCTTCTACATGTTCACCGACCGCGAGCGGGTGTTCGAGATCATCGAGGCGATCTGCGGCGGGCGCATGCACCCGAGCTGGTTCCGCATCGGCGGCGTCGCCCAGGACCTGCCCGAAGGCTGGGACGCCATGGTGCGCGACTTTCTCGAATGGATGCCGCCGCGCCTGCGCGAGTACGAGAAGATCGCGCTCCAGAACCGCATCCTCAAGGCGCGCACCCAGGGCGTCGGCGCGTACACCACCGAGGAGGCCATCGAGTGGGGCGTCACCGGGGCCGGGCTGCGCGCCACGGGGCTGGAGTGGGATTTTCGCAAGAAGCGGCCCTACTCCGGGTACGAGCAGTTCGACTTCGACATCCCCATCGCGCAAAACGGGGACTCATACGACCGCTGCGTGGTGCGCGCCGAGGAGATCCGCCAGAGCCTGCGCATCATCGAGCAGTGCCGGAGGCACATGCCGCCGGGCGACTACAAGTCACGCCACCCGCTCACCACGCCGCCCCTCAAAGAGCGCACGATGCACGACATCGAAACGCTCATCAATCATTTCCTCAACGTGAGCTGGGGCCCGGTGATTCCGCCCGGCGAGAGCTTCGTCGGCATCGAGGCCACCAAGGGCAACAACGGCTACTACCTGGTGAGCGACGGGCACACGACGCCGTACCGGGTGCGTATCCGCACCCCCTCGTTCCCGCACCTTCAGATGATCCCGCTCATCACGCGCGGGCTCATGATTCCGGACCTGATCGCGATCCTGGGAAGCATCGACTTCGTCATGGCGGACGTGGACAGATGAGATCGAAGAGCACCGTAGGAGCGGCCGTTGGCCGCGAACCAACCGAGCGTAAGAGCTCCTCGCGGCCAAGGCCGCTCCTACGGATCACGAATTACGAATCACGAATTGCGAACAAATGTTGACCCAGGAAGAGAACAAAGAAATCGACCACGAGCTCGCGCTCTACGAGCGCCGGCAGGCCGCCTGCATCGAGGCGCTGAAGATCGTGCAAAAGCATCGCGGCTGGATCTCGGACGAGAGCATCCGCGACATCGCCGAGAAGCTCGAGATGTCGGTGGACGAGCTGGACGGGGTGGCGACCTTCTACAACCTGATCTACCGGCGCCCCGTGGGGCGGCACGTGATCCACGTCTGCGACAGCGTGAGCTGCTGGTTGACCGGCTACGAGGAGCAGCTCTCCCACCTGAAGCGACACCTGGGCGTCTCGTTCGGCCAGACCACGTCCGACGCGCGCTTCACGCTGCTGCCCATCCCGTGCCTCGGGGCCTGCGACCGCGCCCCGGCCATGATGATCGACGGCGAGACGCACGGCGATCTCTCGCCCGGGCGCATCGACCAGATCCTGGAGCGCTACGAATAGATGGAGACGCCGCTCACCCGAAACATCGACGCGAACCGCGAGCCGCTGGACGTGGGCGCCTACGAGGCGGCGGGCGGATACCAGGCGGTGCGCCGGGCGCTGCGTGAGCTCGCGCCCGGGGAGGTGACGCAGATGGTGAAGGACTCCAATCTGCGCGGGCGCGGCGGCGCCGGGTTCCCCACCGGGATGAAGTGGGGCTTCATGCCCATGGGCGAGAACGCGCCGCCGCGCAAGTTCATCATCGCCAACGCCGACGAGATGGAGCCCGGCACCTTCAAGGACCGCCTGCTGATGGAGGGCGATCCGCACCAGCTCGTCGAGGCCTTGATCGTCGGCGCCTACGCCGTGCAGGCCGACGTCGCGTACATCTTCCTGCGCGGCGAGTACACGCTCTCCGCCGCGCGGCTGCGACGGGCCATCGGCGAGGCCTACGAGCGCGGCTGGCTCGGCCCCGACATTCTCGGCAGCGGCTACGCCCTGGAGCTGCACCTGCACACCAGCGCGGGCCGCTACATGTGCGGCGAGGAGACGGCGCTGCTGAGCGCGCTCGAGGGTCAGCGCGCCCTGCCCCGCGCCAAGCCGCCCTACCCGCAGCTGATGGGCCTGTGGGGGAAGCCGACGGTGGTCAACAACGTGGAGACGCTGTGCAACGTCCCGCACATCGTCAACAACGGGCCCGAGTGGTTCAAGGGGCTCAGCCGCACCGGGGACGGCGGCACCAAGATCTACGGCGCGAGCGGCAAGGTGAAGCGTCCCGGTGCGTGGGAGCTGCCCATGGGCACGCCCATTCGCGAGCTGCTCGAGGAGCACGCCGGCGGGATGCGGGAGGGCTACGGGTTTCGCGGCCTGCTCCCCGGAGGCGCCTCCACCGACTTCTTGATAGAGGAGCACCTGGATGCGCCCATGGACTTCGATGCCATCGAAGAGATCGGCAGCCGCATGGGCACGGGCACCATGATCGTGCTCGACGACCGCACCTGCCCGGTGGGCATGCTGCGCAACCTGGAGCACTTCTTCGCCCAGGAGTCCTGCGGCTGGTGCACCCCCTGCTGGAGCGGGCTGCCCTACACCGAGCAGCTTCTGGACGCCATCGAGCGCGGCGAGGGCCAGCGCGGCGATCTCGACCTGCTGGAGATGCACACGCGCTTCCTGGGTCCCGGGAACACGTTCTGCGCGCACGCACCGGGGGCCATGGAGCCGCTCCAGAGCGCCCTCAGATATTTCCGCGACGACTTCGACCGCCACATCGACGACAAACGATGCCCATACAACAAATGAATCCATCCGTAGGAGCGAGCTTGCTCGCGAACC
>JABAHQ010003356.1_pt4 | contig 14604 bp, 11 predicted proteins | sample 7062091 | NCBI WGS metagenome assembly JABAHQ01 (sample SAMN14534359, study PRJNA622989) | marine sediment metagenome | biome: marine biome [ENVO:00000428]; feature: marine pelagic biome [ENVO:01000023]; material: deep marine sediment [ENVO:00002113] | place: India: Gulf of Kutch | collected...
GAGCCGGAGATCGCGGCAAACATGGCGCAGGACCCGACGTTGGAGTGCATGAGGCCGCCGGGAAGCCACGACAGCCAATGGGTTGCGGCGGCGTACATCCTCTCGGCGATGCCCGAGCGCAACATGATCTCGCCCAGCAGGATGAACAAAGGGATGGCGACGAGGATCACGTCCGTGGAGGATACCCAGCCGATTTCTCCGATGGCGCGGTGCAACGGCAGGAAGGAGTAAAACTGATCGAGGGCGAGCCCGAGCGCGCCGAGCACCGCGGCGACAGGTATGCTCAGGGCGAGCATGCCCAAAAGCACGAGGAGCGTGGTCAGAATCACCGGACGACCTCTAGGCAGCCTCTTCGGGCGACTTGCCTTGGACCTGCGCGCGCTCCTCGGCGCGCCGCAACTCTTCGCCCGTCTCCTCGAGCGCGGTTCTCGAGCCGATCTGTCGCTGCACGGTGGCCAGGTCGCCCTGGGCGAGCGCCACCAGCGAGCGCAGGAGCAGCAGAACCGCTATCAACACGAAAACCACCAGGCCAAGAACCCAGAAGAACTGCGGAAACCTGAGCGGCGTCTCGAGCACCGTCATCGTCCGGGTGTCCATTTCGACCGAGTTCCTGAACACGCCAAACGCCTGCCACGCGAACAGTCCCATGAAGAGGGTGAACACGGAGAGCCCCAGTACGTCGAGCACGGCGCACACGCCGCGCGGCAGCCAGATGTATAGTGAGTCGATGCGAACGTGCGCGCGTTCGAGCAAGGCGAAGCCGAAGGCCCAGGCGGTGCTGATGGCCAAGGCGAAGCCCGACAGCTCGTCGGCTCCGCCGATGGTGACGCTGAAGGCCTTTCTGATGACCACGTCGATGCCGACGATGACGGCGGCGAGCAGGATCAGCGCGCCGCCGAACCAGGTGCCGTAGCGGGAGAGCCTGCGCACCTGCTCTATGAGACGATCCATACCGCCCGACAATGTGCGATTGCGAAGGCAGGCGCCGGTGCCGCGGCGCCTGCCCTCACCTGGGCCTAGAGCTTATCCAACGGGATGGACATGCCGACGACCTTGCCGACGGTCTCGTTCCATTCCTTGGCGTACTCCTTGCCGGCGCGCCGGCCCCACTCCACCAGCACCACGTCCTGCATGAGCTGGGCATGGAGCTTCCCGTCGGCCTTGCTGACGGGCACGTTGACCAGCTTCGCCGGCTTGCCTTCCGGACAGGGGCCTATGCCGAAGTTGCAGTTGTCGGCGCCGGCGACCGCCTCGGCCGCCGTCTCCCACATCTTGTCCTCCAGCTTGGCGAATTGCTCGAGGAAGAACGCCTGCAGTTCGGGCTCGAAACGTTTCCACGAGTCCAGGTTGACCGACTGGTAGTTGATGCTCCAACCCATATACACCTGGAACTGGTGCGTGGTGACTTCCGGCCAGCCGGCGGTGAAGCCGCTCATGGTGCCGGTGACGGCACAGTCGACAACGCCGCGCTGCAGGGCCGGCACCACCTCGGCGAAGGCCATGCTGACCGCCGAGGCGCCGATGGCCTGCATGAAATCGGTCATGGTCTTGTTGAAGACGCGAACCTTCTTTCCCTTGAGATCCGTGAGCGTGCTGATCGGCACCCGGCACCAGATCACCTGCGGCGGGTTCGTCCCCACCGCCAAGAGCTTGGTGTTGAACAGTTTCTCCGCCACTCGCGACATAGTCGGCAGCCACGCCTTGCAGGCGGCGCGCGCGGTCTTGATGTCAAGCGCCAGGCCGGCCAGGTCGCAGCCTTCGAACACCGGGTCGTCGCCCGCCATCTTGCTGACGTCGCCGGCGCCGAAGTCTACGACGCCCAGCTTGGTCATCCGCAACACCTGCCTCCCCTTCACGCCCAACTGTTCCATCGGCGCGAAGGTGGCGCTCACCTTGCCCCCGGAAGCGCTGGGGATGACCTCGTTCCAGAACGGGACCTCGTCCTTGTAGGACGCGACGGTGTTGCCGGCGAGACCGACGCCCGTGACGTGCGTTTCCGGCAGCTCCGCGGCCGAGGCCGCCGTCGCGAGCATCGTAGCCGCCAGCGCGGCACTGACGATGCCGAAGCGAATTGTCCGCATTTTTTCCTCCCTGATTTCGCTCAGGACCCCCGCCGCTTCTTCCTCGCTTCTTCCGGCGGCAGCGACGGGGCGACACTCCGGGCGCCCGGTGGAGCGACGCCGGGCGTGCGTGTCGACGACTTGAGCACATCCTGCCCCGCCACGCGGCATCGAAGCAGGCCGACGGCGGGGGTTACTATGCCCGATAAGAACTTCGGCATGATCGCACGAGGGTGTCAAGCACTTCCCGGATGGGGCGGCAAGCAGGCTCCCGTGTTGAGGGGACCGAAACGGAATTCGAGCATCGGTTATGACTGCAAGCGGTTCGACGGGGGTTTTTTTGGGGGCCTCGAATAAGGCCCTAAGCCTGCGCCTGGACCTGAGCGCGACGCCGAGCGCGGCCGCATGCCGGATACGCTCGCGCCGATTCGCCATGACGAAAGCCGCAAGCTCCGGGCGGCCCCCGGCAGGCCTCGGATGGAACGCTTTATGCCGCATACGGGGCATGGTAATGCCATCCGGAGCCAGCGCGCGAGCCGTCCTCCCGCAGCGAAGGGGCCGAGATATGACCGCGGGAAAACTCGCCGGCAAAGCCGCACTCGTGACCGGCGCGGGCAACGGGATCGGCCGAGCCATAGCCGGGGCGTTCGCCCTCGAGGGGGCCGCTGTCCTGTGCGCCGACATCGCGCTCGGCGATGCGCAGGCGGTGGCCCGTCGCATCGTGGACTCGGGCGGCCGGGCAGTCGCCTGTCACTGCGATGTCAGCCGCTCCGCGTCGGCCAGGGCGGCCGTCGAGCGGGCGGTGGCCGACTTTGGGTCGCTGCAGGTGGTGGTGAGCAATGCCGCCGTCTTCGTGCCGATCACGACGCTCGAAGACATGGCCGTGCACGACTGGGACAGGACGCTGGCCGTGAACCTGAGCGGGGCATTCCTGATCTGCAAGCACGCCATTGCGCACCTGCGCGCGGCCGGCGGCGGGAGCATCATACTCGTCGCCTCGCAGATGGCGCGCGTGGCCAACGCGGGACAGGCGGCTTACTGCGCAACCAAGGGGGCGCTCGTGCAACTCGCCAAGGGGATGGCGCTGGATCACGCCAAGGATGGCATCCGCGTCAACGCCCTGTCCCCCGGCGGGGTCGCGACCGATCGTATGGTCCGACGCTTCGGCGACCTCGAGACCGCCGAGCGCGTGTGGGGGGCGAAGCATCCTCTCGGGCGGCTCGCGCGGCCGGAAGAGATCGCCTCGGGCGCGGTGTTCCTGGCGAGCGAGGAGTCGTCCTTCATGACCGGCTCGGACCTGCTGATCGACGGCGGCTACACCGCCTGGTAGCGGGGCGCCCGGCGGCCGCCCCGCCAACGCCGCGCTCCGGCTCCGGGGCATCGCGCATATTCAGTGGACTCCGGCGCTTGTCCGGTGGAGGAGGGCACAGATGAAAGCAAGAGACGACGCCGAGCGCAGCGAACGCCTGAGCCGGCTGTACACGGGCGCGGTCGCGGACATCCTCGATGACCTTGGCCCCGGGTTTCGCAACCAATGTCTCCCGCCGGACATCCGGCCGCTGGATCCGGCGATGAAGGTGGCGGGACCGGCCTTCACCGTGCGCGGCCGGGCGCGCCACTACGACGACGGCACGGACCCGCGATACAGGCAGATGGACATGCTGGATGCAATCCCCCCGGGCAGCGTGGTGGTGATGCACGCGGGCGACGACACCACGGCCTCGCACTGGGGCGAGCTGATGAGCATGACGGCGCGCGCCAAGGGGGCGACCGGCGCGGTCATTGCCGGCGGGGTGCGCGATTCGGCCCGGATCCTGGAACTCGGATTCCCGGTGTTTCGCCGGTACCACATGCCCGCGACGGCGGTCCACCGCTACGACATCACGGACTTCGAGGTGCCCGTGAGGATCGGCGGCGTGGTGGTCGCGCCCGGGGACTTCATCCTCGGCGATATCGACGGGATCCTGGTGATCCCGGCGGCCGCCGCGGACGAGGTCATCGAAAAGGCGGAGTCCGTACGCGAGCGCGAGGACATCGTGCGCAAAGCGCTCAGCGAAGGTGGTAACATCCGCGACCTGTTCGAGACATATCGGGTGTTCTAGAGCGAACACGTAACTCCGCTGTCCATCAAATCGTTAGAGCAGATTCACCGGGTCGATGACTCGCCCGAAGCGAGTCCCATCCACGAAGGATCTGCTCTAGCTCCCCTCGCCGCGGCCGGCGGGCCGCATGAGGGGCTGCCGAGCCAATCGAGGTGCCGTCATGAACGAGGCGTTCCTGAGCAACTCCGAAATCGTCGCCGCCTATCGCGCGAAAACCCGGTCCTCCGAGCGCCTCGCAGGCGAGGCACGGCGCCTGTTTCCGAGCGGCATCACGCACGACTCGCGCCACCTGCGCCCGTACGGGGTCTATGTCACCCGGGCGCAAGGCTCACACAAGTGGGACGCCGACGGGAACGAGTACGTCGATTACTTCGGCGGCCACGGGGCGCTGTTGCTGGGACACAACCACCCGAAGGTGCTGGCGGCGATCCAGGACGCCCTGAGGCACGGCACCCACTTCGGCTCCAGCCATGCCCTGGAGCTGCGCTGGGGGCAGCTCGTGCAGAGGCTGATGCCGGGGGCCGAGCGCATCCGCTTCACCTCCTCCGGCACCGAGGCCACGCATCTCGCCCTGCGCCTGGCCCGCGCCCACACGGGTCGGCGCAAGTTCCTGCGTTTCAACACGCACTTCCATGGCTGGCACGACCACGTGGCCTCGGGTTACAACGCGCACTTCGACGGCTCGCCGTCGCCGGGCGTGCTGCCCGAGGTGGCGCGGCTGGCCGTGCCCATGCACCCCTGGGACATCGACCGGGTGCGGGCGGTCCTGGAAGGCGACGAGGACATCGCCGCCGCCATCCTTGAGCCCACCGGCGCCACCTTCGGCATGGTCCCGACGAGGCCCGAGTTCCTGTCCGCGCTCAGGGAATTGACGGCGCAGCACGGCGTGGTGCTGATCTTCGACGAGGTGGTCACCGGCTTCCGCGTCGCGCCCGGCGGCGCCCAGGCGCGCTTCGGCGTCGTCCCGGACCTGACCACCCTGGCCAAGATCCTCTCGGGCGGGCTGCCCGGCGGGGCCGTGGTGGGGCGCAAGGATATCCTGGACCTTATCGACTTCGAGGTCGCCGAAAGGCGGGGGCTTGAGCGGATCCAGCACCAGGGCACCTACAACGCCAACCCCCTGTCCGCCGCCGCCGGGGTTGCGGCCCTCGAGATCATCGCCGAGGGCGACGCCTGCGAGCGGGCCAACGCGTACGCGGCGGCGCTCAGGCCGCGGCTCAACGAGGTCCTCGAGGACCAGCGGGTGCCGTGGGCCGTCTACGGGACCTTTTCCGCCTTCCACGTGTTCACCAACCCGGGCAAGCGCGACGTCAAGCCGACGGCCTTTGACCCCTTCGACCACCCCTTCGAGGACCTGCGCAACAACCGGCCCGGGATCGCGGACAAGCTGCGCATGGCCATGCTGCTGGGCGGCGTCGACATCACCGGTTGGCCGGGCGGCAGCAATACCGCCGTGCACACCGGCGACGACCTGGAGCGCACGGTCGCCGCGTTCCGCGAGGCGGTCGGGATGCTGAGGCGGGAAGGCGAGCTTTAGCCGCCGCGCGCGCCGGCTGCCGAAGCCGTCCGGTTACTGCAGCTCGACGAGGATGTTTCCGTAGGCGTCGAGCACGGCCTCCGATCGCGGCGGTATGACCACGGTGGCGTCGTATTCCTCGACGATGCAAGGTCCCTGGCGCGGCGCATCGAGGTCGCCGCGGCCGATGATCGGCGTCTCCACCCAGCCCGCGTCGGGACCGAAGTAGGCCTGGCGCGACGACGGCCGGGCGGCCTGACCCGTCCGGGCGGCGACGACCCGCTCGGGCACCGGCGAACGCTCCGCGAGCCCGTAGCCGACGACCTGCACGTTGACCAGCTCCACCGGCTCCTCGGCGCCCGCGCGATGGCCGTAGGTGCGCTCGTGCTCCGCGCCGAAGGCCTCCTCCAGCGCCGCCACGGCGTCCTCGCCGATCGGGCCGTCGGGCACCGGCACCGTCAGTTCGAAGGTCTGGCCCTGATAGTGCATGTGGGCGGTCCGGCGCACCCGCCGCTGGCTCTCTGGGAAGCCGTCGGCCGCCAGCTGCTCGAGGGCCTCGGCCACCATCGCCTCCCAGACCAGGTTGAGCTCCTCGAGATCGACCTTGCGCAGGAGGCGCCGGAAGGTCCGCGAGTAGTGATGTTCGACGTCGGCGTAGAGCAGGCCGAAGGACGAGAACAGCCCGGGCGAGGGCGGCACCACGATGCGCCTCATGCCCAGCTCCCGCGCCATGCCGGCACCGAAGACGGGACCGCTGCCGCCGAAGGCGAAGAGCGCGTAACCGCGTGGATCGCGCCCGCGCTCGGTGGACACCGCCTTGATCGCCCGGATCATGTTGGAGGCGACGATCTGGTGGGCGCCGTAGGCGGCATGCGCGACGGACAGGCCCAAGGGCCTGGCGATCCTCTCCTCGAACACGGCGCGTGCCTTCGCCGCATTCAGGCTCAACTCGCCGCCGACCAGGTAAGCGGGGTTGATGTAGCCGAGCAGGACGTTGGCGTCGGTCACCGTCGGTTCCGTGCCCCCGGCGTCGTAGCAGACGGGTCCCGGCCTGGCGCCGGCGCTCCAGGGGCCGATCTGCATGGAGCCGCCGGCGTCGATCCAGACGATGGAGCCGCCCCCGGCCCCGACCTCGGCAAGGTCGATGGCCGGGACCTTGAGCATATAGCCGGCGCCGGTGAGCAGGCGCGATCCGACCATGATGCCGCCGCCGACCTGGTATTCGATCGAGCGCGTGACCTCGCCGCCCTCGACCAGGGACGCCTTGGCGGTGGTTCCGCCCATGTCGAAGGTGACGATGTCGGGCAGCCCGACCGCCTTGGCCAGGACCTGGGCGCCGATGACGCCGCCGGCGGGCCCGGATTCGATGATGTTCATGGGCAGCCGCTGCGCCGCCTCGGCGGTGGTCAGGCCGCCGTTCGACTGCATCAGAAGCAGCGGCGCCGTGATCCCGGCGCCGTCGAGGTTGCGGCGCAAGGCGGCCAGGTAGCCGGCGACGATGGGCATGACGTAGGCGTTGATCGTCGTGCTCGAGGTCCGTTCGTACTCCTTGATCTCGGGCAGGACCTCGGAGCTGATGCACACGGGCAGGTCGGGGGCCTTGCGCCGGGCGATCTGCTTGATCATCAGTTCGTGCTCGGGATTGGCGTACGAGTGGATCAGGCATACCGCGATCGCCTCGACGCCCTCCGCCAGCAGCCGGTCGAGCGCCCGCGCCGCGTCCTTCGGATCCAGGGGTCGGTCGATCNNCGCGCCGCGTCCTTCGGATCCAGGGGTCGGTCGATCCCGCCGCGGGCATTGACCCGCTCGTCGACCACGACGCGAAGGTAGCGCTCGACCAGCGGCACCGGCTTCTCCCAGCGCAGGTCGTAGAGCCGCGGCATGCGCAGGGTGCGGATCTCCAGGACGTCGCGGAACCCCTTCGTGGTGATGAGGCCGGTTCGCGCCCCCTTGGTCTCGAGGAGGGCGTTTGAAGCGACCGTGGTACCGTGGCGCAGTTCCTCGACATCGGCCGCCTCGAGCCCGGATGCCCTGAACGCCTGGTCGAGGCCCTCGGCGATGGCCTGGGCGTAGTCGTCGACGCTGGAGGAGATCTTCTTGGTATGGATTTCGCCGTCGGCGCCGAGAAAAACGATATCGGTAAAGGTGCCCCCGATGTCCACGCCGACTCGAAAACCGCTCATCCCGCTTTCATCCCCCGTTGGGCGTTTTCGTGCTTTGGTTCCGCGGCGTCCTCGGCGCCCGGCCACTCCTCCCGCAGCACCTTGGGAACCTCCGTCCAGCCGCGCCGGGCGCGCAATTCGGCCCGCAGCCTCTCGCTCGCCGGCTCGTCCACGCTCATGGCGTCTGTGTCGATGACCACGCCATAGTCGCGGCGCGCCGTCTCGCAGCTGATCATTTCGTTGCGCACGTCCTTGAGGACCCGCCGGGTGTCGCGCTCCAGGGGATCGCCCCAGCCCCCGGCGCCCGCCAGCTCGTGGCGGAAGACGTCGCCGCGCTTGATGTCCATGGTCAGCTTGGCGGCGAGCGGGCGGTTCTCGGTCTCCGGGTTGAGGAAGTTCCCCGACGGCTTGCCCGCGTTGCCGCCATAGAGGCCGTAGGGACGGAAGTCCCGCCGGTCGGAGCGCACCTGGAGGATGCCCTCCTGCTCCAGGAACTTGTAGTCGCGGCGGAACGGGGTGCCGCCCCGGAACTTTCCGGCCCCCGCCTTGTCGGGCACGAACTCGTAGGCCAGGATCTGGATGGGGTGCTCGACCTCGGTCACCTCGACCGGCTGCGAGGCCATGTTGATGAGCAGGTTCGTGTTGCCGTCCAGGCCGTCGGCCCACGGCCGCCCGCCCCACGCGCCGGTGGTGAAGTCGACGTAGATGAAAGGCGTGCGGTCGGCATAGTAGCCGCCGATGGTGACGCCCGTGTTGCCGCCGTCGGAGGCCGCGCATACCCGCTCCGGCAGCCACATGGCCACGGCCCCGAAGGCGCAATCGAGCATGCGGAAGCCGGTCAGTCCACGGGCCGCGCAGGCGGCGGGCAGCACGCCGTTGGTGATCGTCCCGGGGGGCGCGTGCACCTTGATGGCCCGGAACACCCCCTCGTTGCTGGGGATGTCGTTGGGCAGCACCGACTTGATCGCCGTGTAGGTCGCCGCCTTGGTCCACGACAAAGTGGCGTTGATCGCTCCCTTGACCTGGGGCGAGCTCCCGGTCCAGTCGCCGTAGATGCTGTCTGCCTCCTTCTTCAAGGTGAAGAACAGGCGGATCGGCTTGCCGAACTCGATGCCGTCGTCGTCGATCCAGTCCTCGAAGCTGAACTCGCCGTCGGGCAGCTCGCTGATGGCGGCGCGGGTCAGCCGCTCGGCGTAGTCGATCACCTCCTGCATGTATTGGCTGACGGTCCCGGCACCATAGCGGGCGACCAGCTCGAGCAGCTGCCGCTCGGCGATGTGGCAGGCCGCGAGCTGGGCTCTGAGGTCCCCGAAGACCCTGACCGGCAGGCGCACGTTCTTCTCGATCATGGAGAACAGGGTCTCGTTGCGCCGGCCGGCCAGGTACAGCTTCAGCGGCGGGATGCGCAGGCCCTCGGCATAGATCTCGGTGGAATCCGAGGCGTTCGATCCGGCGACCCGGCCGCCGACATCGGTGTGGTGGCAGATCGTGGCGGCAAAGGCGATGCGCGCGCCGTTCACGTAGACGGGCTTGAACACGAAGATGTCGGGCAGGTGCATGCCGCCGTCGAAGGGGTCGTTCATGACGAAGACGTCGCCGTCGTCCATGTCGTCGCGGTAGCGCCGCATGACCGCCTCGAGCGCCGTCGGGATCGATCCCAGGTGTCCGGGCAGGGTCAGGCCCTGCGCCACCAGCTTTCCCTCGGCGTCGGCCACCGCGGTGGAGAAGTCCATGTTGTCCTTGAGCACCCCGGAATAGGTCGTGCGGGTGATGGTCAGGGCCATCTCGTCGGCGATGGAGAAGATGGCGTTCTTGAACAGCTCGAACTCGATGGGATCCCGAATCTCGCTCATGCCCAGGTCTCCCTCAGGAATCGGTTTCTTTTGGCTCGCGGGTCCGATGCGCTGGCGCGCGCTTGAAGAGGCGGCGACCGGCGGCAAGGTACCACGAGCACGTGGCGATCCCGCAAGCTCCGAGGCCCGGTTGCGCCCGGCGACCCGCTTCGGCTTCTCGTCCATGGTGACGTAGACCGCCGCCTCGTCAACACGGTCGTCAACAGCGAAGGATACCGGCACGACGTGCGGCGCCCCGTCCGCGCTCGCCAGGTAAGCGACCCGCCTGGACTCCGGGAAGCGCCGTTGCGCACGGGTCAGCATCGGCGGCCGCACGCACACCGGGCGGCGGGCGTCCACCCTGCCGCCCCGGGCGGCGCCGGGGAACAGCGAGTTCGCCGCATCGGAAGGTGACATATCATCAAGGCCCCCGCCCCCTCCTCGTCGGCGCCAGGGACGACCCGGCGCGCACCGCTCAAGCGAGCAGGCGCGCGTAGTCGTCAAGCACACGCAGCACCGTGTCGCGCTCGGCCGAGGGCAGCGCGAGCAAGGCCCGTCTCACCCCCGCCTTGGCGTAGGCCTCAAGGGTCGCCGCCTCCGGCGGCGCCCGGAAGACGCTGAGCGAGAGGGTCGACATGTCACGCCCCGCCGCCTCGGCCGCCTCGCGCAGCCGCGCCATGCCCTCGACCGGGTCGAACGAGTCGCTGGCGCGCGGCAGCCAGCCGTCGCAGAACTCGACCACGCGGCGCAGCGTGTACTTGGTCTCGCCGCCGAGGATGACCGGCGGGTGCGGCCTCTGAACGGGCTTCGGGTAGGACCACACGGGGTCGAAGTCGACCATCTCGCCGTGAAAGGCGGCCTCCTCCTCGGTCCAGATGGCTTTCATGGCGAGCACGCGCTCGCGCAGCAGCTTGAAGCGCGTCGGGTAGCGGGTCCCGTGGTTCTCCATCTCCTCGACGTTCCAGCCGCCGCCTATGCCGAAGATGAAGCGCCCGCCCGACATCGTGTCCAGGCTGGCCACGGATTTCGCGGTGACGAAGGGGTCGCGCTGCGGCAGCAGGCAGATGCCGGTGGCCAGCTTGAGCTTGCTCGTGGCCGCGGCCGCGAACGACAGGGCCACGAAGGGATCGTGCGTGTGCCAGTACTCCTTCGGCAACTCGCCGCCGCCCGGCCGCGGCGTGCGCCGGCTCGCCGGGATGTGCGTGTGCTCGGGCAGGAAGAGCGACTCGAAACCGCGCTCCTCCAGCGCCCGCGCCAGCTCGTCCACCCTGATGCTGTAATCGGTTGCGAAGATAAGGACGCCGATTTCCATGCCCACTCCTCCAAGCGAAAATGCGCCGTGCGCGCGCCCGCGACGCGGCCGCCCGGGGACGGTGCCGCCAAGCTCCCATTAGAGCGAGCGCCGGAGCGGCTGTCCACGACCGCGCAGGGCGCGGACCGGTGAGCGCAACCGGGAATCGAACGACCCGCCTTGGACGGCCGGCCGCTGCTGGACCACCCGCTGGACCTCTTATCGTGATCCGAGGCGAGCGCGGCTAAGCTGCCTGGATCGGGCCGACCTGCCGGGAGCGACCAATCGCCCCCTGTGCCGCGAGCACCCGGGGGGACGCGTGCCCCGGCGGGTCGCCGCGATGGGTGCCCCCGTGGCGAGTGTGCGCCGGTGATCGGCCCGGGTCGGGTCGGCGGGCGGGCGGGAGGGCGGCCGACGGAACTCTCGACTTGTCAATTTATTCAGGAATTATTTGGACCTCGGCGGCCATATGATTTGAACCCCGGCGGCCATACATGAACAATACAGACCTCGCACCCGGTAGAGCGGCGGAGTCAGGCCGGCCGTCTCGCCGAGCGGTCCCGTAGCAAAGACCGCGGCCGCTTGGCCTGCGCGCCCTGACTGCGGCGAAGGCGCGGCGAACGGGCCGAGGCGACCCGTCTTTGTGAAAACGGAGCTTTTGCGTTGATTCATATCAATTTAAGAGGCGTTGTTAGATAATATGTTGCCTGGTGGAGGGCCGGCGGCGGTCCGCCGCGAGCAACGGCGACGAGACGCCCGAGGGCGCGCCACAGGCGCCTCGGCCGCATGCGCCGGGCCCAACCCATAAGGTGGTGACCGTGTCCGGTTTCCCGATCGTGGCCCGAGAGGACTTCTCGGACACAACGTTTCTTCTGGAAATCCGCCATCCGGCGATGGCCAGGGCGGCGCAGGCCGGGCAATTCGTCATCGTCATCGCGCATGACCACGGCGAGCGCATTCCCCTCACGATCGCGGATTTCGACCGGGACGCGGGAACCGTCACCCTGGTGGTCCAAGCGGTCGGCAAGACCACCAAGGAGATGCAGCGCGCCTGCCGGGCGGGTGCCGCCCTCTACGGCATGGTGGGGCCCATGGGGGTGCCCAGCCACATCGGCGGGGCCAAAAAGGTGGTCTGCGTCGGCGGCGGCCTGGGCGTCGCGCCGGTCTTCCCGCAGGCGCGCGCCTTCAAGGAGGGCGGCGCCTACGTCATCGGCGTCGTCGGCTTCCGGAGCAAGGACCTGGTGTTCTGGGAGGACAAGTTCCGGGCGTGCTGCGACGAGCTCATCATCTGCACCGACGACGGCTCCGCAGGGCTCAAGGGCCTCGTCACCGAGGGCGTCAAGCTGGCCATCGAACGGCACCCGGACCTCGACGAGGTCGTCGCCATCGGGCCGCCGATCATGATGAAGGCCTGCGCCGAGACGACGCGCCCGCACGGCATCAAGACCGTCGTCAGCCTCAACCCGATCATGGTCGACGGCACCGGCATGTGCGGCGGCTGCCGGGTCAAGGTCGGCGGCAGGCTGAAGTTCGCCTGCGTCGACGGGCCGGAGTTCGACGCCCATGAGGTCGACTTCGACGACCTGATGAATCGCTTGCGGCGCTTCGTCGAGGAGGAGAAGCTGGCCCTGGAGCGCTGGTCGGAGAACTGCCGGCGCCTGCGCCTGGTCGAGGCGCCGGTGAGCGAGGGCGCGAAGGCGCCCTCGGGCGAAACCGCCGCCTAACAACAGGCGGATGGCCGGGCGCGAGTCGCGCATGGCAGCACGGAGAGGCTATTCCGGGGCGAGTTGACGATGCCCAAGAAGACGATCCGGACGATCCCGCAGGAGCGGGCCTTTATGCCCGTTCAGGACCCCGAGGAGCGGATCAGCAACTTCAACGAGGTCGCCTTGGGGTTCACGCTGGAGGACGCCCTCGTCGAGTGCGCCCGCTGCCTGGATTGCCCGGAACCCGTGTGCATCCCGGGCTGCCCCGTCGGCATCGACATCCCCGGCTTCATCCGCAAGATGATCGAGAAGGACTACCGCGGCGCCTACGACATCCTCAGCGAGGCGAACCTGCTGCCGGCCATCTGCGGGCGCGTCTGCCCGCAGGAGGACCAGTGCGAGGGCGTCTGCCCGGTCGGCGACACCCTGGAGCCGGTGGCGATCGGGCGGCTGGAGCGCTGGGTCGGCGACCAGGCGATCGCGGAAGGCTGGAGCACGCGGCCCTACATCGAGAGCAATGGCTTCAGGGTCGGCATCATCGGCTCCGGGCCGGCGGGCATGGCCTGCGCCGCCGACCTGGCCAAGGCGGGCTGCGCGGTCACCATCTACGAGGCCCTGCACGAGCCGGGCGGCGTGCTGCGCTACGGCATCCCCGAATTCCGCCTGCCGAACGAGGTCATCGACGCGGAGATCGCCAACCTGAGGAAGCTGGGCGTCGAAATAGAGTGCAACACCCTGGTCGGACGCCTGTTCACCATCGAGCAGATGCTCGACGAGATGGGCTACGACGCCGTCTTCATCGGCACCGGCGCCGGCTCGCCGAAGTTCATGGGCATTCCCGGGGAGTCCCTGAACGGCGTGCTGTCCGCGAACGAGCTCCTGACGCGCAGCAACCTCATGATGGCCGGCAAGTTCCCCGAGTACGACACGCCGCTCCACCTCGGCCGCCGAGTCGCGGTCATCGGCGCCGGCAATACGGCCATGGACGCGATGCGCGTCTCGCTGCGCCTCGGCGCGGAGAAGGTTTACTGCGTGTATCGCCGCACCGAGGCCGAAAGCCCCGCACGCGAGGAGGAGATCCACCACGCCCAGGAGGAGGGCATCGAGTTCCACTGGCTGACCGCGCCGGTCGAGATCCTCGACGACGGCGAGGGAAACGTGCGCGCGATGCGCTGCATCCGCATGGAGCTGGGCGAACCGGACGCTTCGGGCCGGCGCCGCCCCGTCCCGGTCGAGGGCAGCGAGTACGAGTTCGAGACCGACATGGTGGTCTACGCCATCGGCACCAACGCCAACCCGATCCTCGGCCAGACGTCCAGGCTCAAGCTGAACGAGTGGGGCTACATCGAGACGGACGAAAGCCTGGCCACCTCGATGGCCGGCGTCTACGCCGGCGGCGACATCGTCACCGGCGCGGCGACCGTGATCCTGGCGATGGGCGCCGGACGCAAGGCGGCGCGCAGCATCAAGGACTACCTCGCGATTCGTGACAGCGACGTCGTCTATCTGCCCGAACACAGCGGGACCGAGGACACGCTGTTCGGCATCAGCCTGGGCGAGAGGAACTTCACCCGGCTCCGCGTTGCATAGGTCGAGACGAATGGAGCCTTGAATGCGCACAGAACTCTATCGAGACCCGAAGCGGGATCGCCCCCGGCGTATGCTCGACGAGACCTCGGGGCGGGGCGCGACCTCCGCGGTCGGCAGGAAAGGCGGCGCCGCGGCCGGGCGGAAACAGGCGCTCGCCGTCGACGAGCACATCGTGGAGATCGTCAGCGACTCGGGCGAAGGCGCGCAGAAGGCCGCGGTGACCTTCGCCGAGGCCTCCGCCATGATGGGCAACGGCCTGTGGACCGTGGAGGTGATCCCCTCGGAGATCCAGCCGCCCCCCCACACCACCGGCGCCACCAGCGGCAACCGCATCCGCATCGCCGA
>JABAHQ010011310.1_pt1 | contig 14601 bp, 22 predicted proteins | sample 7062091 | NCBI WGS metagenome assembly JABAHQ01 (sample SAMN14534359, study PRJNA622989) | marine sediment metagenome | biome: marine biome [ENVO:00000428]; feature: marine pelagic biome [ENVO:01000023]; material: deep marine sediment [ENVO:00002113] | place: India: Gulf of Kutch | collected...
GTTGTATTTGTTGGAGATATCGAATTGCGGCGTGGATGTTCAAGTTTTGATAAGGGATGCCACATTTGATGAGCAAAACGGAATGTCGGCACGTTTCTCTTACTCCAGCGTGATGTAGTGAAAATTTTGATGGGAACCCTCCCGTAGGCAGTTGAGAACTTAGAAGGGAAACGAGGATGTCAGAGGCTATTTTTGTGTCTATTAAATCTAGGAATTGCAATAGGTGGAGCTTGGCAATATGATCTTCGGATCCGAAAACGAAACTTAGGGGTAAGTAGCGTAGCTTCAATTCAAAGACCATTGAATTCAAAGTGTATTGTGCGGTATATAATATATTACATTAATAAGTAATGGAGGACGTTGTACCGATCGATTGAAGATAGTTTCTTCTCTAAAGCAGTGTCTCTACAAACGCTCAATAGGTGATGCCTAACTATTTGAGAGACTACATAAAATTAAAAGGATATATTTATGGCGTTGAATGAGAGAATGGTGATGAGAGCATCCTCGGCAAAATTGCCCCATATTGCACCGTTTGTTTGGAAATAAGAGTTTATCAATCAGATACGGCCAACTAACTTAAGTGAAAGTGGAGCGGAAAAAAGGGATCTTAACCGTTTAGTCAAGGTTCTTCCCTCTTGAAAGAGAAGAACGACCCTCAAGGGAGCCAAATGGAGAAGATCACGTTTCAACTAGTGTGGTTTGATTCGTTAGGGGCAAAATCAACGGCGACGTTTGTTAAAACGCCTGATGTTTCGATCCTCATCGATCCTGGAGCCGCGGCTATGCAACCCTCCTTTCCTGCGAGTCCGATCCGCAAAGGGTGGTGGAAGTTCAAAGCGACGAGGGCAATCAAAAAGGCAAGCAGGGCCGCAGATGTCATCATTCTCACTCACTACCATTATGACCATTACTTCCCAAATGCGTTGGATGTGTACCACGGAAAGACGATCCTAGCTAAATCCCCCAACAAATATATCAACGACTCACAGAGAGAACGCGCACGTGAATTCTATGCAAACCTTTGCAGACGTTTTGGAGAAGGAAACCTGAACGAACAAATGATGGAAACAGAGGCAAAGGAGTACCCTGATCCCTTAGAGAATCTCCCACTAGCAAGGGAGAAGGATTTTGGTGACTACCAAGAAAGACGAGAGGAACTCCTGGAAAAGTGGAGGAAACGCTTCGAGAGGCGAGTAGAACACTGGCACGAACTTTTCCGAATAACTCCCTTGGATCTCAGAGAGGGAGCGGTGAAGTTTGGAGATGGCAAGGTATTTCAGTTCGGGGACACGATCGTTCGGTTTACGCGGCCACTTTTCCATGGCATCGAGTACTCCCGACTTGGGTGGGTGATTTCGCCCATCATCAGTTATGATAATGAAAAACTCATCCACTCAAGCGATCTCAATGGGGTATACGTTGAAGACTATGCGCAATGGCTATGGAACGAGGGCCCCGATGTCTTACTACTCGATGGTCCCCCGAAGTACTTGCTCGGATACTTGTTAAATACCATTAATCTCCAGCGGTGTGTGAACAACACGTGTAACATCTTGAAGCGAACGAAGAACTTAGAGCTGATGATCTATGATCACCACCTACTTCGGGCAAAAAAATACAGACAACGTACTAAAAGAGTGTGCGAAACGGGGGAAGAAGAAGACATCCGCGTCACAACCGCGGCGGAGTATAAAGAAAAGACCCCAGTGATTGGCCAATGTTGAGGGGTGAAGCAGTTAAACAAGAGCTACAGACTTTTTTGGCGGTAAAAACACGCTGCTTGCACTAGGAAAGGCAAGATGCCACTCTGTTCTTCTAGAAAGGGAATAGAAAAAAGGAAACGTCGCTAGTACGGTGAACTCGCTTTTGTCATTCCTTTGTTCACCTGCTTACCAGGGCGCAAACCCAGGGTTCACTTTTCGTTTCGAGCCCCTAAACTTCGAAATCCGCTTCATCTCTTGATCACTAAGTTGAAAGTCAAAGACGTTGAGGTTTTCACGCTGATGTTCTTTCTTCGCAGCTTTTGGAATTGTGATGACGTTTTCTTGTTGAATATGCCACCGTAGTGTAACTTGGGCGGCGGATTTTCCATGTTTCTCTCCAATTTCCCGTAATGTTTCGTTCTTCAGCACATCTCCGCGAGCTAAGGGACTATAGGCAGTGAGAAGAAGTCCATGCGTTCGACAGTAGTTGAGAATCTTCTTTTGAGAGATAAACGGATGGTACTCCACTTGATTACCAAATAGAGACGCCTTTGACAGGTTTCGCGCCTTCCTCAGCAAGTCAACTGTAAAGTTGCTAACCCCAATATGCCTCACTTTCCCGTCTTCCTTCAATTCATTCATAGCTTGTAAGGTATTCTTGAGCGACACGCTTTTTGTAGGCCAATGGATTAACAGGAGATCCACGTAATCTGTCCGAAGTTTCCTAAGGCTGCCCTCAAAGGAGTTCAGCACATCGTTATACCGAAGATTAGTTCACCAGATTTTCGTGGTAAGAAACACATCTTCTCGATCTACATCGGCTTCTTCAATTGCCGTTCCGACATTATCTTCATTGTTATACAGTTGGGCAGTATCGATGTGTCTATATCCAAGGTCCAACGCATGTTTAATAGTCTCCTTGGTACCTGGGCCCGTGATTTGCCACGTTCCAAATCCAAGTACAGGAATTTTCTCGCCGTCCACTTCCACGTATTCCATGTTATTTCCACCTCAGGGGTGTTTATTTTGACCTACGTGGGATCCTTTTTAATTTTTTGCACTAAGTTTTGAAAAAATATACCTAGGAGTCTTAATCCTGACTGTAAGTGAAGGGGCTAAGAAACTGTGATCTTCTCTTCTAGAGGAACACGTTTTCTTTATCAAGCGTTCTTCTTGGAGAGACAATATGGAAAAAGCACTTAGACAACTGTATTTTCGTTCAAGAAGTGCGTAATTTCCTTTATAAACTGGTTAAAATCCCCTAAATTATCGTTAATGACTGTAAAAGCCTGTTTATCATGTATGTTCCCATATCTATGAACTAAAATGTTTCTAAAACCTTTCATTAGTTTGAGTTTTTCACTTAAGTTTTGATCTATAATTCCGTGTCGGGTAATGTTTTCAATTATTGCGGTTTCATCTGCTGGGAGACCTAATTCAAGATCGGCATTGAGAATAGAGCAAATGTCAATTACATTTTGGATGCAAAATTCGATTTTCTTATAGATGCCATCCTTTACGAGGCCCATCTTTGAGAATTTTTCGTAAGTTTCTGGTAAGTTCTTTTTCACGATGGTAAGGTTTTCTTTGATTTCTTGCAGTTTCGTTCTAACGATGCGGTCTCTTACCATAAAGATCACCTATGGATGTAATCTAAAAACCGAGGTTCAAAGAATGCAAAATCTTGGATCGTGTGGAGAGCGATCTCATATAGTTCACTGGTATCTCTTGAATACAATACTTTTCCATCCAACACGTCTTTCTTGATATAAAGAGGAAGATCTTGGAAAATGTGCACATCAAACTGCTTAGGAAGTTCACCTAACACATTCATTCTAAAACGAAACCGTTCTTCCGGACTCCCCGCGTATCCTATGGCAATATCAATATCAGATATATCAGTAGTTTTATTTTTCACCATAGAACCATACAGAATGACAAACTGAACTTTAACATTAGTATCAAGACTTTTAATACGCTCTAGTGCTTTTTGCACATTTTTTTTCGATTTCATTGGCATGAAAACTCCCCCGTCATTCTCCCTCCGATATTTCAAGTCCCTAACATTTTTTTTAAATACGTGAAGTGTCCCCTATCCAGAGGAAGGGGCTTCGTTCAAAGGGAACTCTTCTTTGAAATTGGAAAGTTCCCCGGTTCCCACCGTAAGAGCCCATGTTTTGGAGCGAGACCGAGAGGTGTTCATGACGTACTATGATCTCCCGGCATCTGGATAGTTGCAGTTTTTCCCTCAGATACATCTCTTAGGCATATTCATTATGCGCCTACTTTATAAAGGTAATTCTAGTAATAGGGAGAAATCTAAACATGGAGGTACACAATGCCTAAAAAGCTAGTAGGTATCCCAGAAAGATGTATTGGGTGTCATAGTTGCGAACAAGCGTGCGCGTTTGCGAATTTTGGTGTAGCAAACATCTCGAAGGCTCGAATCAAAGTGCATTCCACCATCAACGGCGAGCTTCGACACCACATTGACGTGTGTAGCCATCCGAAAGAAGAGGTGGAACTCATCGAGAACGTCCCCAAAAACGCCGTCTCCATCAACAGAGAGGAGAACAAAATAGACATTGACGAGGAGAAGTACCCGCAAGCTGCAGCATTCCTTAAAGAATGTCCCCCTGATGCTCTCTTCTTCCACGACGAGGTACCGTATCCGTTAGTGTGTAAGTTGAAACTGGCCTGTGTGAGATGGTGTCCTACAGGAGCACTAAAAGTAGAGGAGGTTGAACAATGAGTGGTGGATATACGGGCACGTTTCTGAAAATTAACTTGAGTTCAGAGACCGTCGAAGAGGTTGCGACTCCAGAGGAGTGGAAAGAACAGTTTTTAGGTGGACGAGGCTTCGCCATCAAGTACCTGTGGGAGAACCTGGAACCTGGCACTGATCCACTCTCTCCAGAGAATCCCCTCATCTTTGCAACGGGTCCCATCACGGGCACACCGACCCTGAATAGTGGGAAACTGGTCATTGCATCAAAATCCCCTCTCACGGGCGGGTACGGTGATGGAAACATCGGGACAAGCTTTTGTGTGAGGCTAAAGAACTGCGGCTTCGACATGGTGGTTCTTGAAGGTAAGGCGGATCACCCCGTGTATGTGCACATTACGCCTCAGAAGGTAGAACTAAAAGACGCCTCGGACCTCTGGGGAAAAAGCGTCACCGAAACAGAGAATACCTTAAAAGAAGAACTCGGTGAGCGAACGGGTGTGCTTTCCATCGGACCAGCTGGGGAAAATTTGGTTCGATACGCAACCGTGCTTTCCGAGTTTGGAAGATCCGGTGGGAGACCTGGCATGGGAACAGTAATGGGATCCAAAAATGTGAAAGCCTTGGTAGCCGAGAGCAGTGAAGGTATCGACGTCGCCATAGCGGATCTCGACCGCTTGAAAGAGTTGTCGTTCAACGCACGAACGACCTTAAAGCAACGAGATTTCTACAGAGAATGGATCGATAAAGGCACGACGACTGCCGTGAGGTGGACGCAAGAAAACAGTATTTTCCCGACTTACAACTTCCAAGAAGGAGTGTTTGAACATGCGGACGCCTTTGACGGTGATACCATGCTGAACGATTACAAGTACCTTCGTAAAGGCTGTCCCTTCTGTCAAATGCCGTGTGGATTAGTCTGCAAGACGAAGCGAACGGAGGACTATGGAGAGGTTACCGTCGAACTCGACTACGAAAACGTCGCACTGCTTGGTTCCAACCTCGGCATGGAGAACCTCGATCAAGTCATCGTTTTGAATCGATTGTGTGATGACCTCGGGATTGACACCATTTCTAGTGGTAACAGCATTGGGTTTGCCTTTGAACTGTTCGAAAAGGGCGTTATCGATGAAGAAGATACCGGTGGATTAGAGTTAGACTTTGGGAACTTTGAAGCGGCGAAAACGCTGCTTACCATGACAGCGAATCGCGAGGGTTTTGGTAGCCTCCTCGCGGAAGGGACGAAACGGATGGCAGAGAAGATCGGGAAGGGATCCGAGAAGTTCGCGATGAACGTGAAAGGACTCGAAATCAGTGGGTACGATTGTCACGCAGCCCCAGGCATGGCTGTGACCTATGGAGTTTCACCTATCGGTGCGCATCATAAAGATGCATGGTTTGTTGCATGGGAGAAGCGAGAAGACTGGTCAGGAAGACGCAAGGAAGAGATGGAAGCACTGCAACGGATGCAACGTATCCGAGGAGGCTTTTTTGAGGCCGCAGTAATGTGCAGATTACCGTGGATTGAACTCGACCTACCGTTTGAACTCCACATCCAGATGTTAAACGCTGTGACTGGACAAGACTATACGGAAGAAGGACTCTTCGAAATATCCGATCGAATATACGCCTTAATACGCGCCTTTTGGGCTCGAGAATTCGGCGAGTGGAAGCGAAGGTACGATTACCCTCCTGAGCGATGGTTTGAAGAACCGCTTACCGATGGACCCCAAAAAGGCACGAAGGTTGATCGAGACTTGTTTGAGCGACTTCTCAATCACTACTACGATGCGTACGGCTGGGACGAGCGAGGCCTGCCTACGAAAGCGACTTTTAAGGAGTTGCACTTGGATTATGTGATGTCCGAGCTGGAATCGCAAGGAATTGAGCTTTCTGCTTAATCTTTTCCCTTTTTTTGCCCCCTACCAGATCTCTCAAGTTACTATTACAGATACCCAGATTGTGTCTGTTCCGTGCTCGAGGGACATCGTCAAGGAAGGTCTCTGTTGTAAAAAGATCGTATATAATCGTAACCTGCTGTGAAGGCTTGTTTGGTTCAATTTATCCTATGGTAAATGAGGAACAAAGTAGTGATCGCGGGATCGTCTTCGTAAAGCGTCCTCTACTTCGATCTCCTGGACTCTCACCAGCGAAAAAATCGGAAAAATGGGGGTCACAGGTACATGTGTGGGTCGGAAAATTTCGATCGAAGTGGGGGGTAGCAGAAGCTTCTACCTTCAGCGTGCTACAGTAATAAAAAAGGAGAATATATGAACAAAAAGAGGGTGCAAACGGAACTGACCTACCTTGTCGCCTCGATCCCGAACTTCCAAAAGCTTACCACGTCTCGAAGTGTACTAGTTCTTCGAAGGGCTTCCGACCTTTGGTTGGTTCTTCCGCAGGATACCCCATGGGAATGAGGTACGAGGGTTCATACGCTTCTGGAATTCGTAGCAAGTGTTGAACGGGTTCCTTGTCAAACCACCCAACAATGCAAGTTCCAAGTCCAAGGGCATACGCCGCCAGGCACATATTTTGCATAGCTAGTCCAAGGTTCACAAGGTTTGCTCCTTTTTTGTTGCAAATGACCAGGACGACGGGTGCGTCCTCGACAAATGATTGATCGTGGGCCACGTTCCGTAACTTCTCTCGTAGTCGATCTTTCGTAACCACTACAAAGCGCCAAGGCTGACGGTTGCTTCCCGAAGGTGCCCACCTTCCCGCTTCCAGCACTTTGTTGATCTTCTCCTCTTCGACCGCTCTGGGTTGATACTTTCTGATTGACCGTCTTTCTTTGATTGCGTCTAGGACCTCCATCTTCTTCCTCCGTGATAAAGACTATTTTCAGAAATATCCCTTATAAAGCTCTATAATAGGGCCATTCTGTTGTATACCATTGCAAGCTCCTTAATCCGGGGAAAAATCAAGCTCATGTTCGGGTATTCCTTGTGCTTTTCCGTGCTCTATAGCTTCTTTCCATGTACTCTTATCGTTTTTCAAAAGTTCAAATTGCTTGTCATTGTAAACCACTATGATCTTGTCTTCGTTCCAGAAATGTGCATACCAACCACGTAAAATGTAAGGCTGCAAGGCATCAATTTCGTCTCGGGAGCATCTTACTCCATAGCCATGCCATCTTCCGAGATTCCTCTCGTAGTCGATCGGCATATTGTCCTTGCTAATCGTTGCATCGTAAACGGAAAATTTGTTAATCATCGTTGGATCGCTTAAGCCCTCAGTTATTATGCCACCTTTCCAATCCTTCATCTTTTCACCTTCTTTCAAGCGATGTTCCTTAGTAGTAACTAAAGTATGTGTTCCTATTTAAGGTGTCCTCTTGAATTTAACTACAAACCGCCAAGGCTGCCGTTTACTTACAGAAGGTGCCCACCTCCTTGCTTCAACCTTGGCTGAGGGAATAACATCAATTAAGGACTGATCTCTATAACTCGTTATTATTAGCTCCTTCGGCCTTATTGTCTATACAAGATCTTCAAGATCTTTAAAAGGGGGTAAGACCGTACTTCATTAATAAGGAAGTAAAATGCCTTTGACTCCCCTCCATTTAGGGCCAGGAATGGCACTAGGCATGCTTTTTAAGCGATGGATTAACTTACCTGCAATACTACTTGCAAGTGTAATTGTTGATGTTCGTGCAATCTATCTTGCGTTAATTGTTGGGAATTGGAGCAATCTTCATGGGTTTTTTCACACGTTTATCGGTGCAACCTTGCTAGGTTTAGTCGTGATTGGTTTAGTCTGGCTTTTCCATAGGCCCCTTTCTCAGATTTCAAGAATGTTTCACATTAAACAGGAGTATTCCCTACAACCAATTATTACTGGTTCGCTACTAGGAGTTTGGCTCCACGTCGTATTAGATAGTTACATGCATAGAGATATGGATCCGTTCTGGCCGTTTATTAGTGGAAATTCTTTATATGGTGGAATATTTGCTGGATTTGAACTTCTTTTTATTTGTATGCTTGGATTTTTGATGGGAGGGGGAATCTACCTGTACTCAGTCCTAAAAACTAGAAAAGCCAAAACCTTGATCGACCGACGGGAATGAGGGACATGAGGGGTTGGAAGAGGGATAGCTTGAGGCAGAAAACAAAATCGACAACTGGTAGGTTACATCAACTTCAAGAATTCATTAAGAACTTAATAAAGGAGGAGCAATCTTTGAACTTATGAAAAGCTAAGAATGTAAGAAGTCTCTTAAAATAACTAGGTGGATCACTAATAACCCTGCAATATGCCTCTTAAAAAATGATATGGTAAAAGGTACCCCCTGATTTAATAAAGACACAATACAATAGAGTAAGAAAATGAATACTGAAGATATGTACGATATCCTAAAGACGGAGATAGTCGCTTTACCATTGGTTGCATTTCTTTCATACGTACTTTTCGCAAAAGAGTATGGGATCGATGGTGTATGGTTAACTGTGACTTTTACCGTTCTTGGTATTGGCTTGGACCTCGTGTACGGCGTGATCATTGATGTGCCTGACAATTTCCTCGTCACGTGGTGGGAACACTACGATTGGGGGTTCTTATTCATCAGTATTTCTAATTTCGTTCCCCCGTTCTATCCCTTATTCGGTACTGGTATCTTTTTATTAGTCGCTGAACTTTTCCATGCATTTCCATTCAGTTACGGAGAAGCCAATTTCAGGAAAACCACGTTAGTGGGGAGTTTCATGGCTCTGTTAACGATCCTATCCTTTTTATGGCGATTTTATGGCTTTTCTCTATGATGAGTACCTTACCTTTAAAAGTATTCCTCTGAAGCCTGGTGTAGGTTAGTACGTTTCTCGTTTTTTCAGAAACGAGCAAGAGAAACTGCAATGTTATCTGTTTTCCAAAGAATTTTTGTAAAACCAAAAGAAGGTAACTCCTACAGGAAGGTCCCACCACTCACGCAACCTTCTTTAATAGATGTTACTTTTATGTTGGGTAGTTTTTAAGGGGAATGAACGAAAATGTCTATAAAGGATGTGCTGACAAGTAGCGTTGAAACACTTGTGGTAACGTTTGTGGCAACCGTTTTACTCATCATTCTAGGAATTATCTATTTTGGCATCACCTTGTACATCGTGAAAGTAGCTAGCAACCTCTTTTTTGGCAAAGGCCTGGAAGCAAATTGGGCTGTGTTATCTGCAGCGCTCTTAACGTTTGGCGCACTCCTCGCTGGGGCACTGGGACACGAATGAGACACTTTCTTTTTTTCCTTTACAATTACATTATCGTAGTTCAGGTCTCATGCGTTCCCCTTCGTAAGTACCTGCCTCCTCTACAAGGAAGGTTTTTATAGTAAATAGTTGAATCGAGATAGAAGGCGGATTAGAGTGCAGGATCTTTTGTTGGTGCGGCATGGAGCGTCTGAACACTTGGCGAAGAATTTTACAGGTGGCTGGACTGATTTACCACTCACTAACCGCGGTAGATGGCAAGCGCAAGAGACAGGTAAAAGACTGCAAACAGTACTAACGGAGCTGATAGGGACGGATTCGATGGAGTTTTTTGCCAGTGATTTGGTGCGTGCTACGGAGACAGCTGAAATTATCGCCTCATACGTGAATCAAGAGCCAGAGTATGTACCTGCGTTGAGAGAAATTAACAATGGGGTGGCAAGGGATCGTTCCTTGGAGGAAGCTATAGAGCTTCGACGTCCACGAGAGGGTTCATTACTAGATTGGGTTCGCTACGAACAGGGGGAAAGTCGTCGCATGCTGTTCAACCGTGTCAGTGCATTCTTAGAAAAACGTTCTTCTGAAACCGTAGAAACGGTGCTGCTTGCCTCACACATGCACACTATCTCTTGCATTATCCACTGGTGGCTAGACCTTCCTGTAGAATACCTAAACACCATCTTCTATCACGTAGACCCTTGTAGCATTACTATCCTATCCGTTAGTCGTTTCGGTGAAAAAACGATCAAGAAACTGAATGAAACCGCACACCTCTCCGATGAACTCTTCACCAGCCCCACATGAACCAAAACTAGGGTGAGGCATGTACTGAAATCTCCTCCACATAGGTAACAACAGTTAAAAAACGTGAAGTACCTACGGGAGTATCATATACAACCCATTTTAGTACTCCTAGAGGAGCGATAAAAGCCGTTGACAGTTCCTAGTTGGATCATAACTGAAGACGGCGAGTTTTTTACACGAATTTGAATGATGAAACAAAGTCTCCGAGATGTTTCTTAAATTTGTAACTCGTTCTCAATCTGCCTGAATCTGGGCGTCTAATAAATAGTAACGGGGTTCGAGGAAGGATACGTTGATTGCTCGTGACAGTACTTGTGAAACAAGAATCCTTGACGCCTCGGGGTTTGCTGAGTCCAGTGATCCATTGGAGAGCTGTAGATTACGACGTGATTGTCTTATCCGATGTTGACGACCTTATTGAACGATCGTATTGACTACGTGCAGGAACACGTGTGCACGGGTAACAAGCTTGAGAAAGGCTTTCCCCTCTAGCATACTACATACGGTGCCACTTCCTGCAAGTCCGCCAACGACTATCTCTAGTCCTCCAGCAGCAAGAGGTGCCTCCCACTGCGGTATTACGGAACGAATCCTCACTTGGAGTTGAAATGTGAAACGGTAAGGATGGGAAAGGCTACTTGAAAACCAAATGAAAATGAAAACTAACATTAATTAATGTTGATACTCTGGAAAGAGAGGCTTTTTGTACTAACGAAAAGTTCATATAATAATTTTCTCTTATCTATTATAAAGATTTTAATTTAGAACCTAGAGTCAAATTGACGCTAGATTTTCCCTTTCGAAAGCTCAGAATTCTTTTCGTAGATGATAAATCTGTTTGGCAAACTCAAGCAGAAATGTTTCTAGAAAAGGAACATGAACAGGTTGAGGTTGATTCCGTTGGGTCTGCAAAAGAAGCTTTGCAGTTGCTAAAAGATACGCATTATGATACCATAATTTCTGATTATTTAATGCCAAGTATGAATGGTCTCGAATTCCTTAGAACCATCCGTAATGAGGGTAATACTATCCCATTTATCATTTTCACAGGTAAAGGGAGAGAAGAAATTGCAATGAAAGCTCTAAACCTAGGAGCAGACTACTATATACGAAAAGGAGGGGATCCTGAAGCCCAATATAAACTCATGGTAAAAACAGTATTTCAAATTGTAAAAAGTAAACATGAAAAAGAGAAGTATGAGAACCTGTTCCATAATCTCGATGAGATGGTCTTTTTTCTCGATCTTCAAGGGAATTTTTTACACGTTAATGATGAAGCAGTCAGAAAATTAGGTTATTCGAAAAACGAACTCCTTTCTGGGAATATAGAAGATTTTATGGCTCCTACACATGCTATCAAACATAGAGAATGGATGCAAACTGTGAAGGAGCAGGAAGCCTACACATTCAAATCTAAGCATGTAACCAACCAAGGTAAAAAGATTCCAGTGGAGGTTCGTGCAACATTATGTACCCTTCAAGGTCGTCACATAATTCTTTGCATCTCTAGAGACATTTCCAAACAGGCGGAAATGGAAAAACAACTTAAGGAACTCAATTCATTATTCCAGTCACTACAAAAAATCGTTAGGTAGGTTTCTGATCTCACTACTTTGAAGGATTTAAACAAGCTTACTGAAAAAGAAGTGCCTGGTACAGTGGTTACCGATTGTACAGATGCGAAACCTTTACTGGGTATAAGTCACTTAGAAGTACAAACTCTCTGAGGTACACATACCTACAATTAAACCAATTACGAACTTAAATAACCTTTATCGACATAATGTCGAATGGAATGACGTTACCGCCCGATCTTCATGTGAAACAAATGAAGAAGCTCCTTACTCTTAATCTTGTTCATATTCCTATGTGTGATGAACCCCTCAAGGCATCTTCTACATATTGATTAGATGCTACATGAAGAGACTACGTTTGCACTAAATCAGCGCGTGGTTGACTATATAGTTGGCTTAAATCGGTCTTAAGATTTTTAAAGGAATTTATAAGTTTTCTTTTATAAACTTTTCGTTTCCTTGATTAGATATCTGATTAACTGAAGATCGAAAAAAAAGATGAACAATAAATACACTGAAAATGCAGATAAAATAGAAGATGCACTAGTACGTAGTTTAGACAAACTTGTTGAGACTACGGAAATATCCGCTGCCAACCTCTTATCTGACGACGGCTTAATAATTGCCAATAACAGTCATTGGGATAAAGAAGAAGTACAAATTTTGCCGGTTTATCGGCTAGTATTTTATCGATGGCAGAAAAAGGACTTGAAATCATAAATGCAGATATCATGTTAGGACAAATTGAAATAGATACTGGCTCTGGTGAGCAAACTGTCGAACCAATACGTATTATTCCACGGAGAGTGCTTAAAAACGTATTACTTCTAATTATGGCCCCAAAATCAGTTAGTCGGGGGGATTATTCACAATGAAACTACCCAAACGGTTGAAGAGGTAAAGCAGATTCTCCAAAAAGATGCCTCTATCGATTTATTTAGAAAAATTGGTTCTTTAACGTAACCATCCAAGGTGATCACCATGAATATAAACCAATTAAATTCTACACCCGAAAAACGAAGCAAAACTAGCATTTTAGAATCAAAATTACACATTCTAGCCTATAACGATAACTTTGACGCTTGTTTTTTGATTGATGACCAAAGTATGCCTGTCTCGCAATACACTAAAGAAACCACAAATAATCGATTAAACTTCGCAAACCTTGGGGCACTGGGCACTATTTGACGCACCATGTATAATCCCATTCCAGTACCAGTCTCATTATCGTGTTTAAACCCCCAATCAAACAATTTATCTTTCCATTCCTCCCGAATTCCTTTTCCATCGTCTGCCACCGATATTTGAAACTCATTCTCCGTTTCTTCTACCAGTATTTCAACGTTCTTCCCCCAGAGTGTAGCACTGCATTCTCTAATAAATTTACAAAAACCTCTTCTAATAAGGGTCCAGCCTGCACATCCCCTATTTGCCTTGGTATCGAATTTGAAATTCTTGGTGTTTGGCTTGTTCATGTACTAGTTCTATTGCTTTTCGAATGATGGAATCAAGTGAGAGAGTAGTTTTTGACTCTTGAGAGAGTTGTCGTAATGTTCGCACATTTTCAATCAATTCGTAAGTTTGAAGGATAACCCTCTCTATGGCTTGTAGATATTGTCGTTGTTTGGGAGAGATGTCGGTATATTCCAATAAACGAAGGTAACCTCTCACACTTTGAACATTATTCCGAATCTCATGACGAAGCAAGGAATGAATCCGCGTATCTCGAGTTCGATCTTTCTCTCGTTGGGAAATATCGCGAACAACGCTGAAATAAGTGGTTCTCCTTGATAGATTTTCAGAATAGCGTTTATTTCCACTGGGACTTCGTCTCCATCTTGTGTCAGTAAGGTACAATATACAATTATACCTTTTTTGGCCCGATAATTTTTTTGTGTTCTGCTGATAACGTTGAGCATATGAGGGGAGGCATAAGGGATTGAATCCGCATATTATGTAGTTCTTGCACAGAATATTTTAGCAAATTACACAAAGAATTATTTACTGAGCAGATTTTCCCTCCCTATCGTGGACAAACACTGGATCATTTAGAAAATGAAAGGAAAAATTCATAGTTCCGTTCCTTAGCATGTTTAAAAGATAATTCCTCGGTTTTATCCATTAGCGTCTCTCTCTACATTTACTTTTGAAGTTATGTTGGAAATTGCGGTGAAAATAGATCAGACGTTAAGTCTTGGATACCACCTATTTACCGATATAAGTGCCAAGAAGCCCAGTCTCAGATATTTTTTAAATATAATTCTCGTGTCCACAGGGGTGGACAAAATCTTCATACAGAAGGTTTTGCATTGTAGAGAGACCATGTAAGGCTTTCCTTCCTGAACAGTTCGTTGAATTTATCCTTTATCATCCCTAAAACCCCCCTCTTCAATACCATCCCCAAAAGCTTGGCTTTCTTGCTTTTCCCATCACCTTGGACTACCCATTCTTCACAGGAGGTAACCGTTGTCGATGAGTTTCTTGAGTTTTTCATCCATTTTTTTGTTCTCTAGAAATGTATTTTAAACTGGTTTTTTCTTCGTGCCTTCTGGCTTTCGTCAATAAGCGCTTCTAAATAATTACACGGCTTCATCTAC
>JABAHQ010001042.1_pt3 | contig 14592 bp, 18 predicted proteins | sample 7062091 | NCBI WGS metagenome assembly JABAHQ01 (sample SAMN14534359, study PRJNA622989) | marine sediment metagenome | biome: marine biome [ENVO:00000428]; feature: marine pelagic biome [ENVO:01000023]; material: deep marine sediment [ENVO:00002113] | place: India: Gulf of Kutch | collected...
CATAGTCGTCCGCAAGGATCGCATGGGAGCCATTAATCTCAGGCTCACCCAGCTTCCTCAGGACTCGATTCATCAACTGGCGATACGTCGTTGCCACTCTCGTTCCTCAACTGTTCAAGTTTGTGGGACAGGACTGCGAGGATCTTCGCCTCTTCAACTCCCTTTACTTCCACTCGGTCCAGTAACGCCAACAGGTTGTTGACGTCCACGTCAGTGAATTGCGCCACTGCTATTCTCCCGTTAAATGAGGGGGGAGAGGAATCCCCTCCCCCTCTCCATTACCCACTATTAGGTCGTGGGGACCACGAAGGTCACGATGCCTTCTTCACGCAGCTGCTTGACACCGTAGAGCTGGTCTGCGGTGAACAGGTCAGCAAGGTACTCTTGCTTGTACTGCGTTTGCGAACGAACGCCCATCTGCTCGACGAGCAACATGCTGTCACGCTGGAACACGTAACCGGCGATGTTGTCTTCGGTAGCAGCGGAGTCTTCCACCAGAGGAGTGTTCGTGGTGACGTATACGTCCATGCCGTACACGTTACCGACGATGCCGTTGCGGATGCTGTTAGCACCGCCACGCTCACCGACGAACGCCTCTTCCGTGAAGCGGTTCAGACCCAGGAGGTCCTGCTTCACGATGGTGGGGACAACCATGCAACGCTCTGCGAACGGAACGTCGCTGTCATCCAGGACCTTGATGAAGGTACGGATACCTGCATCGTCGAGGTCGGTCGTGGCCGTCTCGTCCCAGACCGTGCCGTTGCCTTCGTAGATCGTGGCGAACGTCGAAGCGGTCGTCAGAGCGAAGGGCGAAGCCTGCTCCGTGAGAGACGCACCAGCACCGTTGAACAGCTCAACGGCGAGGTCACGGTCCACGCGAGTAGCGAGGGCGTAACCAGCGTCGTCAGTGTAGAAACGGCGCAGAGATTCGAGCGCCTGAACGTCGACGATGTCTTCGATCAAACGAGAATACTCGTAGTGCTTGTCGATCAGCACAGACAGACCTGCGTCCGTTCCGTGCTGGATGAGGGTGACCTGCGCCTCTGCGCCTTTGGAGCTTGCGCTCCCGCGAGACGGGGTCGGGATCTTGATGGTATCCCCTTTCTTGCCCCTGTGGTTGAGCTTGCGAACCAGGCCAGCGAGGACCAGGTTCTGCTTGTACGAGGCGATTACCTCGTCAGACCACAACTCAGGAACAAAATTCGGGACTTCCGACAAGATCACATGGTCAGTACCAAGTGCCATTGTAGGCTCCTATCCGAGTTGAATTACTTAACGCGACCCTCAGCGTAGGCCTTCATGATTTCGGCCTGGAATGCTGGGTCCGCATACCCCTCAGGATTCTCGATCTTCATCTGAATGAGAGCATTCCGACTGTAGATCTCACCTGAGCGTGCTGATTCGCCAGACGACGAACCTTCGAAGCTGGCAGCACGAGCTGCCGCTTTGTGGTCCACCTTGGCCGGTGCGGGCTCCGACTGAGTAGATGAACCTTTATACTCTGAGAGTAGATAGTCCAGAGCACCGTAGTCCATGTTCTGCACCGCCTGGTTGGCGAGCTGTTGACGGACAGGCTGGGCCGCTACCCATGCCAGGAACTCTGGGTCGTTCGTGAGCTGTTCGGCGTCAGGGTGCTTCACAGCCAGTGACTGTTGTCCTATCGTGGACTCCAGCTGCTGGATGCGAGAATCGTACTGACTCCGAATTCTAGCCTCACGGCTCTCGAAGTATTTGTCCAAAGTCTGGACTGGATCAGCCAACAGGTCGGTCGGGTCGAGACTCAGTGCCTCTTCCATCTCTTCCTGGGCTGTCTCAGGCTGTGACAGTGACAGCGCCTTGTCGGTCAGTTTCCGCTGTTCGCCAAGCTCGTTCGCAATCCGTGAACGGTCCTTCTCAGCATTGAGGTACATCTCGTATACCTCTTCCATGCTCTTACCCTTCAGCTTGTCCGGTACTTCCGGAGCCGGGGCAGGTTCAGCTTGCACAATGCGGCCCTGATTATCGACTTGGGGCTGCTTCTCATCATCAACTATCGACATAGTAATCTCCTTCACCGGTCCCGTAGGATTGTCGGTTGTGGTCGATTGATTGTGGCGGGAGTCAGATAGTGTCTGGAGGCGGTGCTCTGTGGGCTCCGTCCCCACCAGGGGAGGGACCATAGTCACCGTGTTCCTTCAGGCTCTTACTTTCTTTGGCCGCCTGTTGCTTGTGCATCCGGTCGAAGCGTTCAATCGCTTCTGGGGATGCGCTGGCTCCCTGTGCAAGCCCAATCCAGTCTGGCTTGGCTACAGTCAGGAAGACAAGTTCTGCGGTACCGAGGCAGTTGGGGCAGGGGACGTTCTGCGTGCCTTGCTGCACGAAGTGCTCCTCTACTTGGCCACACCTGCGGCACCGGTAATCATGCAGAGGCATTGTGTACCTCTGTCTCCAGGTGGTGCTCCAGCACTTCGCTGAAGCGTGATACCAGCTGGTAAATCCTGTGACGCTCCCTGGCGACGATGTACTCGTCCCAGTCCTTAGCGTTCCACACCGTGGCGTATGCCTCCGTGGCGGCATTATCCATCTCTTGGATGAAAAGCTGCCAACCAGGGCTCTTGGTCATCTGCTCCACGTGCGTGTATTGGGCTTTCTGCTCGTCAGTCAGCAGTTCCCACAATTCGTTATCAAGCATGTCATCTCCCGTTAAAGTCCTGCTGCCGACACTGCGAAGTTATTGTTCAGCTTGGTGTCAATGTCGGTCGTTCCGTCTGTGGCGTCCAGCTGCATTGCATCCCGGACTGCCTGCTTACCTGCGGTGCTGGTGACAGCATTCACCAGACCTGCAGAGTTCTGAGCAATAACCTGGACCTGGTTCTGGTTCAGGATATTGTTCTCAACATCGAAGATGTTGTTGTTTGAGCCTGCGAGTCTCACACTCCAGGCTGAGTCGGGCGAGAAGGTAATGTTCCAACCATTCACCACCTCGATGGTCCTGGCGAAGGTGGTACCTGCCACCGTCACCTCAGTGTTGTGGACGAAGGCGTCATCCATCCAGATGTAGTCCTCGTCATCCAGCAAGGCAAGCAGGTCGAGGCGGAACTGGTTCGTATCCATCTCGTACAGCGTGCCAGAGACAAGCGTCAGGTCTCCCTGGGGGACTGTCACTTCCTTAGTTGCTGGATCAATCGTCAGTGCCACGTGCTGTAGGGCCTCCACCCACGAAGTGCGCCAGCTCGATTGCACGCTGCTGCTTGAAGTCTCTGAACTCCAAGTCCATCTGCTGGTAGAGCCTGGTCATTCGGTCCAGCTTCTCGTAGCAGTTCTGCAGCTTCTGCCGAAGCACGTTCATCTCAGTTGCTAGGCCCGCTACCGTGGCCCGTTCGACCCGGCTCAGTGCCAGTAGTTCGTCCTCGGTCAGCGGATCTTCGTCCGTCGTCGCGCCAAAGGTCGTCATGCTCTCTCCCTACTCGTCTGGGTTTAGGACGATAGTCTGGTCTGTACCTCCGCTAGCGTCCGCCACTGTGATGTTCCCGTCCTGGTAAAACGGAGAACTTGCGTTCTTCTTACGTGCCCAGCCCTTCAGCCCTTGGGCTGCGGGCCAGGTCTTACTGCTCTCAGCTTCCCCGCTGGCGTTGGTAAGCGTGCCAGGGATGGGGGCGTAGCTGAAGATCGGTGTCCCGGTGGCCGGCGATGACAGGCCGCTGTCTACCGAGTAGGTAAACGTGGTAGAACCGGTCACTGTGATCGTTGCGACCTTGTTGTAACCGTCGGGCTGAGCATCCCGTATAACGACACCATCTCCTGTATCCAGACCATGGTTTGCGCTTGCTGTGAGGGTGGCGGTCCCAGATGCTTGAGTAAGGGTAGAGACCCCTGCTTCAAAGGGAAAGCCAGAGCCACCACCGTTGTCTGAGGTTTCTGCGAGTACACGAGCGTTCTGAATTGCTGTCCCATCTGCGTCCGTCACTGTGAACTTGGTGGTAACCGGGTCAATGACCACAGTCACTGTGATCCCTGCAGCATCATCTACGCCGATGTTGGACGTAGTAGCAGGGTTGCCGTCTACGGTGCAGTTCACCAGGTTCAGGTTCAGGCTACCACTGGTGGCCAAGAACTCGAAGGTGCTACCGTTCACGTCGTCAGTACCGGAGAAGCCGGTGAACTCGATCCCCGTCAGGGTGATGTCTGCCGTCACTGCCGTGCCAAACGTAATGGCATGGTGGTCATTGGTACCCTGGCTAAACGTCATGTTGTCGTAGATCGACAGCGTAGTCGGCGTGTTTATCGTAGCAGTCGTTTCCAGGCCTGCGCCATCTGCGGCTGCTGTGCTAGCCAGGATCCTGCTGCCAGACAGGTCCGTGGTAGTGTTGGTCATTGTGACCGTGCCACTCTCTCTCCAGGTGCAGTTCGAGTACGTCCCGGAGCTAACACTCATGGTAGCACACCCAACGAACTGGGTGTCGGTGTAGCTGTTGGCGGATCCACTCACATCCACCGAACCGTCGAAGTTCTGTAATACAACGGTGTCGGTGTCGAAGTCGTTGTTGATGAACCCTACCACGTCCAGGTTCCGGGACGACGATGTGGTAGCCGTCTCGTCAGGATCTGCTGCGATGACCGAGCAGTTCGTGAGGGTCAGGTTGTCAGCGTCAATCTCCTGGATACTGATGTCCGCCAGGGCAGAGTCAATGTTCGTCCCATCGTAGTAGACCGAGTTCTCCTGTACCAGGGTCACTCCGTCCGAGGACATGTCCGTGGCGTCGGGCTGGAAGTCTAGCTTGCCGGCCTTATTGAATACGATACCACCTTTTCGCTCGAAGAGCCCGTAGGGGCCATTCGCTGGGTTGTCAATCGTGTCCACCAGGTCGTCTACCGTCGTGGTAGAGTTGCCAGTGATTACGATCCCACTCGCAGGCCAGTAGAGGATCTGGTCGATGTAGCAGTTAGGGTCACCGCCTCCCACCGACGCAGTCTCGTTCCACTCAATCCCTACGTACCTGGCGGCAGTCAGCGTAGCCGCTGTGCCGTTGTTGTAGCTGGGCGACAAAGCCAGGTCGATGACGGAGGTCTTGAACCCACCGGAGTAGGTATCTGCTCCGTCCATCGCCCAGTAGCTGATGTTGCCGCTGGTGTCCTCTACCAGGATGGCAACGCCAGCGTTCGTTCCATCATTACGGTTGGCCAGAGCACCAACCCCTGCCAGTACAGCCCACTTGATAGCGACTACCTGAGCAGAGAGGTCGGTGCCAGCTGACCCTAAGTCGAATGCGAATCCCTTAACACCGTTCGATATCTTCCGGGCACGGGAGCCGGTGGAGGTAATGAATACGTCAGTGTTTGACGCACTACCACCACCAGACCCATAGTCTTTCCACGTCCCGCCGCCGTTGTTGGCAGCTTCCGTGATCGAAGATGTAGAGATTGCCAATCTTACTCGTCCGTAATGCGGTTAATGGTTACCGACCCACCTGCAGAACCGAGCGTACCCGTTGTTTCTGCGGTCTTAATCGGCGTGCTAGCCCCGTCACGTACTCGGATGAACAGCGTCCGCGTGGAGTCGAATACCGTGGTAAACGATTCGTCAGCAGCACCAGCCAGCTTGTCGATGTACGAGATGAACACGTTGTTCGTNNCGTTGTTCGTAGAGCTAGCGTTGTTCGTCGAGAAGTCCGTAGAAGCGATGGTGAAGTCGTCCGTGGCATACGAAGTGTAGGCGTGCCGCGAATACAGACCGTCATCCCGCTCGATCCGGATCGTGCCGGTAGAGGGCGTGTCAGCCGGGATACCAGGCGTGGTGTTCACAGAGACCACGGTCTCAGCAGCACCAGTCAGGGCCGTATCCAGAGTCATCTGGCTGAAGTCGATACCGGCGGAATCGTTCGTCACCAAGACTCGGTCTTCGCCAGACACCAGGCCCGACACCGTGAAGGTCACGTTGTTCGGAGGCGTGATAGCGGTGTTGGACAGATCGAAGTAGGTGTCGCTTGCGCCAGCGTCAGCTGCCTGTACACCTAGGCCGTAGGCACCGATGAGTGCTGAGCCCGTAGACTGACCGGAGAAGGGAGTGGAGATCGTCCGCTCCGTAACCGCCCCTGCCACGTCTACGTAGTTCGCCGTCGAGGCGTCATCGTAGATCCTGGTGTTGTCAACCGGAGCTACCCCCTTGAGTACCTGACCGTAGAGGTTACCGGTCGTGCCGTCGTCATCGACAGCGTAGAACCGGATCGCACCAGCAGTCGTAGTCGGTACAGTCGGAGGAGAGGCATCGTTGATGGTTGCCGAAGCAGACGAGGACTGCCCAGTGAAGGCGTCGTTGTCTGTCAGCGTGCCCGTCTCGACGTCGATCACGATGGTACCGGTAGCACCAGTCAGCGTACCACCCAGGACCCGACCTCGCCATGCCGGCGGGTTCGTGTTTTCGTGTACTGCCTCACCGACCGTGAAGGTACCAGAGCCGCCATCGAAGATGATAGCCGTACCGTAGACACCTTCGTCGTTCGTGACGAACATGGTGCCGGTCTCACCGTCATAGGCGAAGCTATGCGTGACCCCTCGGAACAGCTCACCGCTCAAACCGTTCAGAGTCGAGCCCGACTCGTTACCATCAGCCTGGAGCAGCTTTGACCTCTCGTAGAAGTCGTTAACAGTCTGTGTACCGAAGTCCCACTCAGAGTAATACTCTTCGTCGGTGCCGTCGTTGTTGATGTCGATCAGCCGCAGACCTTCAGTGTTCGTGATGGTCGTCCAGCCGTCAACCGTGGCGTAAGCCGTGGTGTTGTTGAGGTCGTTCGAGTCGCTCAGAGCGAGTACGTTGTTACCCCGTGACGTACCGTTAATCCGAAACTCACCAAACGTCCGACCGAAGGTACGGTTCGTACCGACCAGTCGACGGCGGTCAATGTCAACACCCTGGTCGCGGGTCTTGATCATGAACCGGTGAGAGATACCAGCACCAGCGTCTGCATTCAGCGGCTCACCGATTAGGTAGTTGTCGGAGACGTCCCAGTCGTTGTCCGTCCCACCATACAGAGTACCGGTGATCGTGGTGGCCGTATTGGCTGTGATCAGAGCACGAGACCCGTCCGTGGTGTTCAGGATAACGTAGCCGACCCACTGGTCAGTCGTCCAGGACTCCCCAGAGTCCGTCAGAACCGAAGCATCGGCACCGCCGTCATGGGCACCGCCTCTACCGTAGTTCCACCAGTCATCTCCCAAGACTGCACCGTCCTGGAGGATCTGTATCTGCACGCTGGGGTTACCGAAGTTAACGATCCCGTCATAGATCGTCTCGGTGGCACCCGAGCCCTGAATGATTGAACCATCATAGAGGTGCTCAGCTGCATTGTCATCAATGTTGAAGCCATTGATGAGCGTGATAATGTTGTCAGTCGAACGGTCCGACGGAGTAGCGTCGATGATGTCAAGCTCATCGTCCCCAGTGAACGCTTCGTCGTCAGCGAATTCCTGCAGCCATCTGTGGAATTCAATGACAGTAGCGTATGAGGGAGATACCCCGTTGTGGTCCGCCCCCGTATACCGGATGTTGCCCGTTGCACGGTCAATCGTCCAGTCACCATCTACCATAGGCATAGGGAGAGTTCCTTTAAGTTACTGTGATCGTGCTCACCGTGCCATCACCGTTGTAGGCAAATGTCCGAGTCACACTGTTCTCGTTGTCGACAATCGTGTTCACTGTCCCGTCACCGTTGTAGGTGAAGTCCAGGTCCACGCCTGTACCGGTGATATCCGACACGTTTCCACCTGAGTAGGCGAAAGTGAGGGTTACCGGGTTGCCCCCGACGTCCGTGAGCACGAAACGTGCGGTAGCATTGTCCCAGGTTACACTTTTTCCATCATCGCCGGCCCCTGGGGTGCCAACATTGACGTCTGCAAGGTTATCCAGAACTCTCCCATCTATCTGACCTTGCGTATAGTACCGAGCGTCCCCACGGGTGTTGTTGTGGTACTGAGGGTGGTCGTCATCACCTAACCCCGTCAGTCCACCGTGATCACCCGTGAGACCCTGAAGGTCTCGCTTTAGCGCATATCTTGCGTCTCTACGAGCCACTGTTGTCCTGTCTCATTTTGTGCTGGAGTGCACGTTCCTGGATGTCAAGTCTTCGATCCGCGATATCGTTCTGGCGGTCAAACTGTTCAATCTGGCGACTCTCTTGCTTGACCCTCTGCTGGTCGAGGAGCGTCTGAAGCTCTTTTACGTCAGCCTCTCGCTCTTCGCTCTGGGCCTCAGCCAGGAGCTTGCGAATCTCTGCAATCGTCTTCTGGTTCTTGAGAGTCTCAGTCTCTTTGCTGATAGCCAGGATTTCCATCTCTTCACGATGTTTCTCCTGCTCCATCTGCTGCATCTCTTGCTGCTGCTGTGCAGCCAGCTGCTTATCCTGATCCAAAGCGACCATAATGTCCGCCTTGTTAAGCACACTGGACAGTTCGACGAAGCCTTCGGCAGCTGCGAGGCGGGAGCCGACTCCCTGCTCTGGTAGCATGCCTATAAGCTGGGTCAGGTTCACCTGCTCGATCTCTCTAGCGACGATCCCCAGTGTGGCATTGACTTTGAACTTGTGGTCGTCGAAAGGGTATCTCTCCGGATCGAACTGAAGATAGCGCCATGCGATCTTCTGCACTAGCGGGGACAGCAGATTGCGATCCACGTTCTGGATCGCCCGCTTCGCACGCTTAACAAAAGCTCCAAGCATCATAGAGCCACTGTTAGCGGCGTTGCCACCAGTGGACGTAGTCCCTCGGAGAGACGTGGCTGTATCGAATGCACCCGTTCCCATCTGGACCATCTGCGTGAGTTCAGCGGTCTGATTGAACGTGGAGGGCTCCAGTCCGCCTATCACTACAGGCTGCAGGATCTCCTGAGGCGGTCCATTCGTCAGCCACACCTTTCCTGGCTTCACTTCGGGTTTGAAGCCACGCGGGATTCGGCCACCGTCTATCCCCAGCATAGGCGAAGAGAGGAAGCCAAGTGCGTCTGCACGGGCCCGCATCTCGGCATCCAGTGCCTTTTGGGGATTGTATCCTTTCTCTGACACACCACGACCCCAGAACCGGCTAGGGACCTTCTCCCAGGAGAAGCAGATCACAGAGCGGTCGGTCATGGTGAATGGGTTGGGCATGGCCCGGAGGAGGACGTTGTCGTTGGCGTAGGTGATAATCGCTTCGATCATCTGGTCACCTTCTACCGGCTCGACGTTCAGAATAGCGTCTACCGGCAGAGCGGTGTCTCTGTCCCCCATCGCCGCCTCAAGTAGCGACTTGGGCACCTTTCCGTGGTACTCGACAACTTCCACATGATTCGTGTCCGTGGCCAGAAGGGCTTCCCGACTGAAGTCGCCACGGTTCTCTCTGGGGAGAGGAGCGCCACCCAGGAAGCGGGCAGCGTCAGGTCGGTAGATCCCTTGCGAGATCTTCTCAAGGACTGCGTGAGTCGGCACGACAGTCTCTAGGGCAATCCCCTGCATGTCCTGCACGCGATGTCCGGCAGGGTCGGGGATGATCTGGTCAGGTCGGTAGGAGTCCAGGCGGATAGCCACCTTCTCTTCGACCTTGGCTTGGAAAGATCCGAACTCGTCCCTGTCAGGGACCTTCTCTTTCACTACGTCCGTGGAGATCTTGATGCAGCCTGTGCCGAAGATGGCAGAGTTCAGGACTGCTTCCGAGATGACGTCCTTGGCTGATACGCTGTCCAGGTCCTCCAGGAGCCTGTCACGCATCAGCGTGGCATCGAGAACCTGGTCATCTTCCAGGTCGTCTGAGACATCGAACCACACCTCACGAGAGAGCATGGACTCTTCGACCTCAGCTACGCTCATCTCGATAGCCTGAGAAAGGGCCGGCGCTATCAGCCGGCTACGCTCGGACATGCGGTTGGCATCTGCCCTGTCCCACTGTCCGCGCCACATGCGCCAGTATTCTGCCCAGGTGGACAAGTGGTTGTAGTTGCGGTGATCCCTCCAGGGGCCAACTGTACCTACGAGCCACGAAACGAGACCCTGCCCAGGCTGAACGCGAGGAGTCGCGATCTCACCAGACTCAGGGTCTACAATAATGCTTTGGCCCTGTGTAGGGATGTCACTCATATCAATAGCCGCTTATCAAGTCCAGGGGTTCCCACTCTTCGTACTCCAGGTCCACCCCGTATACGGCGTGAGACATCTGGTCAACGTAGGCAAGAGCGTCAGGGCCGTCATCGTGAGAGAGTGCATCTCCCAGGTCTGCGCACTGATCGAGGAACCACTGGTTCCAGTCCCCTTCTACCAATTTGATAAGGCCCCGCTCTGCTCTTCCCTGCAGGGCCCAGATGATTCTGTCCAACTTCTTTGTGTTCCCATGGGAGAGGGGCTGAGGCGTGAAGTACCGCCCGAACTCTCTCATGTAGTCCTCAATGTAGGGACCGACTGCGTTGGACAAGGCACCCTGCTCGATACCGAGCTGAGCGCCAGAGTAGTTGGAGCAGGCCCTCACGATGCGAAGAGCTACTTCACGGACATCCCAATGGCCATGCTCCATGTTCAGGACGTACCACGCTCTATCGTTCACAAACGTGGTGCAGATGACGGTCTCGTCACTGCGAAGAGTCTTCTTCCCGTCCGCTTTGCTATACCCCGCCAGGTCCACGGTGATATAGATTCCGCCATACCCTTCCGTGTCAGGAAGGTGATGGACTATCTCAAACCACTCAGGCTTGAGATGCTTCCCGCCTCCGGAGATGAAGCTGGCCTCCAGCTCCTGACGTACAGCTTCCCGGCTCATGTTGCCGGTCATCATCGACTGCACTTCCCTCGGGTTCAGGAAGGGGTTGTCCAGGGAACGGAAGTGGAATGCCTCCCAGTCGTCCCAAGGATTGGGATCCCAGTTCTCAGGGTTGGGCTTCTCCGTGGCATTGATAAAGATCTGCCAGAAGTGGTTCTTACCCTTAGGGGTCCCTATGAAGAGCGCGTCTCCCTCAACGTCACCTAGTGCGGGGCGAATGATCAGCTCCCACACGTCAGGTTTCATGTCTGCATACTCATCGAGTACGACATAACTTAGGCCGATCCCCCGGAGTGAGTCCGGATTGTCGGCCCCTTTTATGTAGATCCTTCGACCCGACACGAGTTCCATCCAACCATCGTTGACGTTCTCTCGCTTGATCAGGCCCCCTTGGGTGTGGTAGCCCAGGATCTCCCTGAGCTTGGGCCACATGACCCGCTTTGCCTGATCGAAGGTGGGCGCTACATAGTAGACGCCATGCTCTGCCGTCAGCCGGTACCCCTTCTGCTCATCTTTGAGGCATGCGATTGCCAGCATGTAGGCAGCGAAATGGGATTTCCCGAATCGCCGCCCTGCTGCGCACACCTTGAAGCGAGCTGGCGAATTGAAGATCGCCGTCTGCCCAGGGTGAAGACTGACATCGAAGTCCAATTAGGACTGGCCTTTGGGCCGCTTCGTGGACTGGTTGTCCCCTTGACCGGACTTACCCATGAAGTTCGGCGGCTGATGCAAGCGATGCTTGGTCGGCCCCTTCATGTGTATGTTTCCGCCACCGGACTGGTCCTCTCGGTGCTGCTTAGCCATTATGATTCCTCGTCGTTGTCGATTACCTCGCCCTCGACTTCCTTGATGGAGTCTACGGTGAGGTTCTTGATGTTGATGGAGATCCCACCTTGGGACTCCGTAATGTCCTCGTCCACCTTGGCATTGGACATCACCTTGTCGAGGATGAGTTTGGCCGCAGAGACGTTCCCGTCCTGCGCTTCAGCGATCATCGCATTGACGATCTTCCTCACCTCGCCAGAGGTTATGTTCTCCCTGATAGCAAGCTCCAGATCCTGCTTCATAGCAACGATCCGGTTCTTNNGGGTTACCGCTCTGGCCTTTCACCCATCGGCCATTGTTAGCCCTGCCGTCCTTCTTCTTAGCGCCGGATGACATCTTTTATCCTTCTCCCGATAGCGGCAAGACGCCGCGATCCGAAGACTGGGCGGCTCTGCCACTCAATGCGGTCCTTCAGGTTCTGATGATACCACCCGCCCTTGCTTTGGGCGAACAAGATGAACTTGAGGGCCATTTCGTAATCAACACCAAGCCACTGGTACTCCGGGTACCCTTCTTTGTCTCTGAAGATGATCGTGAGGATCTCCAGTATTGGGTCGTACCCAATCCTAGCTATCGCCGTCGACTCCGGTGTGTCTGTGTATACTAGCGGCATGTTCTGCTTGAATCCTGTCCAGTGCTGTGTTTGTAGCCCAAGCGTCCGCCAGGAGCGACTTGGACCAGTGTTTGTCCTCTTCAGTCATCCCAGACTCCACATCGACCACATCGTCCTTCCATGCTTCCAGGATGGGCAAAAAGCGGTCTAAGTCGGGCTCAGATCGGTGAGAAGACATCTCGTAGCACCATATTCAGGTTGCCGAGCCTGGTAGACTCAGCTGCGCTTTCTAGCGCATTATCAAGTGGGGCAGTCGTTTCCGAGACCGAATCGAGCAATTCGGCCACTTTCTCGCCACCTTCCGTCTGCATGAGGCGGATAAGTCCCTGAGAGGGCTCATATCCTTCCATGAAGGATTCTGCCCCTTCGTGAGTCTCTTCAGGCGTCGAAAACGGGTTTAGCACCCCTCCAAGACGGCTTGCAGTCCCTAGAAGGCCTCGCCCAGCAGCTTCTCCGATGCTGAGCGCAGCCGACGCATAATCTGAAAATGACAGACCTTTTGGTTCGTTAGCCTGCTGATTTGCGCGTTCTAAGTCTTGTGCAGCCATCTGCTGCTCTTTGGGCGACTGCTGGTGGTATGACATTTGCGCTTCGGGGTCATTCTCCCCTGCAGGCAATAAAACCAGCCCAGCACCGCCGGCAAACCCTGCTGCGCCCATTGCAGCCGGATTTGCGAATCCTTCTTGCCTCGAAAGGGCTCTTACAGCCGAATCATCGTAGACAACGTAGTTTTGGTTCCCAGATCCGCTGTCATAGCGGTGTCCGGGGACTCCTCGGTCTCTCAGGAACTTAGAAGCCGCCTGTTGGGCGTATCCAAAGAGTTCAGCGGAGTTGTCGAGGTTGAAAACAGCCGGATCGGTGTCAATCAGCGCATTCAGCGCTCGATCCGACATATCTGCGGGTAAAAACGGGTTTTCGTTGGCCAGGGTCTTGAGGACCAGATCTGAGTAGATTTGCTCCCCCTGACGCCCCTTCCAGGGGATATCCAGGGCTTCCAGGTCCTCTGCAAGCTCCGGAAGTGACTCAAAGAGCTTATCATTGTTGCCATGGAAGTTCATGAGGACGTCATCGACCGGAATTGCCGCTTCATAGCGGTATCCCTTCGGATTTAGGGGTCTGATCCCCTCTGAAAGGGCTTTGAAGCTCTTATCGTTGACCAAAAGCAGCTTTGACAGCGTATCTTCGACTTTATCGAGGGCTTCAACCGGTGCATCGAACGACTTACCCGATTTTTGCATGAATTGACGCCGAATTTGGTCAAATTCCTTGTATGCGGAGTCCGGATTACGCGATTTCGCCACCGCGATCATGTNNGGTCAATCCCCTTATGATTGTCAACAAGATGCTCAAAAAGGTCGTCAGAGTTGAAAACTTCGTCTGAAACGTCCAAATTCGAGTCGTTGGTCCGCTTATTGTCTACGCGGAAGGTCCGATCACCGTCCGCTGAACGCCTCTGACCCGGAAACACCAAATCTCTCGTCTCTCCCCTGGCGTTCAGGTACTTCCGGGAGATGGTTCGATCACCCCCTTCGTTGTTCAAGTCCGTTAGCGTGGAGTATTCTCGGCTGTAATACTGCCTAGCACTCTCTGCTTTGGTGAAGTACAACCCCCATCCTTGTGCCCAACTCCCTTCGTTGCTACCGATGAACCTGGTAGACATCTTGTCGAAGAGGGAGGAGCTGCCTTGGAGCACTGATTGCTCTCCTTTTCCAGCAGCTTTTCCCAAACGAGTAGGGACACCGGCAACATCGGCAGCATCAAACTGCCCCGCAGCCGTGACAGCACGGAGGATATCCTTGAACGCGACGGGCATTTAGCCAGCCGTGCGCTTCTCGGTAGTCGGGACGCCACCTTTCGTACCTGGGAATTTGGTTGATGCCCAATAGCCACTCGAAGGTTTGGTGGCCATCGGGTCTACCCCTTTGGACTTGTTCCAAGCATCTGAGCTTTGCCCATTGCACTTATATTTCATCGTCTTCCTCGTCATCTGGTAGACCGTACGCCCCCGGCAACAAAGTTGCCAGATGGATATCTACCCATTGAAGTTCGTCGTGTATTCCGTCGTTGTCTCTCCACAGGTCAAAGAGTTCGTCTTCAACTCTGCAAATCCTCCGCTCCAGCTCCATGAGCTTCGACATGACAAGGATTGGACCCTCTGCGGGGTTTTCATCAATTGCATCTGCGATCTGCAGATACAACATGTGGATATGATCTGGGATCTTCCCGTCGAGTGCTTCAACGAGACCTTGAATCTCATCACGCAAACTCAAGACGGACCTCCGCAAGTCAGTTCATCGTGCTCTGCGACGCCCCAAGCGTCACATCGCTTACGATGTAAGTATACTGAAAATGGACTAAAAAATTCTCAACCATTGGCCACCTTTTCAGGTGGCATAGTACAC
>JABAHQ010015032.1_pt3 | contig 14571 bp, 16 predicted proteins | sample 7062091 | NCBI WGS metagenome assembly JABAHQ01 (sample SAMN14534359, study PRJNA622989) | marine sediment metagenome | biome: marine biome [ENVO:00000428]; feature: marine pelagic biome [ENVO:01000023]; material: deep marine sediment [ENVO:00002113] | place: India: Gulf of Kutch | collected...
CCCGAGTCTGGGATCGGCTGAGGTCTACCCAATCCGGCGCCTCCCGGGTGTACGATCGATTCAAGAGCACCCTTAGTGGAGCTGGCCGCGTTTGGGACCGGCTGACCAGCACCATCGGGGGCCAGGCCCGCAGTTGGGACCGCTTCCGGCAGACGATCTCCGGTCTCGGTAACGTATGGGAGCCGGGGAAGGCGCTCCGGGCGGGCGCGTCTCGGGTCTGGGATCGACTCACCGATACGGTGGGAGGAACGGGTCGCCTGTGGGCCAGGCTGAAGAGCACGGCGAGCGGCCTCGCGCGGATCTGGGATCAATTTACTACCACTCAGAGCGGAAAGGCCCGCTTATGGGATCGGCTGCTCACCACCCTGGGCGGTCTCTCGCGGGTCTGGGATCGCTTCACCAAGACCATCGGTGGATTAGCGCGCATCTGGGACCGCCTGAAATCTACTCGGGCGGGCGCAGCGCGAGTCTGGGACACCCTCAAGGCAACCTCGCCCGCTGGCACGGCCAAGGTCATCCTCCCGTCAATCATCGGCGGCTTTGCTCGCATCTACGAGTATTACAGGCGCAGCCGGACCATCGAAGGCACATCCGTCTTATCGTTACGCCCCAAGCACCGACGTTATGGGCGAGCCCGACTGTGGGCCAGGTTAAAGGACACCCCGGCAGGGTTGGCCAGAGTCTGGGGCCGGCTCACTTCTACAGTCGGCGGTCTGGCCACGGTATCCCTGCGGCCTACCGATACGGCCGCCGGTCAGAGCCGCTTATGGGCGCAGTTCAGGACCACCCTCGCGGGGGAGGCGCGGCTGTGGAACCGCTTCTACTCGACGCTGGCCGGGGCCGGACGCCTCTGGGCGAGGCTGACCAGCACGGTCGGCGGGCAAGCGCGTCTGTGGCGACGGACAACGATCACGGTTCCTGGCCAAGCGCGGGCTTGGGACCGGCTTCGCTCAACGATCGGCGGCTCGGCCACTTTGAAGCTGTGGTGGGTTCGGGTCATCCAGGGGCAAAGCCGGGTATACGATGAGTTCTCGCTGACGTTGGGGGGCAGCGCGAGGCTGAGGCTGGCGCCGACGTGGGCCGACTACTCGGCCAAGATAACTTCGGGGACGGTGGATGCGAAAGTCACCAGCGGTACAGCGGATGCTAAAACAACCTACGGAACCTATAAAGACGAGGACTACATGCAGGAGATCTCTTGATGCAGATCACACCAGTTCCAACTTCTCGATCTCCGCGGCGTACTCCTCATAGAGCTTGGCCCGTTCTGCCTCACACATCGCGGCTTGGCTGGAAGTAAGGTGCCGCCGGGCAAAGTTCAGACTCCAGCAATGGGCTTGGGAGGCCTCCGAAAAGCGCGCGCTTGGCGCGCGAGAGCGTGATCCGCCCTTCTTGGCACGAAAGGCTGGTATTACAGAGTGGGCTTTGGGTTCTCATCGCGGAGGAGGCCGCAGGTCGGGACACGCACACGCCAAATCGGTCAAAATTGACCGATTTGGCCAGGTGAGGAGGTGGGGAGTATTACTACTACCATGAGAACCGACGAAGACGAAGAGTTTGACCGGTTCCTGCGCGAGTTCCAAGGCCAACTCCTATTGTTAGATTTATGGCTCGATGGCTTTGAGGAGCGTTTACACGACGCATTGCTAGTTGATCTGAAGAGGCTCGCTTCCGACGAAGACTCCCGCGGCTAAATTTCGACGTACTCAGGGAGGCTGGCTAGATCGCCGACGGTTCTCAGTTCGAGGGGGAAGCCTGGCGGGGGCTCAATGCCGATCTCTGATAGGGGAAGGGACTCAATATCTAGGGTGACTCTTTCCTCCAGCGTCTGCTCAATCTCATTCTCGTAGCCAGCGACCACGGACTCGACATTCTCCTCTGACAAGTCGGGGTGTTCATCGACGATACGGCGGGCCAGATCAGCGCTTAGCCCGCCGACGGCGAATCTTCGGAGGGATTTTGACAGATCATGAAACCTGCGATTCACATACAGTCGGAACGTCGCGGATGTCCCGTAGGTGTCCCACTCTCCGGCGGCGTGGGTGAACTCCCCGATCGCGCGTTTCAGGCCCATTCTGAGACTCTTGGCAGACTGCGCCATCCTAAGCAGCTCAGCTCGAAACGATTTATAGTCCTTCAAGTGCCTCGCTGCATACCTCACCAGGCGATTCATTGCAGCCTGGTACCGCTCAACCTCAACCAGGATCTCTTCGCTCAGCCGGGCTGCCTCCTGCGTGGCCTCGGCGGTTTTGATATTGCGGGCCACGCGGGTCGCTGTGAGCGCCGCGGCTTTGATGTCTCGCAGGGTGTAAGCTGCTCGGATCGCTTGCTCGGCTGAACCGACCAACTTGCGCTGGATATCGGCCGGAAGAGTGCTGATGTAAGCAACCACATCGGGTGGGAACTTCACTTCTAACCGCAACCCAAAGGCACTTCGGATGGTAGCTTGTGCTTCCTCGATGGCCTTGGAGTTGAACCAGCGGACTGTTTTGGGGATCTGCTCGGCCACCTTCCGCCCTGTGGCTTCTGCGGTAGCGAGCGCGCCGGGGATGAGCGCGATAGCGTGACTGGCTACCGCAGCCGTAGCCAGTCCGACCAGGCCAGCCCCCAGGATGATGATGCCTAAGTCAACCAGGTTCGTGTGCTCTAAAAAGCCCTCCATCTCCTCTTTGACAAACCACTCCGCCTCGTCTATGAGGACCGCGAACTCTCCTTCCAGCCACGATTCTCGTTCGGCTGGAAGCTGGGGCTCTGCTTCGTAGTAGCAAACGTTCCCGGCTTCGGCGATCGCCTCGTCCCGCGCTTGCCCCAGAGCCCAAGCGAGGCTGTCCTGGAGGAGTTTCCCTCCCGGTTGGGACAGCGTGTAGGTTGTAGCAATGCTGTCGATGCGCTGCTGGTACTCGGCCCGGAGTTGGGCCAGGCGCTGATCGAGTGGGGGAGCCAAGAAAAGGGCGATCTCGCCCGCGCTCGCACACGCTGGCGCTTGCTCGCGGAGAAGATGTAAGAAGTCCTCGACCAGTCGAACTTGCAAGCTCATGTTGTAATTCTACTCCCCGGCGGACAGTACATCCTCTTCATCGGGGTAGTCCAGAGGAGGGATGTCGGCTTCTAGTTGTGCCAGGGCGTCCTCCAGCTCCTTATACAGTTCCTCGACTATTCCTTCCATCCTCCCCTGGACTACCGGTGTCATTCTAATCAATTGGCACGCTCTTTGCCAGCTCGATCAGCTCGCCGACTGTGGAGATCGCAGCGGGGAAGCTGGGAGGTAGTGACACGCCGATCGCGCTCAGTGGCATCGCCTCCGGGTCAAGGCCCCCCAGGAATGCGCTGACCTCTTCATCCAGCCGCTCCTCTATCGCGCTCTCGTACTGGGAGGCGACCGTTGGCAGCTCGCCCTCGCTCGCCGTAGGGTTCTCTTCTGCGGCGTCGGGAGCAAGATCGGCTTGTATCCAGGCGACCATAGCGGGATACAGATAACGCTCAAAGGAATCGTAGTTGGCTTGCAGGAACGAGACCAGCTCGCCCGTTTTCGGGACGGTGAAGTCTTTCAAAAATCTCTGTATCCCCATATCTACATCGACAAACTTCTTCAGGAGTTTGGCTACCGTCTGCTCCAACTCTCTTAGTCTTATAACGCCCGGATGCTCGGCCCCGAACGCATCTTGTAGCACCACCCGGGCATCTTCCAGGGGCTCCCGAGCTGTTTTTATCGTCTGTTTGAGGTGGTGGAATACGTTTAGGCTGTCTCTCAGAAACTGGCTGATCCTCGTCTTGGAAGTAAAACCTCTGAGGCCATCCAAGACGACACGCATTTGGTATCGCGCAGCCGCCGCTGTGTGCTGGATATCAGAGCTGACTTCGGCCATTCGTGACACGATCTCTCCCAACCGCTCAGCGCCCAGCGTCTCAAGCTCCATCGAGAAGCCCGCCATATCCCCACCGAGTTTCTCGGCATCGGTCGAGACCCGATCGACCTTGGAGGAGAGCCCAGGTTTATCCACCCATCTCAGCCGGGTTCCCGGCACTCTGCCCAGGGCCTGTCTCAGCCGATCAACTGCTCGATCCGCCCCCGCCTTGGCCGCGGCCAGGGCCGAGGGGATCAATCCGGTGAGGACCCCGGCCAGCTCCACGGCGAGCAGCCCTAACAAGCCGGCGGCGGGGAGGATAATCCCGAGGTCGATAAGCTCCGCCGGGCTGAGCATCGCGTCCATCTCTTCGCGGATGCGGCGGTCAACCTCCCGCTCGATCGAGGCAAGCTCGTTGGCCAGCCAGCCCTCCCAGGCCGCCTCGGTCTCCGCTTCTGGGTCCCATTCCCGGCAGGCTTGGCGCGCTTCTTCGATGGCCCAGGCGTGCGTCTCTTCGCAGATGAAGTCCAAGTGGTCTCTCAAAATTCGCTTCCCCGGCTGGCTGAGTGTGAAGCTGACTGAAATGGTGTCGATTCGGTCTAAGTAGTGGTCTTTTAACCCGCCCCGCGTGTAGTAGGTGGCGATATGGGTGTCAAATTCCGCCAACTCTTCTGGGGAGGGGCATCTTGCGCTCGCCTGCTCTCGCAGGAGAGTGAGAAAGTCCTCGACTAGCGCTACCGGGAGTTTCGAGGCCACTATCCGACCTCCACCGTCTCTGGTAAGTCCAGCAAATCTGCGATTGTCCGAAGCTCCAGCGGGAAGCCCGACGGCGGCTCAATACCAATCTGCGAGAGAGGCAGATCCTTAACCGCTTCGATCTCAGCGATGGCCGCCTCCTCCAGGCGAGCCTCGATGTCGTCCCGATACTCTTCTGCAAGCCCCTCCAGGTCTTCCTCGCGGGCCTCGGGGTGCTCGGCGAGAATCTCCTGAGCCAACTGAGAGGAGATGCTGGCGACCGCTAAGTCGAAGTATCTGTTGAGGTTATACATGCGCTTGCGGAGGTATTCAGAAAACTCCACTGAGGTGCCGACCGTTTCCCACTCGCCGATCGCATGTCTGATTTTGCCCAAGGAGAACCCCAGGCCCTGTAGGGCTTTTTTGCCCCGCCATTGCAGACGGCCGAGTTCTTGGTATAGCTGTTGCAATTCTGGCCTATACGGTGCCACGTAGTTTCGTAATTGAGTGACTTGTTTCTCCCACTTGGTGTACATCTCAAGGAGGTCAATAGTCATATCGGCAGCCTTTTGCGCTACGTCGGGGGTGCGGTGTTTGTAGACCATCTCCAGCGCCCCGCGCGCATGGCGCGCGATGTCATTGAGCGTGTCGGTCGCCTCCACGGTCAGCTTATGATAGTTAACCACTTTATCTCGGGTCGCCCTGGGCAATGTTTCGAGATAGTCCCAGATCTCAGGTGGCAGGGTTCGTCTGATCGTCAGGCCTCCCGCTGACTGGACGAGGTTCTTGACCTCATCCACGACCTGGCGGTTGAACCATTTGACTACTCTAGGAATGGAACGCGCCCGGGCCGCGAGGCGATCCGCGGCGGCCTGAGCTGCGGCCAGGGCCGAGGGGATCGAGGCGAGCGCGGTGCTTGTCAAGGCGGCTGTCATGAGTCCCAGAAGACCGGCGCCGAGAAGGATGATCCCCAGGTCAACCAAGTTTGTATCCTCTAGGAAGGCTTCCATCTCCGAGCGGACAAACTGCTCCGCCTCTCCCACCAGCCTAGCGAACTCCTCCTCAAGCCAGGCTTCGCGCTCCGCTGGCGACGCGGGGCCGCCGCATACGCTTTCTGCCTTGGCGGTGGCATCGTCTCGTGCTTGGGTCAAGGCCCATTCAAGGCTGCTCTGAAGGAGCTGGGGGCCTGATTGGCTTAGTGTGTAACTGATAACGATCTGGTCGATCTGCTGTTGGTACTCCTCGCGGAGCGTTTCAAGGTGCCTATCGAGCTGAGGAATCAGGAACAGCGCAATTTCTCCTGGGCTAGCGCAGGCTGGCGCCTCTTGCTCGCGGAGGCGGTGCGCTTCCCGCAGGAGTTCGATGGCGTCTTCCACAAGTGCGATCTTGAGTTCTGTCATCGGTTCATTCTAACACGGAGCGCACGGCTGAGGGGGATCGCCTGCCGCTACCACTCCCTGCAACACAACCGCATCGACTACCGCACCGCCGTCGATCAGCCTCACGCTGGGGCAAGCGGATCGAACGCAGCAGAGAATAGGGAGAGGGGTAGTGGGTATACATATACAAGGAGGGTGTACCTTTCGTGAGATTATACTGAGGGCTATCGAGCGCTTGGGTCTCGCGTTCAAAACGCGCGTCATGTTTTCAAGGAGGGGAGAAAGCAGCACCCCCCTACTCTCTCCCCTCACGGGAACTAGCTAGTTGGCGCATCTTGGCGACGGACCAACCGCCCTCGTTAGCCTCCCCTAAGAATTCAACGAACTCGGTACGCCCCTTGGCAGAGTAGGCTTCTATGAAGTGGGAGGGGGTTAGTCGCGGGAAGTCCTCAACTCTCCTATCAGCTTCCTTCAGCAGCCTCCCAATACAGGCCATTCGGCTGAAGCTGACATACGTCCCTACAGGCGGCGCAGGATGGATGATATAACTCCTTCGCCGCAGCGCGGCGTGAAGCGCGCGTAGCTCCTTGCGCTGCGCCGCCTGCGCGCAGATCGCGCAGCGCAGCCCGAAGCTGTGTTTAGGCGGGCGAATGGTTGTAAGGGTGTACAGTCCAACCAATTGCGGTAAGGAGAAAGCTGGCAGTGCGTCGGGAGCATTGTGGAAGAGATTCAGGAGGTTCTCCGCAGTGTCTTCGATGTGCGTTAGGATGCGCTCTACTTCTTTCTGCGGTTTTTCTTTCATATCAGGGTGAGTATAGCTTGCTGTCAACGGTGATCGCAGGCCCCCGCTCACGAGGAGCAGGAGGCCCGTGTGGATGGGCAAAACAAGGTCCCCACCGGGCGTTCGCGTATCGAGGGCAGGCCTTATTAGGGGGGCCTCATTTTCATCGCGCGAGGGATCTGACAGCGCCGCCCGCTTCAAGATGCGTAGCGTTAGGCGACGTGTGCGAAAGGGAAGTCGGCCAGTTATCCCTGCCAAGTTCCGTGGTCCCCATCCATTCTAAAAGAACGAGCCCCTAGCCAGCAGGCCAGCGCCGACCGACCCCCACCGTTTTGGGGGTGCTAAACTAGGGGCTGATGACCATGAGCAACAGAAGTATAACACATTTCAGACAAGACGTGCCACCAAAGCCCTCCCACCGCCCATATCCCATCCAGACTAGATCGAAGAGAATCAGGGTTCCCCATCTCTGCCCCCGGTGTAATGAGTCCCTTATCGGCGATGGGCTGAGGGAAGGAGTGGGCCGGTCAAGTCAGCGCGTTCTGTGGCTGACGAACTGCATTGCGTGCGGGGCTTTAGTGGAGGCGGTCGAGGAAGTTGGGCATGTGCGCATAAGCATGCATGAAGGAATTGGAGTCTCCCATGGATGCTAGAAACAAACCGCGAGCACATCAAAGGGGAGACCCCACGCTTCTGCGTTACAACCGCCGGGTAACCGAGGAGTGCCTCATCGGCATCCTCTTTCATTATGCCACTGTCAAGGAGATCGCACGCGAGATTTTTGCGCGATTGCGGCCCGAATATTTCACCGAAAACCGGCGGCTTTTTTACCAAGTCGCTTTAGATTCGCTCACTGAAGGCATTTGGCCTCCAGAGCACGGATTGGTCCGTATTAAGCTGACGGAGGAGCCGTATAACCTTAGCCCCTCCGAGGCAAAGAAGCCGTTCGAGCTGAGCGCGGAGGTCGTCACGCCCGAGATCTATCCGCATTATTTGAACTTGCTCGTAGATCATGTCTGGAAGGCCAAGCTGAAGATAGCGGTTGAGGAGGTCGACCCGCAGAATCCGGAGGCCCTGGAGAAGCTTTCCCAAGAACTTGATGAGCTTCGGGACCTAAAATTGGAGGGCTCACCCACGTTGGAAACGATCCCCCTAGTTGACCGCGGGAACCCGCAGCCGGTTGACTGGCTGATCGAGGGCCTGCTCCCGCGTCACTACATCTCGATTCTCGCTGGCAAGCGTGCCAGCTTCAAGTCTTGGATAGCGTTGTCGATGGGGTTTGCAATTGCACGAGGTGAGGACCTTTTTGGGCAATTCCCGACTAATCAGGGAAAGGTCCTGATCATCGACGAAGAGCTTGGCCGTGATCGCCTGTATCGACGGGCCTGGAAGCTAGCCCAAGCCCAGGGCTGGCCCCCGGAGGACGCGCTGCGCGTTTCATCCCTCAGGGGCTTCAGCTTCGCCGACGAGGAAAAGCTCCTGGCCCTGGAAAGACTACTAGAGAAGTTCGCGCCGGATCTGGTCGTGTTCGACGTTTTGGCGGCTACCCTTGGAGCGATCGAGGAGAACGAGGCCGGGGCGGTGCGCGATATATTTGCCCGCAAGATCCTGCCCCTGGCAGAGCAGTCGGGAGCCCATTTCCTGTTCATCCATCATCTACGGAAGGGCCTAGCGGGACGGACTTCAAACGATATGCTGGACGAGTTCCGGGGCAGCAGCGAGTTCGTCAACATCGCGGACAGCGCCTTCGCGGTCAAGGCGAAGGAGGGGGGAAACGTAGTGTTCAAGCACCTCAAGGGCCGCGAAGGTTCTCTTGGAGAGCCATTTCTGCTCAAGGTTGAGGAGGACGAAAACGGAGCGCTTAGGCTTGAGTATGCGGGGAGCGCGGTCGAGAGCGAGGCCGCAGCGGAGAGCTGTCGGGCCTCCATGATTGAGTGGTTCAATGAGCACCCGCATGAACCGATGAAGCGCGCGGTCATCGACGAAGCCATGAAGAGTCGAGGTCACAGCAAGCGGACGGTCAGCCGCGTTCTAAACAAGCTATTGGACGATGGCACTCTATCCAGACCCAAGTGGGGCTTTTATCTATATCATCAGGCTGGAGAACTTGGCCAGAAACTTGGCCAAGCTTGGCCAAGCAGTCAGCTAGACCTAACGGGAAACCCGAAGGAGAAAGACGATGGGAACTTGGCCAAGAGTTGACCATAGTTGGCCAACGCCAGAGAGATGGGAAGACGGGCTCTCCCGGCCCTTCCCCCCTAAGAAGGGCCGGGAGCCCCTTCACTCTCAAAAGGGAAACTTGGCCAACATATACCCTATATAGGGGGGTTGGCCAAGTGGCCAAATTCAGACTGGAAGGGCGATTTAGAGGGGGGGGAATTTGGCCAAGGCCAAGTTCAGACTGGAAGGGGGAATTCAGAGAATTCTGGTCTCGTCCCAGGCCGGGTACCCCTCTAACTCTCCCCCCCTTATGTGGATGGAGCTAAGGCCATGCAGGAAAGCCATAGATCCCCAAATGAGCAATGACTCCTCTAGTGACTCCCCCGATCCGGTGAAAATTCACCGTCGAAAGGCATCCACGAGGTAGGCCTTCTCACCCCCCACCGCCTGAGCACCCGCCTTAGAGTTCCGCAGGTTCGAAGGATGATAACGCCGAACACCCGCATCAGAGGCCGCGGAGGGTTCCCAAATTGGACGAACTTCCCCTGGGATTTTGAGGGCAGGCCAAGGGACAGCGCCTGCTCCACGCAAAGCCGCTCTGCACATCACAAAGCCTGCTCGGCTCCCTAAGTGAGTAGCCTGTCCACAGGACTAGCCTTCGCATGAGCCTCCTTGAGCGTAGTTCCAGCTAGATGAACGTAGATCATGGTCGTCTGGATATCGCTGTGACCTAACAGGCGCTGTAGGGCGAACGGATCTCCTCCGTTGCGGATGAAGCTGGTGGCGAAGGTGTGGCGGAGCGTATGAGCGCTGCATCTGACCCCCTCTAAGCCAGCGCGAGCGGCCAAGCGCTTGATCGTCCTGTTGATGTTGTCCTTGCCCAAGGGATACCCCTGACGGGTGCAAAAGACGCTGTTCCCAGGCAGGGAGAGCGTCCGCTTGCCTATCCACTCCCTGAGCACACGGCTCAACTTGCGACCGTAGAAAACTTCCCTCTCCTTGTCACCCTTGCCCATTACCCGGAAGGAGTGTCTGGTCATATCCAGGTCTTCAAGCTCCAGCCCGATCAACTCGCCGGATCGTAGGCCGCAGTCCAGGAAGGTCAGAGTCATCGAGTAGTCCCTTAGGCCATACCAGTTTCGTCTCCGGCGCTTCGCCTCCCGCAGCAGCGCCTGAACCTGGAGGTCAGTCAGCACGTGAGGGTATTGGCGCGGGACTCTGGGTGGACTGATTCGACTGACGGGGTTCTCCTCGTGGGGGAGCAGTCCCTCCGCCTCCAGCCAGTTGAAGAAGGCGCGGATGGCTCGGAACCTGATATTGACTGTGGCTGGCTTCAACCGACTCTGCAAGTTGCCCATGAAGCGCCTTATGTCTCCGGTCGTTATCCCGCCAAGCTCAGAATTCCCCAAGAAGTCCGTCAGCTCCTGAACACAGTCACGGTAGAGGTCGATGGTGCGCTTGGAGTGGCCGGTCACCCTGAGGGCCAGGAGATAGGAGTTGAGTGCCCCCGCGAGGTCCAAAGTGACATCCAGACTACCTCGAAAACCGCCCATCTGCCGCCTCCTTCTCCTTCTTTGAGAGAGCAGGCTGGTAGCGAGCTGCGCGCTCCTGTGTAGTTCAGTGGTAGAGCGCCAGCTTCCCAAGCTGGATGTCGCGGGTTCGAATCCCGTCTCCCGCTCCAGGTTTTGTGGCCCGATTAGCATATCCCCTCCTCTGTGATGTAAAATAGGGCAATCTCCTTGAAGGAGGTCGGCAGTGAAATCCCTGTTCGATTTCGATGAGCAGGCTGACCTGACTGGGTTGAACTTCGACCAACTGACCGAGCGGATGCTGGGTTGTACGCTCTGCCGTCTGCAGGGGAGCCGGACCCAGGTCGTCCCGGGCGAGGGCAATTCCCAGGGGGACCTTCTGTTCATCGGTGAGGGCCCCGGGGAGGTGGAGGACCGCCAGGGGAGGCCGTTCGTGGGGCCTGCGGGTCAATTGTTGGACAAGATCCTGGAATCAGCGGGGCTAGGGCGCGAGGAGGTCTACATCACCAACATGGTCAAGTGCCGCCCGCCGCTGAACCGGACGCCGCAGCGGGACGAGATGGAGGCCTGCTGGCCCTACCTCCAGGCCCAGGTCCGCTTGATCAGGCCGAAGATCATCATCGCCTTGGGAAACATCCCCGCCCAGTTTCTCCTCAAGCGCACCGAGGGGATTACCTCGTTGCGCGGTCAGTTCTTCGGGTGGCAAGATGGGATCGAAATTTTCCCCATGTTCCATCCGTCCTACTTGTTGCGAAACCCCTCTAAAGAGGAGGGGAGCCCCAAATATCTCACCTGGCAGGACATCCAGAAGATCAAGGAGCGATTGGATGAGCTCCGAGCAACTCCCCCAGGTTGAGCAGGCCCTAGAGGAGGCTGAGCGGCTCCGGCGCGAGGGTCTCTACGGGGAGGGGATCGAACTTCTGATTGAAGCGTTAAAACATGGCCTGGAGAAGGCAAAGATCTTCTTTCACCTGGGGAACCTCTATTACGACTCCGGAGACCTGGAACGGGCAGAGTATTCTTTTAAGCGGGCGATTGAGCATGACCCAGGGCACGTCAACGCGCATCACAATCTCTCCGTGGTCTATCGGAGGCAGGGGCGGATTGGGGAATACGTCCGGCTGCGCAAGCGAAGCCTCAAAGTGGCAGGGCGACATCCGGAGAAGGTTCAGCTCTCCGAGGAGCAGGTCCACCGCGCCCGCAGACTGGCCCTGCGGATATTCCTCTCCGGGATCGGGTTTCTGGCCCTGCTGGCCCTGGCGGTCTTTCTAATCATCAGATTTTGATGGTTCCAGACTGAGACGGACGAACCGGCGCCTGCCCACCCGGAGGACGGCGCCATCTTCAATTTGGATCGGTTGGAGCCCCTTAACCTGCTCTCCATCAAGCTTAACGCCGCCCTGATCGATCAACCGCCGCGCCTCGCTCCGGCTTCCCACCAAGCCGGTCTCCATCAGAAGCTCAAGCGGCGCGATCACTTCCCGCTTCAGGACCAGCGTGGGCAGCTCCCGCGGCAGTCCTTCCCGTTGGAAGACCCTGACGAACTCCTCCTCGGCTTCCAGGGCGGCTTCCCCAGAGTGGAACTGGGCCACGATTTCCCGCCCCAGCCGCATCTTCAGGTCGCGGGGATGAGCTTCGCTCAATTCATCTATCTCCTCCTGGGGTAGATCGGTGAGGAGCGAGAAGTATTGGGGCATCACATGGTCGGGGAGCGACATCACCTTGCCGAACATCTCCCCCGGCGGCTCGGCGATACCGATGTAATTGCCCCGGGACTGGCTCATCGCCGCGGCCCCGTCGGTTCCGATCAAAAGCGGCATGGTCAGGATGACCTGCGGCTCCTGGCCAAAGGACTCTTGGATTGCCCGGGCGATCAACAGGTTGAACCGCTGGTCCTCCCCGCCAAGCTCGACGTCGGCCTCGATCGCCACGGAGTCGTAGGCCTGGGCCAGCGGATAGAGGAACTCCATAATGGTGATCGGAAGGTTATTCTTGAACCTCCCTTTGAAGTCGTCCCGCTCCAGCATCCGGGCCACAGTATACTTGGAGGAGAGCCGAATCACGTCCTCAAACGATAATTTCCCCAGCCACTCCGAGTTGTAGCGAATTTCGGTGCGCTGGGGATCCAGGATTTCATAAGCCTGCTCCACGTAACTGGCCATGTTCCGCTCGATCTCTTGGCGGGTCATCGGCGGGCGGGTCGCGGCCTGCCCTGAGGGATCTCCGATTAACCTGGTGAAATCCCCCACGATGAGGACCGCGGTGTGCCCCCCCTGCTGAAAGTCTCGCAACTTTCTCAACACCACGGCGTGACCCAAGGTGAGCTGAGCGGCGGAAGGGTCGATCCCCAGCTTCACCCGCAGCGGCCTCCCCTCCGCGCTAGACCGCTCCAGCTTCCCTCTGAGATCCTCCTCGGGAAGCAACGTCGCCGCCCCGCGCCGGAGTTGCTCCAGTTGCTCCTCTATGGAGGTCATACTTTCACCGCCGAGACCACCTGATCGCCCGAATCGAGGTTGATCAACCTCACCCCTTTGGCATAGCGGCTGACAACCCGGATCGAGTTGGCCGCGATGCGGATCGTCTTCCCCTTGACCGTGGTGATCAGCAGCTCATCTTCGAGACCGACCCTTCTTAAGGCCACGACCTTTCCCGTCTTCTTGTCCGCCCTGATTCCCAGGATCCCCTTCCCTCCGCGGCCTTGGCGATGAAACTCCGAANNCCGAAACCGGCGTCCGCTTGCCGAAGCCCCGCTCGGTGACAAAAAGCAGATGTTCTTCCTCATCAGCGGGGCTGAGGAGGACCATCCCCACCACCTGATCTCCGGGATTGAGTCGCATCCCGATTACCCCGCGGGAGGGCCGTTCCGAGATGCGCACCGCCTTCTCCGCGAAGCGGATCGTCCGCCCCAGGGCGCTCCCCAAGAGCACCTCCCCCTGCCCCGAGGAGAGGGTTGCCCCGACGAGCTCATCGTCGGGAAGGCCCCGCAGCGCGCTAATCCCCTTGGTGTGGGCGTTATGGTAGTTAGGGAAGGGGTTGCAGATGGTCATACCCCGCGCGGTGGCCAAGAGGCAGAAGCGCTGATCCTCTGGATCGAGCTTCTTCAGGGAGAGCAGGGCTTTGATCCGTTCCTCCTGGGAGAGCTCGATGAGCGAGCGGAGGTTCTCTCCCCGGGCGTCGCGACGGAGAGAGGGCAGTTGAAAGGCCCGCAGCTTGTAGACCTTATGCGCATCGGTGAACAGGAAAATCCAGTCGCGACTGTTGGCGATGAAGCTCCCCCTCAGCCGGTCGCCCTCGCGGAGCCGCATCCCGATCACGCCCTTCCCCCCACGGTGCTGCCGCCGATAGACATCCTCCCGCGGGGCGTTGGCATACCCCTGCTCGGTGACCGTTACCAAGAGGTCCTCGTCGGGGATCAGCTCCTCTAAATCCGGGTCCTCTGTTGTGAAGTCGATCGAGATCTCCGTCCGCCGCGGGTCGTTGTAGCGCTCCTTCATTTGCAGAAGTTCGCCCTCGATCACCTCGTCCAGCCGGGCGGGGCGGTCCAAGATTTCCCGATACTCCGCGATTTCTTGCTGCTTCTGGTTGAACTCCTCGCGGAGCTTCTCCCGCTCCAATGCGGTGAAGGAGCGCAGTCTAAGTTTGAGGATCTCCTCCGCCTGAAGCTCGGTCAGCTCCAGTTCGGCCTGGAGCTTGGCTTGGGCCTCGGCGACGTCCCGGGAGGAGCTGATCCACTCCACCACTTCCCGCTGCTGTTCCAGCGCCTTCAGGAAACCTTCGAGGAGGTGGGCCCGCCGCTCGGCCTCCCGCAGCCGGTGTTCCGTCCGCCGGCGGACGACTGCGCGGCGGAAGTGGAGAAATTGTTCTAAAATCTCCTTCAAGGTAAGCCGCCGCGGCTGGCCATCGACGATCACCAGGAAGTTCGCGCCGAAGGTCCACTCCAGCGCGGTGCCCTTGTAGAGCTTGCCCAGGATGAGCTTGGGATTGGCCCCTCGTTTCAGCTCGATCACAATCCTAAGACCCCGACGGTCGGACTCGTCGCGCAGGTCGGCGATGTCGGTGATCTCTCCCTCGCGGACCTTGCGGGCGATCGATTCGATTAAGGTCGATTTGCGCACCTGGTAGGGGATCTCGGTGATGATGAT
>JABAHQ010000281.1_pt2 | contig 14563 bp, 15 predicted proteins | sample 7062091 | NCBI WGS metagenome assembly JABAHQ01 (sample SAMN14534359, study PRJNA622989) | marine sediment metagenome | biome: marine biome [ENVO:00000428]; feature: marine pelagic biome [ENVO:01000023]; material: deep marine sediment [ENVO:00002113] | place: India: Gulf of Kutch | collected...
GACGTCGAAGTGCTCGCGCCGGACGAGCTCAGGCGCCTGGTCGCCGAGCGGCTCGCCCGCGCGGCGGCGCTTTACCCGGACGCGGCCCGCCCGGCGCGCGATGCCGAGGGGTCGGGGTCCTGAGAGAGTGGCGTCCGGGGCCGCCCGGCGCGGCCACGCCGACCGTCCCGCCGGCGCCCAGCGGCGGTGGCGCAATCGGTGAGCCACCGGGGGTGATAGAAAGACGCTGTGGCAGCGGTGGTGGGCCCTCGCTGTGGCGCTTGAACAGGTCGAGCGGATCCTCTAGCTGGAGAAAGAGATAACGGATGGATTACCGCGAATTCTTTCGCCGGGCGTATCGATCGGACGAGCCTGGTTTCGGGCCTTACGATTACCAGCGTCGCCTCGCCGAGGAGCCCTGGCCCGACGTGCTGAACGTCCCCACCGGCACGGGCAAGACGGCGGCGGTCACGCTCGCTTGGTTGTACAAGCGCGGCTGGCGGGCGGGGGCGCGCGATGATCCCCCGGACGCCAACACCCCGCGCCGGCTGGTCTGGTGCCTGCCCATGCGCGTGCTAGTGGAGCAGGCCGAGCGCAATGTTCGCGACTGGCTTGAGCACTTGGGCGTGCTGGGCGAGGTGGGATCGGGTAAGGTGTCCGTGCACCTGCTGATGGGCGGTGCCGACGATCTCAAGAGCTGGGCGGAGTATCCCGAAGAGGACATGATCCTGGTCGGCACGCAGGACATGCTGTTGTCACGCGCGTTGATGCGCGGCTACGGCATGAGCCGGTACCAATGGCCTGTGCACTTCGCGTTCCTACATAACGATGCGCTATGGGTCTACGACGAGGTGCAGCTCATGGGCGCGGCGCTTCCAACGTCGACGCAGCTCGAGGGGTTCCGCCGAGGGCTAGACACCGACCGTCAGGCGCGCAGCCTGTGGGTCTCTGCGACCCTGCACGAGGATTGGCTGCAGACCGTGGATTTTCGCTGCTACGCGAGCGAGCTGTCCGTAGCGAAGCTGACGGAACAGGACCGGGAGGACGCGGAGGCGAGGCTTTACGCGTCGAGGGAACTCAAGCAGGCCCGGGCGCGGCTCGATCCGCAGACTGGCAAGAGGAAGGCTGCCGCATATATCGGCGCGTTGGCCGACGAGGTGACCGAGGCACACCAGCACGGTGAGCAGACACTAATAATCCTCAATCGAGTGGAACGCGCTCAAGCGCTCTATCGCGCGCTCGAGAAGCGGTTTACAAATGTCGATCGTCTTTTGTTGCATGCGCGGTTCCGTCCTGCGGAGCGGCGTGCAATCGAACGGCGACTGCACGAGGCGCCGGGCGGGTCCGGGCGCGTGATCGTCGCGACCCAGGCCGTCGAGGCCGGTGTCGATATATCGAGCCGCACGCTCTTCACAGAGCTGGCACCTTGGTCCTCGTTGGTGCAGCGTTTCGGTCGTTGCAATCGGGCCGGTGAGCATTTCGAGGCCGAGGTGTATTGGGTCGATATCACCGACGATGCGGATGCGGCACGGCCGTACGCACCGGAGGCGCTGAGCGAGGCGCGTGCATGCCTGAACGGTCTGACCAGAGCGAGTCCTGACGCACTGCCGGACGTGGAGGTGCCGCCGGAACGCGGCCAGGTCCTGCGTCGACGCGACCTGCTCTCGTTGTTGAACACCGATCCCGACCTGTCGGGTTTCGATGTCGATGTCTCGCCTTACATCCGCGATCCGGGCATGCCCCAGGCGCAGGTCTTCTGGCGGGACTTTGATGAGCACCCGACGGATGCGGCGGCGCCCGCCCGCGACGAGCTCTGTCCGGTAGGGCTCGGCCAGTTGAAGGATTATCTCGAGAAACAGCACGCCTGGTCATGGGACCCGCTCGGCGAGCGCTGGCAAATCATCGATAAAGACCGGCTGCGTCCCGGGCTGGTGCTGCTCCTGCGCGCGCGCGACGGCGGGTACCTGTCCGACCAGGGTTTCGTGCCCGAGGCCAAGCAGGCCGTTCCGGTTCCGGAGATCGAAGGCGGCCCCGCGCGGGAGCAGGAGCGGTATTCCGGCGATCCGTGGACCATGATCGGGCGTGACGTGCCGCTGACCGAGCACCTCCAGGACGTGGCGCAAGCCGCCGACGAGCTTGCCCGCGCACTGGCGTTGCCGGAGGCGGATCGTGAGCTTCTGGTCGAAGCGGGCCGCTGGCACGACGTGGGCAAGGCTCATGAAGCATTCCAGCGCGGCATCGGCAATGAGGACGGCTCGAACGGGCAAACCCTGTGGGCCAAGTCCGCGCGGTCCGGCCGGCCCGATTATTTTGTCGTCGACGAGCAAGGCCAAAAGCATCAACGCCGGGGATTCCGTCACGAGCTGGCCTCCATGCTCGCGTGGATCGAGCACGCACCGCTGACCCCCGCGCGCGATCTCATCGCCTATCTCATCGCCGCGCATCACGGCAAGGTGCGTATGGGGCTCCGCGCGCTGCCGACCGAGAACGAGCCGCCGGATCGAGACATCCTTTACGCTCGAGGCGTGTGGCAAGGAGACAGGCTGCCAGCCGTGGCCCTGAACGGCAAAAGCGTGCCGGAGACTACTTTGCGGCTCGACGTGATGTGGCTCGGTGAGGGCCCCCAAGGCCCCTCCTGGACCGAGCGAACGCAGCGATTACTGGACACATATGGTCCGTTCCGCCTCGCCTGGCTGGAGGCGCTGGTGCGCATCGCCGACTGGCGCGCGTCCGCGAAGGAGACGGGCGGATGAAGCTGAGCGCGCTGGAAGCCGTCGTTCGGGCGCTCAACGACGCGGACGTACGTTACCTGGTTGTCGGTGGCCTCGCGGTCAACGTCTACGGATATCTGCGCGCGACTTATGATATCGATCTGGTGCTGGCCCTGGATCCGGATAACGCCGTTTCCGCGTTCGAGGCGTTGGCGTCGGCTGGGTACCGGCCCAGTGTCCCGGTCACGTCCGAGCAGTTTGCTGACGCCTCTACACGGGCCGCGTGGATTCGGGATAAGAACATGACGGTGCTCAATCTGTTCAGCGACGCCCATCCCGCGGTCTCAGTGGATGTGTTCGTCGAGGTGCCTTTCGATTTCGACACGGAGTGGAAGGCCGCCATGCGCGCCGACGTCGTTGCCGGTGTCGAGGCGTCGTTCGTCTCTCTGGACACGTTGATCGAGATGAAGGAAACGGCGGGACGACACCGGGACCTTGACGATGTCCAGCACCTGCGCTGGATACGGGACGAAGGCAATCGCGATGGCTGAAAACGACGACGAGGCCGGTTGGAGCCGCACGACCTGGGACGGCAGCCGGCGGGAGCAGCTTCGCCGCTGGATGCGGATGAGCGTGCCCGAGCGTCTCGCCGCCCTCGAGGAGCTGAGCGAGCAGGCGCGCCGACTCGCTGCGGCCGGAGCGTCAGTAAAGGGGGAGAGCATGCAAGCACGGGAACCCGTCGGCGATTATCCACGCGATGAGCAACAAGGACTCCATAAGGTTTCGCTCGCTGGCTGCGCTCCCATCCCCCTGGCCAGCTACCTCAAGGCGTTAGGCGTACTGCGACTCGTGTCCGAGCAAGCCGATGCCGACGCCCGTGGCTATTGGCAGGATGAGCATTTCGTATTGGAAAGTCGGCTGGATGCCGAAGCACTGCGGCGGTTCTTGCTTGAGGGGTATCGGCCGACACCGGTGATATCGCCTTGGAATGGCCGTGCCGGGTTCCTGGAAGGGGAGGACGCCGATGAGTCGACTCGAAAGGGAGCCGTTATTGTCCGTGATATAACTCGTTCTCAAGGTGAGCGGTTTGCGCGTTACCGTGCCGTTCTAACGAATATCCAGAAAATATCGGTTGTCGAGCGACTTAATACAATCCGAAGTGAAGTCAAGGTGCTTGAGGCTGCCAAAAAGCGGAAGGCGGCATACGACGATGAGAGGTTAAAGGCGGCTAGGGCAGAGGAAGAGGCGCTCAAGGGTAGTTTATTGACAGTCCTTCGCGGAGAACTGAGCGAGGAGTTTGTAGACTGGATCGACGCCTGTATGGCGCTTACGGAAGATGATCCAATTACAACCCCTTTGCTCGGCTCTGGCGGAAACGAAGGTAGTATGGACTTTTCCGTTAACCACCTAATCACGCTTTCCCATCTTATTGATCCTGATACTGACCGGGCAACCGTAGAGGCGNNAGCGTCATCGAGCAACATAGCAATCCTGGTTTTCTCGACCCAAACGGGGCGGGCGGCCCCAACATGACAAGCGGGTTTTCGAGCACGGTTCGCGAGAACGCATGGGACACGGTGTTCATGCTGGAGGGCGCATTGTTGTTCGCGGCTGCGGCGACTCGCCGTCTGAATTCGACGATGCCTGCCAGGTTGAGCTTTCCGTTTGTGGTCGAAGCTGTAAGAGCTGGACATGGCGGAGTTGGGTCGGATGAGAATGCCCGTCCGGAATTCTGGGCGCCGCTATGGTTTCGTCCTCTGTCTCTGACCGAATTGCGCGCGTTGCTTGCGGAAGGCCGCGCTACCGTAAATTTTCGACAAGCCCGTAGCGGTCTCGATATGGCCCGTTCGATCGCTACGTTAGGTGTGGACCGTGGGCTTGCTGCTTTTCAACGGTACGGATTGTTCGAGCGTCGTGGTAAGGGATACTACGTGGCAACGCCGTTGGAAAGGGTAACAGTGCGACGTAATTCTGCGGCCACTCTCTTGGCTGATCTGGAAGAGAGTAATTGGTTGGAATCTTTTCGCGGGTTAGCGCGACGTCGCAATGCTCCCCGGCGGGTTCAGTCGCTCGTGAGGCGCCTAGAGGATTCCATCTTTGATGTTACGCTGAATCGTGAGAATCCAGTATTAAAGATCCAAAAGTTATTAACGGTTCTCGGTGAGATACAGTTATTTTTCGCGCGCAGTCCTTCGGCTCGGGATATCAAGAATGGGGGCTGTCCGCCGGTTCCTTCTTTGCAAGAGCGCTGGTTCACTGAAGCGGCGAAGGAAGAGAGCGTTGAGCTGGCTCTGGCCGCGGCCCTAGCGGGCATTTATGCGCGTACGTCTGGTGCCAGCGAGGAAGGGGAAAGGCGGATTTTGCCAATGCGGGTGCACTTGGCACCTGAGCAGGCAGGTCGCTATCCGGTTTGGGATAAGAACGCCGCGCACCAGGTGACGTGGGGGCTAGGCACCCTGGAGGCTAACCTCATCGCCGCGCTCCGACGACGTCTGTTGGACGCGGACAGGGGCGCGCTAGACGACAAGCCCCTGCATCCGGTGCGCATGGCGGCGCTAGCCGACGTGTCCGCCTGGCTCGCCGGAGAGCTGGATCACGAGCGACTGGCGGCCCTGATTCCGGGTCTCATGCTGGTTCGTATCCCGCGGGGTGCTGAGGTCGGCACGGAACGAGACATCCCGTTGCCTGCAGCGTATCGAGTGCTCAAGCCGTTCTTCTGCACCGACAAGCAATTACACGACAGTGGATTATTGTCTGCGGACAGATCGCTCCCGATTCCGTCCCAATTGGTACGGCGCCTCGCAGCCGGGGCTACGGAAGGGGTGCTGGACGACGCGGTCCGTCGACTTCGTGCCGCCCACATACGCGTCAGGCTACCGCGGCTTGCCCCCGGTACAACCGATGGTCGCCGGCTATTGACGGCTCTAATGGTTCCGATTCCTGATGGCGATATACAGCGCTTGATCCCGCGAGCAGCGCATGAAGATGACCGACAGGTAGGCTGACAGGAGCACACCATGGCTTTGAATCTGAATCCTCTGAAAGACACACCTCGGCTCCTCATGGAAGTCGATCTCCAGCCGGTGCAGGGAACACGGTTCCAGCCCACCGGCTTCCCCGACCTGGGTGCGGCGGAGTACCCCGCCCCGGAGGGGGACGGCCGCATGCTGCTGGTGGAGTCTGCCCAGAGCATGGCCAACCGGTTGGAAGCCGTGTGCTGGGACGAGACTAAAGAGGACTGGATCGAGCCGCTGCAAGGCTTGCCCTACGTCCAGGTGCGGGATAAAGAGGGCAAGATCCTTACGTCTTCGGTGCTGGAGGCCCACCGGCTCAACTCGCCCTATATTGTTAATGCTGACGGGTTCAAGCCCATTCAGGATGATATCGGCTTCTCTGAAAAGGCACCTTTCAACGCACGTCGCCAGCTCCCTCCGGTTCTGATGAAGTACGACGCTGCTTCCCTTTTACACGGGGTGTTTCTGGAAAAGGTTGGGGGAGTCGTGCGTTTGCCACGGGTCCTGTCCGCGTTTATCGAGGCAGCGGGGGTCAAGGTGGCTGCAAGCGGCGGAGTAAAAGTGGATCGAGTCCAGCCGACTAAAGGGGGAGAAGGAAAAACGGCAAAAGAAGGTTATGGGAATGTCCCTTACGCTCGTGACGAGTACGTGGCGGACCGGATCACCGCCTACTTCAATCTGGACCTCTCCCAGATCCGCGCCTTCGGGTTGGGCGAGGCCGAGGAGCGGCTGCTGATGGCTCTCGGCCTGTTCAAGATCCGCCGGTTCCTAGAAACTGGATTGCGCCTGCGTACCGCCTGCGACCTGGAATGCCACGGCCTGCGTGTAACCCGGCCCGACGGCTTCGAGGTGCCCACCTTGGCCGAGCTGGAGGGGGAGCTGCCTGGCCTGATCGGAGCGGCTGCCGCGAAGGGCCTGTTCAACGACCCGCGGGTCACGGAACTCACGTACAGCAGGAGGTAGCTATGCTCGCCATCGCCTTTCGCTTCTCGGCGGGGCGCTACCACGCAACTCCGTGGGGCCGGCACGTGAACGAGGCGGAGGTGGAGTGGCCGCCCTCGCCCTGGCGGATCCTGCGGGCGTTGGTGGCTACCTTTTACCGCAAAGGGTGGGAAGAACGCTACTCGGCGGAAACTCTGGAAGGTTTGGTTGAAGCTTTGGCTCATCGGCTACCGGTCTATCACTTGCCTGCTGCCATACATGCTCACACAAGGCATTACATGCCGCAGGCGGAAAGCAATATTGTTCGGCTTACATTCGATGCCAATGGCCATCGAACCGGATGGGTTCGTGATCCCAACGATAAAAATAAAACTAAGACCGACACTGCCCTGATCTTCGATGCCTTCGCCCGTGTGGACCCGGAGGCGGAGCTGGTTATCGCCTGGCAGGATCATCCCCCGTTGGAGGGGGACAGCCGCGAGCTGCTGGACGGCCTGGTGCAGGACCTGAGCTTCCTCGGACGGGCCGAGAGCTGGGTGGAGGCAAGGGTGCTGGACGACTGGGGGGGCGAGCCCAATTGCTGGCCGTCGGAAGTTTCGGTGGACACGGACACCGGCGCGGCCCTGCAGCCCGTGCGACTCATGGTCCCTGTCTCCCCGGCCGAATACGGGCCCTGGCGAGCTGACATGGTTACTGAACATCGATTGGGAGAGAAACGCAAAGGGAAGAGAGAAGAAGACGCCCGACAAAGGCTTCTTGCGACTCTTCCAGAAAGATTTATAGGCGCCCTGCGCGCCGAGACCGGCGAGCTCCAGGCTGCCGGCTGGAGCCAGCCGCCGGGCGCGCGCTTCGTCATATATCAACGCCCGTACGAGACGTTCACACCCCGGGCGACGGTGCGCCGGCGACGGCGGCCACGGCCAGCGACGACCGTGCGCCTCGCTCTGGCAGGTAAACCTTTGCCCCGTATCGAGGACGCCGTTCGGATCGGCGAGATAGCGCGCATGGCTGCCATGAAACAGGCCGAGCGCGTGAACGGCGGTCACGTGCCGAGCGAGTTGTCCGGTCACGACCTCCCCGCTGACAACCGCCATGGCCATGCCTTCTATCTTCCCGAGGATGCCGACGGCGATGGCCACATCGACCACATACTAGTTCACGCGCCCGCCGGTCTCCCGTCGGAGGCTGTCAAGGCCCTCGACCGCATTACTCGCATCTGGGAGAGCGGGAAGGGTGAGTGGCAGGTGCTGTTCGAGGGATACGGTGGCATCCGTGATCTGGATGCTTCTTCTTATCTCGGGTATGCCCGCCAGTGGCATTCCGTCACGCCGTATCTCCATCCCTGGTTCGCGAAGAAAGGCTTCGGCGTCGCCGAGCAGATTATACGTGAGTGCTGCGAGCGCGCACTACCGGAACCGACCGTCGAGGTGCTGCAGTTACCCTTCGAGGGACCCGATGGCCGGCGTCGGCGGGCGGTGCACTTCCACCGCTTTCGCAGCACGCCGAAACGCCTAGTGCAGCCGGACACGCGGGGGCAGTTCGTTCAGCTCGAGTTTCCGGAGCCTGTTGCCGGGCCACTGGCCCTCGGCTTCGCATGTCACTTTGGGCTCGGCATTTTCAGGCCGACCTGAATCGGCTGTTCTTTGACAGCTCGTCGATCATCGCTCCGCGGCGCCCCCTGGGGGACGGGCACTGCGGCCTCGTTGCTCGCGCTTCCGCATTGCCGGACCCTGCCGATGGGGCGCGCCTGATGGGATCGTATATCGGGCTACAGGGTGACGTATTGGGCCGAAACCCGACCGCACGCTCAATCCAACTTCAGATGTGCAGCGTGAAGAATTGACCAGCTAGCCCGTCGCCGGGTGCGCGAGGATCTCGCCAAGCGGGTGTCGGCATGCGCGGGGCTTCAGCTACGGCGTCCGTCGCTGGACCGTCTTGCGGATTATGTCGCCGCGCTCGCGTTCAGCCACTTTGAGGTCGTGGGTCTGCTGGAGGTTCATCCAGACCTCGGGGCTGGTGCCGAAGTAGGCGGCCAGTCGCAGCGCGGTGTCGGCGGTGATGGCGCGCTGGCCCTTGAGGATGGCCGAGATCCGGTTGTGGGGGACATCCAGGGCCTCGGCCAGGGCGCGTGCCGAGAGCCCGAGCGCCTCCATGTCCTCGCGCAGCAGCTCGCCGGGATGGATCGGGGGCAGCTTGTTGGTGGGTGCGGCCATGCCGTTACGTCCGGTCAACGGTAGTCGACGATCTCGACGTCCTCGGGGCCGTCGGGCGTCCACCGGAAAACCAGTCGCCACTGGTCGCTGATCCGAATGCTGCACCGGCGCTTGCGCTTGCCCGACAGGCGCTCGAAGCGATTCGACGGTCTTCGCGCGAGATCCGCCAGGGAGGTCGCGGCATCGGGTTACTGGACGCGCCGCTGCGCCTGCTGCGCGATCGAACGCAGGCGCGGTACTCTCCGGCCCTCGAATAGCGTCCGGGCGTCCTTGTCCCGGAAGCTCCGTATCACGAGCCGATGATAGAGAGCGGGACGTGGTACGTCATGCGTTCCATTTGGCTTGCTGGGAGCTGCCTCCGGGATCGGCCTCTCAGCACGGGTCGACCGCGCGAGCCGTTCACGCTCCGGCGCCTCGCCGCCGGCGTGACCGCGCCGCGGGGATCGGCGAGGTCCAAATCACCCCGCGCAGCATCCCGCATCCCTCCGACGCCGCGCTCGGGCACCGGCGGGCATCGCCTCGACTAAGCGNNCGACTGAGCCTGCATGAGCCGTTACCCGCGTTGCCGGGCGCGTGCACGCACCCGTTTTACGATTCCACGGCCGCGACGGCACCGGAGCCCCGCGCCGCCCCGAGCTGCGAATGACGGCGGCCGTCACAGGCTCAATCTGTGAGTCAGCACGAGTGTTAGAAAGGCGCCGAGACCTCGGTGCAAGGGATCCGTGCCGCGCGCGCGGCCGGCGACCGGGCCCGGGTCATGGTCAACCGCCAAAAAGGAGAGAATGCCATGCGGTACACACTCGTGTTGCTCGCGCTGCTCACCGGCGCCGTCCACGCGCAAGGGCCGTCGGCGCTCTACATAGCGCCCCAGATAGGCGCGAGCATGATGGACGACGCCGATGTCGATGACCCGTTCATCACGGCCTTGGGGCTGGATGCCGAGCTGGAGATGGACGCCGGAGCATATCTTGGCATCGCGTTGGGCCGGGATCTCTACCCGAGCCGGGGGCATCCCGTTCGAATAGAGGCCGTGCTCATGCACCGGGAGAACGACATCGACACCATCACGTTCACCGGCCCCGGCGGGAGCGCCACGTGCGAGCAGGGCGGCATCTCGTGCAGCGGCGACGTGGAGAGCAACGTCTTGCTCGCCAACGTCTGGTACGACTTCAACCGTGAAGCGAGCCTGCGCCCGTACATCGGCGGCGGCATCGGTTTCGCCAATGTCGACGGGACGTTGCGGGTGACCGATCCGATCACGGGCGTCACCGAGACAGGCTCGGGCGATGACAACGTCATCGCGTATCAGATCGGCGCGGGCGTCGGCTATGCCTTCACCGAGCGGGTGATGGCCGCGCTCGACTTTCGGTATTTCGCCGCGAGCGATCCCGATCTCGACGGCACGGAGATCGGATACGCCAGCCCGAGCATCGGCGCGAGCCTGCGCCTGCGATTCTGACGGCGGGGCGGATCGGCGGGTCGTCCGGCGGACGGGGCAGAGCTTTTCGCGCGCCCGCTTGCGGGCTCGCGCGTCGCCCCGCCGGTCCTTTGCGGGCGCCCGACTGCTGCGGCGGGTTTCGGGATGGGGGGCCGCCGCGCGGTCGAGCGCCCTTCTCATACGCAAAGACGAGGCCGGAGAACAACATTCTCTAATATTTGGAATCAGTTGCTCTCTGATCCGAATTTGCTCGTGCAAGCAAGCATCCGGGTGCGGTATCCTTCGGGCCGGGAGAGCCGCCGGGCCGGAGAATCCCGGTGGACGTCAAGGACTCCGACGGGCTGTCGATGTCGATCACCGAACGAAAGCTTCACGAGCTGGCCGGCGCGCGCAGCTTCGAGCGCGGCGCCGCTTATTTCGAGTCGAGCGCGGTCGAGGAGCTGGTCGATACCGGATCGTCGATCCGTGCCCGAGTGCGCGGCACCGCCGATTACCCCGTGGCGCTGCAGGCGGCCGGCGCCGGTCTGGATTTCGACTGCGATTGCCCCGTCGGCGAGGGCGGCGAGCTCTGCAAGCACGCGGTGGCCGCCGGTCTCGCGTGGCTTGCCGAGCGCGCCGAGCGGCGCGGCCGCTCCGGTGCGCCCACGGAGCGGAGGATCCGCGAGCATCTGCTCGCCCGCGACAAGGCCGACCTGGTCGAGCGCTTGATGGGCCGGGCCGACGACGACCCGGCGTACATGCAGCGCCTGCAGGGCAAGGTGCTTGCAGGCGATCCGACGTCCGACCCAAAGGCGTTCAAGGAGACCATCCGGCGGGCGCTCGCCGTGCGCGGGTTCGTCGACTACCGCGGCATGCGGCGCTTCCTCGATCGTGCCCGGCCGGTGGCGGATTTGCTCGCCAGGCTGCTGGCGGACGGGCGCGCCGAGCCGGCGATGGAGCTCGCCGATTATGCCCTGCAGCGCGGGCTCGTCGCCTACGAGAAGGTCGACGACTCCGCGGGCAGCTTCGGCGATCTGCTGCGTGAGCTGAGCCGCCTGCACCTCGAGGCCTGCCGCGCGGCAGCCCCGGACGGCAAGGCGCTGGCCGGGCGCCTGCTGAGGCTTCAGCTCGCCGACGACTGGGGGCTGATCGGGCTCGAGGACTTCACGCCTCTGCTCGGCGAGGCGGGGCTCGCCGAGTACCGCCGCCGCGCCGAGCGCGAATGGGCCAAGGTTCCGGCGCGCGGACCCGGCCAGCGCGACACCCGGGCCTTCGTCGAGCATTTCAAGATTACTTCCATCATGCAGGCGCTCGCCGAGCGCGACGGCGACGTCGACGCGCTCATCGAGATCAAGCGCCGGGATCTGACCTACCCGTATCACTTTCTCGAGATCGCGAAGCGGCTCGAGGAGGCGGGCCGCGGCGACGAGGCGCTCGACTGGGCCGAGCGCGGGCGCGCGGCGTTTCCCGACTGGCCCGACGCGCGGCTGGTCGAGTGGTTGATCGGCGCCTACCGCGGGCGCGGACGTCATGGCGACGCCGCGGAGCTGGCCTGGGATCACTTTCGAGACCGCCCCGGCTTGGAGGCCTACCGGTGGCTGCGCGCGGCCTCGGAGGGCGCCGGCGGCGCCCCCGAGCGGCTGTGGCTGGAGCTGGCCGCGGCCCTGGAGACGAAGCGCCCCGCCGAGGCCGCCGGGATCTATCGCGCGCTGATCGAGCCCATCGTCCGGCAGACCAACAATGACGCCTACGACCGGGCGGTCGAGCTGGCGGCCAAGGTGCGCGCCCTGATGGGCGACCAAAGGGGTGACGGCGAGTTCGCCGAATACGCCGACGAGCTGCGCCGGCGCCACAAGCAGAAGCGCAATTTCGTCGCGCGCCTCGACGCGCTGCTGGCGGGGAAGGCCATCGGAGGCGCGCCGCGGGGCACCAGGGGTGCGGGGCGGCGGCGCAGGAAGGGCGGATAACATGCGGGCGTTCCGGCGCCGGAGCGATGAGCACATCGAGACGCCGATCGACATCTTCGTCGAGGAGCCGTTCCCGTTCGATGACGAGCACGAGCGGGCACTCATCAAGCCGCTCTATGGGACGATCGAGGTGCGGTTCGTCTCCATTCCGACATTGATAGGCATGAAAGAGGCCGCAGGCCGCGCGCAGGACCGCATCGACGTCGAGCGGCTGCGCATGCGGCTCGAGGACGACGAGCGCGATGACTGACCCGGACGAGGGCATCGACTGGAGCGTGACGACGTGGGAGGGCGCGCGGCGCGAGGCGCTGCGCCGCTGGGCGGCGCTGCCGCTCGAGCGCATCGTCGCGGCGCTGGAGGAGATGGAGGCGCTCGGCGAGGCGCTGGCCGGCTCGCGTGGCCGCGACGGTCCTCCCCGCGGCACCGATCGACGCTGATCCATCTGGATGAGCGAGGCGGGATCCGGGGCAGGGAGGCGCAGACATCGGATTTCAGATATCGGATGGAGGGGGCGAGATCGCGGGTACGGCGCAACGCCGCAGCCGGGTCTCGGGGCATGTGTCGCGGCACGGAGAGACGTTGCGGGAGTTTCCCGCCGGTTATCTCCCGGACCGTCATGTCACGAGGAACGCCGAGCCTTGTCTGCTGCACACGGTTTCCGCGGCCTGCCCGGCGCCTTGGCGGTCGGCTCTTTTCCTCGATCTCGAGCGGAGACGCGACGGCAGGGATGCCTCACGCGGTATCCAGCAGGCGCATGCCGAGAACGGAGGCCGCCTCATTGAGCGGCCGGTCGAAGGACGCGAAGCGCAGAAAGGATTGCCCATGGTCGACCGTCAGCGACTCCGCGGCGGCCGGATGCACGCTGTCATGACCGCGCAGGGAAAAGCGCTCGGCCGACTCGCCGGCGCGGCGCACAAGCGCGTCCGTCACCGCCGCCCGGATCGTGTTGGGCCAGTCCATCTCGAAAGCCTGCTTGATGGGATCGATCTCCTCATCGAGGAGCCGCTCCATGCGTCGCATGCGGGCCAGCGCCGCACGCATCTCGGCATAGGCGATCACGCGCGAGGCGGCCGCCGCAGCCGCCCGCGCGGCCGACCGCATCCGCTCGTGACCCGCCTCGCGGACGTCCAGCCGCACGAACGCCGTGGTGTCGAGATACAGGATCAATCCCGGTCCTGCAGCACGATCTCGGCCGCGCTCGGTCCCTCGCCGGGAAGGGCGATGCCTTCGCGGAGGCCCTGGACCTTGTCGCCGGCCCCGGGCCGGACCCACGGCAGGGCGTCGATCCGCTCGATCACCTCCGCCTCGGTTCGCGCCTCCTCGGCCTCGATGGGCGTGAGCCGCGCCACCGGCCACCTGCGCTCGGTGATCACCGCATCCTCGCCCGCCTGCGCGCGCTTGAGATATTGCGACAGGCGGTTTTTCAATTTTCGGATCGAGACTTCCACGGCCCGCCTCCGATATAGCCACTTCTGGCGTTATTGTAGCCACATCTCGGAGCCCGGCTCACATGGCCCGGCCCGCGTCCGGGATCTCGGCCGGCCGCAGCTCAAAGGACAGCAGGCATGGGCATCTATCGCCTCAACGTGACGCTGCGCTACGTCGACCCGCCCGTCCGGCGGCGCCTGGAGGTGCCCGCGGACACCAAGCTCGGCAGGCTGCACCGGATCCTCCAGGCCGCCATGGGCTGGACCGACACGCACCTGCACGCCTTCCGCGCGCCGAGCGGCGTCTACGGCGTGCCCGATCCGGATTTTCCCGGCGATATCACAAACGAGCGCGGCGTGCGCCTCGACAAGGTCGCGGGCGAGGGCGACGTCTTGATCTACGAGTACGACTTCGGCGACGGCTGGGAGCACGAGATCCATGTCGAGGCCGTCGAGCCCGCCGACTCCGCGATCCGTTACCCGCGCTGCACGGGCGGCGAGCGCGCCTGCCCGCCCGAGGACTGCGGCGGCCCGCCGGGCTACGCCGATCTCGTCGCGATCCTGAACGATCCCTCGCACGAAGAGCACGCGGCGATGCGCGAGTGGGCGGGGCCCGACTTCGAGCCGGAGCGCTTCGACCTCGAGGAGATCAACCGTCTGCTTTGGCGGGGGCGATGACGACGGGCGAGATCATCGAGCGGATCGCCGAGGCCGCTCGCGCGCACGACCCCGCGGCCACGCCGGCNNAGGGCCGAGGGATCGGCCGCGCGGCGTGCCGGACGCCCGGCGCGCGACGCAGCCCCGCGCGCCGCTCACCGGCCTGGCAGCTCCGGCGTCGGGGAAGAGACCATGACCGGCTCACTCTGTGAGCCAGCGCCGGTGCTAGAAATGGA
>JABAHQ010007874.1_pt1 | contig 14560 bp, 13 predicted proteins | sample 7062091 | NCBI WGS metagenome assembly JABAHQ01 (sample SAMN14534359, study PRJNA622989) | marine sediment metagenome | biome: marine biome [ENVO:00000428]; feature: marine pelagic biome [ENVO:01000023]; material: deep marine sediment [ENVO:00002113] | place: India: Gulf of Kutch | collected...
TTTTAGCTATGTCTCCGCCGCTTCTTCATGGTTTTCGCGGCAACAGTTACCGCACACTGAACCCATCGCGGCCTCCACGGGATTCATTGGTTTCCCGCACTGCTCACACTCCATGTGTACCTCCCTGAATCCGGGCGGCGGGATTTGAACCCGCGTGTGAGGGGATACGTCTACCCCAAGGCCAAGGACATTCGCGGCGGCACTCGCTTCCCTTCGGACCTACCAAGTCCTATCCCTGCCCTATTTGCTCTGCCTGACTGAGCTACGCCCGGTCACGTTACCCCCAAAAAAGAGAGGTATCTGTTTTTAAGCGGCGTCCTCACTAAGGGTTCAAGAGTCCGTCGAGGCAGTGGGTGTGGAAAACCATTTCGTAGGGATTATATGTCCCTAACTCGGTTTTCTCCACGGGGTTCAGGTGGTCGGTTTCGTCAACCTTGACCCGTTCAACTCCGTAGCCCTCCCGGACCTCTTGACCACATATCCTGCAAGTGTTAGTCATTTATTCAGACCTCCAAAAAACGTTTTTGAGGCGGGTTAGATTCCGCCCCCGTATATCTCGTTCAGGGTCAGGCAGAACTCGTCAGTCAGCCATTCCTCTGCGCTGTACGCGGTTCGGCGCACCGTTTCACTGCCCCAGTACCCCACGACTTCCCCGGTGATGTCGAACTCTATGTGTGGCCCGCCGGTGGTGACGACCAAGATGTATTTCTCAGTCATCCATCCGTCAGTCATGTGGGTCTGCTCCCGCCTGACCTCCAGCACGTCCTCGGTCAGGAACCGGTCAACTTCCTCGGAGTCAGCTTCCGCCAACTCGTTCACCTGCTCCACGACCGACTTGACGTGCTCCGTCAGCATCTCGACAGTTGGTTGAGTCATTCTTCTAACCTCCAAAAAAAACAGGTGTTTGGTGGCTTACAGTTTCTTTACCAGCACCCGGTATCCGTGTCCCTCTGCGTCTCTCTTAACCCGGTCCTTGCAGTCTCCGCAAAGACTCATGGTTTCGCCTTCACCCGGTTCATCGAGTCTGTGGTGAAGCACCTCGACCCGGTACTCCTTTCCACCGTCAAGGCACTGCGGCGTTACGACCGGGTGGCCCCCGAGTTTGGAAGAGTTCTCGCACAGAACCCTTTTCTGGTACTCGGTGTAAGTCTCACCCGTCCTCTGCATCGAGTGGTCCATCATTTCTTCTTATACCCCCGGTGTGGTTAGGCATATTGTTCTCCCTTTGATGGAAGTATTTACCGCTTTACCTCAGTCCATCTTTAGGCGGGAATGGCGGTGCGTACTCCCAACCTCCCGTATGTAAATTGATTTTTTAAGAGGGCCAGGGTTCCGAAGAACCCCGGTTCCTCTCCCCTGTTAGGGGACTTCAGGGCAGTGTTGCGTGAGTCTCGGGCTATCGGGCGCGACCCCGCGCCTTTCCCGTAGGTGGAGTTGAACCTACCTTCTCCCCGTCGGTTCGTAGCCGCCGCTACGCCTAACGGGACGCATTCCCCAATGCTATACGGGGGCATCAACCGTTCCCCAGAGGCATCTTACCCACAGACCTCCCTTTATGTGTATAGTGATTTTTTAACAGGGCCGGGGTTCCGAAGAACCCCGGTTCCTGTAGAGGTGGACCACTTGCCCCGCTGTACCCTATCCATCCTCGGTTTCCCGAGGGAAGGCTGGCGTCTGGCTCTTGCACGATGAAGGGGTATTTCTCGGCTACCAACCGAGTCGTAGGAGGTGTACCCACTCCTCACCGTTGGAGGAACCAGTATCACGCGGGTTCTGCTTTCCCCCCAATTATAGCTCGCGCTATGGGGCGGCACGCCAGTCCCTACTGACAGTTTTGCAGACACCGTGTCTGCTCATGCTTCTCGGGCCTCCCCGGTTCCTGGAAGGGAACCGGTTCGGTATGGCGAAATTGTGCCCTGTAACCCTTTGCCGGGTACGTTTTTCCGCCGCTTTCACGGTCGGTTATGCGTACTGTCCGGCTCCCGGTTACTTCGCCTTCATAGGCCCCTGTGGGGGCGGAAGACTTCAACCAGTGGTTACGGGTTTAACGGCCTATCCTTTCCTTGCCCAACCGTCGCCCTGAGCGTTACGGTCAAGCGGATTCTTAGCTGTCAAGCGGCCTCTTTGACTTATTCTCCCCGGATATGCCCCCCTTCCGACTTGAAACGTTGCTTAACCACGTCGAACACCTCTAACCTGAACGGTTCAAGGGAAGGGCTAAGGCTCCGAAGAGAAGAAGCCTTTCCGTCGATTATGCGCCATCTCAAGCTTCGCGGGACTGATTCCCTAACAGGGGGCGCAGACGGATATTGAGGTTGCGCTAACTGAGGCCCGTTCCTCGTCTTGGGTTCTGCTTTTAGCGTTGCCACCCTCTCGGAAGAGGGTAGGCGTGGAGGAGCGGCCAGAAGCTTCGCTCCCTTCACCCAAGACACTTCAGGGGCCTCACCCCTGAAACCTGCAACCCCGGAACCCCTTTGAGGGGGTTCGGGGATTTACTTGACCTCCCTTTGCTTGCGGGGGTGCCTTACGCCCTATCCATCTTTGCCGGGTACGGGCCGGGAACTCCCAAGTTCTCGGCGCAGACCGCTGGCTTAGGTGGCTTCGGGCCACACGGCTGGCTCAACCGGAGGGATACACCACGGGGCTACGGCTCCCCACCTTGCGGCGGGTTGCAACACACCCTAACTCTCGTCGGGCCGAAGGACATATCCGTTAGCCCTACCTAAAGGTAGGGTGGGCACGGGTAGCGGTCCCTCAGCCGTCGGAGAGGACTGGAGTGCCCCCTTCTGGGGGTATCTCTCTCCGGCGTCTTCGCTCGGCGTTCATTCGGGCTATTTCTGCCCGGCCCCCGGCGACTCTATGGGTCAGGGACTTCGGGGCGTTACGGGAAAACGGTTCCCGGTAGCCCCCTCTCTGTCCCTGTCCGGTTCACCCGCTTCGACTTGCCGAAAGCCTCGGCGGGGTTGTCCACGGGAACAGGTTCCCTACCCTGAGCATAGCTCAGGCAAGATATGCAGTCCCCGCGTTGTGAGAGGGGCTTATTCAGGTAGGTTAACGCATTTTAAGGTTCTCCCCGGCGTACCGGGGTCGGGGTGGCCAGAGGCCGTACCTCTTAAGGTTCTCCCCTCTCGGAAGAGGGGTCGGAAGGCTTATGCCCCGTTAACCCACGTCAGTTGACCGCCCCCATGAGGGGGCGGAACCTTTCGAGAGGGCGGGGGGCGTAGTGCCCCGCGCCGCCTCTTACCCTATGGCCCGGCGCAAAGGGTTCTGGTATTTAAGGTTTTCGGTTGGGTATATAAACCCCCTCCGAAACTAATCACCTTATTAACCAAGAACCGACCGGGTGCAAAAAAAAGGCCCGAAGGGGGCCTTACGCCCCCCCCAGAATCTTAGCCAGCTCGTCGGCCTCTCTCTCCCTACCGCCCTCAACACGGAAGAGGGCGAGAAGAGCGGGAACAACTCTTGAGTGCACCACGTGCCTCAAGATTTTGTAACCCTTCTGGGTGTCGGACCCGTGACCCGCCTCCGGCGTCAAGTGGCCGTCAAGCCACTCAAGCGCCGAACGCACGGACCAAGCCGCCGAGGCCGGAATTACGAACTCCGAAGGCCCCATAGAGCGGTACGGCAACCAGTGCCGCGCCGACCCCGACAAGGTAACCCTCAGTTCACCGCAACGGCCCCTGTAGGCCCCGCAATCCCGCTTAACCCGTATAGGGTCACGCACGAAAGCGGGAGGCGATACAGGCCGATTACGGCCCTCTGAACGGAGTTCCGCTAACCGGCCAGGGTCCACCTCGTCGGGCTTGGGCGAGAGGTCGAAGGCCCGCCAGTTGACCGCCTCACCCTCAGAGGGTGAGAACGGCCCGGAGGACCTGAAGGCCCTCTCCAAAGCCTCTGAGAGGCCCGTAACCCCCACTGAGTGGCGGTCACGGCCCTCGTTCACAGAGGCGAAGAAGGCCCTCTCCTCGTCAGTCATACCCTGTTCCGAGAGACTACCCGACTCGCTGTTACTATTCCCTATGTCCTTGTGGTCGTTAGAGGTGCTCATTTGCTTACCAACTGATAAGGAGGGGTCAGGCCGTCAGGCCGTCCACACCTTACCATACCCTAATCACCCCCAAACTACTTAACACTTTCTATTACAACTTAATAAACAAAGGCACAAAACCCAGACCACAGGGCAAAACCAACTAAGAAAGACGGAATTAGTCGGAATAAAGAAGAATAATGCGCCTATACACTTTAATTACATCACAAGAGTAATCTGGGCCGTTTAACCCACAAACCCCTACGAAAACACACCAACCCTCAGCAGGCATAACCATCCCTCACGAACCCTCAATAACCACCTATTTAACTGAGGAAACAGTAACCAACCCCCGTAAGGGGTAAGGTTCTCCAAAAGGCCCCAAACCCATCAAACTCCACCCACTCCCCGATAACACTGTGACCCCGATCCCCTCTGTTCCACGGGTCCGTGGATTTAACCAGGGTTCACCGAGGATTCGATCTCCTACCACGGTGTTCAGGGCTTGGTGTTGCCACCGAATCCCTCCACGTGGGGTTGGTGGAGATATATATCTTGGTTCTTGGTTCCTGTTCCTTCCCCGGGTAAGTATTTTGAAGGAGTTGCTGAACTCTATTGCCCCTTCAAGGGTTTTGAAGGTATATTTCACTCATTCTTTTACCTAGAGTGGGTTATGAAGTGTTTTTGGCGGGGAGTTTTCAGGCGTTATCTGAAGGAATCGTCGTAATCCGGTTCCTGATCGAGGGATTATGTCGGGGTTGTTCGTGCCTTTCACTGATTCCTTTCTTTTTCGAGATGGGGGTTTGGGGACTCTGGTCCTCTGTCCAGTCGACGGGTATGTGTTCCTGGGTTATGTTGTTCGTTGCCTTTCTCTCATTTATTTTTATTCTGTAACCCGTGGATGGTTCGTTGTGGGGTTTTGGGTTTTTGAAGAGTTTAAGCCTCGTTTCTAAGCGTTTTTCGAAATATCGGGGGTGAGGGGTTGTTACCCTTTCTGGTAGATGGGTTGGTTAGGGATTTAGGTGTTGACGGTTCAGGTGTTTCGGATATTAAGAAAAACCCCGCGACCCCTTTGTTTCAATTGGAAATGGCTGAAAGTGAGGGGGTAAAACACTGGTATTATTATTCGGTAAAGTGTTATTTTTACTACTACTGTAGTACTGTAGGGTTGTTTGGGTTGTTTGTTTGTTGTTTTATCTCCACCTGATACGTAGGGGTAGGTGGGTTGTTTAGGGGATTGTTAAGGGGATTTGCGGGGTTCGTCCATGTTTTTTTCTCGACTCGTCCACGTCTTTATGTCTCTTCTTGCCTCTCCGTTTTCCCCTATCTCCTTTATTTTCGAAGGGGATTACTGGGGTTGGTGGAGGCGGGTTTTATGAGTTTTTTCTCTTGCTTAGTTGAAGGCGTTTTTCGATTCTTTGTCAAGGGGTTTACTCCGTTTGGATAAAAAGGGTTTAGGCAATCCTCTCTAACTCTTATTTTAAGTTGTCTAAGTTTGTGGGTTCGTGTCCGGAATGCGGTGTTTCGGTGGTTGCTCCTCACGAGGGGATGTTTCCATACAATCTCTTTGGCCACATGGCCAAGGCTCACAAGGGCTTCGCGGAGCTCGTGGGGTTCGGTGAGGGATTGGAGTGCTCGGTCTGTGGTGAGACCTGTGGCACCAACGACAGGGTTAAGGTTCATCTCGCTGGTCACTACAGGATTTGGAGGAGGGTTCTCGAGCGTTACCAGGGGTTTCCTGTTCCCAAGAAGTTCAGGGATAAGCTTCTCGGTGAGGGGTTGTTGAGTGAGGAGGAACTCGAGGACTCTTGGGGCAGGGTTGTTGAGGACGACGACGGGGAGGGAGATGGGGACGTTGTCGGTGAAGGGTCTGGAAGTGAGGATAGGGATTCTGAGGGTTCTGGTGGTGTTGAGGAATCCTCTGGAGAGGACGGTGTGAGGGATTCTGAGGGTTCTGGTGGTGTTGAGGAATCCTCTGGAGAGGACGGTGGTTCGGGGGGTTCGGCTACTGTTTCTGATCGGCGGGGCGCCGGCGTAAGGGACGGTGCAGATTCTTCTTCCGAAGAAAACTTTAACCAAGACACCGTTGAGCAATTGGATACATTACTCCATTCGGATAAAGATTATGAAACAGTTGATAAACACTCTGATAATACCCAAAACGTTAATAAGATGGGTGATAGAGGTATTGAGGAACACCCCTCTCCAGGAGGGGGGAAGGTACACATGAATAAACATACCGTAAACCTGGAACAGGACCAGGAGGCCATTCAAGACATCGTCAGAGACATAGTCGAAAGCGCTATCAGTGAGAAAGATACGCTGAAACAGATCTCCACCAACCTTCAGGGCATCAATCAGGGACAGGAAGAGTTCAAGCACGAGGTAGAGGACATGACCGATGGCGTGAAAGAAACCGTGACCGAAATCAAGAGCGAGGTCGATGAGACGGCCGGCAAAATCAACGAAACCGCAGAAGAGATTCGTAGCGAGGTCGACCAGCTTGACGAGAAAATTGACGAGACGGCTTCGAGATCTGCAGAGGAGCGGGAGAAAATGCTGAAGAAAGCGGAACGGGACCGGCTCGAGGATATCCAGGCAATTACGCAGAGCATCGACAACGGTTTCGACAAGTTCTCGGAGAGACTGTCTGAAACGTTCCGCGAGAAGAGGGAGCCCGATGACGCAGTGACAAGGGACCAGTTCGAGAAGACCCTTACCAAGGTCACGACCGAGCTGCAGAAAAACATGAACGAGACTTTCCAAAACCTGAAGCCCGCTATGAACGTTGCACAAAACATGACCGAGGCCGTCGGCGAGGTCAGCTGCGACAACTGCGAGCAGCCGGTGACGTTCGACGAGGATCAGTGTCCGCACTGCGGCGCCGAAATATACTGGGAACTGTAGGTATGTGGAGGTATACTGGAAAAACAGTTGATTAAAACCAGGGTTGGCCCGAAACACGTTTATGTTTATCCTTAATTTCCTTATTTTTATTTTATTAACCTAAGTAATGAGTGCAAATCCGACCAAGGCCAAGGCGTTCTCAGCCCCAGTTAAGCCCAAGGCCTCCACTCAGCATAACGCTCCCGGGGGCACACAGCCTGAGAGTGGGCCATCCCCTCCTGTCCCCGGGAGCCCCACTCAAGAACCCGGTCAAGAAACCGGTGAAGTCGAGCGGCGTGAACCCGTCCGGCACACCGATTCACGTGTTCCCGAAACGAGGCAACAGCAGGAGTTCGTAGAGGACGACGAGATACAGGGAATATCCAAACTCGCGAAGGCCGTTAAGGACTTCTCCGCTGCACAGAACGCGTTGAAGCCTGAGTGGCAGATGAATATGGAGAAGGTCGTGGGGCACGTAATTTCTCAGCAGCTCCAGAACAGCCTCGACAGCAACAACAACGGGAACGAGGTTCCGCCTCAACCCAAAATGGATTTCTGGGAACGAGCCGGGATACAGCTCGCCGCAAACGAGGGTACACCGGGTGCCTTGGCTCACTTCGCCGACACCGTTCTGGGCTTCATGGATAAACACCTCACCTCTGACCAGATTCAGCAGGGCTACGAACAGGTCGCCGGTGAACAGGTTAACCAGAACCCCCGTGCGGCCGAACAGCAGGTGCATCAACAGGGGGCCGTGGAGCCCCGGCAGCAGACTCAGCCACAGCCGGGGGAGGGAGGCGAAGTGCAGGAGCTGGATGTTTTACAGATAGACGTGGAGGATCCGGACCAGTGCTTCCAGGTGTGCAGGGAGCTCGGGGAGCCCGTAACGGACCCGGTGGCGGCCCAGCACCTTATCTACGCCCTTCAGCGCGAGGAGATGCGTAACCGAGGAATCGATCCGGAGAACCCTGGTTCAACCACGATGGCGAATCAGCAACAGCAACAGGAATCTGCGGCCAGTCGGCAGGAGCAGAGGGACGCGGATAACTTGGTGGACAGGGAGCGGGAGAAGAACGAGAAGCTTCAGGAGTACCTCGAGTACTTGGAGGAGGAGATGCGTAGAAAGGACGACGAGCTTCAGAACCTTCAAAGGAAGGAGGAAGAGCTCGAGGAAGAGACGAGGAAAAACACCGGCCTCAACCTGAGGCCGAGGGCAAAAACCGTGAAGGAGGAATCAGAAGATGGAGGCAACTAGTGTGCCAGACGAGGAGAAGGACGACTGCTGCCTCGGAAAGGTTAAAAAAGTTTTCGGGGCGGGAAACATCCTGAGGAGAAAAAAGGTGGAGGAATAGACAGATGCCGAAAGTTACGGACAGAATCAGGATCCGGGACGAGGAGCCGGAAGGAACCTCGGAGGAGTCGGAGGGACAGGTGGAGCGACAGCAAATACAGGACATAGACACCGGTCCAGACCTTGAACACGACTTAAGGAGAAGCATTCACTCCCTGAACGAACCCGGTTCCGAAGCCATAAAGGTTGACGACGGCTCAAAATACGTCGGTGTCGTGGACGCGACCGGTAAACAGACCACGGTGCTGTGTCCCCACTGCGGTTCACCGGTTCACGGCGCCGCACAGAACTGCCCCACGTGCAACGAATCCATCCAAGGCGACCCGGAGTGGGAGCTCGTTCGGTGCGTAGAGTGCGGCAAAACTTTCCCAGAGACCCGGGAGAGCTGCCCCTCCTGCGGCTCCGAGTCGGTCAACCTCATGGAGCACGTTGAGTGCGCCAAGTGCAGCGCAGTTTTCAACCCGGCCAGGGGAGGCTGCCCCGAATGCGGCTCGGAGGAGGCCTATGAGCTCTGAGACCCCAGTATCCGTCTCCGTCAAAATGCAGTCACTCTACGGCACTTTTGGCGAAGACATGTTTCCGAGGTGCAACCGGCAGCTGAATGAGTAGCCATGATTCTCTTCTACGACGAGGGATGTCCCCTGTGCAGGCTCCTCTCCTGGATAGCGGCGCTCCGTCCCGGGTTGAAGAGGCTTCCCCTCTCCAGCGAGGAGGGAAAGCGGTACCTCATGGGTTTCGACTACACGGAGAACCAGCCCTACATCTTGGACGGAGATCTTCTCTACAGTGGCCGAAAAATGGTTCTCCGGTGGCTGGGGGTGAAGGTTAAGTGAATCGTTCGATTAAACTACGCCCCGTGGCCGATGTTGAATCACTGGAACTGTGGAACGTCGCGGAATTACCGGACTGCCATATCAGGACGTGGCACCACTTGCAGGGAAAAGGGGTTCAGTTCGGATGCGGCCTGTCGCCTAGAAAAATCGGTGTCGATGAGTGCGTTCGTTGCGGTGGGTATATTTTAGAGAACGATGCTTGCTTCACCGAGGTTTAGAGATGGATCCGTCAGACATACCCAGTGTTCCTGTACCGAGTTTTCCCCCGGAACCACCGCAATCAGGTGACGTGGATCCCTACTCAACGTGGCCCGATGGTGAAACCTTTAACGACCTCCGCGTAATGATGAATATTGGTCTATCCAAGTTCAATGTGCCTAAGGAGGCGATTATAGCGCTTTTCGGCAAGGGCCTCAACATAACGAGCGAGGAAAAGGTTCACGACGTCCTCGTGGAGATGGCTAACCACCCGGTCGTTGATAAGTACCGGGAGGAGGGGGGTTAGGCCGGTTTCTCGAGTTTCGGTCAGTTCTATAGTTCCTCCAGTTCTCTGACTATCTCCAGCACATCCTCTCCGTAGGGAGATAACTTGTACAGGTTATTTTTCTTCTCGACTAGTTCCATCGTCCTGAGGTCATTCAGCCGCGTGTTTACGACGTTTGGATTCAGGTCTAGCTCGTTCTCTATTTCCGTGAATCTCTTACCCTCACTCAATAGCTCCATTACGTCCAGTGAGTTAGAGTAAGCTATCGTTTTTAGTACATCCATTCTAAACCTCTCCCCCTTTACCGATTTCCTAGTAACTTACTTTTCACTTCGCCTACATATATACCCAATATGTAAACACCTATACATGTTGGCTTAATTAATACTTAAATCTATCTTCCACCACTTTACAAGCCGCTATACGAAAAAGTCTTTAAATCCACCACCCACCCAGGATAATTGTATCCCGCCGGATAAAAACGGCTATACGTATCTTCTCAAAATTTTTGACAACTTGTACTGAAGAACGAGGTAATTAAAGTTGGTTTCCGAAAAGAACGTTTGCCCAGACCTGTCCCACCTCAGGGAGCAGGTCAGAGACATCGTTAAACAGACCGACGACACGGGGAAGGAGGTGGCGCTGCAGGTGTGCGAAATAGATGGCGACATGGTTTCAGGCGAGGTCTCCCAGGGCAACTCGAGGTACAGGGTCAGGGTCAACACGGACTGTCTCGGCGGAGAACTTCGTGGAGTAATACACACCCATCCCGGAGGAGTACCGATTCCGTCAGACATAGACATCGCGGCCGCGGCGAGGAACGAGTGGGACTTCGTGTGTGTAGCTGACCAGAGCGGTAAATCGCTTGGCTGCTACTGCCTCTCCGGGTGAGAAGGAGAGATAGTTAAAAATTTTTTTGAACTCTCACCCGCTCCCGATTTCCTCTATGACCTGGTTCTGGTTCTCCACGTGGTGCATCAGGTCCAGCACCCTCTTGTTCCACCCCGAGAGGCTGTAGACCCCGGGGTGCCCCTCCGGCATAGTGAGATCCCCGTAGCTGGACAGATCCAGCATGTAGAGACGGGTCTCGGGACCCACTTTCTTCCTGTATTTCAGGAACTCCTTCCTCACCGTGTTGTCGCTGTCCCACATCGTGGAGTCCCAGATCTGTTCGTCGGTCAGCATCACGATTCGGTCGTACCGCCTCTCCTTTTTTCTTAAATGTTTGACGGCCTTCCATCCGTTCGTGGACATCCGCCCCACCTCTGCGTCCATGATTCTCTGCGTAAGTTCAAGCACCGGCGTGTCCACGTGGGCCCCCACGTCGCTGTAGTTCTCGGCGAACGCCCCCGCGTCGGCCCCATTCTTCATCAACACGGCGCCCAGCAGGGCCGCTATCTCCCTGTACGTGACGCTGCTGTTGCGTGATAACCGGATGTCCATGGAGCCCGACAGGTCCACCGCTACGTAACTGTTCTCGAGTGTGGTAGACAGGTTGCCGGCGGATGCCTCCACGGCTCTCTCCAGCCACCTCTCGACGTGGCTGTTATCTAACCCGTCGTCCTTCAGGGCCCTGTAGGCCTGGTAGAACCTGAACGGATACATCTTTGAGCCCTCGACGTACTGCAGGTCCTCCTCACGCAGAAACTCCTCGGGCTCCAGCCCTGCGTCCAGCATGTTCCTGATGTTCCTTACTCTGGCGAACATCCCGATTCTCGGAACAAGGGTTCTGAATCCCTCTGCCCTCGCCTCGTCCTTGATTCCCTGCAGGTCGTCGATAGACATCCCGGTTCCGAACAGGTCCTCCGGGTCACCGCCGAGGTCCAGAAACATTTTTTCGCTGGACAGAGACTTCCTGTTGAAGTCCGGGCCGTACGTCTCCACCAGGTCGTCCACGTTCTCCTCCTTCCACCGGTTCCTCGCCTCTGCGTACCTTTCCGGAATCGCTTCCTCCACGGCCACGGTCAACTCGACCTCCCATGTCCTCGGTGGCTCCAGGGGCTCCACCTCCGGGTGGTCGGACAGGTCTCCGTACACGAAGCGTCTCCACAGCTCCTCCGTCTCGTCGTTACGTGGCTCGGGGTGAACCAGGTTGAATACGTCGACCAGTGAAACCTCGCGTCGCCCCATCCTGTACTTCGCCAACTGGTAGGCGTCGAACCCGTGAAGCGCCTCAGTTACTGCGGCCCTCAGCGGCTTCGGCACCGGTTTACCGAACAGTTTCAGCTGCGCCGCAACGGCCGTGCAGGCGTCGTCCGGGCGCTGAATTGCGCCGGCCCCGAGGTCCCTGACGAACGGCTTCGTTCTCTCGTCGTTCGCCGACAGCACCAGCAGTAGCTGCGGCAGATCCCTGAGATGCATCTCGTTCCTGGCGTACACCGCGAGGTTCACCGGAAACGCCGGGTCCTCCCCCGCCGCCTCGTCCAACCTGTCACGAATCTTTTCGAGCGACTCGTCGGCGGACTCGTAGAACTTGTCCTCCAGAAAGTTGTTGATAACTACCTTGTAAAGCCCCAGCTCGGGTGACGCGGGCCGAAAGGCCTCGCCGCCCTCAAAGTTCTCCTTCCGGGTTAGGCTACCCAGCTTCTCCTTCACGTCGTTCAGCCTCATCTCGCTTCTCCTCTTTTCGGGAGGGAAAACCCGGAGAGAGCGTTCTTGGTCTCGTTCTAAGACGAAGTAGCTCCCTCCGTCACCCTCCACATCGAAATTGGGAGGGGAAAACCGGAAGAGAGCGTAGTTCACGCCCCACGGTTGCCCGCCGGGCGCCAGGAATCGAACCTGGCTGAGCCGAAGTAGCCCCCTTCCTCACCCCTCCAGCTAACCTCTAACCGGAAAAGAATCCTAGGTGGCTTCTAAACCTACGACCTTTTCCTTGGAGGGACCACTTTAATGGAACCCGGGGCATAAAACTGTTTGGGTTCATGGGTGTCGATAGGGTTGTCCAATTCTAGGGAAGAGGGCGGAGACCCCCAATCCTCATCTTCAAGTCCTTCTCCTTGTCAGAAGTACAACGGCCAGTAGTGCTGCTACCGCAGTGATGTCAGTCAGTCCCGGAACCCCCTCCTCACCGGTTCTAGTGACTGCTGAAGTCGCTTCAGTGGTGGCTTAGAGGCCGGCGACCGCGAGCAGAAAACGCCTCCTGTCCATATTAGCCAACCCTCAATCACCTACACCTACCAGTCCGGCCACTTCGCTCTTGAAAAGATGGAGTAAAAAAAAATGGTTGGAGGGGATTGACGCCCCTCCCTCGTTGAGTGGTTGCTCAGCGACTAGTGCTCACGCCTGAGGGCGTAGGCTACTGCCAGCAGACCGGCGACGGCGAACAGGGCGGTGAAGCCCGGTGTCGGAGTCTCGGTCTCCTCAGGTGGTGCGGGGGTAGCGGTCTCCGTCTCCTCGAGCGTCGGAGTCGCTGTCGCGGTCTCCTCCTCCTCGGGCGTCGGAGTCGCACCCTCAGCCGGTATGTCGCTCCAGGCGACACCCGCGAGGTCGGCCTCGTAGGCCAGGACGTTTATGGCGTCCTCCTCAGAGAGTCCCTGGGCAGGCATTGCGCCTACACCGTTCTCGAGAGCCTCCAGTAGCTCCTGCTGGGTCTCCGCTGGCCAGAAGTCGGCGTTGGTGAAGTCCGGCTGACCGGGCAGGTTGCCCGTACCGTCAGCACCGTGGCAGCCGACACACTTCGACTCGTAGGTCGCCTGACCGGCCTCAAGGTCCACCTCGGGCGCCTCGGGCGTCTCGGTCTCTTCTTCCTCGGGTGTCGGAGCTACTCCGCCTATGGTCCTCTCGACCGCGGGGTAGAAGATGGCGTTGGTGTTCAGTTCTGTGAAGTCGTTGGCTCTGAAGTACCAGTCACCGTGTATCCCGGTCGTCTTGTCCTTGCCTATCGTCAGCTCGTCTCCGTTCGACATCTCCAAGCTGTCCGTGTTCACGGTTACCTCGTCGAGCTCACCGAACTCGGAGTCGGTGTCGACCGTCTTCGTGTCTTCAGACAGCTGGAATACGCCGTCGAACGTCGCGAGACTGGTCTCGCCACGGAACACCTGGTCCACGCGGGTCTCTATGATAGAGACGTCCTCGTCGAACAGCTCGACCTCGTACGTCAGGTCACCACCTGCATCGACAACTTCGCTGGACAGCGTCTCGCCATCCTTCACGACGTCCACGAGCACCTTGTCACCATCGACGTCCACCTGCTGGATTTCGAGACTGTAACCGTCCTCCAGCTCGATGGAGTCACCGGTCGCAACGGTGATGTCGTCCTTCCTGTCAACCAGGATCTTCGACAGCTCACCAGCGTCACCACCCACGACGGTGAAAAGCTCACCGAACAGGGCGACACCGGGTACCGTGTGACCAACGCTCTCTATGACGCTGTCGTCCGTGGTGTTACCGTACTCGTAGTCAATCGACAGGTTACCGACCCGCGACACGTAGGACAGGTTACCCTCACCGATCTTGGCTGGCTGCAGTGTACCTGATATAGTAAGGCTCTCGAACTCGTTGCCGGAGTCTAGGTCGTAGTAGAACGCCGGGAAGTTGAAGGCATTCCACATGAGATTTCTGCTACCGGTAGCCTCGTAGGCTGCGCCACGTACCTCGTAGGTTCCTGCCTCGGTCTTTACCTCCACGGGGTAGAATATTACGTCGGTCCAATCGCTGTAATCGTTGGCTCTGAAGTACCAGCCACCGTAGATCTTGGTCTTCTTGTCCTTGCCTATCGTCAGCTCGTCTCCGTTCTTCATCGTTATGTCGGTCATGCCATCTATGGAGACGTCGTCGAGTTCACCGAACTCGGAGTCAGCATCGACAGTGGTCGTGTCCTCAGACAGCTGGAACACGCCGTCGAACGTCGCGAGACTGGTCTCGCCACGGAACACCTGGTCCACGCGGGCCTCTATGATAGAGACGTCCTCGTCGAACAGCTCGACCTCGTACGTCAGGTCACCGGGCGCCGTAACGACCTCGCTGGACAGCGTCTCGCC
>JABAHQ010009446.1_pt3 | contig 14558 bp, 15 predicted proteins | sample 7062091 | NCBI WGS metagenome assembly JABAHQ01 (sample SAMN14534359, study PRJNA622989) | marine sediment metagenome | biome: marine biome [ENVO:00000428]; feature: marine pelagic biome [ENVO:01000023]; material: deep marine sediment [ENVO:00002113] | place: India: Gulf of Kutch | collected...
TGAGCCGTTCAAGAACCTGCTGACCCAGGGCATGGTGGTCGCCGAGACCTACTACCGCACCCTGGAAAACGGCGGCAAGGACTGGTTCAACCCGGCCGACGTCGAGGTCGAGCGTGACGCCAAGGCCAAGGTCATCGGCGCCAGGCTCAAGACCGACGGCCAGCCGGTGGAAATCGGCGGCATCGAGAAGATGTCCAAGTCGAAGAACAACGGCGTCGACCCGCAGGCGATGATCGATGCCTACGGCGCCGACACCTGCCGTCTGTTCATGATGTTCGCCTCGCCGCCGGACATGAGCCTGGAATGGTCCGACTCCGGCGTCGAGGGCGCCAGCCGCTTCCTGCGCCGCGTCTGGCGCCTGGCCCACGCGCATGTCAGCGCCGGACTTCCGGGCGCGCTCGATGTGGCCGCACTTAACGATGAGCAGAAGGCCGTGCGCCGCGCGATTCATCTGGCGATCAAGCAGGCCAGCACCGATGTCGGCCAGCACCACAAGTTCAACACCGCCATCGCTCAGGTCATGACGCTGATGAATGTGCTGGAGAAGGCGCCGACCGCCGGGGAACAGGACCGCGCCCTGCTGCAGGAAGGCCTGGAAACCGTCGCCCTGCTGCTGGCACCGATCACCCCGCATATCTGCCACACACTCTGGCAGCAGCTGGGCAAGCCGGGCGCGATCATCGACGCGCAGTGGCCCAAGGTCGACGAGGCCGCCCTGGTGCAGGACAGCCTGACCCTGGTGGTACAGGTCAACGGCAAGCTGCGCGGCAAGGTGGAGGCCTGCGTGCTGCTGCTCGCCCCGATCACGCCCCACGCCTGCCACGCCCTGTGGGCGGAGCTCGGCCACGACGAGCCGGCGATCGACGCCGCCTGGCCCCAGGTGGACGAGGACGCCCTGGCCCGCGACAGCATCGAGCTGGTGGTGCAGGTCAACGGCAAGCTGCGCGCCCACGTCTCGGTTGGGGCGGAGGCGACGCGCGAGCAGGTTCAGGCAGCGGCTCTCGCACACCCGAACGTGCAACGCTTCGTCGGCGATAAGGAGATTCGCAAGGTCATCGTGGTGCCGGGCAAGCTGGTCAACATCGTCGCTAACTGATTCGGTCCCGGCGCCTGCGCCGGGCCTGCAAGGGGATAACAAGATGAACAAACGGAATCTGGTGGTGCTGGGTCTGACATTGCTGCTGAGCGCCTGCGGTTTCCAGCTGCGCGGCACCGGTGATGTGGAGTTCGGTCTCAAGGAAATCGATCTGCAGGCCCGCAACAGCTATGGCGAGACGGTCCAGCAGCTCGAGAGCCTGCTGCAGAGCAATGGCGTGCGGGTGACCCCCAGCGCGAAGTACAGCCTCAATCTGGCCCGCGAGCAGACCCGCCAGCGCACCGCGAGCTACACCAGCTCGGCACGCAGCGCCGAGTACGAGCTGACCAGCACACTCGATTACGAATTCCGCGGCCCGCAGAACCTGCTGTTGCTCGAAGACAGCATCGAGGTGCAGAAGGTCTACGTGCACGACAGCAACAACCTGATCGGCTCGTCCCAGGAAGGCGACCAGCTGCGCCAGGAAATGCGCCGCGAACTGCTGCAGCAGCTCGCCCTGCGTATCCAGCGCATCACGCCGTCACAGCTCGACCGCCTGCAGCAGGAAGCCGAAGCCAAGGCACGCGCCGAGGCGGAGGCCGTCGAAGCCGCCCGCCGCGCCCAGGACGCGCAACCGCAGCAGTCGCCCATCCAGCTACCCGTCCGCTGAGCCTGCACGGGGGTCGTAGCGCCCCCGTCTTCTGCCCATGAAGCTCTCCCCCGCCCAACTCGGCAAGCACCTGCAAGGCAGTCTCGCGCCCGTCTACGTGGTCTGTGGCGACGAGCATCTGCTGTGCCAGGAAGCCTGCGATGCGATTCGCGCGGCTACTCGCGCACAGGGGTTCAGTGAGCGCCAGGTCTTTCATGTCGAGACCGGCTTCGACTGGGGCCAGCTCATCGAGGCTGGCGCCAGCCTGTCGCTGTTCGCGGAAAAACGCCTGATCGAGTTGCGCATTCCCAACGGCAAGCCAGGGGACAAGGGCGCCGCGGCGCTACTGGACTACCTGGCGCGCCCGGCCGACGACACGGTGCTGTTGATCAGCCTGCCCAAGCTTGATGGCAGTACGCAGAAGACCAAGTGGGCGAAGGCGCTGATCGAAGGCAAGGACGTGCAATTCCTGCAGATCTGGCCGGTGGATGCCGCGCAGCTACCGCAATGGATCCGCCAGCGATTGGCCCAGGTCGGCCTGTCCGCTGACCAGGAAGCCGTCGAGCTGATCGCCGCGAGAGTCGAAGGCAATCTGCTCGCCGCCGCCCAGGAAATCGAGAAGCTGAAACTGCTGGCCGACGCCGGCCAGATCAGCGCCGATACCGTGCAAGCCGCCGTCGCCGACAGCGCCCGCTACGACGTCTTCGGCCTCATCGACGCGGCGCTCCACGGGCAGGCCGCTCATGCGCTGCACATGCTCGAGGGCTTGCGCGGCGAGGGCGTGGAGGCACCAGTGATCCTCTGGGCATTGGCGCGCGAGCTGCGCCTGTTGGCCAACATCTCCCAGCAGTATGGCCAGGGCGTTCCGCTCGATCGCGTCTTCAGCCAGGCCCGCCCACCGGTCTGGGACAAACGACGCCCGCTGGTCTCCAAGGCACTGCAACGGCACGACGCCGCAGGCTGGAGCCGCTTGCTGATGGCTGCACAGCGCATCGACGAGCAGGTCAAGGGCCAGGCCGAAGGCGACCCCTGGATCGGGCTGGCCAATATCTGCCTGCAGCTGAGCGGCCGCCGGCTGGGCGCGGGCTGACATCGCCGCCTGCTGGACATTTTTTGTACAAGCCCTATGATGCCCTCGCCCGATGCCGGGCTACCTGAGGGATACATCATGAGCACACGCAAGAAGCGGCCGAACAAGGCCAAACGGCTGGTCGCGCAACCGCTGTTCCGCCAGCGCCAGGAAACGCCCAAGAAAGGCAAAGGCAGCTACCGCCGCGAAGCCTCCCAGTCCACCAACTGGGAGGCTTCGGTCCTTCTGACGGCCTGAAAACCCAACACCCCGAAAGCGTGATAATGTCAGCGGCCGACGACACCTTTCGAGAGTGGTGCATGTATTACACCTTCGTTCCCGTTCTGCTGCTGCGAACGCTGGTCGCCGCCTCGGCGATGAGCCTGGTGGTCGCCTGTGCCGCCGAACCCCTCGCGCAGTCTTCTCTTGTCGGCAACGCGGCCGCCCCCTCCGGTCAGCGTAGCGACAATGCCGTCGTCGACGCGCCAGCAGAAGCCACGCATCTCAGCTTCAGCCAGTGGCGCGAGCAGTTCCGTGCAGAAGCCCTGGCAGCGGGCATTTCCGCCACCACGTTCGAGCGCGCCTTCGCCGGGGTGCAGCCCGATCCGGCGGTGATCGAAGCCGATCGCAGCCAGCCTGAGTTCACGCGCCCGATCTGGCAATATCTGGAAAGCGCGATTTCGCCCCAGCGGGTCCGCAGCGGACAGCGCCTGTTGAACGAGCACGCCGCAACCCTGGACCGCATCGAGGCACGCTACGGCGTCGATCGCGAAACCCTGGTCGCCGTCTGGGGCCTTGAGAGCAGTTTCGGCCAGATCATGGGCGACAAGTCGGTGATCCGCTCGCTGGCCACCCTCGCCCATGAAGGGCGCCGCCCCGCCTTTGCCAAGAGCCAGCTGATCGCGGCGTTGGAGATCCTCCAGCACGGCGACGTGTCACCGCAGCAGATGCGCGGTTCCTGGGCTGGCGCCATGGGTCAGACGCAGTTCATCCCGACCACCTACAACACCCATGCGGTGGACTTCGACGGTGACGGCAAGCGCGACATCTGGAACAGCTCGGCCGATGCCCTGGCGTCCGCCGCACACTACCTGCAAGCCTCTGGCTGGAAGCAAGGTCAGCCCTGGGGCTTCGAGGTGCAACTGCCCAGCGGCTTCGACTACGCCCTGGCCGACAACGAGATCCGCAAGCCACTGGCCGAATGGCGCCGCCTCGGCCTACGCGGCCTGCCCGGCGGACGAGACGAAGCCAATGCCAGCCTGCTGCTGCCAGCCGGACACCGTGGTCCGGCATTCCTGATCATGGACAATTTCCGCGCGATCCTGCGTTACAACAACTCCTCGGCCTACGCGCTGGCCATCGGGCTGCTGTCCGAGAGCTTCCAGGGCAAAGGCCAGGTGGCGGGTAGTTGGCCGCGTGGCGAGCAGCCGCTCAGCCGTTCGGAGCGCCTGGAGCTGCAGGAACGCCTCGTCGCTCAAGGCTTCGACCCCGGCACCCCGGACGGCATCATCGGTGCCAATACGCGCAAGGCCATCCGCGGCTTCCAGCAGCGCCTCGGCTGGCCCGCCGACGGTCATCCCACCCAGGAACTGCTCGGCCGTCTGCGCGCGCAGCCCTGACTAACCTCAGCCAACGAAAAAGCCCCGGCAGATTATGCCGGGGCTTTTTTTGCGTTCAGCCTCTACGTGAGTGCCAGACGGCCTCAGTGCTTGATCGCGACTTCATAGAGGTAATCGGGAAGCGGATCGATCACCACCTGCTGCCCCTGGTAATGGGCCTTGACCGCTTCGCGCGGTACGACGCCATGGGGGACCCGCTGGTCGCCGCCCAGCCGCTGGCGAGCACGGTAGTCGATGACGCAGCCATCGGCTTCGACCCAGAAGTGTGGCGCAACCACCTTACCGTCCAGCTCGACCTGCCCCAACATCGCACGGTACGGAATACGCTGCTTGGCCAGACGCGTCACGACCAGGCGGCTCATCGCGTCGCACTCGACCTTTGCGGCATCCAGATCGTCAAGCAAGTCCTTCAACTGGGGTTCGTTCATCTGCAGTGGCCCTCGGTTGGCCTCATGGTGTAAACGAGCGCCACTATAGACCAAAGTCTAATGCGGCGTAATGCCGCAATTTTCTTGCCAACGCTTCGCTGGCAAACCGAACGGATTCCGCCACGCGGGCAACAAAAAAGCCGCGGAGGCGATTCGACGCCTGCGCGGCTTTCCTTGGAACGACCGGACCACCGGGTCCGATCAGTCGTGCTTGGCGCCGTGAGCCTGCTGGTCGGCGTGGTACGAGGAGCGCACCAGCGGGCCCGAGGCGACGTTCTTGAAGCCCATCTTCATGCCTTCCTCGGCAAACCAGGCGAAGGTGTCCGGGTGCACGAAGCGCTGCACCGGCAGATGGTTGCGCGACGGCTGCAGATACTGGCCGAGGGTCAGCATGTCGATGTCGTGCTCGCGCATGCGCTGCATGACCTCGATGACTTCCTCGTCGGTCTCGCCAAGGCCGAGCATCAGCCCCGACTTGGTTGGCACGCCCGGCACGCGCTGCTTGAACTTCTCCAGCAGATCCAGCGACCACTCGAAGTCCGACCCCGGGCGCGAGGACTTGTANNTGTGGTTGAACACATCCGGCGGCTCAGTGGCGGTGATATCCAGGGCGATCTCCATGCGCCCGCGATAATCCGGCACCAGGGTCTCCAGCTGAATGGACGGCGACAGCTTGCGAATCTCACGCAGGCAGTCAGCGAAATGCTGGGCGCCGCCGTCGCGCAGGTCATCCCGGTCCACCGACGTGATCACCACGTACTTCAGGCGCATGTCGGCGATAGCCTGGGCGAGGTTCTTCGGCTCATCCGGGTCCAGCGCGTTCGGCCGGCCGTGGCCGACGTCGCAGAACGGGCAGCGGCGCGTGCAGATGTCGCCCATGATCATGAAGGTGGCGGTACCGCTGGAGAAGCACTCGCCCAGGTTCGGGCAGGAGGCCTCCTCGCAGACGCTGTGCAGCTTGTGCTTGCGCAGGGTCTGCTTGATCTGGTCCACCTCCGGCGATACCGGGATGCGCACGCGAATCCAGTCCGGCTTCTTCGGCAATTCATCGGTGGGGATGATCTTCACCGGAATCCGCGCGACCTTCTCGGCACCGCGCAGTTTGACGCCAGCCTCAACCTTGGCCGGGCGCTTGCCTGCCGTTTCTACACTACTCATAAGCTTCGATTCCGCCCGCGAGGGTCTTCTGTTGCGCGTATCCGAGCTGCCGGACCAGATGATCACGCAGTCGATCGGCCACTTCAGAGATGTCGATCGGCCCGATCAGGTCACGCAACTGGGTCATGGGCAACCCTGCATAACCGCAGGGGTTGATGCGCCGGAAAGGTTCGAGATCCATGTCCACGTTCAGCGCCAGGCCGTGGAAGGACCGGCCGTTGCGAATGCGCAGGCCCAGGGAAGCGATCTTCGCGCCGCCGACATAAACGCCCGGTGCATCGGGCTTAGCCACCGCCTCGACGTCGTACCCGGCCAGCAGATCGATCAGACTCCGCTCGATGCGGCTGACCAGCTCACGCACGCCGATGCCGAGCCGACGTACGTCCAGCAACAAGTAGCCGACCAGCTGACCCGGCCCGTGATAGGTGACCTGACCGCCGCGGTCCACCTGCACCACCGGAATCTCGCCCGGAAACAGCAGATGCTCGGCCTTGCCGGCCTGGCCTTGCGTGAATACGGGCGGATGCTGCAGCAGCCAGATCTCGTCGCCACTGTCGGCATCGCGCGTATTGGTGAAATGCTGCATGGCCTGCCAGGCAGCCCGATACTCGATCAGCCCTAGCTCACGCACACCCACGTCGTGGGTCATCACAGCACCATGTGGACACGACCGGTAGCCCGCAGGTCGACATGGATGGCCTGCAGCTGCTCGACACCGGTGGCGGTGATCAGCACCTGCAGCGAAAGGAAGCGTCCGTTGCGGCTGTCACGGGTGACAACGGTGGTCTCGTCGAAGTCCGGCGCGTGGCGCTGAATGACTTCGATCACCACCTCGCGGAACCCCTCGCCGGCCTCGCCGATCACCTTGATCGGGTAGCGCTCGCAGGGGAAGTCGATCTTGGGTGCAGCGATATCGTCTTGGCTATCGGTCATGGCGTAACGGACTCGTGATCCGCACGTGCGCCGCGGCGGGGTCAGCCGAAGCGCACTCGAGCGTGGTCAGTTGAACAGGCTGTAGAAGAACAGGCGAATGCTATCCCAAAAACGGCGGAACAGCCCACCCTCTTCGACGGTTTCCAGCGCCACCAGATCGGTGCTGCGCACGACCTTGTCGTCCAGCTTGACCTCGACCTTGCCGATCACGTCGCCCTGCTGGATCGGCGCGGTCAGCGTGCCGTTGAAGCTCATGACAGCCTGCAGTTTCTCTACCTGGCCGCGTGGCAGAGTCATGGTCAGGTCCTGAGCCAGACCGGCCTTGAGCTTGCTCTGCTGTCCCTTCCAGACCTGGGCTTCGGCCAGCTCGGTGCCTTTCTGGTAGAAGGTGCGGGTCTCGAAGAAGCGAAAGCCGTAGGTCAGCAGCTTCTGGGTCTCCGCGGCACGGGCCTGCTCGCTGTCGGTACCGAACACCACGGAGATCAGGCGCATGTTGTCACGCACGGCGGACGCCACCAGGCAGTAGCCGGCCTCTTCAGTGTGGCCGGTCTTCAGGCCGTCGACGGTCTTGTCGCGCCACAGCAGCAGGTTGCGGTTGGGCTGCTTGATGTTGTTCCAGAAGAATTCCTTCTGCGCATAGATCGCGTAGTGCGCAGGATCTTCGTAGATGATCGCCCGCGCCAGCTTGGCCATGTCATTGGCCGAGGAGTAGTGCTCCGGATGCGGCAGGCCGGTGGCGTTGACGAAGTGGGTGTTGCTCATCCCAAGGCGCTGCGCGGTGCTGTTCATCATGTCGGCGAAGGCTTCTTCGCTGCCGGCGATGTGCTCGGCCATCGCGACGCTGGCGTCGTTGCCCGACTGGATGATGATGCCGTGCAGCAGGTCATCCACCGAAACCTGGGTGTTGACCTGGATGAACATGCGCGAGCCGCCGGTACGCCAGGCCTTCTCGCTGACGGTGACCATGTCGTTGTCGCTGATCTGCCCTTTCTGGATCTCCAGGGTGGCGATATAGGCGGTCATCAGCTTGGTCAGGCTGGCCGGTGGCAGGCGTTCGTCGCCGTTGTGCTCGACCAGCACCTCGCCGCTGGCGGCGTCCATCAGCATGTAGGACTTGGCCGCCAGCTGCGGAGCCGACGGCAGGATCTGGGCCGCCCAGACGGTCGGAGCGACCGTCAGCAGAGTCAGGACAATGAAGCGTTGCACGAGGCTGGTGATGTTCATCCGAATCTCAAGTTAGTCAGGTAAAACAAGGCAGGGATTGCAAAGGTTCAGTCGGCCGCGACCCGCCGCGGCTGCCCGAGGTTGGCCAGGCGAACGCTCTGCTCGAGCTGCACGGCCTCATCCGGCGTGTCGATGGGCCCCAGCCGCACCCGGTGCAGAGTCTGCTGGTTGTGTACCACCGAGCTGATGAACACCGGTGCAGACACCACGCCGCTCAGCTTGTCCTTGAGCAGCTGTGCCGCATCCGGATTGGCGAAGGCGCCAACCTGGAGAAACAGGCCAGAGGCTGCGGGCGAAGCGTTTTTTTTTGCGTCGATTTCCAGCGGCACCGTCGCCGCAGCGTGCTGCTGCGGCGGCGGGGTGTACTGTTCGATCGGCTGGGCGATGCTGGTGGCCGGCTTGCTCGCCGCCATCTGCGGCTGCGCCATCATCGCCGGAACGGGGCGCCCCTGTGCCGCCCACCACTGCTGCGGATCGATGCCCTCGACCTTGACCCGCGCCGTGCCGGTCTCGGCGAACCCCAGTTTCTTCGCCGCGGCGAAGGACAGGTCGATGATCCGGTCGGAATAGAACGGGCCGCGGTCGTTGACGCGCAACGTCACGGTGCGTCCGTTATCCAGGTTGGTGACCTTGACGTAGGTGGGCAGCGGCAGGGTCTTGTGCGCCGCGCTCATGCCGTAGAGGTCGTACTTCTCGCCATTGGCAGTGGGCTGCCCGTGGAACTTGGTGCCGTACCAGGATGCCGTCCCGGTGGCCGAGTAACGATGGCCATCGCTGATGGGGAAGTAGGTCTTGCCCAGCACCGTATAGGGGTTGGCCTTGTACGGCCCGTAATGCGGCATCGGCACGGCGTCCGGGATCTGCGAGACGTCCACGTCCCACCAGGGCGCGCCATCCTTGTGCGGCCGCGCGTAATCGCCAGGGCCGCTACTGGTGGTGCTCTTGCTCGGCGTGGTGCTCGGCGCCAGGGTCGAGGAGCAGCTTGCCAGCAGGGCTCCCGTCACGCCCAGGGCGACCAGTCTTGTCCAGAGAGGGCTCATTGTTCGCCTCGCGCGTCAGCCAGCAGCTGGGACAGCTGATGTACGGCCATGGCGTACATCACGCTGCGGTTATAGCGGGTGATCACATAGAAGTTGGGCAGGCCCAGCCAGTATTCGTCGCCCTCGGCGCCTTCCAGGCGGAAAGCGGTCACGGCGGTCTGGTCTGCCACCGACTTGTCGAACTGCCAGCCAAGGGCGCGCATTTCTCCGGCGTTCTTCTGCGACTCGAGGCCGACGGTCAGGCCTTCCTCGAAGCGCTCGCCAGAGACCTTCGCCCGTGCCACTACAGGTTCACCGGCGGCCCAGCCATGCTGCTTGAAATAGCTCGCGGCGCTGCCGATGGCGTCGGTGGGGTTGTTCCAGATGTCGATGTGACCGTCACCATCGAAGTCCACGGCATAGGCGCGGAAGCTGCTCGGCATGAACTGCGGCAGGCCCATGGCCCCGGCGTAGGACCCCTTGAGAGTCAGCGGGTCGACCTGCTCCTCGCGGGTCAGCAGCAGGAATTCCTTGAGCTGCTGGCGGAAGAAGGGCTGACGCGGCGGGTAGTCGAAGCCCAGGGTCGACAACGCATCGATCACGCGATGGCTGCCGGTGTTGCGACCATAGAAGGTTTCCACGCCGATGATCGCCACGATGATTTCGGCCGGCACGCCGTACTCGGCTTCGGCACGGGACAGCGCCGCCTCGTTCTCGCGCCAGAAGTCGACACCCTGGGCGACGCGCGAGTCGGTGAGGAAGATCGGCCGATATTCCTTCCACGGCTTGACCCGCTCGGCCGGCCGCGAAATGGCGTCGAGAATGGCCTGCTTGCGCTCGGCCTGCTTGAACAGATCACGCAGCTGTTCGCTGGCGAAACCGTAGTCGCGGGTCATCTCCGCGATGAACTCGTCCACGTTGGCGCCGGTGTAATCCGCGGCCTGCAGCGGCACGCTCCCCAGCACAGCGCCGGCCAAGCCTACGCTACCCAGCATCCGTGCCACCCAGCCCCGCCGTAATGAAGTCAACAAAGTCACTCTCGTCAAACCTGTGCGATCCACTTGCGATGGGTGTGGATCGACATCAAAACCCCGAACCCTGACAGCAGGGTCACCAATGAAGTTCCACCGTAACTGATGAAGGGCAAAGGCACCCCCACCACCGGCAACAGCCCACTGACCATACCGATATTGACGAAAACGTAAACAAAGAAGGTCATCGTCAACGCACCGGCCAGCAGTTTTCCGAACAGCGTCTGGGCCTGCACCGTGATCACCAGGCCGCGGGTGATCAGCAGGATATACACCAGCAGGAGCAGGCAGACTCCGACCAGACCGAACTCTTCGGCGAGCACGGCGATGATAAAGTCAGTATGGCTTTCCGGCAAAAAATCCAGGTGCGACTGGGTGCCGGCCAACCAGCCCTTGCCGAACACCCCGCCCGAACCGATCGCCGCCTTCGACTGGATGATGTTCCAGCCGGCGCCCAGCGGATCGCTTTCCGGATCGAGGAAGGTCAGCACCCGCTGCTTCTGGTAGTCGCGCAACACGAAGTACCACATTGCCACGGCGATCGGCACCACCGCCGTCACCGCACCGATGATCCAGCGCCAGCGCAACCCGCCGATGAACAGCACAAAGGCGCCGGAAGCCAGGATCAGCAACGCGGTACCCAGATCGGGCTGCTTCAGGATCAGCACGAAGGGCACCAGGATCAGTGACAGGCTGATCGCGGTGTGCTTGATGCTGGGCGGCAGGCTGCGCGAGGACAGGTACCAGGCGATGGTCATCGGCATGATGATCTTCATGAATTCCGACGGCTGGAAACGAATCACGCCGGGGATGTTGATCCAGCGCGTCGCCCCCATCGCCGTGTGTCCGGCCACCTCGACCGCGACCAGCAACGCCACGACGCCCAGATAGGCCAGCGGCACCCAGCGCGCCATGAACCGCGGCTCGAACTGGGCGATCACCAGCATGGCGCCGAGGCCGAGTCCGAAGGAGGTGGCCTGCTTGATGACCAGATCCCAGTTCTTGCCGCTGGCCGAATAGAGGATGAACAGGCTGCCGGCGGCCAACACCAGTAGCAGCACCAGCAACAGCCCGTCGATATGCAGGCGCTGCAACAGGCTGGCGCGGCGGCGCAGCACGTCCTCGCGGGACAGGGTACGGTCGAAATTGCCGCTCATGGCTTCTTCCCTTCGGCAGTCAGCGGCGGCGCGAACTCGGCCTTGAGCTTGCCCTCCTCGTCGAGCAGCCAGGCATCCATCACCTGCTTGGCCACCGGTGCGGCGACGCCGGAACCGGACTCGCCGTTCTCCACCATCACCGCCACCGCGATCTTCGGGTCATGCACCGGGGCAAAGGCAACAAACAGGGCATGGTCGCGGTGGCGCTCGGCCAGCTTGGCACTGTCGTATTTCTCGCCCTGGCGGATCGCCACGACCTGCGCAGTACCGCTCTTGCCGGCGATGCGATAGACCGAGCTTTCGCCAACCTTCCGCGCCGTACCCCGGGCGCCGTGCAGTACCTGCTCCATGCCATGGGTCGCGTAATCCCAGAAGCGCGGATCGCGCAGCTGGATATCCGGCAGCGGCTCCGGATCCACCGGCGGCTCGCCACCGATGCTGCGCGCCAGGTGTGGGCGAATCCACTTGCCACGGGTCGCCATCAGCGCCGTGGCCTGAGCCAGCTGCAGTGGCGTGGCCTGCATGTAACCCTGACCGATGCCGAGAATGACCGTCTCGCCGGGATACCAGGGCTGGCGATAACGCGCCCGCTTCCAGTCACGCGACGGCATCAGCCCGGCGGTTTCCTCGTACATGTCCAGCGACACGCGCTGGCCAAGACCGAAGCGGGTCATGTAGTCGTACATGCGATCGACGCCCAGCTTGTGCGCCATGTCGTAGAAATAGGTGTCGTTGGAACGGGCAATGGCCAGGTCGAGATCGACCCAGCCGTCGCCGCTGCGATTCCAGTTGCGGTACTTGTGCTGCACGTTGGGCAGCTGGAAGAAGCCCGGGTCGAAGACCCGGCTGGTGGGCGTGATCACCCCGGCATCGAGGCCGGCCACGGCCATCATCGGCTTGATGGTCGAGCCCGGCGGATACAGCCCGCGCAGCACGCGGTTGTACAGCGGCCGGTCGATGGAGTCGCGCAGCTCGCCATAGTCCTTGAAGCTGATACCGGTGACGAACAGGTTGGGGTTGAAGCTTGGCTGGCTGACCATCGCCACCACCTCGCCGGTGTCCGGCAGCAGCGCGACGATCGCACCACGGCGCCCGCCCAGCGCCTCCTCGGCGGCTTCCTGCAGATCCAGATCGAGGGACAGGGTGATGTCCTTGCCGGGTATCGGATCGGTCCGCTTGAGCACCCGCAGGACCCGTCCGCGGGCGTTGGTCTCGACTTCCTCGTAGCCGACCTGGCCGTGCAGCTCGTCCTCGTAGAACTTCTCGATGCCGGTCTTGCCGATGTGGTGCGTGCCGGCATAGTTGACCGGGTCGAGCTGCTTGACCTCCTGCTCGTTGATCCGCCCGACGTAGCCTACCGAATGGGCGAAATGCGGCCCCTGCGGATAATGACGGACCAGCTGCGCCGCCACCTCAATGCCCGGCAGACGGAACTGGTTCACCGCGATACGGGCGATCTGTTCCTCGGACAGCTCGTACATGATCGGTACCGGCTCGAACGGCCGCCGCCCCTGCAGCACGCGCTTCTCGAATAGCCCGCGCTCCTCCTCGCCCAGCTCCAGAATCTCCACCACCGCGTCGAGCACGACCCGCCAGTCGCCAGCGCGCTCGCGGGTGACGGTCAGACTGAAGCTCGGGCGGTTGTCGGCGATGACCCGCCCCTGGCGGTCGAAGATCAGCCCGCGGTTGGGCGGGATCGGCTGCACGTGAACGCGATTGTTCTCCGACAGCGTCGAGTGGTGCTCGAACTGCACGACCTGCAGGTAGTACATGCGCGCCACCAGCACAGCGATCAGCAGCAGCACGAAAACGAGGCCCACGATCACGCGTTGGCGCACCAGCACGGCGTCCTTTTCGTGATCCTTGAGCTGAATCGGTTGCGGCATATCGAAGGCGTTCGCGTACTACTTGTGATAGGGGTGACCGGACAGCAACGTCCAGGCGCGATAGAGCTGCTCGGCGAGCAGGATGCGCACCAGCGGGTGCGGCAGGGTCAGCGGCGACAGCGACCAGCGCTGGTCGCGGCGGCGGAGAGCTCGGGGGCCAGGCCATCGGGCCCGCCCACCATGAGGTTGACGTTGCGAGCATCGAGCCGCCAGCGTTCGAGTTCCGCGGCCAGCTGCTCGGTGCTCCAGGGTTTGCCGTGCACCTCGAGCGTGACGATACGCTCGCCCGGCTGGACCTTGCCCAGCATGGCCTCGCCTTCCTGGCGAATCAACCGTGCCACGTCAGCGTTCTTGCCACGGGTGTTGAGCGGGATTTCGTGCAGCTCCAGCGGCAGCTCGGACGGCAGGCGTTTGACGTATTCCTGCCAGCCGTCCTCGACCCAGCGCGGCATCTTCGAGCCGACCGCGACCAGCTTGATCCGCACGGTTTACTCCGAGTCGTGGGCGTGCTGCGCGCGGCTCTGCTCGGCGCCCTGCCACAGACGCTCGAGGTCGTAGAACTGGCGAGTCGGCACCTGCATCACGTGGACGACCACATCGCCCAGGTCGAGCAACGCCCACTCGCCGCCGTCCAGCCCTTCGCTGCCGAGCGGGCGTACGCCCTGCTCCTTGGCCTTTTCCAGCACGTTCTCGGCCAGCGATTTGACGTGCCGGCTGGAGCTGCCGCTGGCGATGATCATGTAGTCGGTGACGCTGGTCTTGCCCTGGACATCGATGGTGGTGATGTCCTGGCCTTTCAGATCTTCCAGGGCGGCGACCGCCAGCTGGACCAAAGCTTCAGTTTGCATAACGTGAAAACAACCTCAGTTCGACGCCCGGTACAGTCCGTGCGCGTTGATATAAGCCAGTACGGCATCGGGAACCAGGAATCGGACCGACTTGCCGCTGGCCAGCAATTGGCGAATCTGCGTGGCGGACACTTCCAAGGGTGTCTGCCAGACGAAGGCGATCTGTCCGCTGCCGCCGCTGAGCGCCTGCGGGTCCGGCACGCTGCGCGCGGCCAGCAGATCACGCAGTTCCTGCGGTGCCTCGCTACCGGCATCCGGTCGCTGCAGCACGAGGATGTGGCAGTAATCGAGCAGCTCCTCCCAGCGATGCCAGGTCGGCAGCCCGCAGAAGGCATCCCAGCCCACCACCAGCAACAACTGGTCATCTGCCGCCAGTTCGGCGCGCAGCGACATCAGCGTATCGATGGTGTAGGACGGCTTGTCCCGCTCCAGCTCGCGGGCATCGACGCACAGCGGCGGCAG
>JABAHQ010001636.1_pt2 | contig 14552 bp, 10 predicted proteins | sample 7062091 | NCBI WGS metagenome assembly JABAHQ01 (sample SAMN14534359, study PRJNA622989) | marine sediment metagenome | biome: marine biome [ENVO:00000428]; feature: marine pelagic biome [ENVO:01000023]; material: deep marine sediment [ENVO:00002113] | place: India: Gulf of Kutch | collected...
TACCTCTGGGGCGAGCCCGAGGTGATACCCATCCTCACGGGCTATCTTGGCTTGTTTCTCTTGGGGGCAGCGTTCATCGCGCTTGGCGTTTTCACCTCCTCGGTGACCGAAAATCAGATTGTCGCCGCCTCTCTGGCGGTGGGAATTCTCTTTTTCTTCTGGTTGATGAGCTATTCGGTCGTTTTCGTTTCGCCCGGCATCGGGCAGATCATCTCCTACATCGCCATCAACGAGCACATTGAGAGCTTGGCAAGGGGCGTCATCGATACCGAGGACATCATCTATTACATCGGTTTCATCTTGGTGTTCCTATTTCTCACCTTGCGGGCCATCGAATCCAACAGGTGGAGAGGATGACGAACACCCGGATTTTCCAAGCTCTGGGTCTGCTGGGAGCGGTTCTCGTCGCCACCGGCGGGATCGTGTATTCGATCACCGACGAGATGGGCACCCTTCCCCTGGCTCTGATCTGGGTCGGTCTCCTGGGGCTTCTGATTTTCTCCTACGTCCACTTCTCCGCCATCAGGGACGTCATCGGCAGGCGCACCACGAGATACGGCATGAACATGGCGGTCATGATTGCCATCTTCCTCGTGATCATCGGCCTGATCGGGGTGGCCTCCGTCCGATACAAGGTAAGGGTCGACCTGACGGAGAACAAAAGATACTCGCTGTCGCCACACACGGTGAAGATTCTCCGGTCCCTGGACCGGGACGTCGAGGCCATCGCCTTCTACAGGAGCGACGAACGGACCAGGCAGGCGATGCACGATCTCCTGACGGAGTATGCGTACTACTCCCCGAAATTCAATTTCTGGTTCGTCGATCCCGACAAAAGGCCATTGGAGGCGGCGAAGTACGAGGTCACGTCCTATCGAACCACACTGATCCGGAGCGGAGATCAACAGGAAATTGTCGGCTTTGAATCCGAGGAAAAGGTGACCACCGCCCTTCTCAGGGTGCTCAGAGACGAAGCCAGGATCGTGTATTTTCTGAAGGGACACGGCGAGAAGGACGTCGAGAGTTCCGACGGACCGGGTTTCTCGATGGCCAAGGAGGCGATCGAGAAGGAGAGTTACCGGGTCCGCGAGCTGCTGCTGGTCGGCGAGGAGCGCGTCCCCGAGGACGCTGCCGTCCTCGTGGTCGGCGGGCCGAGGAAGGATCTGCTGCCGGGCGAATTGGAGAAGGTCGCGGAGTACATCGAGAGGAACGGTAACGTCCTTTTCATGCTGGATCCCGGCCCCACGCCTGGGCTCGCCGACTTCCTGAACGACTACGGGTTCGAGGTCGGCGAAGACATCGTCGTTGACAAGCGCAGCCGCATGATCGGCGCCAACTATCTTTTCCCCGTGGTCATGGACTACAACCAGAAGCACCAAATCAGCCAGGATTTCGACCTCGTCACCTTCTTTCCCGTCGCGCGCTCCGTGTCGGTCGAGGAGGACCCCGCCAAGGGCACCTACAACCTCGCAAGAACAGGCGCCAGCAGCTGGGCGATGACCGAAGGGCGGCCCGACGAGGACAACGTCGAGTTCGACCCGAGCAAGGACAAGCGCGGCCCGATCAATCTCGTCTCGGTCACCGTGATGGAGGGTGGAAACGCGGTGACCACCGAATCGGCGCCCGTTCGATCCGAGACGGAGGAAATCAAGAGGTGGGGCAAGATCGCTGTCGTGGGTGATTCGGACTTCGCCGGCAACAGGCATTTCAGCCTGATGGGCAACAAGGACTTCTTCCTGAACATCCTCAACTGGTTGACCCAGGAGACCGCCCTCATCTCGGTCAGGAGCAAGGAACCCGGACTGACGCCCCTGACCCTGACCGAGGCCCAGGGAAGAATCGCTTTCTGGGTTTCGGTCATCATCGCACCGAGCCTTGCGCTTGCCGTCGGGCTCGGCGTAATTGGCCGCAGGAGACGGGGCAGTTGAGCTTCTTCAGGAAAACCCTGTTTTGGGTCATCGCTCTCGTTGTCCTTGGCGGCGCACTTTTCCTCGTCGACGAGCGGGTGAAGGAGGCCGACCGCATGCGCGAGGCCGACCTGAGGCTGTTTTCATTCCAGCTCGAGGAGGTTGCCGAATTTTGGATTAGGAACGAGGAAACGGGCCTGGCGGTCCGGGCCGTCAAGGACGCCGAAGGCTGGCGGCTGACGGAGCCGTTGGCGGCGCGAGGGGACACGGAGGCGATCGCGAAGCTTCTCAAGAACATCGTGAATGCCAGAAAGGACGCGGTGCTCTTCGAGGTTGCGGAGCCCGCCAAGCTGAAGGAACTCGGCCTCGATGACCCGAGCCTCGAAATGGGGTTCCGGACCGGCGGCGGCTCGACCGTGATCCGCTTCGGCGACATAGGCCCCACCCACAACGTGGCCTATGCGACGCTGGGAGGGGGTTCCAAGGTCTACCGCATCCATTCCGACGTGCGCCACGATGTGAACACCAGTGTTTACGCGCTGCGTGACAAGACCGTCCTGTCTTTCGATCCGGCCAAACTGCGGCGGCTGACGCTGGAACGAAAAGGCATGGACAGGGTGACCATCCTACACGACGAGCAGGGGCGATGGGACATGACCGAGCCGGAGCGGGCGCATGCCTCCATGACTCACGTCCTGGCGACACTGCACGGGATAACGGCCGCGTCGGTGAAGGCGTTCGTCGACGAGGCTCCGGCCGAGCTGGCGCCCTATGGCCTCGATGCCCCGAGCATCAGGGTGTCCATCCTCGAACAGGGACAGCAGACGGCGCGGGTCTTGTCCATAGGGGCCAAGGACCGGACAAGACAAGACGTGGGTACTTCGCCAAGACCGATCGGGAGACGAGGGTGTTTGTGGTGGAGGAAGACCTGGTGAATGACCTGCTCGCAGACACGGACCATTGGAGGGACAGGGACGGCGGCGCCTAGCTCCAGGGCCCGCCGCCAAGCGTCCGCAGCTGTCCGCGCATTGACTTTCGTCAATGACCGGCCCGGCGCCAGAGAGCCCGATGGCCGGTCGCGCCGCCCGCGTCGGCGGATAATTGACTCTGGCGGTGGGGGAGGCTTGTCCACGAGGTCGGCCGTCCGCCACCACGTGATGCGTCGCGGCTCTTCCCCGGAAGGACTCAGGCGGATTTGGTCTGATGCGTAGCAGAGCGTTTCTTGTTTCTGCCGGCCTCGTTCTGGCGGGGTTTCTTGTCGGCCTGCTCCTCGGCTGGCCGCCCGGCCAACAGGACCGGACACCGTCGGCGGACAAGCAGGAAAGGGCGGCCTTTGCTCCCGCGCCCTCCCCGGCCGAGGAGGTGCCGCGGCCGGAAATCAGAGAGGAAGAAAAGGAAAGGGCGCTCAAGGTCGGGGTCATCGGACCGGAAACCGGCGAAAGGGCAGCCTATGGCTCGCGAGTCCGGGACGGAATCTTGATGGCCGCAAGGCGTGTCAATGCCCGCGGCGGGATCGGCGGCCGCGACATAGAAGTCCTTCACTTCGACAATAAGGGCGACCCTCAGCTGACCCTTCAGATCGTTTCTTATCTGATCGAGCAGAACGTCGTGGCGATCTTTTCCGCGCCGACCGGCTGGTCCACTTTCGGGCCGACGCATCTGGTCAACGACTCGCACACCATTTTCATCGCGGTGGGAACCAGGAGGAAGATCGGCCGTAGCGGCGACTACGTCTTTCATTATTCGCTCCCGGACGAGATCGCCATCAACGATCTGCTGCGCTTTTGCGTGAACGAGGCCAAGTTACTCGATTACGCCTTGGTGACGTCGTCGGCCTACGACTATTCGCTGAGTATCAGTTCCTTGTTCAAACAGGGCGTTACGAGGCACGGCGGAAGAATCCTGGTCGAGGCCGACACCTACGACACCTTCTCGGGAAGCATCGACCTCGACCGCGTCATAGCGGCCCTGCGCGACAGTCCGGAACCGTTGCACGCCGTCATCTATACCGGAAACGACGAGGAAGGGGCGCGTCTCGCCCGCGCCGCGAGAGAGGCCGGCATCACGGCACCGTTTATCGGCAGCGAGGACCTGTTTACCGAGCACTTTCTGATCGCGGGCGGAGACGCGGTGAAGGGCACCCTGCTTTATGCAACCTTCTCGCCGCACAATGATTCGCCGGCGGTGGTCGAATTCATGGACAGCCACGATCGCGAAGAAGGCGGCGTTCCGGATCGCTTCACCGCACTCGCCTACGACGCCTTTACCCATCTCGCCGAGGCGGTGCGCAGCGCCGGCTCCACGAAGAGCACGGCGGTGCGGAACGCCCTCCTGAACGGGACGGAAGCCGACGGGGTGACCGGAAAGACCAGCTGGACACCCGAGGGGGCACCGGTCAAGCACCCCTTCATCTACCAGGTCGAGGGAACCGAGGAGGGCAACAAGTTCGTGTTGCTGCAGGCGGGAAGCGATCGCCCGCAATGAAAATCGAACGCTACCACTGGCGCCACTACTTCGGCGGCGTCGCCATGGTTCTTCTGGTCGTCCAGCTCCTTTCGGGCATATTTCTTACGTTATTCTACCATCCCCACTTGGAGGAGGCCTACGCCAGCGTCCAGTATCTTTACAAGGACTTTTCGGCGGCAGCTTGGATCAGGGATTCTCACCGCTGGATCTCGTTGTTTCTGATCTGCGCCATCGTGGTGCATACCGTCAGGAGCCTCCTGAGAGGGGATTTTCTCAGTCACAAGAAGAGAACCGTCTGGCTTACAGGCTGCCTGTTGCTACCGGCGCTGCTGAGCTTGCTGGTCACCGGTTTCATCCTGCCGTGGGAGTGGAAGGGCTACTGGTTCATGGAGATGGTACCCAACTACCTGGGCAGCATCCCCATGGTCGGCCCCGCCGTGAAGGCGGCCCTCATCGAGGCCTTTAGCGCGAGCCGGAATTTCGTGGCCCACGTGGTGATCCTGCCCGCCATCTTCATCGTCCTGATCGACATCCACGCCTTTTCCAAGATGCGGCGGAAGAAGCGGGGAATTCCCGGCTATCTGCTGAAGCACGGCCTGATCACCGTCCCGTTTTTCATCGCCATCGTGGTTCTGGCAGTTCTCATCCCCATGCCGACGGAGGACCCGGAAGTCGTGCCCATGCCGCTCGAAGGCACCCATATCCCGGCGCCGGAGTGGTTCGCCCTGATCCTTCTGATTCCGTTCATGTATTTCAAGGGAGCCATGGGCCCAGTCCTCGGCCTCTTAGTGCCCGTCGTCCTTTTCCTGGCACTGACCTTGCTGCCCTATCTTTTCAGGAACCGGCAGAGCGGCGCGAACAAGAGCCCGCCTGGCGGCAGTCTTTCTTGGCTGGCCCGCCGCGCCGGGAAGGCCCCAAGGGCAAGGGGCGGGCTCATGGCAACGGGTGTCGCCTTTCTCGGTGTTCCGGTCGTGGTTGCGGGACTGTTCGGCCCGCTCTATGCGGCAGCCCATCGATCTCCGACCCTGGGCTGCAATTCATGCCACAACGTCTCCATGGGGGAGCGGATGGGCGTACCGCCCGAGGCCTTCACGGAGCGGAATATCCTGCCCAAACTGGACGACAGCCAGTGGATGGTCGAGCACTGGTTTTACCCGCAGGTGGTTTGGTAGCGGATTTGAGGCCTTCCCAGCGCCCTCCAGGCCCTGCCACGGGCCAGGAATTTCACCCCTCCCCCTCCGGTCGTTGTTCAACCAATTCGACGCGACCATCGATCTCGTCTGGACTGGCCGCCGCGAGCACTGCCCGAGCCTCGGCCTCGGTCGTCGGCGCTGCGGCGGAGCCAATTACGGAAAGTCGCGGGCCAATCGAGCTTGAGACCGCCTTGGCCGGGCCGTCCGATCCAGTAGTCGCGGAAGCGGTCGAGCTGGGCGGCGATTTCGCCGTCGCTAGAACCGAGCTCGCGTCCGAGGTTCCAGCCCTCGGGAGGTGGTCGCCAATCGGGGTCAAGCCGTGTGCCGCGCTTCGCGTGCTTCGCATCATGATCTAGGTCCTCGTTCAATGCCTGCTCGATCCAGGCGACCGGCTCCACTGGCCCGCGTCGCTGGGCTTGTACCATCACCTCCAAGAGCCGCCCGTCGCCAAAATCTCGGCACCGGCGCCCAACCATGGATCGCAATTTGCCCTTCGGCCGCTCCGATTGCCGAGCGAGCCAATCGAGTGCTGGCCCGAATATTTGCGATTTGAGGTCCTGCGGCGGGCCCGGCGCGACCGTCGGAGGAGGCTGACGCGCTCTGGCCGCGCGGCCGCGGCGGCCAGGGCTCAGGCGGACCGCTCGCCCCACGGAGCGCGGCCGCCGCACCGGGACGCCCCGCGCAAGAGCGGGCGCGCCCGCTACGGCGCGCCGGCGATGACCACCACGGTGCCCGCAGCGATGCAGTCGTACCCGAAGATGTTCAGGCCGAGGCCGATCGTGTCGCCGTCGATCGCCATGTAGGAGCCGTCCGCGGCGATCGCACTGCCCTCGTTGATGTCGTTGTCGTAATGCGACTGGCCGGTGGTGGCGATCTTGTAGAACGCGCGGACCTCGTCGTCCGCGGCGTGCGGCGTGCGGAACGCGACCTCCTCGTCCCACCAGCCGTCCTGGGTACTGGTCACGAAGATCTCGATCTTGTCCTTGCCGCCGTCGTCGATCGTGCAGCGCGCGAAGTACTCGAGCGGCCCGTTGGTGGCGAGCGTGACCTCGTCGCCGCTTAGGAGCGTCACGTAGAACGGCTGCAGGATCGAGGCCTCGCCGCCCGCCTCGCCTTCGCCGCTCGACGTGCCGTCGCCCGCGCCGGCCAGCGCCAGGGTGACCTCGAGCTGGCCGCCGCGGCACGGCCTGGCCGAGCTCTCGCCATAGGCAAGACTGACGATGGTGCCGCCGCCGCTCAGACAGCCGGTGACACGGCCGGAGCCCGGCTCGGCCGCCGCCTGGTCGCCGATCAGGCTGGCGCCGAGCGGCAGGGCAAGCGCCAGGACCAGTGGTTGCAATTTTCCGATTGCCCGCATGACACCCTCTTGTCTCCAAATTTGAGCTCTTTGTTTTCGGTATTATCTTAACAAAGGCGTTGCGATTTCATGACTAAACACGGAAAGCGAGTTCTAAATAAAATAAATCGTCTCAAATATTTCATTATTACAGTAGAGTGCGTGCCCGCCAGGCCCGGGCGCGCGCCGCGCGCACAAGCCCGCCTCGCCGCTCTCGCCGGAGCGAGGCGAGCTGTCCGGGGCCCGCCAGGATACCGCTTGCGCGTGCGCCGTGCGCAGGATACGAGAGGCGCACCGCACCCGGGAACACAAGGTCCGGCCCGGGTACGAGCCGGCATGTGGCGCGGGCGATGGGGACCGAGACGTTCGTCGTCAGCCTTCACAGCGCGTGAGCGACACGTCGAGCCCGCTTCCCTGCGGCGCGCGCCCGGCGCGACCCGGCCGCTCGCGGCGGGGCTTGGCTCCGGGACGGCCCGGCCACGCCCTGCCCGGCAGGACACCCGTCGAGGACAAACGAGAGCAAAGCGTGCCATGACCAGCAGACTTTTTACGCCCATTACGCTCGGCGCCATCCAGCTTCCCAACCGCATCGCGCTCTCGCCCATGTGCCAGTACAGTGCCCGCGACGGCTTGGTCGGCGACTGGCACCTCATGCACCTCGGGCAGTTCGCCGTCTCCGGCCTCGGCCTGGTCATGGTCGAGGCCACGGCAGTCGAGCCGCAGGGCCGCATCACGCCCGGCTGCGTCGGCCTGTACTGCGACGAGACCGAGGCCGCGCTGCAACGCGTCGTCACGTTCTGCCGCGATTACGGCAATGCCCGGCTCGGCATCCAACTGGCCCATGCCGGGCGCAAGGCCTCGTGCGAGGTGCCCTGGCGGGGCGCGAAGCCGATCCCGGCCGGCGACGGCGGCTGGCCGACGGTCTCTGCCTCGGCCGAGCCCTACGCCCCGGGCTGGCCCGCGCCGCAGGCCCTCGACGGCGAGGGCATGGCCCGCATCAAGGCGGCCTTCGCCCAGGCGAGCGAGCGGGCGCTCAGGCTCGGCTTCGACCTGATCGAGATCCACAGCGCGCACGGCTACCTGCTGCACCAGTTTCTCTCGCCGCTCAGCAACCGGCGAAACGACGAGTACGGCGGCGCCCTCGAGAACCGCCTGCGCTTCCCGCTCGAGGTGTTCGAAGCGGTGCGCGCCGCATGGCCGCGCGAGCGGGCGCTCGGCGTCAGGGTCTCGGCGACCGACTGGGTGGCGGGCGGCTGGGACGTGGAGGGCACCGTGGCCTACGCGCAGGGCCTGAAGGCACGCGGCTGCGACTTCATCGACGTCTCGAGCGGCGGCTCTTCGCCGGCGCAGGAAATCGACGCCGGGCCCGGCTACCAGAGCGCCTTGGCCGCCGAGGTGAAGCGGCGCAGCGGGCTGCCGACGATGGCCGTCGGCCAGATCACCCAGCCGCGCCAGGCCGAGACCATCGTGCGCAGCGGCCAGGCCGACATGATCGCGCTGGGCCGAATGTTGCTGTTCGATCCGCGCTGGGCCTGGCACGCGGCCCAGGACCTGAGCGAGACGGCGGCCTACCCGCCCCAGTACCAGCGCAGCCACCCCTCGCTCATGGGCGTGCCCATTCCCGGCAACCCGCCGCCGCCGAAGGCCTGAAGCGGCGGCGCGGCCCGCGGGTGGGCACGGCGGGATTCAGGCCCCGCCGGTGCCGGATCTTGGAAGCGCCGCGCCGAGGATCCGCTCGCCGGGCAGGCGCACGGTCACGGTGGTCCCCACGCCGACTTCGCTCTGCAGGCCCAGGGAGCCGCCGTGCAGCTCGACCAGGGACTTGGTGAGCGGCAAGCCCAGGCCGGTGCCCTCGTACTTGCGCCCGAGCTCGCTGTCGACCTGGCCGAACCTGGCGAGCGCCTTGGGTATGAGCTCGAGCGGGATCCCGATCCCGGTGTCGCTCACCTCCAGGATGTAGCCGTTTCCCGGGCTGTGCCAGGCCTTGATGCGGACCCGTCCGCCGGCGGGCGTGAATTTCACGGCGTTGGAGACCAGATTCACCAGGATCTGCTTCATCATGCGCCGGTCGGCGCGCAACGAGAGGTGCGCACCGGGCGCGATGTCCGAGTCCAGCGTCAGGTCGTTCTTGTTCGCGCGGTCCCGAACCAGGCGGATGGACGACTCGATCAGAGCGACCACGGAGACCTCCTCCTCGTTGAGCTCCGCGCCACCCGACTCGACCTTGGCCAGGTCGAGGACGTCGTTGATCAGCGCGAGCAGGAGTTCGCCCGAATCGCGAATGTCGCCCGCGTAATCGCGATAGCGTTCGTTGCCGAGCGGCCCGAACGTCTCGCCCTGGATCACCTCGGAAAAGCCGATGATCGCGTTCAAGGGCGTGCGCAGCTCGTGGCTCGCTCATGTTGGCCAGGAACTCCGACTTGGCGCGGTTGGCGATCTCGGCTTCCTCCTTGGCCATGAGGATCGCTTCCTCGGCGTGCTTGCGCTCGGTGATGTCGCGGCCGTAGACATTGAGGTAGGAGTGTTCGGCCACCGGGCTGATCACGAACGCAAAGGTCTGATCGCCGGCTTCGAACTCCGTCTCTTGCTCGGTTCCACCGGCCGCGACGTCCGCGACCGCCCGAGCGATGGGCGCGCACAGGGTCGTGCCGTGCGGACCGCCGAGCAGCGCCGTCACGGCCCGTGCCGCGTCGTTGGCATAGAGCGCCGTGCCCTCGGCGTTTACCCGCAGCACGGGATAGGGGTTCTCGTCGGGAAATCTTGCCAGCTCCGTGATCCGCTGGCGCGCGCGCCTCTGTTCCGTGATGTCGTGCAGCATGACGGTGAATATCGTCTCGGCGCCCAACGAGAGCTTGGAGATCGAGGCTTCGGCCGGGAACTCGGTGCCGTCCTTGCGCAGCCCCATGAGCTCCCCGCGCTGGTCCTTGAGGCGGGTCGATTCCTCGGCGGCCTTGAATTTGCGAATATGGTCGCCGTGCCGCCCCCGGAAGCGCGGCGGAATGAGCAGGTCCAACGGCTGTCCGAGGATTTCCTCCGCGGAATAGCCGAAAATCGCCTCGGCTCCCTTGTTGAACAGCTGCACGGACTGCTCCTCGTCCACCGAGATGACCGCTTCCGGCGCGATGTTCAGAATTCCGGAGAGCCGGGCCTCCGAGGCCCGCAGCGCCTCGTCGATGCGTTTGCGATCCGTGATGTCGGTCCCGATGGCGCCGACCGCCACGGTCTTGCCGCCGCCGTCGCGGATCGGGAACTTCACCGTCAGGAACGTGTGCGGGCCATCGTCCCGGACGAATGTCTCCTCCTGCTCGATGGCCTGGCCGGATTCGAGAACGGCCAGGTCGTGCGCCCGGAAGGCTTCGGCCTGTTCCCTGGAAAACAGGTCAAAGGTGGTCTTCGTCCTGGCCTGTTCGTCGGTGACGCCGAACAGCTCCTCGGCCTGCTTGTTGACCAGGAGATACCGCCCTTCCAGATTCTTGATATGGATCTTGGTGGGCGAGTGGTTGACGACGGCGCTGAAGCGCTCCTCGCTTTCGCGCAGCGCCTCCTCGGCGCGCTCGTACTTGGTGATGTCCGTGTAGACCGCGACCGTGCCGCCGCTTTCGGTCTTATGCTCGTTGATCTGGAACCAGTGGCCGGAGCTGCGCTGCAGCAAGATCTGCCCCTTCGGGTGGCGATGCTGCTCCAGGCGCTCCGCAATCCAGGCTTCGACGCACCCCTCGGCCTCGGGAATCAGGCCTCGCTCCGCGGCCGAGCGGATAATGGTTCCGAATGTCACGCCCGGTGTGATCACGTCCTCGAGACCGGGATACAGCAGCTCGAGATACCTGCTGTTGCAAAGAACCAGTCGATCCTCCGCGTCGAACAGCGAGAAGCACTCCGAGATGCTCTCGATCGCGTCGATCAGCCGCTGCTCACTCTCGCGAAGCGCCTCTTCGATCTTGCGGCGCTCGGCGATCTCCTCCTGCAGGTTGACGTTGACCCTTTCCAGCTGGGCGGTGCGTTCCGAGACGCGCTGCTCGAAGTGATCATGCGCCTCGCTTAGCGCCTCCTCGGCGCGCTGCCGTCGAGCGGCGTTGTCCCTGACGAGGTGCGCGGCCTTTGCCATGGCGCCGAGCTCGTGGCGCTCATCGATCGCCGGGGCCTCCCCCGCATGGCCGCCGGCCGAGGCCTCGACCGCCCGCCCCGGTTCCGACAGCGGCCCGATGATGCGACACCGGAGGAACCATAGGAAGCTGGCGAGCAGGATTGCGATCAGCACGGCGGCGGAGACGGCGCCGTCACGGAGGGCCTGGCGCACGGCCGCGAGCGATCGATCCAGACTCCTCGCGTTGGCGCGGCGGCTCGCCAGGAGCTCGGCGTCCAGCGCGGCCATGGCGCGCAGGGCGGCCGCATGGTCGACCTTGATGGCCTCGTCGATCTCCTGCGCCGCGGCGCCGGCGCGCGCCATTCGCTCGGCGACGGCAAGGGCGCTCTCGTACCCGGCAACGGTCGCCGCGATGTCCCCGAGGGCCTCCCTCTCCCGCTTGCTGAGCCCGAGCGCCGAGTAGGACGTGAGCGCGGCCGAGACCTGGAAGAGCTTCTCGTGGGCCTCGACGAGCCGCGTGCGGTCCTTGCGCAGCACGAAGGTCCTGAACTGATGGACGGCGCCGCCGTAGCCGAGCGCGTCGCGCAGGTTGTTCAGGATGTCAGCCTTGGCCGCCGTATGGCGGTCCAGGCGCTGCCAGGTCGCCTCCACGCGCTCGACCTGGGTGAGGGTTACGTAGGCGACCGCCGCCAAGACCGCGGCGAGCAGGATCAGCATCCCGGAGATCGCCGCGCCCAGCGTCTTGAGGTTCAGTCCGTGGACCATGGCCGTCCGGCCCGACCTCATCAACCGGGGTTCAGCGCCTTGAGGTCCCGGCCCTGCGCAGGATGAGGTCCAACCTTCGCTCGGCCAGGTCGACCAGCGCGAACACCTCGTCGAGCGTCTTGTTGCCGGGGTCGCGGCGGCGGTAGAACCGGCTGACCAGGTAGTGCGGCCCGGTCTGATGGACCAGCCAGTCGACCGAGCCATTAAGCGCGTAGGCCGAGTTCAGGTACAGGGCCGTGGCCCGCTCAGGCGCCGGCGGCCGCTCGCTGGGCGCCGGGCCGCCGCGACGCCGGAACGCGTCGAGCTTCGCCCGATAGCCCGCGATCCGCTCCAACAGCTCGTCCAGAGTCTTGCCGCGGGCGGGCCTGGGCGCGCTGGCCGCGAGGCTCGCGTTCCAGGCCGCGTCACGGGAGACCCGGCGTGCGACCGCCAGCAGGCTGTCGTTGACATTGGCCCAGATCGCATAGACCTGCGCCGGCGTAAGGCCGATATCGAGCGCACGCCCGGGTCGCGGTGCACTCCCGAGCCCGGCCAAGACAAGCACAATCAGGGCCAGGCTCCGCACACCATGGCGCCCGCCGGCCGCCGGCGCCCACGAGCGGCCGATGCCGGCCTTGGGGCGCGGCCGGACGTTCGTAAATTTCTCCACAAACATAATAGTATTAATGATTGTAATTGGTTAGAAAATACCTAACCGGGACGCGCCGCCGCGGGCCGGCAACGGCACGCCCGGCACCGGTTCCTCGCCCGCACGGTGCGGCGTGACCCGGGCCGAGCGTACCGCGGCCATCGCGGCGTGCCGCATCGCGCCCGGGGCGGGCCTCCGTCCGGGACCCTTCCAAAGGAAACGCCGGCGCGGCCGGCCCTGGCGCGCTCAACTCGACAGCGGTGATCTCGGCCGCGACCGGCCGACGCCAAGTGCCGGCATGGTTGGACGTCGCGGCGCGTGGGTCCGCCCGGCGGCTCACAACATCTTAACCTTTTTCCCATATTTAGAGCCGTTGGAACGAGCGGCGAGCGTCAGGCGACCCGTCCGCAGAGTGGGAGAGAGAGGCCGTGGCATACAGCGAACCGCTGAAGGAATTCAGCGTCGAGCGCCAGCTCAGGCTTCGCCGCACGGGCGAAGAGCACGGCGTCAGCAACGCAGACCTGTATCAAGCGATCCAGGAGCTGCGCCAGGAGATCGCGGCGCGCCGGCAAGCGCCGGCCGGGCAGCCTGTCGAGCCCGAGGACGGCCAGAAGCTCTTCAAGGAATCCCTCGAAGCGCGCGTGGAGGTCGCCCAGATGGTCCGCATGATCGGGCGCGCCAAGCTCGAGATCGCCTCGATCAAGCATCCCATGGCCGAAGACGACCGCATCCGCGCGGCGGCCAACGAACTGGACGCCATCGTGGTGGCCACGGAAGCCTCGACGCACGACATTCTCGCCGCAAGCGAGCAGATCGAGGCCTACATCCGCAAGGTCGCGAACCTGCACCCGCACGACGAGGAGGTGGTCACCCTGAGCGACCATATGGCCAATGAGATCATCAAGATCTTCGAGGCCTGCAACTTCCAGGACATCACCGGCCAGCGCATCAACAAGGTCATCAGCACCATCCGCTTCGTCGAGGAGAAGATCCTGGCGATGATCAACATCTGGGGCATCGAGGCGTTCACGGATCTCCCGCTGGCCGGCGAGCCTTCGGCGAACCAGGACGAGCCGCCGACGAACGGGCCGCAGCTGGCCAATCAGGGGATCACGCAGGAAGAGATCAACGCGCTCTTCGACTGAGGCCGGGCCGGCATCCGGCCGCCGCACCGAGGAGACGCCGGATCGTCGGGGCAGGCATCGCCGCCGCACGAGCGGCGGAGTTCGCTCACAGCCCTCTGCGCAAAGGGGGCGCCGAGTGTCGCGCTCAGCGGCTCTTCGGCTTCCAGCGCCGAACCAATCCCTCGGCCTTCTCGAGCTGCGCCTGGCTCATCGCCGCGGCCGCGTTCTGCCGGTTCCGGGACGCCGCGTCGCGGTAGTCGCCCGGCTGATAATGCCGATAGGCCAGCGTGAACCACTTGTAGGCCTGCACGTAGCTCTTCCTCACCCCCTCGCCCTGCGCGTACATGAGGCCCAGGTTGAGCTGCGCGTCCGGGTCCCCTTGGTCCGCGGCCTTGCGATACCACCTGGCGGCCTGCTTGAGGTCCGGCAGGATCCCTTCGCCCCGGTAATAGAGCAGGCCCAGACTGTACTGCGCGGCCGCGTGCCCCCGCTCGGCCAAGGGGCGCCAGATCTGGAACGCGGTTGCGTGGTCGCCCCGGTGGTAGGCGAGCAGGCCGTCCTCGAACCCGGGCTGCGCCTGGCCGCCTAAGGCCAGGACCAGCGCGACACCAAGAAACAGGCGTCTCAAGAGCGCTCTCCGTCCGTCATCCGGGCCCGGGCCGGTCGCTTGGCCGATCATGACTCGCCAAGCCCGGCGGGAGGCGAACTCAACTAGACGGGGAGTCTTCCGTCAAGTGGATAAACCATCCGCGCCCAGATCCCGCCTCGTCGTCTCGTCGCGCCTGGCGCGTCGCGACGCCAGCCATCGCCTCTCGAGGTAGCAGGTCAGCACGAGGCCGACGATGGCACCGGCCACCGTGACAAGCCCGGTTAAGAGGTATACGAGGTCCATGGCGTTGCGACCCGGGCTAGTCGTTGGCGATGATCCTGTTCGCCCCGACCATCTAAGCAAAGGGACGTTAACATCGCGTTAGGCGAGAGTCGTGGAATTTCAATGCCGTTTTCCGTTTTTGCGGCTCGTCGGGGTCACGGTCAATCAATGAGTTGCA